>OMKS01000210.1_pt1 | contig 54016 bp, 64 predicted proteins | sample 1674721 | NCBI WGS metagenome assembly OMKS01 (sample SAMN06264996, study PRJEB25208) | sediment metagenome | isolation source: hot spring sediment | place: USA: California | collected 2014-09-02 | reverse complement strand
CTATGGCTAGTGCCTGCGAGGGTTCAAATCCCTCCTCCCGCACAAACCCCCCTTCGTGGGGTTTGATCAAAAACGCGTCACCCGCGGGTGACGCGTATGAGGTGTCGGAATTCCTGCGGGAAGTTCCGACTTCAGATCCCTCCTCCCGCACAACCGAAAATCGGTTGACGCTTTTGCCTGCCTTCGCTCGTTCGGCAGGCAGCATATTTTGGGACAAAAGTTAGTTTTTTATGCCCACCCGGGAGGAGGTGGTGTGGACGTAACTATCACCAAGGCGGAATTCGAAAAGAAAAAATATCGTTTTCATGGCAATTCTGCCGTCCAGATTTGCACCTGGTCCAAGAAGGCTCTCAAGGGGGGCGGGGAGTGTTACAAACAGAAGTTTTATGGAGTTCCCACCCACCGTTGCATGCAGTTTTCACCTTCCGCCCTCTTCTGCCAGAACCACTGCATCTACTGCTGGCGACCTGCCGAATATCTTGGCCTGCCACACGAGGTTCAGTGGGACGCACCGGCGGGGATGGTAGAAGCGCTGGTCAGTCATAGGGTCAAACTGTTAGAAGGTTTTGGTGGCAACCCCAAAGCCGGTCCTGAGCTTTACCGCGAGGCCCTGGAGCCCGTTCACTTTGCCATCAGCCTGAGTGGAGAGCCCACCCTTTATTCACAACTGCCGGAACTGGTGACTTATCTGCGGAAACGCCCCAAAACCTTCTCGGTGTTCATCGTGACCAACGGTCAGGAACCGGATATGCTGAAGCAACTTCAGGCTAAGCATTCACTTCCAACCCAGTTATACCTGAGTCTGAGTGCTCATACAAAGGAGGCCTATCGGAAAATTGTGAATCCGGGTTATGCCGACGGCTGGAAGCGGATGATGGCCTCCCTTCACTTTTTGTCCAAAGTCCCAACCCGGACGGTCTTGAGGATAACCCTCATCAAGGGCATGAACATGGACCTACCCAAAGACTGGGCCGGCCTCATCTGGCTGGCCAACCCTCACTTCGTGGAGTTCAAGGCTTACACTTTCATTGGCCACAGTCGCCAGAGAATGCAGGACATCAACGTGCCCACCCTTGACGAGGTGCGCGACTTCGCCTCGGAGGTTGCGGGCCATCTGCATGACCAGTTTGAAACCATGGATGAAGACGGACCCAGTCGCATCGTGGTGATGAGAAACACCCGGCGGACCACTGAACGGCTGATAAAGGGACCGGACCCAACCCAAAACGGCTTTTAGAGAAATTACTCATCATGGGCCTGTCTGATCAGGTCAAGCATCATTTCAGGGCTGATAGACCCCTCCGCCACCACAGAGTCATTCACCACTATGCGGGGCACGGCAGACACCTGAAACTGCTGAGCCAATTCAGGAAACTCCATACTCTCCACCATGGTGCTGGTGATTTTCGGGTTGAGCATGGCCATCTGGTGGGCGACAACCACCGGGTCTGAACAATAGGGACAGGTGGGGGTGATGAATACTTTAATGTCGGTGGGACGGTTAAAGTTCTTTACCCGGGCCTGAAAGTCTGCCGGCAGGTCAAGCTTGCCCGTGGCTGCAGCTTTCAGGGTGGCCAGAAAAGGCATGAACTCATGACCACTCGGAATACCAAAGTAGCGCAGGTTGGGGTGCTTTTCGGGCAGGATGACCGGAGCCTTGACCAAACCATAGGCTTTGGCAAGGGGGTCGTCCATAGCCTTAACTTCAAAAGTCACATTACTGACCTGTTGCAGGTCATCCAACAAAGCCTCTATCACATCACAGAACTGGCAATTTTCGTCCTTGAAGAGCAGAAGTTTGAGTTCAACTCCTTTCAGAAATTCCCCGACTTTGCGTTTGTCAGCTTCCTGAAGCACCATGGTTCCGTTTTTTGGCGGACCGTTATAAAAGTTCGGTCAATTGTGGAAAACCGAACCACGAAAACCTTAAATCCCCCATGTGGCTGGGGGGTGTATGGTCCATGTTTCGGTTAATGACGAATGCATTGGATGCGGCGCCTGCGCTGCTATCGCCCCGAGGCTGTTTGAGATTGATGGCTCCACCATGAAAAGCAAGGTGAAAAAACAGCCTACAAGCGAGGAAGAAGTGGAGCTGGCCAGGCAGGCCGCAGATGCCTGTCCAGTGGCATCTATCACAGTCAAATAAGGTCTGAAATCTTCTTGAAAGCCGCCCTTAACTCGCCCATTTGGGGGGGGTTCCTCAGGATGGCCGCCGGATGAAAAGCCGGCACCACGTTGAGGGTCCCGAACAGGGTGCTCACCTTGAACACCCGGGCGTTGGCCTGAGTTATTTTCGGCCACTTCAGGCCGTATTTCTGGAACACCCACTCCCCCGCAGTGTTGCCCAGAGGCACCAGCACTTTGGGATTGATGGCCTCCAGCTGTTGTTGCAGATAGGGGGCACAAGCCACGGTCTCCTCCGGGGTTGGTCTCCTGTTTTCAGGTGGCCGGCACTTGACTATATTGGTAATGAACACCTGCTCCCGCTTAAGACCTATTTCTCCCAGCATCAGGTCCAGCAGTTTTCCCGCCCGTCCGACGAAGGGGCGACCCTGCACATCCTCCCAGTGACCGGGACCCTCCCCTATGAAAACCACTTTGGCTTGTGGGTCGCCCTCCCCCGGCACGGCCAGGGTGCGGGTTTGATGCAACGGACACTTTCTACAAACAAGAATTTGACGGTGTAAATCTTCAACGGCCACACCGGCATGCCACTCCTCGCCTTTTAAACCTTGCTCGGCACATACATGTTATGGAACTGGAAAGGTGGGACGGGAGGACAGCATTGATGAGGGTTTTTATGGCCTCTGGCGGGCTGACCCCTAAACAGGTTTCCAGTCTCGTTCCCCTGTTTGAACGCAATATCTACACCCTGAGCGAAACTTCAAAAGTGAATGCGTTCACCCGTGAAGTCACAAAGACGGGGGACTATTATGCGCAAATAGCGGTGGAAAGTCCCAGTCTGAGACAGGCCCTCCTGTTTGGTGAATCAGTGGATAAAAAACAAAGAGTGCTGGCTCACAAACAGGAGAAAACCTTCTCAGATGCCTTCCATCGCACGGGGTGTGAAAGAACCTAATCAAAACAGAAACTGAAGCACCAGGGTCAGGCCGAAGGTTATCCCCCACGCCCATTTGTTCCACCGGATTATGGCCCGGCCATCCAGAGGGGGGAAGGGAAGAAGGTTAAAGAATGCCAGCATCAGATTGACATAAACCCCGTAACGCATGACAGGTAGCCAGAAAGAAAGGGGGATAAAAATAAGGGCAAGCACCAGATTTGAGATGGGTCCTGCAATGGAGACCTTTCCTGCATCCGCCTGAGTGGCTAAAGGTTTGGACCAGATGGTGGCTCCGGGAGCTATGAAAGTGACCTTAAAAACAACTTTCATCAACAGGGCGAACAACAACCCCTGTTTCCACATCCTGAACTCGCTGAGGGCTCCCAGACTTTGGGCGGTCAGTTTGTGAGCTGTTTCGTGTATGATGAAGGCCGAACCCACAAAAAGCAGAAACCGGCCGAAAATTATCAACCATTCCTGACTGAAATTGACGGGCCAGGCAAAAATCAGGGCGATTGCCAGAGCCGCCAGAACCAACTCTTTGAGTTCCTGAGCCGTGAAGTAGAAGCCCCGCCGGGTGCGGTAAATCCCTTCGTCAAACACCCAAACTTAAATAATGCCGTTTAATAAGGGTTATTGTGACAGACCTCCATTTTCAGGATGCCTCCGGACTTTCTGAAAATCCTGAGAAGGCAGTGATTATCTGTTGTTGGGAGGATGACGATGTCCTGGCCGTCTCCCTCCTGGAAGAACTCAATAAGGTTTTCAGAAGCTTCAGGGGGGGTAAAGATGTGGCCTCCCTTTCAGATACAACAGGTCTGTTCCGGCAGGTCATCTGCCTGAGAAAATACTCCTCCCCCAAAGATGCCACCCATATCCGCAACAACCAGACGATAGACCTTCTGTTACCTTTGGACTGGGAGGCTCAGGGGTTCGGCGAAGGTCGCACCATACTTTTCGGTTATTTTGCCCTGGACCTGACTGTCATTCCAAACGGCTGGAAGTTTGATTTGAAAAAAGGTGGGGGTGAGGATGTGGTGGATTGGGTGGGTCGCAACTATCTCATTCACTCTGCAGAGCCTTCCCCTGAAAATGATGTAGGCTTCCCCTTGTCGGACGATTCACTTTCACCCACAGAACCTGCCCAGCCGAAAATATGAGCTGTGAAAGAGGTTCATGGCAAAAAGTTCTTGGCCTCAATCTTCTCCGGCAGGTAGGTATCACTCACAAACTTAAGATTTCTCTGGGCGAGGGCCTCCTGTTCGGCTTTGATTTTGTGTTTGAGCATGAGGTTCAGCTCAGCCTCCCACTCCTTATGCTTGAACCATGGGTATTTGAGCATCTCCTGTGCCCTGCGGAGGTCAACATCTTTGGCCCGGATGGCAGCTCCCCGAAGCTCGTATTTGTAAATATCGCTCACAGTCAGTCCCAAAAACTTGGCGTCAGGAGTGCCAAGCTCTTCACTGGCGTGAGCCAGGTTCATAGAGCCCATCTTGATGACGCTGTAGATGTACCACCCATAGGGGTCACTGTCTGTGAATACATAAACCGGAAGCTTGAACTCATGATTAAGTCTGTGAATAAGGCGACGGATGCCACGGGCTGCCTGACCTTGGGTGCCGATAAGGACGCAGTTGTGTTTCTTCCAGAATTTGTCTTCATGCAGACGGTCAAAGGTGGCGTTCTTTTCCACCACCAGAATGAAGTCAGCGTTCAGGTCCTTGAATTCCAGCTCTTCAACATTACCGGGGATTGCCCAGCCACCGCTACCCAGTTTGCTCCAGTTGATGAGGTCCCCCCTATCTTTGATGACCACGTCACCTGCAGCAACGCCACGGCGGTCGGCGTTGATATGGAGTTGGTCCCTCAATACAGCCAGGGCAACCTCCAAATCCACGAAGACATCGTCGCTTTCCTTCTGCTCGTCAAAGGTGTTCTCCTCGGAACCCTTGATGGTGTGTTTTAGACTGTAAAATGCCTCCCTCAAACTGGCGTGAATGTCCTCATCCAGCAACTGCTTGGAGAATGCCCCCACCAGCATGGTCTGCATGAACTTCTTGGCGTGGGCCACATTGATGAAATACCTCTTGCTGGTGCTATCCCCCAGGCTGAGTAAGCCGGCATCCTTGTCCCAAACCACATTTCTCTTGCCACGGACGGGCAGGACGATGCTGGGGTTCTCCCCCTCAAAAATGGTTTTCTCAACCTCCTTTCCCAGCTTTAATATTCTGTCGGCATTCTCTTTTGACTTGGCCACCCTAACCTCAAAGTCCATGTTTTATAAAAGCACTCACTTTTTTTTATTGAGGTGCATGGTTAAACTTTCTGAAGCCCAGACGTTGCTGAAAGCCTCGGGTATTGGGGTTCCCGGCAAAGTGGCAAACACCTTAGAGGATGCCCTGGCCATGAAGCGACCCCTGGTGTTGAAGGCCGACACCGACGAACACAAAACCGACAAGGGTCTGGTATTTGTGAGCTTAACAGATGATGCTGAAATTCGTGAAGCATTCACAAAAATTTCCAACCACGCCCCGGTCTTTGCCCAGCCCATGATAAAAGGGGAAGAGATCATAGTAGGAATTGTGAATGACCCGACTTTTGGCAAGACCATTATGTTTGGGGCCGGCGGAATTTTCACTGAACTTTACAAAGATACATCCTTCAGGTCGCTACCCATAACCCCTAGGGACGCCGAGGCAATGGTTGGTGAGACTCAAATTGGAAAAATTTTCTCCGGTTTTCGTGGCAGGACCTACCCAAAAAAAGCCATGGTTGATTTACTCGTGGCTGTAGGCAGGTTGGCCATCCGCGGGGAGTTTAGCGAGCTGGACCTGAACCCTGTGATTGTGAATGAAAAAGGGGTTTGGGTTGTGGATGTCAGGATGATTTAAGCCTTGGCCAGAATTTTCAATTCGTAGTCAAAAGCAGAACCCAAAGTATGTATGTACTCCAGCAATTGTTTCTCAAGTTGCATATCCTTACCCGCATTAGTGATGTTGTTTTTCTCCAAGTCATTCAGATTTTCCCATTTGGTGTGAAGGACATACATGCGGTCAATCACAGGTTTCATATAAGTCCAATAATCAAAAGCAACTCCGCGAAAGGGGGCATGTAAAAGGGAAGCCAGTGCAAAACGCAAATGTTTGTATTCACCCACTTCCAAATGTCCCTGGTTCAGTTTGCCTTTTTTGGCCTCTTCAAGCCAATAATCGTGAGTTTCCAATAAAATTTGTTTCCAGTCAGTATCGCCTTCAGGTCTACCGCCACCTCCAAAGACGGGAAGCGTGGCATCAAACAGGACATCACCGAACCTGAGTCTCAGATAATTTTCGGTAAAATATGTCACAGCCCCCTGAACCGAAACTTTTTCCATTCCGGTATTGGTCACTTTCAAATTATAAATATGTTCAAAGATAGGCTTTTAAACCGTTAAACAGTTTCAGGTGGATGACACTCGCCAAGCGTCTGGAGCAGACCTGGAAAAATGCCGCTAAGCCCGCAATCCAGGAGCGCCACATCGCCTGGAGGCGCCAGCCCGTGGTTATGCGACTGGAAAGCCCTTCCAGGCCCCTGCGAGCCAGGGCTCTGGGCTACAAGGCCAAACAGGGGATAACTGTAGTCCGAATCAGGGTCAAGGCCGGTGGCCGGACCAGGCCCAGCTTCCATGCGGGACGCAAACCCAGCAAGCGGGGTCGTCTGACTTATTATCCTAAAAAAAGCCTTCAAATGGTGGCGGAGGAGAAGGCCTCCCGCAAACACCCCAACATGGAGGTTATGGGTTCCTATTGGGTTGGCGGAGACAGTATTAACACCTGGTACGAAGCGCTATTGATAGACAGGGTTCATCCCGCCATCAAAAAGGATGCCCAGCTCAAATGGGTGACTCAAGGCACGCACAAGGGCAGGGCTGCCCGCGGGTTGACCGCCGCCGGCAAGAAACTCAAACACCAGTGACCTTATTAGTTGGTTGAAGTTTAAGTTGAATATGAACCGGGAGAAAGCCATCGGCCTGGTCTTTGGCACCCTGATGGCTGTTTTTGTCACTCTGTTCGTGCTGGGCGAGACCAACCGTACCTGGGTCACCCTGCTCATGGTGCCTCTGCTGGCCTGGCCCCTGATAGCGTTCTTTTCCGAAGTGGCGGGAGGCATCATGGCCCTGACTTACGCCATCCTTGGTCTGGTGCTCTTCTTTGTGGATGCCTTCGGCACCGGCAAAACCGTCCAGGCTTTCATGAGGTTCCTGTTTATCCTGCCAGTGCCCGCCCTGCTGGTGGGTCTGCTCATGTTCTACGCCGTGGCTAACCGGTCAAAGACCCAAACCCGCCCCGCAATGGAGTCCGCCAAACCTTTGCCACCCACGGCTCAGGCCAGACCGCCGACCGCCTGGCAACCGCCCACCACCTGGCAGGGGCCCCAGACACCCCCCAGAGGCGGTGGAACCGGCAATTTGAGGCCTCCGGGGTAGCTACACCAGGCCAAACCTTATAAACCCAAGGGGACGTAAGAGATATTTCCATAGTGAAGTAAAGAGGACAGAAGTCGCAAACGATTTTTGAGCCTCTTTGAAAACAAGAGGTGATAATATGGAATTCAAAGACTTGGGCGTCAGCCCGAAAACTGTAGAAGCCCTCAATAAGATGGGCATAAGGGAAGCTTTTCCCATTCAAGAGAAGGTCATACCCCTCCTGCTGAAAGGCAGGAACGTGGGTGCCAAGGCCAAGACCGGCTCGGGCAAAACCCTGGCCTATGCGGTTCCCGTAGCGGAAGCAATTCGGAGACAGGGCCATGCCCAGGTGCTGGTGCTGGCTCCCACCCGTGAGCTGGCCCTTCAGAACTACGAGGTCATCAAAAAGGTGGCCCCCTGGCTGAAGTTCGCCATTATTTATGGTGGTGTGGGTTATGAGCCCCAATTCCGCCAACTGGAGGATGCCGACGTGGTTATAGGGACCCCCGGTCGCCTGCTGGACCACATGCAACGGGGCAGTCTGAAACTGAAGACCGCCTGCATGGTGGTGCTGGACGAGGCCGACCGCATGCTGGATATGGGTTTCCGAGATGATGTGGAAAGGCTTATCGCCTCCACAAACCGCGACAGGAGAGTTTGGCTGTTCTCAGCAACCCTCAGTTCAGACATCATGAGACTGGCCCGCAAATTCGGAGTGAATGAATTTATTGAAGTCGGCGAAGACATGCCCGCTCAGATTGACCATTTCTTCATTGATTATGACAACAAGTTCAACAACCTCCGCAGGCTACTGGAAAAAAACCGGAAGATGCTGGTGTTCTCCAACACCAAGCGGATGGCCCGCATGCTTAGCCAGAGAATGAGACTCCCTGCCATCAGTGGAGACCTGTCCCAGAATGCCAGAGAACAGGCCCTGAGAAAATTTTCAAATGGTGGCATGGTGCTGGTAGCTACTGATGTCGCCGCCCGAGGACTGGACATTCCCAACGTGGACATGGTTGTGAATTTTGATGTCCCCAAAGACTCAAAGACCTACGTTCACAGAATTGGCAGGACGGGCAGGGCAGGCAAACCGGGCGTCGTGGTGAACCTGCTAAGAAATGAGGATTATGAGGTCTTCGGAAAAATGACCGGGGAACTGAATTTAGAAGTCAGTCGCTGGGAAAACTGGTAACGCCCGGAGTCACTGGCGGGCGTGTTTCCGGGTGCCACTCACGTTGGTGACTTTGAACTGCCACTTGAGAGCCAATGCCCCGCGGATTTTTTCCAGCCAGGGGGTTTCGCAACCCACCAGACCTTCCCCTTGAAAGACCTTGAAACCCGATTCCACCAGGCCAAGCTCCCCAAACATATGGCGGATGTATGCCACCAGGGTTTTTGAATTGGGCTCGTCCTTCAGCCATTCAATTTTCATGTATCTCATATTTTCACCTTCACTTTTCATTATGAACTTCCTCAACTCCCCATGCAACCTGTTTCATTCTTTCCTGTGAACGATTCACAAGCCACTCAGGGGTTTCATTCACTGCCTTTAGGGCAAGTTGCTGGTTCACTCCCAACATCATGGCAATGGCCGCCAAGTCGCGACCCGTCCTCAGGTCTGAGGATTTTTGAGCACCCGAACACAAAATTAGAGGACCTCCAAATTCCTGGATGCGAAGGAGGTTTCGGCGGGTGCGGGCGATAACCCCCGTGTTAAGTGAAAACATTTGGGCCAAAGGCACCGCCAAAGGGGTTTCGTAGCGACGAGCCATGCGGATGCCCCTTTTACCGGGGCGGACCTCGGGCGGAATGATAAAAAAATCATACGCGGTCTCCACCAGCAAGGTGGTGAGGTCGTTGGCGTTTTTCGGGATGGCGGCCACCAAGTCACATGTCTCCCGCTGTTTTCGGACCTCCTGCCTGTTGGAACTCACCAGCAGGGTGAAGTTACCCGGAGCTGTCTTCAGCTCCAGACGAGGGTCAACCGGCATATGGATGCCCGGAGTGTAAAGGTCTATGAAAACCACAACTGGAAGGGTCGGGAACCTTTAAATGTCTTACACGGGTTCCCGCGGGGCCTTGAGCTTACCCCGGGCGCAAGGGGTAAGCCGAAGTTCAGCCCCTTTGAAGCGTGAGCTGTCCTCAAGCAGGCGCCCCTCGGTCAACCGGTCCAAAAAAACCGCCAGCGCCGCCACCTCACTGTGGGGCTGACTGCCTACGGCCACGTTGTAATCAGCCATCTCGTAGACGTCGGGGGGCACCTTCTCGGCCCCTACAAAAACCATTAATTCCCCCCCTGTTTCCCAATCCTTCCGGATTTGGGGCAGAACCCGGGGAAGAGGCAAACCATACATGGTCAGATGCACCAGTTTCCCTTTTCTTTTCCGGAGAAACGGTCGCCATTTGTCCACGCCGACAGTTTCAAATGGACCACCCCATTTTTCAGTGACCTTCTCCAGAGTGCGGAGGGGGGTGCGGTCATCACTGCCCGCCAACACAAAGCGGTCAGCTCCAAAAGCCCTGGCCGTGAGGCCCACGTGAGTGGTAATGCGGGTGTCCCTACCTTTGCGGTGACCAAAACGGACCACAGTTATCACAAGCTCACCTCCTACGACCCAGAGGTAACCTTAACCTCCGAGTCACAAAATCCAAGGGGGACGGAAAGTGAATACGGGGTTCAAAATGTTCTTTGCGTATATTCTCCAGCAACTCTTCCAAGGTTTCACCGGGAACATTATTGTAAAATGCTCCCAATTCACTCACATGGTGGGCGTCACTGTTGCACACAAACTTGACTTTGTGTCTGAAGGCATCCCGGACGACCTTGCGACACAGGCGGGCAGGGCACTTACCGTTAATGCCCTCTATAATTCTGAAATGGTTGAAAGCATAACTCCCCATGGGGCTACGATTAGGCAGGTCATAAATGTGGGCGGCGATGGCGATGGCGTTGTGGTCTTTGGCCCATTCCAGTAGAGGTATCAGCTCTTTGGTGGGGGGCACGTCTTCAATCCCTAACACCAGGACGTGACCCTTGTCAGTATCCAACTCAACCCCAGGGATAATCACAAAACCGTTACTGAGTTTCAGGTTTCTCCAGCCTTCCACGGTGTTGTGGTCGGTAATGGCAATGGCCCCCAACCCCGCCCGCTTAGCAGCGGCAATCATTTCAACAGGCGTGTTTTTACCATCTCCACTCGCATTGGTGTGTACGTGTAAATCTACCCGCATGGTATTCCTTCCAACATTCCGGACATTTAAGCCTTTGACCACAAAGCCCGAACCGCTGAGGCGGTTTGAGAGGAGGTGGGAGCATGACCTTCAAATTCAAAAATCAACTGCAGGCCGTCAGATTGACCTGGTAAAATCTGCCCGGAAAGCAGGCCTTCTTTATCAACTCTTATGAAAAACTGGTTTTTTTCACAGTGATCCAAAAAGTCGCTAATGTGTAATTTCTGGAGGTTTATGAGAATTTTTCGGGCTTCCTCCGGCCCTCCATGAGCCTCCAGCAGAGTGAGGGGGTTCTTCCAATAACCCTCGTGAGCTAATTCTGTGGCCGGCTGACCCACCAGGTCTTCAAAGGCCGTCCGGACTCTGACTATGTCCTCTGTAGCCTGCACCATCAGCCGGGCCCTAAAACCTTTCAATTTCATGTTAATGCCTCAGCAACGCTCCGGCACCACCTATGGCCTGGAATTCCTGACCGGCCTGGGACTCCGTGGAGACGTATTTCACAACGGCGTTGGAAGCCTGGGCCAGCTCCTCCAGCTCCTGGATGAGCTCGGAGGACAGCCCCTCGCTTAGTAGCAGGGTTTCCACGGCCCCCTCCTTCAGCTTCTGGCGGACCTCGTCAATCCCGTAGCCCACCCGGCCACCCGTCGCAATGCCCTTGAACAGCACCTCAACCAGCTGGCGTTCCCTTTCCATCTCGGTTTCCCGCAGGACCTCTCCGGACTTCTCCACCAGCTCACGCAGGCCCTGCTGGCCACTGTAGCCCACGTCCTGCACAGCCAACACCTTGCGGCGGACGGGGTCGGAAAACACTTCTATGAGCTCCTCCTTGGTGGGACCGGGACCCCCCACCAGAATGCCCTTGGTGTCCATGAGCATGTCCCTCACGTGGTCCGAGATTTTTTTGTAAAAGTCATGGGCCATCCCCTCCCGAGTCCGCTCAAACCTGGCTGCGGACTGGCCGCCGGCCTTGAACTTGCCGGGGATGATGCTACGGAAGTCTTTCAGGGTTTCAATGCGGGTGCCCTTGAGCATACCTATCACCGCCTCACGGCGTTCTATCACCACCAGACCATAAACCTCGGTGGGCTTGAGCATCTCCAGCAGGGGGTCCAGGAAAAAGGTCTGGTCACAGCGGTAGACCCTCATCTCCAGGGGGGCGGGAGGGATGAGACTTTCCATCACCCACACCTCCTTGCCGGGTTCCCCGATGTTGCCCGCGAACACAGCCAGGCCGTTTTCCGGGGTGACCTTGAACAGGGCCAGATGCTGGAGGATTTTTTCCAGAGCCGTCATAACATTCTTCTTGGTCTGCTTGCTCTTGATGTTTGAGGCCGTGCTCTTCTCCTGGGCCACCTGGTTGGCTATCCGATGGATGTCGTAGCCGTTGGGCACCATGACCGTCACCAGCTCGGTATGCCTGCCCCTATACTTCTTCAGCTCCTCAAGCTTGCGTTTGAACTCAATCAGATGCTGACCCACGAAAAGGCTTTCCCCTGGCATTTATTAAGGCTATCCCCTGCGGCCGGGTTTCCGACAATTGACGGGTAAAGCTTTTATTATGGCCCACGTTGCAGGGGGTTGTGAAAGGCAAGTGGTCCCCGGCATACGCTGGGTACGAAGTGCAGGTTCAGGACAGGAAGCTGACCGTTCTTGAGGCAGAACAGTCAGAGTCAGGCTCAAACCCCAAATTCTGGATACTTCAGGACCTTCACTATCGGGAAAAAACGGGCAACCCCTTGGAAAAACTACCCTCATGGGTCGGGGACGGAACCACTTATTATCAGACCATTATCAACAATCTGGAATATGCCACAGCCCAGATGGATATTGATTCTTCCATCAAGGCCATCATCATAAACGGGGACTTTTTGGAATGTATCTATGACCCTAACCCGAAAAAAGAACTGATTGAAACTATCCACGGTCTAATAGCTGAACGGAAACTTTACCTGCTACCGGGTAACCACGATGACCTGAAAGTTCTGAAGGGTTTGGGGCTAACATACACCAAACAGTTGGTGTATAGAATCCCCTCTAAAGAAAATACAGTCAATGCATGGGTCTTTGACCATGGGGATGCTTACGATCCGCCCGTTTACAAAAAAATTTCAGGCTGGTTCAGTGAGAAAGTTTTCAGTCCGCAAACCCCCCATTTATTCAAACAGATAGTCCGCCTGCTGAACATTCCGCGAGGCAATCTGGAAGAGAAGGCCCCAAAAAGCTACAAAATTCGCCGTATAAACGACATAATAGCAGGGCTTAAGAAATTCTATCAGAGTCTGTCTGTGGAGGAGTTAAAGCAGTTTTTTGGAGAAGGCTGGTCGCGCATCAAAAAAGTTTATCACGTTATGGGCCATGTGCATCAGACATATAATACCGAAGTCGCCTGCTCCCAATCCAAAGTAGTGCCCCAGTTCGGGGGTGCATTTTTTGAAGACGGGATGTTACTGGCGGAATACGGACCTGAAGGTTCTCGTCTCATGCTACCTGAAACTTATTCAGCAGGCAACCTCCATCTCCTTGAAAAAATCAAACCCTGGTTCAAACCGGCCCGACCTACTTCTTACGAAGTAGCAGAGCCATATGGTCCCTCTCAAAAGGCTCCAGTCTGATGTCCTCCAGAATTTCAAATTCTCCGGAAGCCTTGACCTCCTGCTTGAACTGTTTGAAAACATCACCCGGTTTGGCAGTCACGTCTATACTGCGCGACTTGACGGCCACAAAGGCGTGGCCGTTCTTCTTGAGGAACATGCGGGCGTTCTTGATAAGAATCTGGGCCTGATTGGGCTGGGCCACATCCTGGACTATGAAATCCACCTGAGGAACCACCCATCTGTAATGCTCAGGTTTGTTGGCGGTGTCAAAGACAGGTATCAGGTTGGACCGGGTTTCGGCCAGGAGCACAAAGTCCCGCAACACTCGGGGGGCGAAATCCACGCCGAAAAGCATGCCCTTGGTAAGCATGTCGCTGAGGTGGCTGGCCGTGGTGCCGCTGGCCACCCCGAGGTAGAGCACCAGGTGGTTCTCACGGAGAGGAAATTTCATGCCCTTGACCAAGGCGGCACCAACCTTGCTTCTCCGGGGCTCCCAGACCCGATATTCCACGCCCTTGCGCTTGATCAGGTCCTCACCATAAACGGCCTGACCCGGCACCAGATTCTGCGTGGCTATGTTGCGACCCAGACGAATTATCATTTCTCAACCACCTTTTTACGGATGTCATAGAGCAGGACGGCCATGAGCAACAGCACTTCCAGCATGATGAAATTCACTGCTCCCACAAAAATCAGGAAGTTGGAAACCCCCATGAAAGTGTATTGGGTGATTTGGTAAGCATAATAGAAACCCAGCAGAGAGATAAAAACCACCACCGCAGTCAGTATGAGCTGGAACGCATCATATTTGAATCCGAACCGGGTCCGCCAAAAACCTTTTTCACTTTTTGCCATGTTTGTCACCACGTTTCACCCGAACGGATTTGAAAGGGGGTTGTTTGCCTTTATTTTCACTCCGTTCACTTTTTTTGGTTTCACCCTGCTCCACTTCTTTCACACGTTCAGCCCATCCATCCATCAGGGAAGGTCGCAGGTCCCCCGAATAGAAATCCACCTTTGCAGCTATAGCCAACCGGGTGGCCATGGAACGGGCCAGTTTGCCCCGCTGTTCCCGGGGTGCGCGGGAGATGAGGGGATGCTGGAAAATCACCCCGTGCTTGGGGGGTGGCACGCCCTTGAGAATGTGTTTGAAGAGGGCCTTTTCCGCCCCGAGCACCTGAATAGTGCTACCCGGCATGCGGGAGAGGGCTTCCAAACCACCTGCCCGGGCAATCAGGCGGGCCCCAAGATTGGCCCCTGCCAGAACATGCACATTGGGCGCCACCTGAGCCATGATGCGGTCAAGATAGGCCTCCAAAGCCTCCTTCCGCCTGAACAGTTCCCGGATGCTGTCAGCGTAGTCCATGATAATGTGCAGGTCCTCTTCGGCCAGGTCCATACCCATGCTGTCGGAAACCTTGCGCCCCTGGACCATCATCTTCAGGTATTTCTCCTGGTCTTCTTCAACCTTGAGTTCGGGATAATGCAGGCCATACCATTCGGTCAGCCGGTTCATGAGCATGTTGGTGGTTTTGGTGAGATCATCCAAAGCCCCTACGGTTTGCACCACCAGCAGGTCACGCTTAAGGTGCTTTTTGATAGCGGCCTTGGCTACAGCAATTGAAACCTCACGACTCCGGGCCAGATAGGCACTCTCGGACACACCAATAAGCTCGGCAACCTTCATGGGGTCAAGGGCGGGCTCATCTGTTTCTATGTCGTAACCCTTCTGCTTCATCCGGGTGACCCACTCCTCGTAGGTCAGCAATTGCTCGGCGGCCTTGTCGGGCTGGTTGCTGAGCTCTTCAAACTCAACCACCTGATTGCGCATGGCTACCACAAAAAACCCGACAGGTGTCTTGGCCAGTTGAACCACAGATGGGATAGGGGTCCCCCTTTTAAAGCATTTTCAAACCCACGACACGCGGGAACAGGAAACCGGTTCTGAGGAAAGGTTCTGAACCTGTGGGATGTCCCCCGTCAGGGATAGGTCCTGTTCATAAACCTCGGGTAGGACAGGGTCTCCCTGATGTGCTCCAGCTTGAGAAGTGTCATAAGGAATCTCTCAATTCCCAGGCCGAAGCCACTATGGGGCACCGAACCGAACTTTCTCAAATCCAGATACCACTCATAGTTCTTGGGGTCAAGCTTGTGAAGCTTCATGTTCTCCAGCAACAGGTCCAGTTTCCACTCCCTCTCGCTGGCTCCGATTATCTCCCCCACGTAGGGACCCATCAGGTCGTTGGCCAGCACCCAGCGGGGGTCGTCTTCATCGACCTTCATGTAGAAGGCCTTCATGTTGCGGGGGTAATGGGTGACCGCCACGAATGTGCCGAAGTGGTCGGTGAGGGCCCGCTCCTCCTGGGTGCCCAGGTCGGAACCCACTTTCAGCTCCGGGAAATTGAGCTTGGTTTTGAGCAGGTCTATGGCCTCCTCGTAGCGGATGTGCACCCATTTATCCTTAACCCACTTCTCCAGGTCAGCCACCCTGTCCTGGAAGGGTTCCATGACCACGGGGTCACTCTTAAGCAGGAATTTGATGGCGTGCTTGAGCAGGTTTTCCTGGAGCTCCAGGTTCTGCTTCCAGTCAATCCATGCCACCTCGGGCTCCAGATGCCAGTATTCCGTGACATGGCGTCTGGTGCGGGACGACTCGGCCCTGAAGCTGGGGGCGAATGCATAAACCTTTTCCAAAGAGGCCATCATAGACTCGGAGTAGAGTTGGCCGGATTGGGACAGGTAGGCCTTGCCGCCGAAGTAGGGCACCTCAAAGAGGGTGGAACCACCCTCGCAGGCCGCCGACACGAAAATCGGTGGTGGCACCTCCCAGAAATCATTACGGGTGAGGTAGTCGCGGAGGCCGGCAATCACCACCGACCTGGCCCGGAGGACATTCTGCATCTGCGTGCTACGCACCCAGAGATGGCGGAAGTCCAGCTCCATCTCGGTGCTGGTGTAGCGGTGGAAGGGCCAGTTGGGGTCTGCTTCACCAATGACTTCCACGCGCCCGGCGCGGATTTCGTGGCCGCGGGGGGCGCGCTTGTCGGCATGGACCTCGCCCTGCACCCAGACCGAGGCCTCCACGTCAAGTTTGCCTTGGATTTTATTATTGGGGACCACCACCTGAATGAGCCCGTCGGCGTCACGGAGCACAATGAAAACCTTGTCTCCGATTTCACGGAGGCGGTGCACCCACCCCCGCACCTTCACCTGCTTGCCCCCCTTTTTTGGAACTTCAGAGGTCTTGGTCCACATGGCAGAACCAGGCGGGGGCTCATAATAAACCTATGGGGCCCGGAATGGGGGGGTTACAGCTGCCGAGTGAAGCTCTACTATTTTAAAGGCCCGGGTCTGGAAGAGGGGTGGTCAAGGTCGCAGATTTCAAGACGGACATCCCCAAGTCCACCGCCGAAGTCAAGGTGCCTCCCCAGACTATAGACCAAGTTATAGGCCAGGACAAAGCAGTAGATATTATCAAGCGGGCCGCCCAGCAGAGACGCCACGTTCTGCTCATCGGCAAGCCGGGCACGGGCAAGTCCATGCTGGCCCAGGGCATGGCCGAGCTCATGGACGTCAAGGAGCTTCAGGACACCCTGGTGTTCCCCAACCCCGAGGATGAGAACAACCCTGTGGTCAAGGCCTTCCCCGCCGGCTACGGCAGGGTGGTGCTCCACCAGTTCCGGGAGAAAGCCCAGGCGGTGTCCGGTGCCCGCAAGACGCTGGTGACCGGCCTCATGATTGCCATCGCAGTCATCACTTTCTATTACACTTTCATTATGCGCATGCCCCAGGCCCTGTTCAGCGGCATCATCGCCGCGGCCTTTCTCATGACCCTGTCCCAGCAGGTCAAGAGCGGCCAGGGTATGCTGGTGCCCAAGAGCCTGGTGCTCCACAAGACGGGGGAGAAGGCCCCCTTCATAGATGCCACCGGGGCCCACGAGGGCTCCCTGTTGGGGGACGTCAGGCACGACCCCTTCCAGAGCGGCGGGCTCCAGACCCCCTCCCACGAAAGGGTGGAGGCCGGGGCCATTCACAGGGCCCACGGCGGGGTGCTGTTCATAGACGAGATTGCCACCCTTGAACCCCGCATGCAGGTAGCTATCCTAACCGGTATGCAGGAGAAAAAGTTCCCGATTACAGGCAGGAGTGAACGGAGTGCCGGGGCCATGGTGCGCACCAGCCCCGCCCCCTGCGACTTTGTGCTGGTGGCCGCGGGCAACATGGACACCCTCCGCAAAATCCACCCCGCCATGAGGAGCCGGGTGCAGGGCAGCGGCTACGAGGTGTTCATGAACGAGACCATCCCCGACACCCAGGAGAATGAAGAGAAGCTCATCAGGTTCATCGCCCAGGAGGTCAAGAAGGACGAGAAGATTGCCCACTTTTCCGCCAAAGCCACGGCGGAAATTCTGCGGGTGGCCAGGAAGATGGCCGACCGCAAGGGTCACCTCACCCTCCGTTTGAGGGAACTCGGAGGGGTTATCCGGGCTGCCGGCGACCTGGCCAAGAAGGAAAACGCCAAGCTGGTGCAGAAGGAGCACGTGATTGGTGCCGTGCTCAAGGCCATGACCCTGGAGAAGCAGGTGGCCCAGATGTATATTGACCGAAAAAAGGAATACCAGGTGATTGTGACTGAAGGTGGTTTGGTGGGGCGGGTGAACGGCCTGGCCGTCATGGGCGAGGCGGGCATCCTGTTACCCATTGAGGCTGAGATAGTGCCCGGCAGTGGCGACAAGAGTGAAGTGGTGGCCACGGGCAACCTGGGCAAAATCGCCAACGAAGCCATCAAGAATGTGTCGGCCACTGTGCGGAAGTGGTTCGGCCGCGACATCAAAAAGGACTACGATATTTATGTTCAGTTTCTCCAGACCTACGAAGGGGTGGAGGGCGACTCCGCCAGCATCGCGGTGGCCACGGCCATCATTTCTGCCGTCTCCCGCCTGAAGGTCCGCCAAGAGGTGGCCATGACCGGTTCACTTTCCGTCCGGGGTGACGTGCTCTCAGTGGGCGGAGTGAACGCCAAGCTTGAGGCCGCCATTGAGGCCGGAGTGAAGAAGGTGCTCATGCCCGCCAACAACCTCAAGGATGTGGTGATTGAAAAGAACAAGCATGTGGAAGTCATCCCCGTGGCGACCATAGAGGATGTGGTCAGGCACGCCCTGATAGGCGGAGACCAGCTGGTCAAACAGGTCAACTTCAAGAAGACCCCCGCAGTCATGCTCCCGCGTGGGGACAAAAAAATCAGGAGCAAGGTCCCCGCGGCCAAGCCAGTTATCAGTTGAAGTCCGGGTTACAGCAGGGTGGCCAGCAACATGTGAATCTGGTCGGGCTTGACCATGAAGTGGTGGTCGTTGAAGTCCGGGTTACAGCAGGGTGGCCAGCAACATGGGCAGGGTTATGGTGGCGTCCCCCTGGACGGTCACAAAATTGGCAGCTGCATTGATCTTGCCCCAGCTCACGGCCTCCTTGATGCGGGCCCCGCTGAGGGAGCCGTCATATTCCGAGGCGGTGGTCAAATAGACGGCGTAGTTGAGGCCGCCCTTGAACTGACTCCACCAGAGGGTGTAGTGTTTGCTGATGCCTCCCCCCACCATAAGGGCGCCGGTCTTTTCCGACCCGAAGACCAGGTCGCTCATTTTGGTCTCGTCGCGGGCCAGCACCAGTTTGAGGGGGTGGTCCTGCTGGAACACCCAGAGCTGGTTGCCGGTGGCCCCGTCATAAGGGCCGGGGATGAACATAGGAATCTGGTGCTTCCATGACCAGTAAATCAGGCTCTCCTCTTTGCGGGGGTGGTCCTCCAGCCGCCTGCCGATTTCCCAGATGAGCTCGTGGGTGCCCAGTTCAACAGATTTTCCCGAGGCTTTCTCAAGGATGTCCGCGAACATGCCCTGAAGATGGTCCTCCAGGGTGCCTCCGTAGCTCTCGGAGGGGATGAGGATGTTGCCCAGTCGCTGGACCTGCTGGTCGTGGAGGGCCTTATCGTCCATGTCGAAGCGGCCGTGGTAGTAGTCATTGAAGAGGCGGGCCAGGTCGTGGTCCAGGGTGCCGCAGGTGGTCACGACGACGTCAAACCACTTGCGCTTGAGAGCCTCCACCAGGACGCCCCGGGTGCCCGTGGCGTTGATGCAGGCGGGGAAGGAGAGAAAACGCAGGGCCTGCTGGTCGGCCACCAGGGCCTTCAGGATGTCGCCGGCCACTCCCAGCTGCTTGGCGGTGAAACCGCCGGACCTGCGCATCTGCTCCAGGAGCTGGGGGATGGTCATGTCCTTGGTGAGTTTGAAGTCCTCGACACGCGGGGCGGTGGGTTTCATGACCTGCTCCCCTCGGTCGGTTTAAAACCCTTTACTCAGCTCTTGACCTCGCTTTTTAGCATTTCCGTGAAAAACCTGTTGGCGGACTCCCAGTCCTCCACCTTGCCCACGTCCCACCACTTGCCGCCAAAGATGCAGCCCATAAGGGGATACTGCTCCTTGACCAGGTAGGCCAGGAAGTGGCCGGGGGCATCGGGATTGCCCTTCTCCAGATAGGCCTGGAGCACCTCCAGGAGGTTGCAGCCGTTGAACCTGCGGGGGAAGATGTAGGCCGCCATGGCGGCATAGGGGCTCACCGGGACGTCGGGCTTTTCCACGAAGGCCGTGACCCTGCCGCCCTCCTCGACCTTGAGGTTGCCGAAGCGGCCGCGGACCTTCTCCTCGCCGGCCTCAAAAGCCCCCACCACAGCACTCTTGCCATCAAACACCCGTTCCATGAACGCCAGGAAGTCACCGAAAGGATGGATGACATTGTCAGAGGCCAGCACCAGCACGTCGTCATCAGGGGTCGCCTGTTGCAGGGTCCAGGCCAGGCCCTTGATGGTGCCGAACTTCTCCTCGTTGGTCTTGTGGGGTTCAATCACAAACTGGCCTTGGAAGCCCTTGCTGGTGGCCCATCCACGGAAGGTCTCCTCAAACTTGGTGTTGGTTACAATGATGATGTCCTTCTCAGCCACCCGGCTCCGCAGGTTTTTGAGCAGGTTGTCAATGACAGTCAGGTCTTCAGTCAGAGGTAACAGGGGCTTGGGCAGGTTTTCGCCCAGTTTGCCCAGCCGGGTGCCGTAGCCACCCGCAAGTATAATGGCTTTCATACCTGTCGAGGGGCGTAGTCGTAAAAAGGGTTTTGGTATTACTACGTAATACTAAAAAGCTTATTTTAAGGCTCCGTCCAAATAAACCCATGATACTTGAGTGGCCTCCAGCGGACGGGGAGGGCAAACGCCTGTGCCCCAAATGTGGTAACGAGGCGGAGGGCACCTTCTGTGATGGGTGTAACCTGCGTAGCATAAGGGAAGGTAGCCCCCTGGCTATTTACGGCCGGTTGAGAGAAGAGGCTGGCCTGCCCTTTTTCGGAGGTTTTTTCCCGGAAGCCATTTATGGCTACGACCTGAGGTTCATAGTGGCCAAGACCCCTGATCTGGAGGCCGAAGCCACCCGCTACGCTGAAGCCTTCCGTCAGGCAACCAAACCGGGACTGATGATAGTCTCAGTTGATCAAAGATCCAGTGGGAGCCTGCTGAAACAGGCCTTCCTAACTGCGGCCCGCGAGAGTGGCACCGAGGCTGTCGGAGTGGAGGGCATGCTGTCCACGACTTCGTCACCTTTTCTGGGGGCTATGGCTTCCCACCTTACCGGTCAAAAAATCCTGTTGTTTCACTGCACCGCCAGCCACAACCCGCCGGCCTATAACGGCTTCAAGGTGTTTCACGGAGACTTCAAGGCGGACATGTTCCCCACCAAACTGGAAATCCAACCGGAAATTCACTCCGACCGGGTTCACCAGACCTACGCAACTTTCCTCCTGAAAAGGTTTGGTCCAGACCCGTCCAAAATCCCATTCACTTTTGACTTCATGCACGGCGTGGGGTGGGAGGTGCTTAAACATGTCTTTCCGCAAATGGCCCCGAAAGTGAAGGTCCTCCGAACCCAACCCTTTGAGGATTTTGGTGGGATGGAGAACGCCCAGCCTCCCCCTGTCCATGAAGGCCAAAAAGGTCTCAGTTTTTGTGCCGATGGGGACATGGACCGCATAGTCATGTACCACCACGGCAAATACATTCCAATGTCCCGTTTTCTGGCCATTCTGGCTGAATTGGGTGCTGGGCCGGACCAAGTGGTCATGGACCAGAGACTGTCTCCAGTGGTCAGGGATTTCCTGACTGAGCGGGGGGTCGGAGTCATCATGGGCGGAGTGGGCAGGGCGGTTCAGGAATTTCTCGGGGTCAAACACAGAGCCCTTTGGACTGAAGACAACTGGCACTCTGGGGGTTATGAAGCAGACGGAGTAAAATTTTTCTGGCCCGAGGGTCCTCTGTGTCTGATGGATTGGCTCAAGCATATTGAAAACACGGGAGTGAATCAATTCTTTGAAGGTCGTCAGGTCCCTGAAACTTTCTACCATCAGGTGAAGCTTGCAGTCAGTCCCAACATGAATGAAAAAGTGAAAAAAATGGCGGATGGTGTTTTCACAGACGCCGTGAATGTGGAACCCATTGGCCCGGAAGACGGAGTGAACATCTCATTCAAGGACAGCCACATGCTCATTCGGGAAAGCAACACAGAGTGTGGTAGCCTGCGGGTGGAGGCCACAGCCCTTACTCCGGAGGGGGCTGAGAGACTGGCGGTCCGTGGTGTCAGGTTTGTGGAAAAGTTGAGGGTAAAAAAATAATTTCAGAAACTTTTGCGTCTATCCTTCTGAATAAATCTGTCGGGGAGTCCGGAGAGAGAACGGTCACAAATTCAATAATTCTGCTCAATAAACTTGTTTGGTTGGGAGAGCAACCACTTTTTCCAGAGCCTCCCTGAACCTCTCCGGAGCCAGTAGTCTCATGGCATCCGTGATTGCGAAGGCGTCGCCCAAACCAGTAAGGCGGAGAAGTTCAGGCAGTTTGCGGGTGGGTATGGCAGGCCCGGCGTCTGGCCAGACCGGTCGCGAGTCCATGGTCTTGTAGAGGCTCAGGTCGTTCATAGCCCAGGCCTCCACCAGGTCAATCACATTTCTTAAGCCTTCAGGACGGGTGGAACAGGCCCATTTTGCAGAATGGACAGTTACATCCATACCGCGCCGGTCGTGAAAGTCCCGGATGACATCAACAATAGGGCCTGGAAATTGTGAACGGGTCCCCAACAGAACGGCCTCCCTTTCATTCATACCCACGGCATCAACCAGTTGTCGGCGGGTGAAAAGCTCAAAGGCCAGTTTCATTTGTGAACCGGATGAAACTTCACAAGCCTCAAGATAGACTTTAAGGTCGTGTTTATCGCGTCTGTCTTCTACCATATCAGCCACTTCCTTGAGACGGTCTGTGCGCTGGACGAGATGAAGACCTGACAGGAAGAGCACGCCTCCCCGCAGGTTATTGAAGAAACCCCCATCCAGCCACCCCTCCCGGGTCATTGGGTCGTGGGTGAAAATCATCCTTCCGGCCTCCTCAACCAGAGGGGGTTTGACTTCAACAATCCAATGTACTATTTCAGGGTCCCGGGGTTTGGCGGAGGTTGCCAGCAGTTTGCGACGAATGCCCCACACATAAACAGGCAGACCTTCAAAAAGGGTTGTCAGAGCCGGAAAACGTGAGGGTGCCGCCAGGTCGCATTCCAGACCCAGATGTCCCAGGAAAAAGGCGGCGTTACCGGCGTTACCTCCAACCTCGTCTGCCCCCGCATGTAGCACCTTTCTGACCAGCTCCATCTCATCAACCTCAAGCAGATATTCCTTGCCCAAAGTATCATAGCCAAGGCCACGCAGTTTGAGCAGTTTGTCCTCATTAGGCCTACAAATTCTGTCAAGATGAGTAAAAAGGCCCAACCAGAGCCCCTGCTTATTCATTGAACAGGTGTATCATAATTTTTAATTAGCTTTTGGCGTAACTCCTTTGTGGGTATGAAACGTTTCTTCCTGTGGGAGGTCAGCTTTGAATGTGGCAATAAAGTAGGGGGTATATGGACTGTCATCACCTCCAAGGCCGCCGAAGTGGCCAAGAAGTTCAACGCTGATTACACCGCCATCGGTTTCTTCAACCCGGAAAAATCCGAGATAATTGAGGAAGTGCCACCTAAGTGGTTACTCAAAGTCCTCAGAAACATGAAAAAAAATCACAGTCTGCAGTTCCGTTACGGCAAGTGGGTGGATGCCAACGATGTCAACCTGTTGCTGGTGGATGCCCGTGAGTTCCAACAGAAAAACATCAACGACATCAAAGCCAAAATGTGGGAGTGGTATGGCATTGATTCCATGAATGCCGGCCATGATTATGATGAACCCCTTGCATGGAGTTATGCCGTCGGCCTGTTGTTGGAGGAAATTGCCAAATACACAGTGGGTATAGATGTGGTTCAGTGCCATGAATGGCTGGCGGGAGGTACCCTGCTTTATCTACGGCATCAGAATGCTCATCTGCCCTTGGTTTTCACCACCCACGCCACAGTGTTGGGCCGGGCCATAGGAGGGGCCACGCCGGGAGATAACCCCGAAGTGCTGGCTGCCCAACATAACGTAAAAGCCAAACACATGCTGGAGTGTGCTGCGGCACGAGTCGCCGATGCATTCACCACGGTCAGCGAGCTTACCGGCGAGGAAGCCACCAGCATTCTGGACAAAGCTCCGGATGTCATCACCAGGAATGCTATGGACGGCCAGAGTTTGCCCCCTCTGTCGGAGATGCTCAAGCTGAAAGTGCAGGCCCGTGAAAAAATTGATGAATTTGTGAAAGCATACTTCCTGCCGTATTACCCCCTGGATTTGGGGGACTACCCCATACTTTATACCGCCGGGCGGTACGAATTCCAGAACAAAGGTTACGACCTGCTTATTGACGCCCTTGGAAAAGTAAATCATTCGTTGAAATCCCAGCAGTCCGACAAGTGGCTGTTGGCCCTGCTACTGGTGCCCGCCGGAACCCTGGGCATAAAGGAGGAAGTAATCCAGAACTTTATGTCCTACAGCCGCATGAAAGACTCCCTCAAAGAGGAATGGGAGGGTTTGTCCGACACCATCTATGGTGCAGGCGACAATCAGCAGATACTGAAAGAGAAAATGGACAGTCTACTTCACAGTTCCAAAGAGTTTGTTTCCAAGTTAAGCCGGTTCAAAGGCAAAACCCCTCCCCTGTGTGCTTTCAGGCTGGCCATTCCTGAAGAGGAGGACCCTATTCTCCAGAAGCTCAAGCAGAACGGTCTCCTGAACCGCCAGGAGGATAGGGTCAAGGTGGTATTCTACCCGGTTTTCATCACCCGCAGGGATGAGCTGATTGGCATGAAGTTCAAGGAGATTATCACGGCCGCCAGCCTGGGAGGCTTTCTCTCACGCTACGAACCCTGGGGATACACCCCCATGGAAGCCGCAGCTCATGTCAGCGTGGCCTTGACCACTGAGCACGCCGGCTTTGGCAGGTCGGTGGCCACTCTGGGAGATCAAGTGAAGGGCATTTCCGTGCTGAAGAACGAAGACCTGGTGAATCAAACGGCCCGGACCATTGAAACCTTTTCAAAAATGGACAAGGACGAAAGGCTGACATATGAAACCTCGGCCTACAAAATCATCTGCGACAACTACCTGTGGAAGGATGCAATCAAATCCTATTTCAGGGCTTACGACATAGCTCTAAAAAGGATGGCCCGGCGCGTCGGTTCCGATTCTTCTTCTGAGTCCGCTAGTTCCCTTCCAGTTCAAGCCTGAAATCCTGAAGGATGTTCATATAATTGGCGAAAGCTTCGTAGGGATTGTCATAGACCTCGCCCCGGAAGTAGCTGTGAACCTCCTCATCCCCGGCGAACTTGGTGCTCATGTAATAGAAGTGGTCACTGGTCATAAGCTTCCGCCAGGTTTCCAGCAGGTGGGCATCCTTAGTGGCTTTCACTGGAGTTTCCAAAGCTTTGGCAGTCTCAAACGCCGTCTGTTGCATGCGGTTGCCCAGCCATGCCGAAGTATCCCGGTCCTGGTCGGCCCACGAAACAAACCAGGGCACATCAACCCGGTCAACCGGCTTGAGTTGGGTGAGCTCACCCAGATTGACCCATTTTAAGTTGGAGTGCCTGCTCACGAAAAGAGGCAGGTGTTTCAGAAAATCAAAAATGCCTGTTTCAGGCCACTGGTGCTCCCCAAAAGTCTCAAAGTCAATGTAAATCATGACGAAGGGGTCATAGACAGAACTGAGCCAGTGGGCATACTTGTCGGCGGTCAAGGGATATTCCTCCCAACTCCTGGCTGAAAACCGAAAAGCCACATCATCACTCAGCTTGTAATTGCGAAGGAAAAGGTGCATATTGGTGGGGCCCGCCAGGTAGGGATAGCCGGGGCTTCTCCAGCCCAAAAATTTTTCACTCCCTTCAGTAACTATGCCCTTGAAGCCCAGCTTCTCCACCGACTGGGCGATGCTGTTGGAGTAAAGGGACTCGGTGTTCCTGAAAATTTTCGGCGTTGCCCCGAAAAGCATATTCACTTTCTTGGTGTGGAGTTTTATCTGATCGTGAAATTCACTTTCCGAAACGAAGAAGGCCAGCGAATGGTAATAGGTCTCGGCAATGATTTCCAGTTTTCCCGTGTCATTGAGGTCTTTGATGGCCTGAATGACTTTGGGTTCAAACATCTCGGCCTGTTCCAGAAAAGTGCCAGTGAATGAGATGTTGATTTTGAAGTCTTTGTAATCCTCGGCCAGGTCCTTGAGCATGCCCAGAGTGGGCAGATAGCTTTTGCGGGATATTCTTTCAAACAGCCGACGGTTCAGAGCGTCGTTGAAGTATGAGCGATGGTCCCCTATTTCCAGGAAGCTGTACCTGCGGATTCTCAGTGGCTGATGGAGTACTGCACAAAAGGCCAGATTGGTCATCCTTTAAGCCTCCCATAAATCTGATGGAGCTTGCGGGCACTGTAGGCCCAATCCAGTTTTTCTATTTCATGGGCGCCGTTCCGAACCAAACTGTGGGCCATGACAGGGTAATTCAAAGCTTCCAGTATTTTGGAGGCCATGAGCTGGGTGTCCCAGTAATCCACAGTGAGACAGTGCTGGACCACTTCGGAAACTCCGGAGGTCTTGGAAACCAGCACCGGCTTGCCACTTGCCATGGCCTCCAGTGCCACTATGCCAAATGGCTCGCTGACAGAAGGCATTACAAACAGATCGCAGATGCGGTAGGCCGCCAACAGCTCGTCCTCCGACACCCGGCCCGTGAAGATAACGTGGTTCTGGATGCCTAAATCTATGGCCAGCTTGATGAGCTCCTTGACCCACTCCCCTCCGCCGACTATCAGAAACTTGACCTCCGGGTCTTTTTCAATCACCAGGCGGGCAGCATGAAGCAGTTCCCACACCCCTTTTTGGACTGTGAGCCGGCCCACGAAGAGCACCACCTTTTCCCCCGGTTTATTCTGGCCGATGTGGAGGATCTGGCGGAATTTTTTCACATCTATACCATTATAAACCACATGAACCTTGGCGGGGTCGGCACCGTAGCGGTTGATGAGTTGTTGTTTCATCTGTTGGCTGGTGGTCACCACGGCGTCCGCCAGATGAATGCCCTCCCGCTCCAGATCAACCACCCAAGGACGGGGGCTGTCGTTGGTCCTGTCGTATTCCGTGCTGTGGATGTGGAAGACCAGACGCTTGCCGTGCCTCTTGAGCTCCATGCCCCCCAGAATGGTCATCCAGTCGTTGGCATGCACCACATCCACCTCCTTGGTGAGTAGCAACTGGGCCATCATGGTGTTGAAGTCCTTTATGCTGTTGGCCGCGTCCCAGTCCAGGTCGGGACGATTGAATTCACGGGTGAAAGTGTAAGTGGTGAATGCCAGTTGATGGGGCACCTCCAGAACTTCAGCGTCCAGGTCGCCCTTCCAGTCCAGTTGGGGCAGGGTAACTATAAAATTCACATCACGATTAATGCGACGGGAGTGTCTGACCATCTCATAGACGGCGACGCCGAGACCCCCCGAAAAGACGGGGTATAATTCACTGGTAAGCAGGGCCACCTTCATATTACCGCCTCTCCATTTTTAGAGTCCATCTTCCAACTCTGTAATCCTTCTGAACAAAAGGCATAGTTATGGTGTTGCCTACATCAAGGCCGTTTATGGCATCCCAGAGTAGGGGGATGAAGGCCACAGACCACAGCTGGTGGCTGGCTCCGAGAGGGGTGCCATCTGCTGTAAAAGTTTCAGGCATGCCGTAAAGGTTGCGACTGTCCATGTGTTTCAGGTAGGCATCCAGCACTTTTTTGGCGTTTCCGGGCTCGGCGGAAGCCAACAGCTTAAGACCCCAATAAGTGGTGAGGCCCCAAACTTTTTCGTGGTAGGTCTCGGGGGTATGGGACTCCTTACGGCTGACTGCTTTGACCCCGAAGTCCGTTAGCAATTCACTCTTGAGCAGTTTGATTCCCTTATTCACTTTTGAGGATGAATGTGAATAATAGAGTAAAGGCAACAAAGAGTTACAGGTGAAAGCGTACGCTCCTTTAAGTGAATCCAGATAAAAGTCCCCGTTCCAATAATCGTCCTCTATGCGTACCTGAAGCCGGTCAGCTTCGTCTGAAAGTTTTGGGTTGTCCAACAGGTCTGACGCCATCTCAAAGGCCCGGGACCAGAGCACCTGGACCTCTATGGCGAATTCACGGGGCACCGTATCCATCCAGGTATACATGGGGTCGTGGGCCACCAAGCCACCCCTCATGTTAGAGAGGCCCTTGCCAGTCAGCCGGGCTACGGCGTCTCTGAAACCCTCCGGGGGTTTTCCGGTGAAGCGGGTGAAGGTGTCCCCTGCCAGGATGAAAAGAGGGTCGGAATCGGAACATGTGGGTTTTGCCCCAATAATCATAGGCACGTCACCGGTCTTGGTCACGGCCCTGCTGATAGTCTCCAGCTCGGCCTTCACATAAGTCTCCATGCCCATGTGAAGCAGGGAAGGCACCATCCAGAGAAAGTCCCGGGTCCAGAACTCGTTGAAATAGGGGAAGCCCACCATGAAACCCTGGTCGGTCACAGCATGAGCCAGGGTGGAACAGGTGACTTTCCAGGCCAGCTCGGGGGGGATATTGAGGTTAGTGGCATAAGACCTCACAAGCTTGCGTTGGTCCTTGACCACTTCTGACCATGACCTGTTGCTGGTCGGCAGTCTGGCCGGGCCCAGTCTAAGCTGGAAGGTTTTGACTTTAGCTTTGAAGGTTCCCGGTACCATGCAGGTCTGTTCATCTTCCTGCCAGTCATAACCTGCTTCTCTGGCGTAGCGACCGGGAAAGTGGCACTCCATCAGGGGGTTCTTGCTGAAGCTACCGGAGTATGCAACGTGGAGATGAGCCAGGTCATTCTTGATTTGGAGGTCCCCCGCCCGGGTCGTCACCTCATACGGCCGGTCGTGATGGTTCTCATCCCTCTTGCGGAGGTTTACCGCCAGTTTAAGGCTTACATCGGCTCGCTTGGGCAGAAGCAGGTTCAGCACCATGCCACCGTCATCCATGGCCAGTTTTTCTGTCACTTCGCCCAGGCCGGTGTGATAAACATGCTGGGCGGAAATACCGTTATAACGGAAGGCCGTCTGGTTGTCGTGAGATAGCCAGTCGTCACCCACCTTGAAAGCAAAATACTCTACCAGCTTGGTGTCGCGGTCCCAGAGGCCGCACCATTTGCTCCCAAAGCTCGTGTTGGCGAATCTGAAGAAAAATAAGCCATTATTAAATAGCAAATAAGTTTTATCCCTCTTAAATGGCTTTTTAAGGCAAATGCTACGTTCTACGGGCTCCATGATAATATAAATATACCATAAAAGGTTTATAATGGTTGATGTTGGTAATTGTATGGTTACCATAAGCGCTATCAAAGCGGACATTGGTGGTTTTCCCGGACACCGTGGCATGCACCCCGAATTAGTAAAGACGGCTGAAAAGGAACTGGCCAAGGCTCTAAAAGCCAAACTTTTGATTGACTACCGGGTTATGGCCTGCGGCGATGACCTCCAGTTAATCATGACCCACAGCAAGGGGGTTGACTGTTCCCGCATCCACCAGCTGGCCTGGGACACTTTCGTTGAGGGCACCAAGGTTGCCAAGAAACTCAAACTCTATGGGGCCGGGCAGGACCTGTTAAAGGACACCTTCTCAGGCAACGTTAAGGGCATGGGCCCCGGCAGTGCCGAGATGGAGATAGAGGAAAGGAAAAGTGAACCGATTGTGGTCTTCATGGCTGACAAGACCAACTCGGGGGCCTGGAACTTCCCCCTCTACAAGATTTTCGCCGACCCTTTCAACTCCATCGGTCTGGTGATTGCTCCCGGGGTCCACGGTGGCTTCAACTTTGAAGTCTGGGACATTGAAAAACACACCAAGGTGATGCTGCACCTGCCCGAGGACATCTACGACCTGCTGGCTTTGATTGGTTCCCCTGACAAGTATGTGGTCAAGAGGGTTTTCAACAAGAAGGGGGAGATCGCCGCAGTGACCAGCACAGACAGCCTACATGAGATAGCGGGTGAATACGTGGGTAAGGACGACCCCGTCATGATTGTCCGCTCCCAGAGTCAGTTCCCGGCCTTCGGTGAAGTGATTGAACCCTTCAGCTTTCCCTACCTGGTCAAAGGCTGGATGAGGGGCAGTCACCACGGACCCTTCATGCCCGTGGGTTTCGCAGATGCCACACCGTCCCGGTTTGATGGTCCACCCCGCGTTATTGCCGCCGGGTTCCAACTTGCCAATGGCCGACTGGTAGGTCCCGTTGACTTGTTCTCCGACCCCAGCTTCAACATGGCACGCGAACAGGCCAATGTGGTTGCTGACTACCTCAGGAGGCACGGGCCATTTGAACCCCACCGGCTTGGCCTGAATGAGATGGAATACACTACCATGCCCAAGGTCCTGGAGAAGCTGAAGGACAGGTTCCAGCCGTTGAAGGGTGTGGAGGCCGGGCCGGGCAAAAAGAAATAAAGATTAAACGGGTCTCTGGGAAGGAGGCCCCCTCCCCATTTATCTTGGGTATGAGGGGTAGCTATGTAAAATTTCGTTTGGGTCAAAAGCGTTCAGAAACCACAAGCTTAATACAAACTGCCACACAACACTTCTATGAAAAAAGTCTTCCCCCTCAGCTTGGTGCTGGTTCTGGCCACCCTGATCACCTCCTTCATAATCTATCCCTCTCTCCCGGAAGTCATGGCCACCCACTGGGACCTGGCGGGTGAGCCCAACGGCTACATGACCCGGTTTTGGGGGGCCTTCCTGGTGCCCCTGATGACTGCGGTCATGCTGGGGCTCTTCCTGCTCATACCGGGGCTTGACCCGCTCAAAAGCAACCTTAAAAAGTTCAGGGCGTTCTTTGATGGCTTCGTGGTGCTCATGGTTGGCTTCATGGCCTACGTCCACGGCCTGGTGCTGGCCTGGAACCTGGGCGTCCGGTTCAATATGGGCACGGCCATCATCCCGGCCATGGGTCTGCTCTTCTTCTACATCGGCATCCTGTTGGAACACTCCAAGAGAAACTGGTTCGTGGGCATCAAGACCCCCTGGACCATGAGCAGCGACAGGGTGTGGGTCAGGACCCACCGGCTGGGCGGCAGGGTTTTCAAAATCTACGGGGTGCTGACGGTGTTGACCGGCCTGTTCCTGCCGGGCTGGGCCATGACGGGCTTGCTCATTTCATTGCTGGTGATTTCCCTGGGACTGGTGGTTTACTCCTACGTGGAATTCAAAAAAGAAAAATCCAGGTGAATCAATTACACTCGCCGGTCAATTGCTTCAAAGCTTCTTCGGGGTTATCGGCCTTGACCACACCACTGGCCAGCAGAACGCCGACGGCCCCGCGCTCCATGGCTATTTTCACATCCTCGTAGGTTTTCACTCCAGCTCCCACCAGAAGGGGGAGAGGCTTCACCTTTTCAAGGCCCGCTGTAATCACTTCAGGTTTGGCTGTGGAAACACTAATGTCCCCGCCGATGAGTTCGGGAGGCTCAATGGCCACATAGTCCGGGCCCATCCGGGCAATCTCACCCGCCTTGGCAGGGTCGGAGGCACAGGCAATTACACTCAGGCCCAACTCTTTGGCACGGGTGATGGAATTTTTCAGGGTTTCAAAATCAACCTGGCGTTCACTGTGGTTGAGCAGGGTGCCCATAGCTCCGGCCTCCTTGACGGCCTCTGGCAGTATGTGACCTGTCCGTGAGCCGGGAGTGACGGGGTCTATGTGCTGGGCATACACCGGCAGGTTGGTGGCCGCCACCACCGGGACTATGTCGGTGGGTTGCACCGCCACCGCCATGTTAAGGTGGTGCTCCTTGGCGAACTTTTCAATCAGCTTGGCCAGTTCAACGGCCTGCTTACCAGTCCCCTGCGGGTAGGCTTTGAAGTTAATCAGGTAAAACGGCTCCATATGCATAAATAAGCCTGGGAATTAAATGAGTTATGATTGTGGCCCGGGTGGATGTCGGGAAAAAGAAAGTGGAGTTTGAAGAAAGCAAGTCAACGGGGCCGATAGATGAAGGGCTGAGAATTCATCACCATACTCGGAGTTTCTCCAAGCGGATTTATGACCCCGCCAACGCCCTGGTGTTCGGCATGGGGCCCCTGGCCGACCTGGGCCTGCCGGGCACTCATCGACTCACCTTTGCATTTCGGTCGCCTCTGAGTGGAGGCTTCTACATATCAACTATGGGCGGAGCAGGTTGGCACCTCAAGAGGACGGGCGTCCACGCGGTTTCAATGGAAGGCAAGGCGGATAATCCCACTCTGGTATCCATCAAGGGGACGCCGAGTGGTGAACCCGAGGTTCAGTTGTTTGAAATCACCCCAAAAAAACTGGTTGATTTGTGGGAAAACGGAGGGGCCCGGCGGGTGACGCTGGACCTGGTCAAATGTCTGGATTACCCCTTCCGGTCAGTACTGGTTGGGCCGGCCTCGCTGAAAACCCCGATGGGTATTATTTACTCAGCGGATTTGCAGAACGGCCAAATCAGGCCAGGTAGTGAGGATGTGGCCGGCAAGGGCGGGGCCGGCAGTGTGCTCCTACGGGCCCACAACGTGGTCGGAGTGGCTTTCGGTGGCAAGCCACCCAAATATCAGGTTAAGCCCAAAGCCCAGAAGATAGTGGAGAAGGTTCACAAAAGTGGCAAGAATTTCCAGCAGATTTTCAAAGAGACCACGGAGAAATACAGCTACTCGGAAAAGATGAAGACCGGCGGCACCTTCGGTAGCAACTATCCCCAGCTCCAGATTTACACCCCTCTGTTCAACTTCGGCATGATTCACATGAGCAAAAGTGAACGGGAGCTCAAGTGGAAGGAGCTGATGGGACCGACGTGGTGGGAGAAATTCAATTCACAAACCATCGTCCCGAAAAAATTCGCAACCTGCGGGGAGCCGTGCCCAGTGGCATGCAAGAAAGTCTTTGAAGGCGTCAAGGTGGACTACGAACCTTTTGAGGCCTGCGGGCCGAACTCATGGATTTTTGATATTGACCAGGCGGCCAAGCTGGTGAGCTTCGTGGACACCCTGGGCTACGATGCCATTGAGTTCGGCACCACCCTGTCCTGGATGCTGGAGGCCATGAGATACGGCCACATCCCCCAGGAGGCCCTGGGCTTTGACGGGGACTGGTCCTACAGCGGCCTGGCCCGGTTCGGCATGAAGCTGGCGGAAAACCTGGCCCTGGAAGAGTCGGAGACCCTGGCGGCCCTCAGGCAGGGCAAGCGGGAGGGGGGCCTGTTGCTAGACGATATTTTCGGCACGGGAGGCACCAGCATCAGGGACCTGACTTATTATGTGCCCTATGGTAAAAGAGGATATATGACCCCCACCATGTATTGGGCTATCGGCAACTTCGTGCCTCTCCCTCTGCAGGGGAGATACTGGACCCAATACAAGTTCGCGGTGTGGTTTGAGCCCGAAGACCTGGCCAAGCGGGCCTATGGACGGGCGGTGGCCGAGGCCGAGCTGGACAACCTGGGCATCTGCCGTTTCCACAGAGGCTGGCTGGAACCCGCGATAAAGGCTCTGGCCGAGGCGTATGGAGTGGAGTTAAACGGCAAAAAACTCATTCAGGACATCACCAGATACAACAGGGGAGCCGGGGCCGAGCCCACTTTCTGGGACACCCAGAGGACCAAGGACATCATCACCATTGGGGCCAAGGAGTTCGGGGGGGAGGCCTGGGCCAGGAAGTTCTCGGCCAGCGAGGAAGCAGGGCTTGACGAATACTGGAACACTTTTAGCACTACTCTGAAAAGCCTGGTTTGAGCCACGGTCCGAAAGATTAAAAACAAACTTTTCCGCAGAAAAGTTTGATCAAAAATAAACGCCCGAAAGGTTAAAAAGAGCTTTTTAGGAAAAAGCTCGACCAAAAAATTCCGAAAGGTTAAAAATGCCGAAACCCCATAACAACTGTTTGTCCCGCCGACCCGACCGAAGGGAGGGGAGGTGGGACGCGTGGTCGAGCTTCGCTAAGCTCGGGGTCATGAGGTAACGGCAGCCTGGTAGGCTCCAGTATTCATGCCTGGAGCGCTGACTATGGGACTATACCGCCGTAAGTCCCGTGGAATGATTGAGGGCGGGTTTGGAGAAACCTGCTCGTGGGGGTTCAAATCCCCCTGACCCCAACCCGCTTTTTGCCCGCAGGCAAAAACCGGGACCAAAAAAGCGGGAGGTGTCGGAACCGTTTAGAAAAATCCGTAGGCCGGCCTGCGGGCCGGCTGGGCCAAAAAAGCGACCTGGCGGGTCGCTTATTCACCCCACTCGCTCCATACGTTCGCTCGATAGACTTTCTAGCGGAAGAAGGGATAGGTCATTGAACCGGCCGAAGCAGGGGCTTATAAATTTAACACTGTTAACAGGTGGAGGAGTTGATGTCATGACCGACTGTAACTGTAGCGAAGGCGAAGCCTGCACATGTGGCACCGAATGCAACTGCGAGGCCTGTGGCTGTGACGAGTGTGGTTAGGTATGCATATGCGTATGCTTTTAGGCCGCGAGGCCTGACATATGGGAGGTGAGAGTGTGACTGAAAAACTGGAAATCTGGAAATGTGAAATCTGCGGTAACATAGTTGAAGTGGTGCATGATGGTGTGGGTCAGCTGGTCTGTTGTGGCGAACCCATGAAACTGATGGATGCCCACACAGAGGATGCGGGTCTGGAAAAGCATGTGCCTGTGGTGGAAAAAACCGCCGACGGCATCAAAGTTAAAGTGGGGGAAGTCGCCCACCCTATGGAGGCCAAGCACTTCATTGAATGGGTTGAAGTCATTGCCAACGGCAAAACCTACCGTAAGTTTCTGGAACCGGGCCAGCAACCTGAGGCAACTTTCTGCCTGACGGCGGACACGCTGGCTGTTCGGGAGTATTGTAATATTCATGGCCTGTGGAAGACCGAGGTATAAGGTGACGAAAATGAGTGTCAATGAGATAGTGGAAGGGGTTTGGTGGGTCGGGGCCCTGCATCCTGACCGGAAGCTGTTTGACGAAATCATCCCTCTGCCCGACGGCACTTCCTACAACACCTACCTGGTGCGGGGCAGCCGCCAAACGGCCCTTATTGACACCGTGGACCCCGCCAAGACCGGGGAGCTGGTGGCCAACCTGAAGGAGCTGGGCGTTGACCGTCTGGACTTCGTGGTGAGCAACCACGCCGAGCAGGACCACTCCGGTTCCATCCCGAAAATTCTGGAGTTGTTCCCGGAGGCCAGACTGGTCACCAACCCAACCTGCAAAAAAATGCTGATGGATTTACTGCATATTGAGGAAGACAGATTTCAAACAGTTAAGGATGGTGAAGAGATGGACCTGGGAGGCAAGACCCTTAAGTTCATGCTGGCTCCCTGGGTGCATTGGCCGGAAACCATGTTCACTTTTCTGGTGGAAGACAACATACTTTTCAGTTGCGACATGTTCGGTTCACATTTTTCCCAGAAAGCCCTGTATTCACAGGATGACGACAGAACCCTGGATGCTGCCAAAAGATATTATGCTGAAATCATGATGCCCTTCAGGATGTGGGTGAAAAAACACACCGCCACTGTGAAAGGGCTAGCCCCTGCAATGATTGCTCCCAGTCACGGCCCGGTCTGGAAATCCCCCGGCATCATTCTGGATGCCTACGAAGCCTGGACCTCAGATGAAACAAAAGATGAGATTTTGGTGGCCTACATCTCCATGCACAACAGCACCAAGCTTATGGCGGACCACCTGGTTCAGGCCCTGAAAGAAAAGGGCCAGAAAGTGAAAATCTTCAATCTGGTTGAAGCGGATATTGGGGAGCTGGCCATGGCCCTGGTGGATGCCAAGACCCTGGTGCTGGGCTCTCCCACATTTCTGACGGGCCCCCACCCACTGGCCGGACATGTCGCTGGACTGGTGGGAATGCTCAAGCCAAAAACCCGGAAAATCGCGGTTTTCGGCTCCTATGGCTGGGGTGGTCGCATGGTGGAACAACTGAAGGCTGACCTGGGGGGTCTCAACGCGGAAATTTTGGAGCCTATACTGGTCAAGGGCCTGCCAAGGGAAGCGGACTTCAAAGCCTTGGACGAGTTGGCCGATAAACTGATATAGACCCTCGCATCCGAAGGACATGGCCCCTTCAAAAGTTCATGTTTTCAAGGCGGGTTATGAAGAGGTGTCTGTTCTAAAAAAATGTGCAGAGCTGGTGCCCTTCAAAAATCGCAAGGTGTGGGTCAAACCCAACCTGTTGGGACCTGATCCTCCTGAAACCGCCACTTGCACTCATCCCTCACTTGTCAGAGCCACCGTAGAGGTGTTGCTTGACAGGGGATGTGAAGTCTGGGTTGGAGACAGTCCTGCCACCTACCCCACTCCACTCAAAGTGCTTTTGGACAAGTCCGGCATCGGGCCCGCCCTCAAAGGTTTGGATGTTAGGTGGATGGAAGTTGACAAGCTACCCCCAGTAAGATTGCCCCTCAAGGGATTATCCGGTTTGAAGGAGGTGGTAGTAAGTGAAGGGTTGACCCGGGTGGATGCTCTGGTCAACCTGCCCAAATTCAAAACTCATCAGCTAACAGGTTTCACGGGTGCAGTGAAAAACTTTTACGGTCTGGTTCCACGCAAGGCCAAAAAGGAATATCACGCCCGTCTGACCAACCCCGCCCGCTTCTCAGCTCTCATGGTGGACCTGGCAAGTTCCATAACGGAAAGGGTGCCGTCATTCCATCTGATGGATGCCATCACGGGCATGGAAGGTGACGGACCCAAAGGAGGTACGCCGGTGGAGATTGGCTTTTTGTTGTGCGGAGCCAATCCCTTTCAGGTGGACCATTCCGCCATAAGTATAGTAACTCCTGATTTCAAAGTCAGAACAGACATATTGGCCAAGAAGCTGGGGCTGATGGGTGCCTACGAAACAGAAGGCCCCCTGAAGCAGGGATGGCTTAATCTCAAACTACCAAAAGCGTATAAGCTGGTCAGACTAGCAGGGGCTTTGCCCCGGTTGCCGGGAGTCACCCGCCTGATAGCCGCCCCCGAAATTCTGGATACCTGCACCAGATGTGGCACCTGTGTCCGCAACTGTCCCGTGGATGCTATAACCATCAAAGGTCACAAAGCGCATATAGACAGGTCCAAATGCATCAAGTGTTTCACATGTGCGGAAGTATGTCCTGTGAATGCAGTCAAAGTCCAGAAGAGACTATTCAATAGATAGCTTTTTGGTTTTTGTCGCAAGGGCCAGCTTCAAAAGGTGAGCCGCCCGCTCACAGGGCTCCTTTCGGGGAGGCACCCTCACAGGTTCGTAGCCAAAGTCCTGATAAGTCCGGAAAGTGAGGTCGGCGAGGTGCCTGGCCTGAGCCTCGTTTTCCGGTCTTTCATCTTCCTGTTTGTAGGTGGGAAAGTCTAAGAAAAAGACTATGTCATAAGGGGTTTCTGATTTTATCCGGCGGGTCATCCATGCAGGGGGCTTGAGGCCGGCAAACCGGAAATAGGCAACCCCATCAATTTTGCTACGGTCCATAAACACTATATTCTGAGTGGATTTCTTTTCCCTGGCAAGCTGGGTCCGGAACACCCGTAACTGGAACCAGCCAGGGGCCCTCTCCGGCAGACACCCGGTGTTATTCTCCAGTCTGATGACTCACCAGGTATGCCTTCCCAAACAGGCCCTCTCCGGCAGACACCCGGCGTTATTCTCCAGGGCCCACTTCTTGATGTCACGGGCGGCTTCCTATATAAAACAGGCGTCCACGTCTTTCTGTTTGCACATCCGGCGGAGATGGTAGAGAACTGTCGTCTTGCCACTGCCAGGCCCACCGGTCAGCACCACCCTGAAAGTGTCAGCCATCCGTAAAACCTAAGAGCAGGGCTCTACTTATGACTTGTGGTTGTCCTTCCAGGCCTGCCATAATTTCCAGATCTCCCTGCAGGTATCCTTGTGACCGCGGCCGCCGTCAAGGTGGCCGTCCTTGGGCTCGGCCACCATCCACAAGCCGGGGAGTTTAAAGAGCTCGGCCATAATGGCCTGGAACATGGGGCTACCCCCGTTCACGGGCACGATGCCTGCACTTTCCAGATTGTCGGCAACATGGACGGCTCTGAGATGTGACCCCTCCCGACGGACCTGTTCAACCGGGTCAGGTGAATCACCGAACCTGTGCTCAAAATTGTGAATGGCGTGCGGGATGTCAAATAATAAAAGTGAATGCAGACGGGATGTTTCGGTTAGTGAACCCGCACAAATTTTGGTTGGCTGGGTCAGTCGCAGGGGGATGTTCTCCAGAAAAGCTTGAGACTTTGCCTGAGTCGTCAACCGGCGGACTTCGTGTTCCAGGAAAGCCCAGTCACCCCGGAGGACGGCGGCGTGAAGCACGGTGTAGTCCAGTTTCAAATCGGATGAAATTTGGTCCCACTTCAGGAACTCGTTGTCAGCGTAGCAGGGGAAGGGCGGGTGCAGGCCCTGAAAACGGGGCGAAAACTGGCTCCGGACCAGGTCCACTGCGGCCACCACCGTTTCGGGGGTGTCCCGGCGCATGGCCTGGAGCTCAAAGCCGCCGATGGTCACGCCTTCCTGTTCCAGTTTAGCCACGTTGGTCAGGAACATGTCGGCGTCTTGGGTGGCGAATTTCATGCCTAGAGCAAGGTCCATGTTTGAAGCTTTTAGGGGGATTTATAAGAGTCATTAAACTGGGGCAGATCCACCAGCTGCAGCGCCCGTTTCTTCAGAGGGTGGGGTACCCGCTCCAGCTTGCTAAGGTCACCCACCAAGCGTTCATTAATCCGGCATTTACAAATTTTTTCGGTTTGTTTGGAAATAAAACTTAAATCGTTGTAGACATCATTGATTTTTCCGATTTTATAGTTGGGAACTCTGTCCGCATATTTGAAAAATTCATCCGCAGCATCTTGAGCTTCACAATAAAGATTGAACCGGTCTTCAGAACGTAACACCTCCTTGGAAAAAATCGCAAACGACTTTTTGGCCTTGAAAAGCATAAAGTATGCATCCGCCATAATTTTGTCGCCGTCATCACTCCAACGACGGGCCTTCTCCGCGAGGGCGGGCAAATGACGGGCATATGCGTGCTGGCGATACAACCACGTTAAATGAGCCTCTGACCCTTTGCCAACTTCTTTTTTGGTCAGCGTCGCCATCTCGTCAGCCATGTTCACGGCAGACATGCAGCTTTGGTAAGTTTTGACGGGTCTAAGGTTCCAGAACCCGCGCATGGCATCCCCATAGAGAAAAAAGCTGGTTTCCCCGAGTTCAGGATCGTGTCCCGCCTCAAACGCCTCTTCAAGTTTCTGAGCCTCAACCAGAATAGTGAAAGGCGAAGTCACAAAAGACATCTCAGTCCGGAGATAAGTCGTAATATCAGACGCCATCTAAGCTCAAGTCGGTCCCAATAAAAACTTTACTGCCGCTTCAGTTGTGAGGGGGAAGGGATTTGAACCGAGCTTTAACAAGCTCGACCAGTTGCGCTATCCACTGCGGTGGGTAGCGCGTTTTTGATCAAACCCCGCGAAGTGGGGTTTGTGCGGGAGAAGGGATCCGAAGTCGGAACTTCCCGCAGGAATTCCGACACCTCCTACGCGTCACCTGCGGGTGACGCGTTTTTGATCAAACCCCGCGAAGTGGGGTTTGTGCGGGAGAAGGGATTTGAACCCTCGCAGGCACTAGCCACAGGGACCTCAACCCTGCACGTTTGACCAGACTCCGCCACCCCCGCGACTGAAACGTCAGCCGACACCGATGCTACCTCCCCTCGGTCGGCAGCATGAGCAGTTATCAACTCACCCTGCCGAAGGCGAGTCAACCGGCGAATCCGGTTGATTTTTGGTGAAGCTTTTTCCTAAAAAGCTTCTGGGCCCACAGGGTTTCGAACCCTGGACCTCTGGCTCTCCTAGGCTTATATCAGACGTGGCCATATAAGACCAGCGCTCTGACCAACTGAGCTATGGGCCCCGACTTTACGAAGTCGACACGTGGCCCATCCCTCGCCGCCCGCAGGCAGCTCGTGACGGGCCGAGCAGCATGCTTCCTTGCTCACTCATCATTTAAAGCTTTGTCGCGGTTACCCCGCAGGAAGGGCAGGGGGGCAAAAATCACAATACCCAGGGCAACGGCAAAGGTCCAGAAGAAACCCCACTGTTCTATGAAGTAACCACTGGTCAAACTTCCCAGAATGTAAAAGGTGCTCCGGATGGAAAGGTTAGCCCCCAACAGCTCCTCACTGATGCCCAGACCGTATGCACTATAGAAAATATTGATGAATGGCCAGAATAACCCTGACAGGATGTATACAATGACCAAAAGGGGGATGCTGAACCAGTGAAGGGCCGCCAGGAAGCATAGCAGGCAGAATACCAGCAAAGTGTGGCCAATCCTGAGTCCGCGCCCTTCAAATCTACCCGCCACGCCATAAACAAGAATGCTGAAAAAGATATCAATCAACATGAAGGCATAAACAGGCCAGTCCAAACCGAACCAACTTTTGACCACATTTGCCCTCTGGGAGAACACCATGCCAAAACATATGGAAAAGATGGCTGAAGTAAACAGAAAAGGCAGTTGCTCCCGACCGAAATCAAAACGGGGTAGCCTGATCCTACCACATGTGAGCAAACTTCCCATACGCTTGAACTCTGTCATACCTCCATCCAACAATTGAGCCAAACCCTCCTCTCCAATGGTGGTGGCCACAAAAGGTATACTGGCCAGGGCTCCAAAGGCCAGAAACATGGCCAGAGTCTGGGGGGCAACCAGGCTGGTACCCACCAAACCAATAGTATAGCCTACGGCGGCGGCCATACTGGTGAACCTGAAAAAACGACCCAGACTGCTACCCAGAACTTCACTGTTTTTCATGGCGGACATTACAGCGTAAAAGATGGCCAGGGGAAAGAACTGAACCACTGCCGTGGCCGGAAATACCAGGCGGGGCTGGTTCATGAGAACCAGACCCAAAAAAAGACCCAAATAGCCCATAATAATTACACTGGCCCGGTTGGCGGCCTTGAGATAACGGGGCCAGAAGAAACCTCCCATCATATTACAGAAGGAAGAAAGGGCGGCCAGCATACCTATATGGATGGCAGACCCGCCAGCGTTCAGAACGATAAGAGCAGGGAGCAAACCCAGGGCTGCCCGCAGGATTTCATAAGGCAGATAGACTAAAATCGGCTTCATTTTTTTCCCTTTTCATATCCGGGCACGCCCAGATTTAAACAAAGTGGTCCTGATAGGCCTGACCCATAAGGGACATGAAGATAGCCAGGGGCCCGTAAAGAATACCGATCCAGCCCAGCAGGGGTACAACCAGCATGACCACGAAAGTCAGCAGGGTGAAAAGCATCGCTTTAAACAGTTCGACCAGAAAACGGGGGGAATACGCCCGTAGCAGATTTTCCAGTTCCAGCACTTCCTCCAGACAAGTCCCCATACCCAGCCGCACCAGGGAATGAGCCAGAAAGGGAAACATGAACAACAGGGTCAGCAGGGTGGCCTGAAGGGAGTAAAAGTTGTAGACCACGGCAGGTAACATCAGATAAACCACCATCACGGCCACTGTTTGGGCTCCGGTTACAAACCGTTTGCGGAAATTGCCAAACGGGGCTTCCGGACCATCCACTCCTGCCAGGTTCACCAGATAACCTATAACAGCCAGGTTGGCACCGGGAACAAAAATCAGCAGGGAAAGGGTAACGTAAAGCAGGGGATCGGAAATCAGACGCTTAACGGCACCCAGATAATACATAGACGTTTTGACTGGGGGGATTTTTAAACCATATGCTCCCTCCCCGATATTACAAAAATCTTTTAAAGCTGGTATAATTTTTTTTATATGAATGATGCCGTGGTCATGAAAGACCGGCTTTATCCGGCCCTGGTGTCCTCAGAACCCCTTGTGCTGGAGGCGGTGGCACACCCCCTCAGAATCAACATCCTCAAGGCTTTGCACCGGAAGCCCATGTATCCTATTGAAATCGCCAAGCAGTTTAACATGATTGAGCAAAAAATATATTATCACATCAAAAAACTAAAGCGGGCAGGTCTGGTGCGTGAGGTTGAAGAAAAACAGATGCGGGGTGGCCGGGCCAAACTGCTGGCTCCCTCTGCACTGGCTTTCGGTTTTGTCATGGAGTGCGCTCAAGGGGGTGACCTGCTGGAAACCCGTCAGAGCTTTGACCCTTTTGTGAAAGGGGGGTTGGTGGACGCCCGGCTGGTAGTGGGTTCCCCGGACCCCCATGGACCTCACAGAGCCCGGGCACGGGACGGTCACATCGCTGCAGAAGTGGCGGGCTTTTTCGCCGGCATAGGCACTCTAAAGTGGCCCTTCGTTTTTGAAGACACGGAAATACGGGATGTCAAAGACAACCTCATCTTGTTAGGGGGGCCAGTTGTGAATCTGTGGTCGGCCAAGTATAATTCACTTTTTCCCGTCAGGTTTAACGGAAAGTCCATTCACTCCGCAAAAAAAGAACACACTGAGGACTGGGTGGGTTTTGTAGCCGTCGCCGACCATCCTGAGGCTCCCGAAAGGAAGCTTATGATGGTAGCAGGCCGGAGTCGGGCGGGCACGAGGGCTGCGGCCCTTGCCCTTAAGAAGTTCCCCGATCGCATTCACAAAAACGGTTACATAGTGGTGCAGGGTTTTGACGAGGACGGGGACGGGATAGTGGATTCTGTGGAAGTTATTGAGTGATTTCAGAAAAATATGCGTCCTTTGAAGTGTTCAGGCATTTTATCACCGCTTTACGGTCATCGATGGGGGAATGTATACCGCCGGTCCTGCCTTTGGAATAAAAGGCAAAATACCCCCTACGGGTGGCATGTTCGGCCCCACTTCTCGTAAAAGTTCCTTCCGTCTCAAAGGCAATTTGATGCCGATGCCTTTGCGTTGATATGGGTCGTTCACCCAAATTTGTTCAGATTTCAAAAAAACATTGAAAGTTTCGCCATTCACTAAACGGGTATATCTTTCGTTTTTTGGGAATAACCGGAATTTAAAAAATCCGGCCCGGGTTTTTTTGACTTCATCCCACGCATAAACTACATCCCATAATTCATATTACGATTTAGGGTCAAAACCTTCTGCAAGAAAGATACCAACCGGCCCAATTTCTCCAATCAGGTAACCGTGAATTCCTTCATGACATTTCTCAAATAAGTCAATAAGTCCTTTGCTACGCTTATCAAAAGGAAGACAATCGCGTTTACTCAAAAGTTTTTGGTAATCCAGAACCTCTGAGACTTCAGAGTATCCCACCTCAATAATAGCTTGGATTATGAGAGAATCGGATGTATCCCTGTTTTTTGAGGTTTCTACAACCACTCTGAAGTAGTTATCACTTATAAAAGTTTAAGCCCAGATATTTCACAGAATGACCCCAACCGAAAAGTGGTGGAAAACCCCGATAACCCAAAGATTTGGACATAAAATATCCTTTGAAATTCTGCTGGGGGGACAGGAGAACCACTTTATGATAACCCTCCAGTTTACAGGTCTGAATAATTATTTTTTCAAAGACGGTTTTCATGGTGCTACCGATGCCCTGCCTCCTGTAAGCGGGTTCAACTTCAACGTAGCCGGTATCAGCAACCAAATAGTAACCGTTACGGTAAATATAAGGGTCCGAAACAAAACTTCCGATGAATGAACCAACCCTCTGACCGGTAAGTGAATCGTCAGCGAGAATGGATATGTCCGAACTTTAAGTTTCGGATGAATGTTCCAATAAAAATTTACATGAGGATTTCCTTCAAGCTCACCGACAGGTAAAAATATTTGAAAACCCTTATCAATCATGCCGGGGGTTTCAGTGTGTTTCATAGTATCAGTCATCCTCACGTAATCAAACGACAAGTTTTCGCCAAAATTATTAACCATATCGAAAATGAGTGAATCATGAAAAGTGATTTTTCTTTTCCCGTGTTTGTCCGCATTCACACCCTCTCAATATAGCCCTGCTTGGGCTCTATAATGTGACCCTTCATACGGAGTTCATCCAGTATCTGCTCAGTCTCAATAATACTGATGTCACGGGCCTCAGCATCCTGAAGGATGCTGGCCTTGGGCACCCGCTTGCCGAACTGGTTTTCCAGGTCCCGGATGATGTTCATAACTGTCATCATTTTATTTCTCTTGCTGGCGGCCACTCCGCCTTCTATTTTGTCAATATCCAGTTTGCCGGTTTCCATATCAAAGGCCAGCTGATAAAGAGCATAAGTGAGCAGGTCTATTGCTCTCTGAGCATCCAGCTCATTGGCTACAGAGCTCATCCTCATACGGGCCGATGCTTCCGAGAGTCTGACCAGAGCTTCCAACTGGCGCGGGGAAATGGGAACTGAAGTTTCATTCACATATTTTCTACGTAGCTCAACGAAGAAGTTCCGGATAAGCGCCACCGCCCCGCTATTGAGTTGGGGTTTGATGTGTCGTTTGGCATAAGCCACATATTTGCGGAGTACAGATTTCTCCAGCACAGGAGTGGCAGTTTCCGGAGTAATCTGGAGTTGGAGGATGTGGTCGGCCAACATCTGGTCCTTCTCAACGTTGGGGACATCCTTAACAGGGAAGATGAGGTCAAAACGGGAGAGGATGGTCTCCGGCATGGATATCTGCTCGGCAATGGGGGTATTACGGTCAAATCGGCCGTATTTGGGGTTTGCCGCAGCCAGCACACTGGTCTGGGCTCGCAGGGTCGCGAAAATGTTGGCCTTTGCCACAGTAATACTCTGTTGTTCCATGGCCTCGTGGAGGGCGTAGACGTCATCACGGGCAATCTTGTCCATCTCGTCTATACACACTATGCCATCGCTGGCCAACACGAGGGCACCCGCCTCCAGAGTCCAGCCTTTGAGGAAGTCGTCCTTGACTACTGTGGCTGTAAGGCCGACAGCACTGGCCCCCTTGCCGGCCACATAACGGGACTTGGGGGAGATTTTAGACATGTATTGTAGCAGTTGTGATTTTCCGGCACCCGGATCACCCACCAGCAGTATGTGTATGTCGCCCCTGCCGACCGTGCCGTCTGGCCGTTTTTTGCGGACACCCCCGAACAGCTGAAGGGCCATGGCTTCCTTGATTTTCTGGTGGCCGTAGATGGAGGGGGCGACGGAATTCACAATATTGGTCCAAGGGTCATGGGAGGCAATTTTCCGGATGGCTTCCTCGTCTTCCAGAGAGATTTTGAGCTCTTCATATTCCTGATGTTTGGCCTCCACGAAATTGGCCTCCATAATAATGTCAAATCTTTTGCCGTCGGTTTTTTCAAATGGAACCTCCTGCAGGACGCCAATCACCCCGATGAGATTGCCAGGCACAATCCTCTTGCGGAAGGTGGGATCAACGAGGTCGTGTCTCAGAAGAATTGAAATGCGTGAGGGTTGCTCCGTGCCCTCCAGGGCTTCCGGATTTTCTTCAATGGTTATTTTCTGGACGTCACTCAGCTCCTTGCTCTTCATAAGAAAGCCTTTGCGGTTACCACACACACATTCTGCCGGTTTTTCTATGTTGACTCCCGTCTGGAACATGGGGATGACGTTGGCGCAGATGGGACATTCCCAGACAGTTTTCACCATTTCAGGCCTAACTTCGGAGGCCTGGCGGATGATGCCTTCCACGTTGATGAGTCTGCCCAAATCACTGCTTCTCAGGTCTTTGATGCGGACGGAGCAGGAGGCAGGCAGGTTGAAGAAACGAATTTTTATGGGTGTTTCCGAAATGGCCATGTTTTCCAGAGCCTCTCCAAACAGTCGCAGGGTGTCTTCCGGCTGGGAACGAAGGCGGTCGGACAGGTCAAGGTCGTATTTGTCCAAGGCGGTGAAATCAACCAACAGGGCTTTGTCCCCTTCTGAAGTCGCCTTCAGAATGTCTTCCATAACCACGTCCCGCAAAAAATCCTCGGCCCTGACCGGCAGGCTGGCTTCCAACTCCTGAGCCTTCTTTCCTGCAACCGCATCATCCACGGCCACATAACCATTCTTTAATTAAAAAGCATGGGAGGTCGGTGCCGGTTTGCTTCCTATGGAGTTGATGAACGGCCGGAGGTGTCGGAATTTCTACAGGGGTTCTAACGGAGGTCGGTGCGATATTACTTCCTGGGAGTCCGCGGGAGTTTAAGGCTCGTCAAACCTCCAAAAATACGTCGTTGGTGCTTGAGGGCCCTGAGAAGTTTTTGTGTCCGGCCACAATTTTCAACGGAACCGTCATCACTCTTTTTTGGCTTTGGCCTTCAGATTTAGTATGGCCTTGGCCGGTCTGGCGGGTTTTGCCAGCTGAGTCGCGTCAGCCTCAAGTTCCTTAAGTGCCCTGCCGGCATGGCCGTACTTCCCTGCCTTGGCAGCTTTCTGGGCTTTAAGTGCCTTTTTGTCCACCGGTTGATAGTCTTTTAACAGGATAGCATCAACTGTGCCATGTTGGCCGGGTCGTGAGGCAACCCGAGCGTAGCCGGCCTCGGTGTTGAGGATAGCACCCTTAGTAATAATGTTGCGCCGGATGAAAAAAGGGTTGGCACCGTTCTCAACCACTTCAGTGATTTTCACTTTCCGGGTCTTGGCTCCGTCAGCCACTACGGCAAACTCCGCCTTAAGCATCACCTGTTTAGTGTTGCCCCCCCGACCGCGGAGAAGCTTCCGCTTCTCAGACCCAACGGTCACGGGCAAGTGAGGCCTGCCCAGCTCGTGCTTCTGCTTTTTGCGGGCGGCCCTTCTCATGCCTCCCGTAGGCTTGCGCAGGCTTTTACTATGAACTATGGCCATACCCTTGTGAGGGAGGTTCCGTTTTAAAAGTTATGCTATCCCCTTCTCGTCGCCCCGAATTCTCGCAAGCTTTATTTAGGGGTATCCGGTGATAGCAGTCTGTTGGGCGTCAGCAAGCTTTAAAAAAGGACTGACCAGACAACGGTAGGTGACAAAATGGTAATAGAACGGCCTCTTGACGCTTTAAGCGAGGCAAGGAACAAGACCGTGATGGTCGAATTAAAGAATGGCAAGACCATCAGGGGTTGCCTGCTGGCTTTCGACATTCACATCAATCTCGTCCTGGACGGGGCTGAAGAACTCGGAGGCGGGGAGCTGAGCCGTAAAATCGGCCGGCTACTCATTAGGGGCGACACGGTTTTAATGGTAACTCCAAGTGATTGAAATGACCAAAGGCACACCTTCTTTCGGCAAAAGGGGAAGAACCCGTCTCCATATAACCTGCAGAAGGTGTGGCCAGCCCGGCTTCAACAGGAAAACCCGGGTTTGTGTCAAATGTGGCTTCGGTAAAAATACCAAGCTCAAAAGCAGGGGGTGGGCAAACAAATGAAAGCGCGGGACGCGACCCAGGTTCTGTTACATCCCGTAGGTACTGAAAAGGCCATCCGCCTGCTGGACCAGAACAAGATAGTGTTTGTGGTGGACAAAAACGCAGACAAGGAAGACATCCAGAAGGCCCTACATGAACTTTTCAAGGTGCGGGCGGAAAGGGTAAACACCCTGCTGACCCAGAAAGGGGTCAAGAAAGCCTATATAAAGCTCAAAAAGGAACACAGTGCTGTTGAACTGGCCACCAACCTTGGCCTGTTGTAGGTGTGAAAAATGGGAAAAAGACTGAACCAGCAAAGACGCGGCAAAGGCACGTTAATCTGGCGAAGCCCCAGCTTCAAATACAAGCCTGCTCAGGGTATGGGCAAAACAGAAGACAAAACAGGAGTGGTCATGAGTCTTGAAAGGGATGCCATCCGGAGCGCGCCCCTGGCATTCATTGAATTCACCAATGGTGAAAAGTTATGGGTGCCCGCCTCCAAGGACATGTATGTCGGCCAAAAAATCCTTGCGGGTGGGAAGGCCCCCCTCAGTGAAGGTAATTGGGTGGAACTGGGCCGGTTGAGGGAGGGTCAGAAGGTTTTTTGTCTGGAGTTGCGTCCCGGCGATGGAGGTCGTGTAGTCCGCACCGCGGGCAACGCCGCCACTGTACTTTCAAGAGAAGGCGACAACATCAAAGTCAAAATGCCCAGTGGCAAGGTTAAAGTCCTTGATGCCCGTTGCAGGGCGATTATAGGCACAGTTGCAGGCATGGGCACCAAGGAAAAACCTATCCTCCGTGCAGGCAGTCAGTTCCACATTAAGAAGGCCAAGCATGCATACTGGCCCCGGGTCAGTGCTTCGGCCATGAACGCGTTTGAACATCCTTTTGGTGGTGGTCGCAAACACGGCCACGCCAGTAAACCCCAGACCTCTTCGCGGAGAGCTCCCCGGGGTAGAAAGGTGGGTTACATAGCCGCCCGGAGGACGGGCAAACGAAGGTGAAATGAATGGCCAAAGCAATAACATATTACGGTCTTGAACCTGAAGCGTTTGAGAACATGACTGCGGAAGACTTCATCAAACTCATGCCTGCCCGGCAGAGACGCACTTTTAAAAGGGGCTTCACCCCCGCCCAGAAGATATTGTTGGAGAAAGTCAAATCCTACAAAGAAGGCAAGAGACAGAAACCCATCCGGACCCACTGCAGGGACATGCTCATCCTGCCTGAAATGCTGGGGGTGATTTTCATGGTTCACAGTGGCAACGACTGGAAGAGAGTGGAACCCACTTATGAGATGCTGGGTCATTTTCTGGGGGAATTTTCACTCACCCGTAAAAGAATCCAGCACGGTAGCCCCGGTGTGGGTGCCACCAGGAGCAGTAAATTCATTCCACTGAAGTGAGGGAAAAACATGGAAAAAACCGCAACCGCCAAGGCCATGAACCTGAACATCTCGCCGAAATTTTCGGTGGAGGTGGCCACCAACATACGTGGCATGCAGGTTGACAAGGCCTTACGCTTCCTTGAGGATGTAGTAGCCCAGAGGCGACCGGTAATCCTGCGCAGACATAACAAAGAGGTAGGACATCACCACGGCAGGCCTGGCAGGTATCCTCTCAAAGTGGCCAACGCTTTTATGGAACTCATCAACAATGCCCAGGCCAACGCAGACTATCTGGGTTTGGAGAGTCCGTTGGTTATTTTGAGTGTTGAGGCTCACCGGGGCATTCACAAAAAACCCTGGGGGGGGAAGGCAATAGGCAAAGCCCGCAAGCGGGCCCGCAGGACCAATCTGATAATTACACTTGCACGGTCGCAGGGGGATGCCAAAAAAAAGAAAAGTGAAAAAACTGAAAAAGTAGTGAAGCCTGCGGAACCCGAAAAAGCAAAACCCAAAGATGTGAAAAGTGAAAAACCAAAACCAAAGGTGAAAGATAAATGACCTCACGAAATTTCTTCATAACCGAAGCCAAGCGTTCATACACTATTGCCACATATCTCCGGGAGGAACTGAAGTTTGCGGGCTTCAGTCATGCTGACATAAAAAAGACTCCTCTGGGCACTCGCATAACCATCTACGCCATCCGGCCCGGACTGGTTATAGGGTCCGGCGGTGAAAACATCAAAGCAATGACTCAGGTAATTGAAAAGAAGTTCGGTGTGGAAAACCTACATATTGAAGTGGAACAAATAGATGATATTTTCTTAGACCCTCACATTGTTGCATGGCGTATAGCAAAGTCCTTGGAAAAGGGTGGCAACTTCAAGAGGATTACCACCATCATGGTCCAACGAATCATTGCTGCAGGTGCCCGTGGAGTGGAAATCCGCCTGTCCGGCAAGCTACCCAGCAAGAGGGCCAAGACTTGGAAGTTCAACGCCGGTAACCTCCGCAAGTGTGGTTTTGAAGTAGTTGAATACGGAAAAGTGGCATATGAAGTGGCCATCCAGAAATTGGGGGTTATTGGTGTCCGGGTTGCTATCATTCCGCCCGAAGCCAAGTTCAGCGATGAAATTCACGAAATCGTAATTGAGAGTTCTGAAAAAGAGGAAGGCAAACCGGAAAAAGTGAAAGAGGAGAAAGTTCCGGTAAAACCTGCTGAAGAACTGGAAAAAGAGTTGGTCAACGAAGGGGCACCCGATGCACCTGTGGAACTTCCGATCCCGGAACCTGAAAAAGTGAAAGAGGAAAAACCGGCCAAGGCTGAAACCAAAAAGAAGCCGGCCAAACCTGTCAAGGACAAAAAACCTGCCAAGGCCGAAAAAGACGGGAAGAAGGCGGACAAACCCACCAAGACCAAGAAAGCCAAGTCAGAATGAAAAGGTTCATCCTTTTTTCTTGCCGAATAAGTTGTATCTGACCACACGTTCCGCTGCAAGCTCCACGGTTTCCTGTCCCTTGCCTTCCACCACCGGTTTGTGACGCACGGTAGCCACAGATTTGACCAGCTCGGAGTCCCCTCCACCGGTGATTACCAGAATGTCCGCAGAGTCCACCATTGCTGCGACAGCCAGAGCTTTGTTTGGAAAGTTCAGACGGATAGAGGAATCCAGAATTTCTGAATCACCAAACAGCACGAACTTGTTCACCCCCGCCTTCCTCACAGGGCTGTCCATGCGGGGGTCAAGGCCCATGACCAGAAAGCCACGTTTGGCTGCAAAAAAAGCAGTTTCCAGGTCGTCACCGACGATACCCATCTGTATCATTGCTTTCTCGCCTTCCAGCTGGCGCTGGGCATTCTCCAGAAACGGTCCTTGCCTTCCTTCATGCCCCTTAGATAACCCACAACCAGACCCGCTATGAAACCCACCGCGATAATCACAAGGTCTATGAAGTCAATCATTTCAGCTCACCACTCAGGTATTTGTATCTCATCTCCTCGGACTTGTTCTCTCCGAAAAAATTGCCGGTAAGCAGGCCTGCCAGGAAGCCCATCACCAAAAGAAAAAGCCACCAGAAAACTTCAAGCACACTCATGATATCAGCCTCTCCACTCTTGCCCTTGCGGTTTCATAAAACTTTGCAGAGGGGAACCGGCCAAGGTCTGTAACATATTCTGTGATTAGGGCGGTGCGGGTCAGGTCATAGGCCGGGTTGCGGGAGGGCAAGTGATCACATATTTCCCGGGGAGGTTCTTCATTTACTATCAATCTGTCGGACACTTTGAGATATTCCACCACAGCATAAAATGGAACCCTGTGCCAGGCGGCACACACCGCGATGGTGCTAACGCCCACATGGTCTATAAGGCCGAAGGATGTTACAGCAACCCCCCCGACAATAACTTTGTCCACTTCAGGCATGAAGTAATTGACGGCGGCATCACAGATGAGGGTTGTTTTGATACCTGCATCCATGAGCTCCTGAGCCATGCGTCTTCCTGACTTGTCGGGTCGGGACTCCACCACCAGAACGCTGAAGTTCCGGGTTTTGTGGGCCTCACGCAACAAACTAACCACGTTGGTGGCCCGGGAGGCTGTCATGATGCGGTCCCCTTCGCGGATGATGTCCAGACCATGTTTAACAGCTTCGCCAGCAGAGGAATCCAGATAAGAAAGACCAAACTTAATCAGTTGCTTGATTTTGGCCTTGTCCTGCAGTTTTAGCACCGCCCTTAAAAAGTTGAAGGAAAGAGGTCTGCCGGGCAACAGCAGGGTCATCACAACCTCCTCTTTCTTGACATCAAAATCCTTGCGATCAACCACTTGCTCTATAGTCAGAAGACAGGCCCGGGCCGTTTCCTTGCTACTTTTGATTTGGCCCTCTTTCAGCCGTTGGGCGGTTTCAAGAACTTCAGCATACACACTAACCCATGCCCGAGGGCATATTTAAGTGTAAAGCCCAAAAAAGAAAACCAGATGACCTTACTGGTCCGAAACGGGTTGTGCAGGAAGCTTGTTTCTCTTGAGGAACTCAGTATAGCCACACTTGCCACAGTGAAACCTGTCAGAGTGTCTGGCCATGACAACCCCGGGGCCACACTTGGGGCAAAATCGGCCCTGACGAACCACTTTACCTGCATCAACCGTGTATTTGTCAGATTTCTTGTGAGTGGCATGTTTGCCCATATCATTCACCTTCCGGAGCGTTATCTCCAGCCTCTTCAGCCTTAGCGGGGGATTTGCCCACCCTCTTCTTGGGGTTGAGGTTCCGATGGGATTCCGCCCGGTTCAGGGTTTTTTCATTCTCATAAACCAGACACAGGCCCTGACTTTCGTTCATACCAAAAGAAGTGGTGTATTCTTTGATGAACATCAAGTCCTGATTGGCGTTTAACTTGGCGGCCAACAGATCGGCCACCTCACCTTTACCGGGGGTGGCACTCTTTTCGTGTTCCACCTTGAACTTGACTTCCAACCGCCCCAACAGGGGGTTGTTCTGTTTGTTTGTAATGGTTAGTTTCATTCATCTCACCTTTAGAGCATACTTGCCGGGAACTGAGGCCTTCATCTTTTTAGCAACTTCGGATTTTTCAAGGTCAATAATCTCCACCAGGCCGGCCCAGGTCGGGCTCAGATCGGTGCCCTGACACGCCGGGCAGTTGTTTCCTTTAACCAACAGGCGACACTTGCGACAGGCCTTGAGTTCTTTGGATGACATCAGGCTCCCTCCTTTTTCTTGCCTTCTGTCTCGGGCCGAAACCACTCGGGCTTGCCCAGACCGGGCTGTCTCATAGTCAGACCCAGTTTGGCGGGTTCTGCTTTGTGACTTATGCTTATGATACGGGCACGCACCAGGTCACTCTTTTTGATGACTTTCTTGCTTTGTTTGCCCTGAATGACCCCCGCGTCGCCGTAGGAAAAGAAGTCGTCAGCCACCTGGCTGATATGGACCAGACCGTCCATGGGGCCTATACGAACGAAGGCCCCAAACTCCACCATGTCAGTGATTTCCCCATCCACCACTTCGTTGAGCTCAGGTTTGAACATGAGGGCTTCATAGGTGGTTGAGAAATAAACCGCACCGTCACCCGGTAGGATTTTGCCCTCCCCAATATCTTTGATATCAGTGACGGCCAGGAGCATGCCGTCGTTGTGGGACATCTTGCCCTGCAGGTCCGCCAGGGCCTGCTTGGTGGCCTCCTTAATATTCCCCTCCTTCCACAGACGGGGTGCCACCCGCACATTTTGCCTGAAGGTAACGAGCTCAAACATTTATGCACCTCTGCTTTAATCCGAAAGGCCCCATTATAAGGCTAACGCATATTCAACGCACCAGACAGCTGAAGGTGCCTGCAGGCACTCCCCTGAAGCCAACTGTGCCCTGATAGCTACCGGGAGCCAGAGAGGTGTGAAAAACCACATCCAACAGCTCCCCTTCAGTCACGATGGAAGTCATTTTCTTTTCATAGATTTTTCCGCCGATATTCAGCTCAAAATTGCCCATGAAAAAACGACCGGACTTGGACATGATAAAATGGGCGACCACGTAATTCTGACTGCAATCCACCTCCCTCAACACGAACTCCGGCTGGATGTAAATGTAAATGGTGTAAAACGACACCAGGATAAGCAGGAAAATCACGGCCCAAGGCAACCAGGCCTTGCTTTTGGTGGGTGGGGGAGGGTAATGGTTCTGCTGAACCCAGTAATAATTGGGGTAATACACCTAAGACATGCTCCGGTCAGCTATATATTGATTTTTAAATTCCGGAGGGTTGAACTATTATGTCTGAGAAACCTGTAAATTTTGGGCTTTTGGAAAAATCTAGCTTGGAAAAACACGATCTGCCCTACAACCAATGGGAAGTGTGGGCCCATGGTATGCTGGAGGCTCAGTGTCAGCAGGATAAACTGCCGGAAGTTTATCGGCAACAGAATTCAAGAATAATAAAAGAGGACCTGAATAATCAAAAAGAACTGCTGGAGAAGCAGAGTTATGGTGAGTTTAAATTTTGGGGCGCCAGAGGTGGTGAATTGCTGTATTATCTGCCCTGTATGATTGAAGGGGACCGGTTGAGACTCTACGTCGTTGACAAAAAGAGCGTGGATTTTCAAAAGGTGGTTAGTGACCTGAAGTGACAATGGCCAAAAGTGAAGTCGGTTTCCGCTAGAGATTGAAACTGTTCGTGGTGCCAGAAAAACAATTCATATGTGAATTTCTGGAAAACCTTCGGTTTCCGCTAGAGATTGAAACTGTTCGTGGTGCCTGCCATAACAAGCACCGCGGGGTGCAGAAAAGCCTGCTTTTAGGAAAATCCGCAGGATGCCTGTAAGGGTAGCTGGACCAAAAAGCGTTCAAACCATTTTTGTAGACTTTTTTCTAAAGCGTTCAGTGGACCGGGCGGGATTCCCGCTTAACGAAGCGGGACCACGTAGGCCACCAACCGTAGTTGGTGGCCTGATTTTGATCAAACCCCGCGAAGTGGGGTTTGTGCGGACCGGGCGGGATTCCCGCTTAACGAAGCGGGACCACGTAGGCCACCAACCGTAGTTGGTGGCCTGATTTTGATCA
>OMKS01000209.1_pt1 | contig 54025 bp, 48 predicted proteins | sample 1674721 | NCBI WGS metagenome assembly OMKS01 (sample SAMN06264996, study PRJEB25208) | sediment metagenome | isolation source: hot spring sediment | place: USA: California | collected 2014-09-02 | reverse complement strand
CGAGAAAAATCTTGAACTGGGAAAAACCTTGTGATGTATACCTACAAGTGTTGCGCTAAAAGGTTGAGAGTGCCTAATTTTAAAAAAGCTCATATGGTTATATCTTTTATGGAGAGTAATTTAAAAGCGTTTATTAAAAGAACACCCGGAAATAACGATATTCCCCTTCCCCAATATATGAGCGCTCTGGCTGCTGGCATGGATATTTTTGCCGCTGTTGATGCTGAAGAAATCATAGAATCTGGCCAGAGAAAAAAAATCCCGACAGGAATTCAAATATCTCTTCCTGAAGGTTATGAAGCTCAAATCAGGCCGCGCAGCGGCCTGGCGCTGAATCACGGAATAACACTGCTTAATTCACCCGGCACGATTGACGCGGATTACCGCGGGGAAATCGCCCTGGTTGTTATCAACCACGGACACGAGCCTTTTGTGGTAAAAAGAGGAATGCGCCTGGCGCAAATGATCGTGCAGAAAATCTGCCGTGTAAAATGGATCGAAACTGAAAAACTGACCGACACACACAGGGGTAGCGGCGGTTTCGGCCACACGTAATCATGTCCAAAATAACTTATTACATTTTGCAATCAGGGCTAATCAGTGGTATAAAGGCGGCCATAATTACTTTTCAAATATGCCCATGAAAAAATTTAAAGTTAACAAGACATTTCAGGAAATAAACAAAAAAATAAAAAGTGGCCGTGCTGTCATTGTCACCGCCGAAGAAATGATAGACATAGTGGAGCAAAACGGTGAAGTCGAAGCGGCGCGTAAAATCGACGTCGTCACTACCGGCACGTTTGCCCCGATGTGCTCATCGGGCGCTTTTCTTAATTTCGGGCACACAGCTCCGCGCATCAGGGCTTCCAAAGTATGGTTAAACGATGTCCCGGCATATGGCGGTATCGCCGCCGTGGATTGTTACATTGGAGCCACGGAAGTTGCGGAAGGCGATCCGCTAAACAGTGTTTATCCCGGCGAATTTAACTATGGAGGCGGCCATGTCATTGAAGATCTAATCAGTGGTAATATCGTTAAGCTGCGCGCCGAAGGATACGGCACGGATTGTTACCCCGCACGCAAGCACGAAAAGAATATTACCATAAATGATTTAAAAGACGCCATATTGTTCAATCCGCGCAATGCATACCAGAATTACACTTGCGCCGTTAACCTGTCCGATGCAACGATTTATACTTACATGGGAATGCTGCGCCCGCGGATGGCTAATGCCTCTTACTCAACTTCCGGACAATTAAGTCCTTTATTCAACGACCCGTATTACCGGACCATTGGTGTCGGTACGCGAATATTTTTGGGCGGGGCGCAGGGTTTCGTCGCCTGGCCGGGAACTCAGCATAATCCCGATGTGCCGCGCACGGAGGGGGGTGTTCCCATGCAGGGTGCCGGAACCATCGCCGTAGTGGGCAATTTAAAAGAAATGAACCGCGAATGGCTGGCCGGTGCCAGTATACTGGGATACGGTGTTTCCCTGTTTGTGGGAATTGGCATTCCCATACCTGTCTTGGACGAAGAAATGGCGCGTTTTACAGCCGTGAAAGACGAAGAAATATTCACACAGATTTATGACTACAGCATGGACTACCCCAAGGGCGATTCCAAGCCACTGGCTCAGGTCAGTTACAAAGAATTGCGCAGCGGAGCAATAACGATAGACGGCAAAAAAGTCAGCACCGCTCCACTTTCCAGCTATTATAAGGCACGACAGATCGCGGAGCTTTTAAAGGAGTGGTTGGGAAAAGGAAATTTCCTGCTGGGGGAACCTCAGCAAAATTTACCTTCCACGCGAACACGGCCTTAAAATTCTCCTTCTTAGCCTCGCTTTTTGTAAATATTACGCTTTTTTTTCGAGGCACACGTACTTTTCCCCGTTTTCTTTGCAATTTTTACGTTTTTTTGAGTGTGATTAATTAGCTAGAATTATTAGATGTATTACATAATAAAGCGTAATATTAATTAATATTAATTAATATTACTTATTTTTCTTGACTTTTCTTGAATTTTATTGCTTTATAGTAGCCATAATAAGGAGAAGCTTTAATTTATCATGGATAATATCAGAAAAAACCGTGTAAAAAAAATTCGGGAGGCCATCCCTTTGAGCATGGCGGAATTGGCGCGGAAGGCCGGATTAACGCCTCAAACGATTGCCAAAATGGAAAAGGGATTGTCTACAAGGAAAAACTCGGAACTCAAAGTGGCCAAAGCCCTGCAAAAGCCATATGAGGAAGTTTTTCCTTGAAGACAAGATAAATGGTCGGACATGATATCTTTCTGGCACTTTAAAAGCGGGAGGATTTTTTCAGGTGAAGATAGGCAGGTATCTGATTATTTTTCTGCTGCTGATGGGTCTTTTAATAACTTTCGGCAACAGAGGTCTCATTGATAATTATTTAATGAGCAGTAAATTAGCTGAATTAGAAGCGCAAAATGCCAAAATAACGGTCGAAAACAATGAGCTCAGAAGGAAAATAATTATGCTTCGCGACGATTTAAGCTTTGTGGAACATATTGCGCGCTCCGAACTTGGGATGGTTAAAGAAGGAGAATTTGTTTACCGGCTGACAAATTGATGATAGAATTAAAAAAAGAGTAAAGGTAGACAATGTTAGATTTTAACGATCTTTTTTCAAAAACCAAAAAGCTTGTTGGCCTGGATATCGGGGCAACCTCTCTGAAGCTGGCTGAAGTACTGACCACCTCCAGCGGTTATGTCTTAAATCGCTTCCTGCAGCTTCCCTTGCCCAAGGGTGTTATCACGGAAGGCGTAATTAATGACCCCAAGACGCTTTCCATAAAAATCAAGGAGCTTTTCTGGAATTCAGGATGCCGGGGAAAAGGTGTTGTTGCTTCTCTGTCCGGAAATTCCGTGGTTATTAAAAAAGCTACCTTCGTGCAAATGGAAGACGCGGAATTGCGCGATCTGATCCGTGATGAAGCGGGAAAATATTTACCCTTCGACAACATGGATGATGTTAATTACGATTTTCAGGTTCTGGGCGATAATGAATACAACCCCAATCAAATGGACGTGATTATCGTGGCGGCTAAAAAGGACATGGTTGATTCTTACGTCGATGCCATTACTTCCGCCGGCCTTACCATCTCAATCATGGACGTGGATTCCTTTGCCCTGGAAACTATGTACGAAGCCAATTACGAATATGAAGATAATGACATTGTTGTAATTGTTCGTATCGGCGCGGATCTGAGCAACATAAATGTCATCAAAGGCGGGATGTCGATTTTTACCAGAGATTTTACCATAGGCGGAAACTACATTACCGAAGGAGTGCAGGAAAAATACGGCGTCACATTTGAAGAAGCCGAGCAGATTAAGGTGCAGGGTTTTCCCGAAAGCGACCAGGATGATCTGGATTTGAGAAACACCATCCTAGATTATGCCGAGCCAATTTGCTCCGAAATTGAAAGATCCATCGATTACTTCCGCTCTACTTTTGGCAGTGAATACATCAAACGGATATATCTGTCCGGTGGAACTTCGAGGATTTCCGGATTGGCAGCGAATTTATCACAAAGACTGAACGTGGATACGGAATTAATCAATCCGCTTTTGAAAATCGGCTATAATAAAAGAAACATTAATCCTAAAACAATCGAAAGCATTAAGCCGATCGCGGCTGTTGCCATCGGCCTGGGATTGAGGAAAATAGGCGACAAATGATAAAGATTAACCTATTACCTTATCGCGAGAGGGAAAAGAAAGAAAATCTTGCCCGGCAGATATTTATAATCGTCGGCTCCTGTATCATTTTTATTCTCTGCCTCGCTTATGTCCACTTTTGGATGACTTCTATAATCAGCAATCTGGAAAGGGAGAAAGACACCGCACAGATTACTCTGAACGCCTTGAATAAAAAGGTCGGCGATCTGGAAAAGTACAAACGGGACAAGGCAGACTTGGAGCAAAAACTCAATATTATCGTTACACTGGAAGAAAACCGCCTCGCTCCGGTTAAGCTTTTGGATGATTTGGCCATGCTGGTGCCGCCAAAACATATCTGGCTTACCAGAATCACACAAAGTGGCAACCGCTTAACCATCCAGGGTAACGGCAGAGATAACATAGCCGTGGCCGATTTTATGAAAACAATCGAAAATTTTGAACCGATGCTCTCGGTCGATTTAATCTCCGCGAAGAAGACAGAAATCGCGGGCATTACTTTTCAAAGTTTTAATTTCTCCTGCGTCATGAAGAGAGGGTTCTAATGGCCATCACCGTAGATGACATAAAAAAAATGTCGCCTCAGGCAAAAGCCCTGGCTATAGTTGTGATTTTTTTAGTACTAGCGGCGTTGTATTATGTTTATTTTTTCAGCAACCTTCAACAAAAAAAAGCTGCCCTGGATAGAGATATCGAAACACTGGAGATGCAAATCAAAGAAAAAGCGAGGGTGGCCGCACAGCTTGATCAATACAAAGCCGATGTTGAAGCCTTGCAGCAAAATTACGCAATAGCCTTAAAAAAACTTCCCGACCAGCGGGAAATCCCCGGCCTTTTCCATTCTGTGGCAACTTCAGGCAAGGAGACAGGCGTGGAATTTCTGTTGTTTGAACCGCGGCCTGCCGTGCCGAAAACAATGGCACAGGAATCCGTACCCGCCAAAAAACCACCTCCAAAAGGCAAAAAAGCTCCGGCGCCCGAACCCGAGCCGTTCTATCAGGAAATTCCAGTGAGAGTATCCGTAACCGGTTCCTATCAAAGTATTCTGCATTTTTTCGAAAAGGTGGCCAAGCTTCCGCGCATCGTGAATGTTTCCGACATTACCATGGGAGACAGAAGGGATGTAAAAGGACGGGGATATATTATTACATCAACCTGTACGATAAAGACGTACATGTTTATTGACAAGAAATAAAGAAACGGTTGGAAAAATGTCAAAAACTAAGTTTATAATATTAAACGTTTTAATAGCTGCCATGTTTGCTTTTATCGCTTTCGCGCAAGAACAGGATGCAGAAAAAGCAGATCCACCTTCTGAAGAAAGTGCGGCTGAAACCGAAGCATCCATTCAGCAACAGATAGCGTCGATAGCACAAATGACGGGAGTAGAATATTCCTACAATCCCGCGGGCAAGCCGGATCCTTTCCGGCCATTTATAGATATTACGCCGAAAAAGCCGGACCCGGCACCCGCCAAAGATGACAAGAAACCCATAGCTTCAATTTTCCCACTGCAGCGCATAGCGACAGAAAATTTCCGGCTCGTGGGAATTGCCGGCGATGAAATGCGCCGGGTGGCTGTGGTCGAAGACGCCGGCAGGAAATTTTATCCTCTGTTTAGGGGAACACATATCGGCAACAAGGGCGGCAGAGTGGTCGACATTATGGCCGATCGTGTTGTCGTGGAGGAAAGAGAGGGCGGCAAGACGAAAAGAGTCATTTTAAAGCTTCGTAAAGACTAAAATGAGGTAAGCGTTATGAGAAAATACGTATCGAGGATAGTTACTTTAATAATTATAATTTCATTTTCCGCCTATATTCCTGTGGTAAAATCAATGGCCCAGGAAACCGGAAAGCCGGCGGGGAAAAAAGCGGCCGAATCTTCCGTCAAGCAGCTGGAAGATGTTTTATTTGAAAAACTGCCGGGCAGGGAAAGAATCAGCCTGCTGGTATCCGAACAGCCGGAAATCAGGGCGGAAGGGCAAACCAACGGCAGCCTTCTGGTAAAGCTGGAAGATACATCAACGCCGGAAAAACTGCGCAGAAATTTGGGCGAAGGACAATTGAGCAATATATTGCGCGTGGTGCCTTCTGAGCTTACCATAAACGACAAACAGTGGACATACCTCACCATAGATATAAGAGACCTGGTACCCTATTCCATAAGGCAGGAAAACAAAAGAATTTTAATTGATTTCAATATCAGCGGGTTGCCCCAGATAAAACCACCTGCGCCTGTTATCGCCGCTGCTCCTCCCGAGAAAAAAGAAGAAGTGATTCCCGAAAAGGAAGTGGTCGAAAAGGCAAAACCCCAGCCTCTTGTCGCGCCTGCCGCGCCAAAGCCACCCAGACCGGAAATAAAACCCATAATGCCCAAACCGGCAAGGTACACGGAAAGAAAGATTTCCGTTGATTTTCAGGAAGCCGATATAAAAAGCGTCTTGCGCCTGATGGCTGAATACGGCCAGGTAAGCATTGTTTCCGGTGATGACGTAAAGGGCAATGTAACTCTCTCTATGCGAAATGTTCCCTGGGACCAGGCTTTAGAGACTATCTTGGGCGTGCACGGGCTGGTGAAAGAAGAAGTCGGCAATGTTGTCACCGTAATGACGCTTGACAGAAAAAGAAGGGACGAATCAACCAGAAAGTCGGCGGAAGAGGACCAATTCAAGTCAGAACTCGTGCGCAGGGACAGAGAAAGAAGAATCCTTGCCGAGCAGGGAAAATTGCGGCAAATTTTAATTGAAGCCAAGATTGTAGAGGCAACGGAAGACTTCAGCAGGAGGCTGGGTGTACAATGGGGTTTTGCCGATGGAGGCTCGATAGGCTCCTATGGCTTGGGAGCTGCGGGAGGCTCCAATACATTGATGGCCAGGTCTTTCCGCGCGCCCTACCCGCCGGAAATTTCGACTACCGGCACGCTCGCTGAAATGGCAGCGGTAAACTTGCCAGTAGCTCTGGCCTCACCTACTTTAGGCATCATTTTCGGCAAGGGGACTTCTTTTTTAGAAGCTCAGCTTGCCGCCCTTGAGAGGACTACTGAAGGCAAAATTATCTCCTCGCCTCGCGTGGTGACAATGGATGATGTTAAAGCTGTTATAAAGCAAGGCGACGAAGTTCCTTATGTTACGCCTTCGACATCCACTGAGCCCCCGACTGTTTCCTTTAAAGAAGCCCTGCTCAAGCTGGAGGTAAAACCAAAAATAACCGATGAAGGCAGAATTTCCATGGAGATTATGGCTTCCAATGATACCCCCGACTGGAGCAGGTCTGTTCAGGGAAATCCCCCTATACGCAAGAACGAGCTGGCATCGACCGTGGTTGTTGATGACGGGGATACGGTTGTTATCGGCGGAGTTTCCCGGGAAACGGACGAAAAATTTGATGAAGGAATCCCCTGGTTTTATAAAGTTCCCATTCTGGGATGGCTGTTCAAATACCAGCAGGTGACCAAGGAAAAAAGACAGCTTATGATATTTATAACCCCGAAAATACTATCGAGTGATACTTTTGCCGAAAGCACGGGGGAACCAATAACTATTAACTAAATGAAACTATTAAATTACCTTGTGCCGCAGCCGGGATTTTCCAAGCGCCCGGCCGCGGCGCAAGGTAAATATTTGACAATTAATCTATGAAACCATCGGCAAAAAAAATTAGACTTTGTGTCCTTTTCTTTTTGTTCTTGATGCTCGGCGCCTGCGCCGGAAGCAGCCCTTGGAAAAAAGAACAGGCGGAAGTATTCATAAACAAGGGCATATCTTACATTGAACTCAGGCAATATCCTTTCGCCCTGAAGGAGTTTCGTGAAGCCCAGAAATACAGCCCGCGGGACCACCGGATATATTATTACAAGGGCATGGTTTATCATGGCATGGACATGAAGCAGGAAGCCATGGAATCCTTTAAGGAAGCCATTTCCCTGAAAGCCGACTATTCTGAAGCGCACAATTACCTGGGTACGCTTTATATGGCTGACAAACTGTGGGACAAAGCAATTGAGCATTTTGATAAGGCTGTGGCCAACCCACTTTACCCGACCCCGGCCGTGGCGCTTTACAACGCGGGATTGGCGTATTATTCGAAGAAAGATTACACAAAGGCATTAGAGAGTAACCGCCGGGCGCTTCAGAGAGAGCCTCAGACTGTGTTGCGCCCGCAAATCGAAAAAAACATTGGGCTGGTTTTTTTCGAACAATCAGACTTCCTAAACGCGATATATCATCTTCAACAATCGGTCGAGCTCAACCCTAATCTTTTCGACGCCTATTTTTATCTAGGTGAGGCTTATTTTAAAATCGGGAACAAGGCAAAGGCCCAAAAAGCCTTTCAATCAGTTGTTGAATTAGCTCCCAAATCCGACCTCGGCAAAAAAGCGTCCCTCTATTTACAGGCACTCAAATAACCTTCCTGCTTGTAATTTATAGTCTTTTTTTATTCTTGACTCACAATATTTTCTATGTCACGTCTTTTCCAATAAATATCTTAATATTTGACTAGCAATAAGAAAACAAGCATGGAAGAGAAAACAAAGCCTGAAGAAGACCGCCTATTTTTTCTGTCTGAGGCGGAAATACTTCTTCAGCAAAACAAACTGCCTGAAGCTCTTAACCTCGCCCGGGAACGCCTGCGCCGCTTTCCTTTTGATGTCGATGCGCGCGTTATCGCGGCAAAGGTTTTCATCGGCATGGATAACGCCACAGAGGCGCAAAACATTCTGCGGGAAGTGGAAGACATTATTTCAGGCCTTTCAACATTATACATGCGCATGGGTGATATTTACCTGGAAAGCGGCCTCCACCGGGACGCAAAAATTTGTTATGAAAAATTTATCTGGCTGAATCCGAATTCCGACAAAGCAAAAGAAATCATAGAAAATATCGTTTTTCTGGAGCAGCAAGAACCTCTGCTTGCAGAAACGGAGGAGGACGACGACTATTACGGCAGCCATAAACCTGAATTCGGCACAATCACCATGGCTGACCTTTATATCCGGCAGGGACATTTTTCCATGGCCGCCGAAATTTTACAAAATATCCTTCAGGACGATCCGGATAATGATTTGGCCAAAGCAAAGCTCGAGGCCGTGTCAACGGCGATGTCTTTGCAGTCAAGGGCAAAAAACAGGCCTGTGGAGAACCGCGATAATGTAGCCGCAGCGCTAACGCGTTGGCTGGAAAATATAAACAGGTTAAAAAACGATGAGACAGAAAAATGAAATCTTAACCGGCAGGGTTTCGTTGATACGCAAATTACTTCCCGATTACAGAATCGACGGCCTGTTTTTTTTTAATAAAAACAACATACGTTATCTCTCAGGTTTCACCGGTTCCGACGGAGTTCTGCTTTTGACTTTGGACAACATCATTTTGCTCGTTGACGGGCGCTACACAACGCAGGCTTTACTTGAAACAAAGAACATACACATAATAGAATATACCGATAAAGTTGCCGGATTAATTAAGGCGGCAGGCGACTACCGCTTAAAGAAAGCCGGTTTCGAAGCGGATTCGATAACAGTTGACATGTACAACAAAATAAACGCCGGGCTTGGAAAAATCCAATTTGTACCGTTGGCCGATGAGCTTAAATTGATTCGCGCGCGTAAAGACGAAACAGAGATATCATTAATAAAAAAAGCTGCGGAAATTTCCTCGTCCGCTGTTTCGTCCATTGTCGCCGAAATCCGCGAGGGAGTCATGGAAAAGGAATTGGCCATGCAATTGGAATATCTGGCGCGCAGGCTCGGCGCCGACGAAATATCTTTCCCGCCAATAGTCGCTTCCGGGGAAAATTCCGCCCTCCCCCACGCTTGTCCTTCAGAAAGAAAAATCAAAGATGGAGATTTTATCATTATTGATTTCGGCGTCAGGTACGGAGGATACTGCTCGGATGAAACATGTACTTTTGCTTTTGGCGAGTTGACAGACGGGCAAAAGCATGCTTATCAGATAGTCAAAGAAGCTCATGACAAAGCCATAGCGACCATCAAATCCACTGTTGCGGCAGCTGCCGTTGACTTAAGCGCGCGCAGCGTGTTTGGCGAAAAGCACAGTCCTTTTTTTTCTCACTCTACGGGGCATGGTGTGGGGCTGGAAGTCCACGAGGCGCCCCGTCTCGCATCAAATTCGCCGGACACTTTATCAGAGAACATGGTGGTTACTGTAGAGCCGGGGCTTTATTTTCCCGGGCAGTGGGGCGTAAGAATCGAAGACATGGTGCTTGTGAAAGAAAATAGTTGCGAAAAACTTACAAAAATGGATAAAGAGCTCATCTTTATAAAATAAACAAAGAGGTTGTTTTGTTATGAAGTTATTTCCGGAAGATCTGCTGTATAGCCGCGAGCACATATGGGTGAGGATCGACGGATATATGGCCACAATAGGAATTACTGATTTCGCCCAGGAAAGCCTGGGCGAAATATTATCCGTTGAATTTACCGATACGGACTCGTACATCGAGCGCGATGAACCTTTCGGCTCAATTGAGTCCACCAAAGCGGTGGTTGATTTGATTTCGCCAGTAAGCGGCTCTGTTATAAGTATCAACGAAGACATAAACGATGATATAGGCATAATCAACAGCGACCCTCATGATACAGGATGGCTGATTGCCGTGGAAATGGACGATCTGGATCAGCTGGAAGATCTTCTTGTCGCTTCTGCTTATAACGACTACATAGCGCAGGAAGAGATAGACGAATGAACACGTTTTTTTGACAGCCAATTTACCTGAAACGCGCAGATAATTGATTGGGGCACCCTTGAAAATGACATCCTAAAGAAATGAATTCGGCAAATGTCACCACTGATATGATTTGTTACATCCCGGAAGGTTTTTTCCATGCAATGGAGGTTAATAGCTTATGAAGTTAATGATTTTTTTGAAAACATGGCCATCGATGAGGCTATTTTTCTGGAAGCTTCCAGCGGGAAAGTTCCCCCTACATTGAGGTTTTATGGTTCGTCGCCTGCTGCTGTTTCCATTGGGTACTTTCAGGACATAAAAAAAGAAGTTAATATTGGCGAATGCAACAAAAGGAATATCGGCATCGTCAGAAGAATAACAGGGGGCAAGGCGGTTTTTCACTGTGACGAAATCACCTACAGCGTTGCTGTATCAAAGCCGGATAAAATGTTTCCCGCGGACATCGCGGGAACATATCATATAATCAGCAAATGTATCGTCCGTGGTCTCGCCGGCCTGGGAATAGAGGCGTACTTGGCGGAGGATAAAAGAATGCAGCCTGCGGGACATTATAAATCGTGCTGTTTTTCGATGCCTTCAAAAAATGAGCTTCTGGTCGATGAAAGAAAAATATGCGGCAGCGCGCAAATTAGAAAAAAGGATGGTTTTCTGCAGCACGGTTCATTACTTTTGAATTTCAGCGCGCAAGATACCGCTTCCTTGTTATTGCCCAGACGCTCTTTGGAGCAGATTGAGGATCTGAATAAAGCGGTCACGGCCATAAACGACGAACTTACCGCGCCGCTTGAAACGCGCGAAATTTGCCGCGCGCTGGAAAATGGTTTTGCCAATGAATTGGGAATTGAATTGGCCGCCGGTGATTTGAGCGCGGCGGAAAAGAGCCTGAAGAAGTCTTTAGCCGAAAAATACAAAAGTTCTTCATGGAATCTGGAAGGAAAAAAATAAATTACTCTGTTTAAAAGGTTTTAATTAAAATGATTATTAAAGATATCATCAGCAAAGAAATTATGGAGCAATCCGGTTACAGTCCTTCCGAGCCCGCGGCGGCGATAAGGATGGATGCCAATGAAAATCCATTTACCCTGCCCTCTTCCTTGAAGAAAAAACTTTTTCAAAGAATGAGCGAAATAGAACTCAACCGGTATCCGGAAGCGGGAGCGCCGAAGCTGCGCGCAAAATTCGCCGGATATTACGGGGTGGATAAGGATATGGTTATGCTCGGTAACGGTTCGGACGAACTCATTCAGGTACTGTGCATGGCCATGAAGGGCAAAGTAAACGGGATTCTGGTTCCCGCGCCCACTTTCGTCATGTATAGGATTATTGGCGTCAACGCCGGCAATAAAATAGTGGAGGTTCCTCTGGATAAAAACTTTGATCTCGATATTGACGCGATGTGCGCCCCCATAAGTCCAGTTTTTCCCTCTTTGATATTTTTAAGCTGCCCCAACAGTCCGACGGGAAATTTGTTCAGTATCGAAAAAATAGAAGCTCTGGCAAAAAACACGCCCGGCCTGGTTGTTATTGACGAGGCTTACGCCGATTTTTCCGGGCAAACACTTATCGGGCTGATAAAAAAGTACGATAATATAGTTTTTCTCAAAACGCTCTCCAAGCTTGGCCTCGCGTCGATGCGCTTGGGCTTTCTCATCGGGAACCCCGAAATTGTCGCGCAGTTGGATAAGGTCAGATTACCCTACAATATCAACTGCTTATCGCAGATAACAGCCGATTTTTTTCTTGATAACCGGCAGGAATTTCTTTCTCAACTCGGCCGAATTATTGACAATCGGGAAAAATTATTTTTCCGGATGAAAGAAATAGACAAAATCATGCCCTATCCATCGTCGGCAAACTTTATATTTTTTAGTTGCGCTTTTGATTCCGATAGAATATATGAAAAGCTCGTAGAGGCGGGAATAATTATCAAAAATTTGAATTCAGGCCTCACGAGAAATTGTATGAGGGTGACGGTAGGAACACCCGAAGAAAACGAAGCTTTTCTAAACGCCCTAAAAAGCGCCGTTTCCGAGCAAGGAGAGTGATTTAAAGTAAGTTGAAAATGTTCAGGGTGGTTTACGGCGGCCTGGTGCGCGGGCCTTGCCGTACTGCCCTTTTTTTGTTTTTAAACGATATCAAAGCAAGGAGGATTTAAATTGGAAGTAAAGGTAATCGACAATGATGTGGAAAAAGCTTTAAAAATTTTGAAAAACAAGCTTTCGAAGAGCGGACTTTTCAAGGAACTGAAAGTTCGCCGCGCTTACGAAAAGCCTTCGGTAAGGAAAAAGCGAAAAACCATTGAAGCGCGCCGAAGACTAGCCAAGGTTCAAAGACGCAGAGGAAATTAAAAACGCTTACGGTTAAGGTGTTGGGTGATGGAAGAAAAGCAATTTGTAATTGATTCGCTCTCGATTGAGGAATCATGGAGAATGTTCCGTATTATGGCGGAATTCGTGGACGGCATAGAAACCCTTTCGGCAGTGCGCAATGCGGTCACAATTTTCGGTTCCGCGCGGCTTAAGCCTGAAAGCATTTATTACAAGAAGGCAGAGGAGCTTGCGCGTCTTTTAGCGCAAAACGGTTTCGGTGTAATCACCGGCGGCGGGCCGGGGATTATGGAAGCGGCAAACAAGGGAGCCGCGGAAGCGGGCGGAAAATCGGTAGGCATGAACATACGCCTTCCTTTTGAACAGACACCAAACCCTTACGCCAACATTCAGATTGATTATAAATATTTTTTCATCCGCAAGGTTATGTTCATCAAATACGCTATCGCTTACGTGATTATGCCCGGCGGCTACGGCACGATGGATGAACTTTTCGAAGCTCTCACTCTGATTCAAACAAAGAGAATCCGAAGCTTTCCTTTGATTCTGATGGGCAGCGACTACTGGCAGGGCCTGCTTACCTGGCTGAAAGAAAAAATGCTGGCGGAAGGCATGATTCTTCCTGCCGATCTTGAATTGATTCAGGTCATTGATGAGCCGCAGGAAGTCGTTAAGCTCATTAAAAAATACATTATCATTTAGCATTTAAAATAAATTAAAGTCATGGAAAAAATATTTGCCGATATAAAAAAAGGCATTGTTGCGCCTTGTTACCTGTTGTACGGAGATGAAGAATATCTAATCAACGAAAATTTAGACAGGATTATCGAAGCGCTGGTGCCTCAGCCAGATCGTGATTTCTCCCTCTTTCATCTGGAAGGCGAAGAAACAGATATCGAAACGCTGATTAACGCGCTTCAGGAGCCTTCACTTCTGGGCGGCAGAAAAGTAATTGTCGCAAAAAACACTTCTGTGTTTGCTTCGCGTCAGAACGCGACCGATATAATCCCAAAAATCATCGCGAATATCGAGGATAATCCGGCATCAGCGGCAAAGCACTTTTTTTTGTTCTTAAAGTTAACCGGATTTACCCCGGACGATTTACAAAACGACGGCTGGAAAAAAATCAGCGATGAGCAATGGCAACAAGCCGTAGGGGGAGAGAAAACCGGTCAAGAGCGTGAGAAATGGCTGCCCCATATAATCGATATCTGCGCCGAACTTGGCCCAACAGCGGCAAAAACCGCAGATAAAACCCAGGAACTGGAGGAAATCGCCCAAAAATATTTCAGCGCCGACAATTGCGTGATTTTCACGGCCCAGGCAGTGGATAAAAGAAAAAGGTTTTTTAAGGTTGTAGAAGCGATGGGCCGGGTAATTTATTTTGGAAGGACCAAAAAAGAAGCGCGGCAAAAAGATGCTTTGATAAAAGAAGCGCGGCAAGTGCTTGATAAATCCGGAAAGAAAATGACTCCGGAGGCATGGACGGCGCTGGGCAAAAAAACCGGCTGGGAGATGAGGCAATCCGTTCGGGAGCTGGAAAAGCTCATTATTTTCACGGGTAACTCCCAGACCATCAGGGATAGCGACGTTGAGGAAGCAGTTGGAAAAACTAAAGAGGAATCCGTATTTGAATTAACCTCTTCCTTGAGCGAGAAAAACACGTCCGGCGCGCTGGCCGCGCTGAAGGCGCTTTTTGACCAGGGCACTCATCACCTGATTATTTTATCCATGCTGGTCAGGGAAGTCCGTTTATTGCTTCAGGCCAGAATTCTGCTGGATGAAAACACGCTTCCCCCTTTTAAAAGCGGACGGGAGTTCGGCTGGTTCAAAAATAATATTTACCCCGCGCTGAGTCAGGCAAAGGAAGGGGGCAGCAGCAGCGGTTTAATTTTTACCCAGCATCCTTTTGTCGTTTATAACGCGTGGAAAAACTGCGGGCGTTTCTCTTATGAATCTCTTGTCGGGTTTCTTGATGACCTGCTGGAAATTGACCGCTCTTTCAAATCTTCCGCCGCCGACCCAAAGCTCATACTGGAGAGTTTTTTAATCAGAGCGTGTATCAAAGCCTGCTGATTTTCTTTTGCAATTGCTTTTTGGAGCGCGAAAGGCGGCGGGACGGACCTTTTTTCTTTTTGAGCCTGCCAGTTTTGGCGCTGACGCGGCTGGAAACTTGTCTCTGCCCGGTTGCGGGGGCAAATGCCTTTTTCATAAGGAGTTCGAACTCGGCCGCGGAAAGTGAAGTTTTCCCTTCTCTCGCGGCATATGAGGCAATCTCCCTGTCGGACGATACGACAATTGCTTCGCCCGCGCTTTGCGTCACGATTCTTTTTATTACTTCGTCCGCGTTATGTCCGTAACTGGAATAAATAATATCGATACCATCATACCGGTCACGCTCTTCATACTCCGATCCGCCCTCCCCGGCGTCAAATACAACGATAATTTCATGTCCTTTTTTCTGATTATAATCGCCAAGCCTGGATACCAACGCGTTACGCCCCGCCTCCAGGCTTTTTCGTTCATAGCGCCTGAGCGTCAAAGATTGACGAATCAAATTGTAGCCATCAATAATAATAAGCATTGTCGAATATTGGCATATCTGCGTTTTCTCTTCAATAAAAATCATCCGAATGTTTTCTTCTGCTTGACTTTGGCCGGTTTTGTCTGCTAGTCAGGAGACATAAATTACCTATTGCCGGAACGGTAAATTTACTTTGAACAATACTTCTACTTCCAAGAAGCTAAGCGCGAATTACAAGAATTATCAGGCAAAACGAGTATCCCATTGGAATCAGATTGCCAAGAAGTCTGATGAGTGGAAAGATTGCAGTAAATATTATCGTAAATATTTGCAGAAAATATTGCGTTTTGTCGTTCCGCCCGAACACCGTGTAATCGAAATAGGTTGCGGTCAGGGTGATTTACTTGCATCGCTAAAGCCCTCTTATGGCGTCGGTGTGGACTTTTCCGCAAAGATGATTGCAAGAGCAAAAAACCGTTATCCGAATCTACGTTTTAAGCACGCAGATGCACATGAAATTAATCTGAAAACCGATTTTGATTTCATTATTCTTTCAGATTTAGTTAATGATTTATGGGATGTACAGCTGGTTTTTGAGAAAATAAAGGCGCTTACCAGGCCAAGCTCAAGAATAATTATTACATGTTACAGCAAGTTATGGGAACTACCCTTAAGAATCATCCGCAAGTTTGGTTTGGCTAAACCAACATTATCCCAAAATTGGCTTACTGTAGAAGATATAAGCGGCTTGCTTTATCTTGCTGACTTTGAGTTTATTCGGCAATGGGAGGAAATTATCTGGCCTATGCGCACACCTGTTCTTGGCACCTTGCTGAACCGGTTTATTGCCAAAATTTGGCCATTCAGGTGGTTTGCATTAACCAACGTTATCATAGCTAGACCATGCCCAGCGCCTGTACCCGTTTTAGAAAGCCCTAAAGTATCTGTAGTTATTCCGGCAAGAAATGAAGCTGGTAATGTTGGCAGGATCTTCGCAACTGTGCCCGAAATGGGAAGCGGTACAGAATTAATCTTTGTGGAAGGTCATTCGACAGATAATACATACCAAACAATAAAAAAGGCCATTAATGCAAATCCTCATCGGCAGTCTGTGCTTTTACGTCAAAAAGGTAAGGGAAAAGGAGATGCTGTGCGCCTCGGCTTCGAACACGCCAGTGGCGATATACTCATGATACTAGATGCGGACCTTACCGTGTCCCCGGAAGATCTGCCCAGATTTTACGATGTTTTAACAAGTGGCAAAGGTGATTTTATAAATGGTGTGCGCTTGGTTTACCCAATGGAAAAAAAAGCAATGCGTTTTTTCAATCTCTTGGGAAACAAGTTCTTCAGCCTAGCTTTTTCCTGGCTACTGGGACAACCCATAAAAGACACGCTTTGCGGCACAAAGGTTTTGTGGAAAAAAGATTATGAAAAAATTGCGGAAAACCGCGCCTATTTCGGCGATTTTGATCCCTTTGGCGATTTTGACCTTTTGTTTGGCGCTGCTAAATTAAATCTCAAAATCAGTGAAGTTCCAATTCGCTATCGGGAAAGAAAGTATGGAACAACTAACATTCAGCGGTGGAAGCACGGCTGGCTCCTACTGCGAATGGTGATTTTTGCCGCGAAGAAGATAAAATTTATATGAAGAAGATGTCATGTTAAAGTCATTTCTTTCACACCCCTTGACGCGGGGGATTGACCTCAATTCTCCTGAAACTACATATCTGAGGCGACGGATAATTCAAGAAAAAAAATTTCTTCAGCGTATTTATGAAGAATGGTATCAGTCTTTGGTCAATTCCATTCCTGAGCGTGAAGGTATCGTTCTGGAGATAGGCTCGGGAGCGGGGTTTTTAAAAAAATTCTTTCCTGATGTTATGACATCGGAATGTTTTTCTCTTAATAATATTGACATGGTTATTGATGCCAGGAATCTACCCTTTGTCGATGAATCACTTAAAGCAATTGTCATGACTAATGTATTTCATCACTTGCCCCAACCAATGCTTTTTCTACGTGAGGCAGCACGCTGCCTCGTTCCCGGAGGTGTCGTAGCCATGGTGGAACCATGGGTGACACCATGGTCGCGTTTTGTCTATTCCAAATTACACCACGAACCATTCCATCCCGAGGAACAAAAGTGGGAGTTTGAAAGCGAAGGACCTCTTTCGGGAGCTAATGGAGCCCTGCCTTGGATTGTATTTCAACGGGATAGAAAACAGTTTGAAATCGAGTTCTCTCAGCTAAGAATCAGCAATATCGAACCAATGATGCCGTTTCGTTATCTCTTATCCGGCGGCCTCTCGTTAATCAGTCTGCAACCTGGATGGACATTTCGTTTTTGGCGCTTTCTGGAGAGCCTGCTTGCACGCTGGATGGATGAGTGTGCCATGTATGCAAAAATAGCATTAGTAAGGGAAGAGCAAAATGGGTGAAATAATCTACCGCGGCGGAAATCCAGAACTGGAAAAAGAACATGCAAAATATTTAATTACAGCAGGTACCGGGAAAATATGGGGATGGGATTCACCGGCTGGGCGTGAGCGTGTAAATGCCCGTGTTAAATGGTTTATTAAAAAATGCGGCCTCCGACCAGGCTTAAATGTCCTAGAGTGTGGATGTGGCACTGGAATTTTTACACGCCATTTTGCGCAAACTGGTGCAAGAATAACAGCCACAGATATTTCTGGGGAATTAATTGAAATTGCAAAGAGCCAATTTCTACCTCAAGTTATTTTTGTTCAAGTAAATTTGGAGGATCCCGAAATTTTGCCAGATAACTATTTTGATGTTTTATGTGGTGTTTCCGTTCTGCATCATCTGAATCTTCCTCATGCCTTATTACAGCTAAACAAAAAGCTTAAGCCGGGCGCTTGCTTCGCCTTTACAGAACCTAACTTGCTTAATCCGATTAATAAATATATGCTTTTTACAGATAACATGGAAAAAAGAAAAAGGTTGGGGGTGACTCCAACAGAAATGGCATTTAAACCGAAAGAACTTTCTGTACTATTTCAAGAATCAGGCTTCAAGGTTCTTTCAGTCGAACATCGTGATTTTTTACATCCATCAACACCAAAAAGTTTAATACCCTTGGTCAAAGCAGCCCAATTTATTGCTGAAAAAATACCTTTAATCAAATTTTGGAGTGGTTCTCTGTGGATAACAGGATTTAAGATGTAGTTAATGCTTGAAATCAGATTTCTTACGGGCAACTTGAATATTGACTTTACTTTTAAAAAACTATAAAAAATCGAATAAAAACAAAGTCGGCTTATTAAGTAACTTAAAAACATCGGATGAACAATAAATACATACAACTAATTATCGTTTTCCTTTTAATCGCTGCTTCTATTATAGCCTTTGGCCGCATTGTTAACAATGATTTCATAAATTATGATGATGGCCAGTATATCACTGAAAACATTAACATCAAGTCGGGCGTCAACTTCGCAACGATTAAATGGGCTTTAAAAACATCTTACTTCAGCTATTGGCATCCACTAACCTGGCTTTCGCACACGCTGGACTGGAGTCTCTTCAGTTCATGGGCAGGCGGTCATCATCTTGTAAGTCTGCTTTTCCATATAGGCGCGGTTTTATTTTTGTTTTTATTCCTGTACAAAACAACGCGAAATTTCTGGCCATCAGCCATTGTTGCAGCTTTATTTGCCATACATCCGTTACGTGTGGAATCCGTCGCCTGGGCAGCAGAGAGAAAAGACGTCTTGAGCATGTTCTTCGGCATGGCAACGCTTTACGCTTATGCTTTTTATGTGCAAGATAGAAAAATATCAAAATATCTACTGTGTTTTTTCTTGTTCGTTTTGGCCCTCATGTCCAAACCGATGATGGTCACAATACCATTCGTATTATTATTGGTTGATTACTGGCCATTGGAAAGATTTAAGAAAGTTCTGAATTCACCTTCTGTTAATAAACAAAGCGACACAGTCAAACCGAAACCGAAGAAAAAGAAGAAGAAAAAAGCGACTGCTTACGCGAATATTACTATTGCGAATCTCAATGAAAGAAGAAATCAAATAATAAAAATCGTTATAATTGAAAAAGCACCCTTCTTATTTTTCAGCATTATACTGAGCATCTCACTTATCATACAGCAAAAAACTGCTGGTGGAATGATGACGCTGGAAGCAGCAAGCTTATCGACGAGAGTTGCAAACGCACTAGTCGCCTATGTTGCTTACTTGGGCAAAATCTTTTGGCCGCAAGGCCTAGCAGTATTTTATCCTTATGAGTTTTTTGTGCCTTCATGGAAAGTATTTATCTCTGTTGTCATAGTATTATTAATAACTGCGACAGCAATATCCTTCGCGAAAAAAAGACCATTTCTGTTGTTTGGTTGGTTTTGGTATTTGGGCACACTATTTCCTGTCATTGGATTATTGCAGGCAGGATCACAAGCCATGGCTGACCGTTATACTTATCTGCCATTTATCGGTATCGCCATCATGTTGGTATGGAGCTTAATGTATCTTCTGCCAAAAAAAACCTTTCATAAACCATTTCTGGCAATAGCAGTATCTTTAGTTATTTTCATCCTGTCGTTTTTGACTTGGCAACAATGCGGTTATTGGCGCAACAGCTTTTCTCTTTTCAAGCATGCCCTCAACGTTACAGAAAACAATTACATAGCGCATGCTAATCTTGGCAAAACGTATGCCGATCAGGGAAACAATGCGAAAGCATTGATTCATTATTATGAGTCTATCAAAATTAAACCATCTTTTGGTCATGCGCATGCCGGTCTTGCTGCAATTTTAGCCGAGGAAGGAAAATACGAAGAAGCCATTTTTCACTATATCACTGCAATAAGAACTTCTCCTCACCCTGATTACGATATGCATTATAATTTAGCCATTTTATATCAGCAGACAGGCGATATTAACCAAGCTATTGAACAATACCGTGAAGCCCTGCGCATAAACCCTAACTATTCCAGCGCTCACTTAAATCTGGGCACCTGTTTAGGCATTAGAAACGAATATGATGGTGCAATATATCACTTCCGGAAAGCACTTCGGCTTGATCCCGCTGACCCCGGTATTTATTTCAACATCGGCTTGGCACAACTAAACAAAGAAGATTTCAAAAGTGCTGCCGACTCATTTAAGGCAGCACTTCGTTTAAATCCGAATTTTGAAGAAGCAAATTATGGTTTGCATTTGGCCTTGGACATGGACAGAAGATCAAAGCGCTGATTCCTGTTCATTTACCAAATGATAATACTGAAGCATACCTGTAAATTCTTTAAGGCTCATTATGTATCAGGGTAAAAAAATCGTTGTTGTCATGCCGGCTTATAATGCCGAAAAAACTTTAATCAAAACTTACGAGGAAGTTATCGAACATGGTATCGTTGATATGATTGTCCTTGTCGATGACGCCAGTTCTGATAATACCGCAAAAATTGCGGCAGGACTTCCCCGCACTAAACTATACGTCCATGATAACAATCTAGGCTACGGAGCCAACCAGAAAACATGTTACCGGCTGGCGCTGGAAGAAGAAGCGGATATTGTTATTATGGTGCATCCGGATTACCAATATACGCCAAAGCTCATTCCGGCCATGGCGTCGTTAATCACCAGCGACCTTTATCACTGCGTGCTGGGTTCAAGAATATTGGGCGGCTATGCGCTAAAAGGCGGTATGCCTTTCTGGAAATATGTCGCCAATCGTTTTTTGACTTTCACGGAAAATATTTTAATCGGGGCAAAACTTTCCGAATATCACACCGGATACCGCGCGTTTTCCCGCGAACTGTTGCTCAGGCTGCCACTTCAAGAAAACTCAGATGATTTTGTTTTTGATAATCAAATGCTCGCTCAGATTGTCTGGTTTGGTTATACTGTAGCGGAAATAAGCTGCCCGACAAATTATTTCGCGGAAGCATCATCCATTAATTTCTCCCGCAGCATCAAATACGGGTTTGGCTGTTTATATACGGCGCTTTTTTTCGCCTGGCAAAATTAAATTTAATCAGTTCCGACATATTCCCCGCTTATTAGTAATAGATGCAGGCGCAGATCAGGGGAAAATCTTATTGAGGCTGTTTTTTGCTCTATCATACGAAAAAGGATATTCGCTTTTTTTATCCGATACTTTTTGAACTAGCGGTTATATCAGCCTTTTTATGGAAACATAGTAAAAAGTTGCGCGAGCTTCACTAAACAAGAAAAACCAATCCGGTTGGCAACTTTGCAGTGGCTACGACGCTATACCGACAACAGTGTTACTTGCCGCTCACGGCGGCTTTGAGGTCAGCAATTGTTTTGCTGTAGTCTTTCGTGCCGAAGATGGCCGCTCCGGCCACCAGCACATCGGCGCCGGCCTTCGCAATATCGCCGATATTTTCCAGATTAATGCCGCCGTCCACTTCCAAGAGAGGTCTCTGGCCTGATTTCGCAATCATTTCCTGCGCACGCCTGATTTTGGCAAGAGAGCTTTTGATAAACTGCTGACCGCCGAATCCGGGATTGACGCTCATGACCAGTAACAAATCAATATCCGACACAATTTCCTCTATCTGCGCCAGCGGCGTCGCCGGATTCAGGGACACCCCCGCTTTTCTGCCCATTTTTTTTATCAACTCTATCGTTCTGTGTAAGTGATGCGCCGCTTCCACGTGCACAGTAATGAAATCAGCTCCCGCATCGGCAAACGCCTTGATATAGTTTTCCGGGCTTTCAATCATCAAATGCACATCAAAAGGCAGTTTTGTGACCTTGCGCAACGCGCCGACAATTGCCGGCCCCATGGTAATATTGGGAACGAATTGACCGTCCATGACGTCAACATGAATCCAGTCGGCGCCGGCTGCTTCCACGGCGGCGATTTCCTCGCCAAGCCGGGCGGCGTCGGCGGAAAGAATCGAAGGGGCAATTAATTTCATTAGTTGTTTCTCCTGTTAATTTTACTTTTAATATACTAATGTCGTTTCCCTGTCAATAAACACCATCCAACCTTTTGTCCGGCATCCGCCGGATTCCGCCCCGCTATAGCGGGGCTCCACCTTCAGCCTATTTCCCAAAGTAAATCCTTGACACCGGCATGGAAAAATCTGAAGATAAAGCATGTATTTTTTATACAATATTTTGCTGCTTATCGTGGCCATAATACTTTTTCCCTATTATTTAATCGTCGTGTTATTCAAGGGAAAATACCGCAAAAGCATTATCCCCAAGCTCGGCGGCCGGCAAGCTGAAATCTTCGCGCGCCTGAAAAGCAAAAAACGCTTGTGGATACACGCGGTATCGGTGGGAGAAGTCACCGCCGCCGCACCCATCGTGGAGGCGCTAAAGAATAAAGTTCCTGACGCGGATATTGTTTTTTCCACCTCCACGGAAACAGGCCAGCAGATGGCCCGCAGCCTGATAAAGGGCGCCTCCGCTTTTATCTATTTTCCCCTCGATTTTCCCTGCGTCGTGAGTAACGTTTTAAAAACAGCCGCGCCGGATGTTTTTGTCATGGTGGAAACGGAAATATGGCCGAATTTTCTCAAAGCCTGCCAGGCGCAGGGCGTCAAAACGCTCATGGTCAATGGGCGCATATCGCCGCGCTCCTACGGCAAATACCGTTTGACGGCATTTTTTTGGAAAAGAATTTTCGCTGGTTTAACGGCCGTCGCCATGATTACCGAAGTTGACGCGCGCCGTATGAAAAAAATAGGAATGCCCGCGGATAAAGTAACCGTAATGGGAAACGCCAAATACGACGGTCTGGCCGCGCGTATTTCCGACCAGTTACGCGATGAAACCTGCCGGCGCCTGAACGCCCGAAAGGACGAGAGGTTTTTTGTCGCCGGCAGTACTCATCCGAAAGAAGAGGAAATAATCATCAGGGTATACCGACGGATACTGGATTTATACCCTTATTATAATCTAATTATCGTTCCCCGGCATATCGAAAGGTCCTCGGCGGTTATCGACCTGCTGGGGCAAAACGGGTTCACTGATGTCATTACCTTAAGCAAAATCAACAGGGGAAAAATGCGGTCGGGTGAAAGAATTATCGTTGTGGACGTTATCGGAGAGTTATTCAAGATTTACTGTGTGGCCACAGTTGTGTATTGCGGCGGCAGCCTGGTGCCGAAAGGAGGCCAGAATATTCTGGAAGCGGCGGCATGGGGAAAATTTATCTTCTACGGCCCTTCCATGGAAGATTTCAGCGAAGAGAAAAAATTGCTGGAGGAAGCCGGCTGCGCCATGACGGTAAAGAACGCCAGAGATTTGCAGAAAAAAATTCTTCAGGTGCTGCGCGATGAAGCCGGACTCGAACAGAGGGGCGCACCGGGTAAAGCCGTTGTCGCCGCCAACAAAGGAGCGGCCGGGCGTTACGCGGAAATGATAGAAAAGTTTTTAGGTTAAAGACCTAAGGCAAAAGAAAAATCTGGCTGTACCATGCATTAGGATAGTAGCGTACAGCACGGGAGGCTTTTATGCTTAAAAAATACGAAGAACTCAGCAAGCGGGTCAATTTAGCAGGAACTTTAATGGCAAAATCGGTCATTTACCGATACTTAAACAGGACAAACCTGATTTGCTATTCGGAATTATCACGGCTTCTGGGTTGCATGGCTTTTGTCAAGCACGAAAACCACAATCCGACAGGGTCATTCAAAATCAGGGGCGCGCTCAATTTTTTCCATCATGTTTCCCAGGAAGAACTGGAAGGCGGCATTCTCGTGGCAACCAGGGGCAATCACGGATTGGCAATGGCCTGGGCGGGGCAATGGTTCAACGTGCCGTGCACGGTGGTTGTTCCGGAAAATAATAACCCGGAAATCAACAGAATTATAGAAAGTTACGGCGCGGAACTGGTTGTGCGCGGACAGGATTTTTACGACGCGCAATCATACTGCGAGGAGTTGGTGGACAGCGCCGGTTACTATTATGTCCAGCAGGGCAATGAACCCGAAATCCTCAACGGCCTGGCTACCATGGCACTCGAAATTCTCGAAGACCTGCCCGATGTTGACACGATTATCTGTCCTATCGGCGGCGGCGCGGGCTGCGCGGCAGTTTTAAAAACCGCTCGCGCCATCAAGCCGGACATCGAAATCATCGGGGTGGAACCGCACAATGTTCCTTCCTTCTCTCATTCCCGCGTGAAAGGAGAAGTTATAACGCTTGATGAAGGCGCTTACACCATCGCCGACGGCCTGGCGGCCAGAAGCGTTTTTCATCTGCCCTATGTCATTATGAAGGATACTATCAACGACGTCGTCCTTCTGAGCGAAGAGGAAATAATTGAGGGAATCAGAATGGCGCTTTCCATCACTCACAATCTGGCCGAAGCCGCGGGCGCGGTGTCTTTGATGGCCGCCTACAAAATCAAAGACCGCCTGGCCGGGAAAAAAGTGGCCATGATTATGTCCGGCGGCAACCTGAACATGGATACTTTGAAAACCCTGCTTGGCTGATGAAAAACAACTCATAATATTTTTTGTCGCGCCTTCGTGAAGATATGCCGTTGATATATTTTCACGAATATTATAGATTCCGGTGCGCATGCTGAGAATTTTGAAAAAATCGTTTTTTTGTCACGCGGATAAAAACGCGTCTTCAGGAAACTATTGAAAATATCGGTTGGATGCTTTCGCCGGAATGGCGTAATTGGCGGTTTTGCCAAAGCGCCCTCATTTTATGAAGAGCAGGGAGTTCAAATATATGACGCAGCAGTTTATTCCAGGTTCGAGCGACTTTATCCGCGACATCATTGACACTGACCTTAAACAAAACAAGAACGACGGCCGTGTGGTCACGCGTTTCCCGCCCGAACCCAACGGTTACATTCACATCGGACACGCTAAATCCGTTTGCCTGAATTTCGGCATCGCCCTCCAGTACGGGGGAACCTGCAATCTGAGGTTTGATGACACAGACCCGGCGGGCGAATCCATGGAATACGTTCAATCCATTATCCGCGACGTGCACTGGCTGGGATTCGACTGGGGAGAGCGCCTGTTTTACGCTTCCGGCTACTTCGAAGAGCTCTACGGGTTCGCCGTGCAGCTTATCAAAAGAGGTGACGCCTTTGTTTGTTCCCTGAGCGCCGAGGAAGTCCGGGAAAATCGAGGTACGTTTACGCAGCCGGGAAAGGAAAGCCCTTACCGTAACCGCCGTGTCGAGGAAAACCTCGATTTGTTCACCCGGATGAGAGCCGGTGAATTTCCCGACGGAGCGCACACACTGCGCGCCAAAATCGACATGGCCTCGCCCAATATCGTCATGCGCGACCCGGTTTTGTATCGCATTAAGCGGGAACCGCATTACCGGACACAAACGAATTGGGTTATTTATCCGATGTACGATTTCGCTCACTGCCTGTCCGACGCGCTGGAAGGCATCACCCATTCCATCTGCACGCTGGAATTTGAAAACAATCGTCCGCTCTACGATTGGTTTGTCGAACGGCTGATTCCTGGCAACCGTCCCAGGCAAATAGAATTCGCGCGGCTTAATTTGAGTTACACGGTTCTGAGCAAACGCCGGCTCATTGAACTGGTGCGGAATAAATATGTCACCGGCTGGGACGACCCACGCATGCCCACGGTAGCGGCAATGCGGCGGCGCGGTTATCCGCCGGAGGCCATACGTCAGTTTTGCGCGCAAATCGGCGTAGCCAAAAAAGATAACCTTATCGACATCGCGCTGTTGGAGCATTGCGTGCGCGAAGACCTGAACGAAAATGCGCCGCGGGCGATGTGCGTTTTACGGCCGCTCAAGGTGATTATCGACAATTATCCGGAAAGGAAAGTAGAACAAATCGAATGCGCCAATCATCCGCTGCGTCCTGAACTTGGTTTTCGGAAAGTTCCCTTTTCCCGTGAAATTTATATTGAGCGTGACGACTTCATGGAAGAACCGCCGAAAAAATACCGCCGTCTCGGACCGGGCCGCGAGGTGCGCCTGCGCAACGCCTATGTCATCAAATTTGAAAAAATGGTTAAAGACGAAAAAAGCGGCAAGCTAATTGAGCTGCATTGCACTTACGCGCCGGAGACAAAAGACGGCCCGCCCGCTGACGGGCGCAAGGTGCCGGGCGTGATTCACTGGGTATCGGCGGCTGAGGCCGTAGAAACCGAAGTCCGTCTTTACGAGTACCTGTTCAACATTGCCGATCCGGGCGCCAAGGAAGATTTCCTGAACTTTTTAAACCAACATTCGCTGGAAACAGTAAAGGGGTGCTATGCCGAAGCAAGCCTGGCCGGCGCGCGGCCCGGCAGCCGTTATCAGTTCGAACGGCAGGGATACTTCTGCGCTGACGAAAAAGACACAAAACCCGGAAAACCGGTTTTCAATCGGATAGTGCCGCTTCGCAACTCTTGGACAAAAATATCTGAAAAAGACTAGCAATAATATCTGACGATCAATATTTTGTCACTTCTCAGACAAAAGCTCTCTTTGTCATCGTGAGTTTCGCTTTAGCGGGTCGAAGCGATCTCTGAGATTGCTTCAGCCGCCTTTGATGTCTTCGCAATGACGCAGTGGCGCTGTACAGCGCTAAAATCAAATCTGCTGCGGTAAATAAAAATTCGGCTAGCAAGAGAGGGCTTCACACAACAGCCAAAAGTAAAATCGTTTTTTAGCGCGTCGTATGAAATTTTTAAGAGTTAAAAATGGCTGGGGAACAAGGATTCGAACCTTGATTCTCGGAGTCAGAGTCCGGCGTCCTACCATTGAACGATTCCCCAGCGTTTTGATTAAAATAATCGACCGCGCTATTTAACCGAAAAGCGCGGCCGCTTGCCGGCGCGAGAGCGCTCTATATAATGCGATTGCCTTTTAATGTCAATAACTTTTGCAAAAATTGAGCAATTTCGGATGCTGTTTACTTACCGCCGAAAAATTAGCGCTTACATGCCGACATCACACTTTTTTCCAAAACACAAGAGAAGTGCCTCTGATATTTCTTAACCCGATTTTTTCTTCGGCCTCAATTTCCTCCAGAGCTTTTGTCACTCCGCTCCAGATTCCGTAATCATGCCAGACAATAACACCGCCGGGTTTCACAATTTTCATAGCATTGCGCGTATCGGACTTAACATAGTCATAGGCATGCGAACCGTCCACAAAAACGAGGGAGCAGGAATTTTTAAACGGCGAAAAATCGAATTTTGCCGAATCTCCGAACAGGCGGCGTATCTTCTGAACAGCCTGCTCGCCGGCTTCAAGATGTTTCATCAGTCGCTCTGCCGGCACCTTGACTTCCACCATATGTCTTTCGCCCGCGGCAAGATTAAAGCGTGTTTCCATCTCCGGCATTAAATCAAGCGTATAGATGCGGCAGTTTGACGAAGAAGAAAAAGTCATGTTCAGCGTGGTTCTCCCGTCGAAAGTTCCTATCTCGAAAATATTTGCTCCGTCTTCACAGTGCGCCGCCAAAGCATTGAGCATCGCCAGTTCACTTATTCTGACATTTCCGTTTTTTGTTTCAGTCTCCCATATTTTTATTTTCCTGACCGGCGTGCATTTCTTCCAGGAAATTTTAGGCAGGTTAATCTGCTGAAGCAATTGACTTTTTTTATTGAGCCGTTTCTTCCAGAATCTCTGCCAGCTTCTGGCTAAACCAGAAAAAGGCAGATAAAATCTCAAGGCATAAAATCCGTAAAGGAAATTTTTCGTTTCCTTTGTTTCTTTGTCGTCCATAATATTTTCACCGCGCAAACACAGTCCGAAAATTAAGCGAGGCTGTTTTCGTTTGCTTACTTTTCTCCCTTTTTATAATATTCTTCCCATTTTTCATCAATCTGTTTTTGGATATCCTCAATCTGTTTGTCGCTGAGAACCTGGAAACGCGACTGCGCGCGGAAATATTCGCGCACCGGCACGAGATTGCGTTTTTCCAGCATTTTGTTCGAGGCGCCGCTGAGCGTGAATTCCCCGTTGACGATTTCATACAGGTCGTAATAGCCCGTTTCCACCGCCAGGCGGCCCAACCTGATGCCATGGCGCGGCTCATACCCCCAGCCGGGCGGACAGGGAATATGGATATGAATATATTTTGTGCCGGGTAAATTTTTGCAGCGGAGAATTTTGTCGTAGAGGTCCAGCGGGTAAGCCGCGGAGCAGGCGGCCACATAGCTTAATTTGTGCGCCGCCATTATGGCGGCCACGTCCTTTTTCTGCTCGCGTTTTCCCTTAAACGGCGTGTTGGCGGTAAGCGCTCCGATGGGCGTCGTGCCGGAGCGCTGCGCGCCCGTGTTCATGTAGCCTTCGTTGTCGTAGCAGAAATAGAATATGTCGTCGCCGCGTTCCGCCGCGCCGGAGAGCGCCTGCAGGCCGATGTCCGCCGTTCCTCCGTCGCCGGCCCAGGCCGCCACTTTGGTACGCGTTTTTTTCTGCGCCTTGAGCGCCGCCAGAATTCCTGTAGCAGCGGCGGCCGTGGAGGCAAAGGTAACATTCAGGCAGGGGAGTTTTGTCGAAGCAACCGGAAACAGCCCCTGCAGCACGGTGAGGCAGCTAGGCGGCACAACCAGGATGGTATCTTTGCCCAGGGCCTTAAGCCCCACGCGGTAGGCGATGGCCAGCCCGCAGCCGGAACAGGCCCGCGTTCCCGCATGGACAAATTCTTCCGTGGACAAACTCAAAATTGTTGTTTTAGGCTGCATGAAAGTCTCCTAGAGTTTAAGCCCAATCCAGAGTGGTTCTTTCGTCTGGTTTCCCTGTATCGTAGCGCGCAGCGCCTGCGTCAGCTCCTGTGTGCGGATATCGCGCCCGCCGATGCCGGTGATAAAATTTTGCACAAAAGGCAGACTGCCTGTTCCTGCGAGGTGTTGATACAGCGCGGCTTTCAGATCGGAAGCCAGCGCCCCTTCATAGCCGTAACTGAGCGCCTTTTCAAAGACAATCACGCCTTTCTTACCCGCCAGCAAGCGGGCAATCGTCTCATCAGGAAACGGGCGGTACAGCCGAATACCCATAATCCCCACCTTTACTCCTTCTTTCCTGAGATCGTCGGCGCAGACGCGCAGCTGATACGAAAGCGAACCCAGGGCGCACGCGACGTAATCCGCGTCCGAGCAGTGATACTCTTCGACAAAAGGATTGATCTTTCTTCCCAAAATTTCGCCAAAACTGTTTTCCACCTCCAGAAAAAAAGGTGACGACGAGCGCAGGTCTTCCTGCAGCAGGCAGCGTATTTCCATATAGCCGTGCGCCAGGCGTCCGTGAACATCGTGCCGGACATCCGGCAGCGTCACCGTATTGAGGTTGGCGGGCTCCGCCGGATCAAGCGCGTAATCCGGCCGGAAGGGCGGCAAGAAAGCGTCAACTTTTTTTTGGTCGGGTAAATCAAACGGCATGAACGTGTGGGAAAGGATATACCCGTCATAGCAGACCATCACCGGAATATTCACTTTTTCCGCCATCCAGTAGGCCTTGATGACCGAATCGATAATCTGCTGATGGTCGGCGCAATATATCTGTATCCAGCCGGTATCGCGCTGGGAAATGGAATCCTGGTGGTCGTTCCAGATATTCCAGGGCGCGCCGACGGCGCGGTTGACCACGCACATGACGACGGGCAGGCGCGCGCCCGCAGCCCAGTGCACCTGTTCGTGCATGTATAAAAGGCCGTTGGCGGAAGTGGCGGTAAAGACGCGGGAGCCGGCCGAGGAAGCGGCAATGCACACGGCCAGCGCGGAATGTTCGCTTTCCACGGGAATATATTCGGACGCAAGCGAGCCTTCTTCCACGAATTCGGAAAGTTTTTCCGTCACCGGTGTCTGCGGCGTTATGGGATAGGCGGCAATCACTTCCGGTCGGCACAGTCTCACGCCGAGGGCGGCCGCGACATTTCCGTTTTCAATAATCTGCATCGTGTTTATTCTTTTTCCTTTTTATCTTGTTCGAGGAGCGATTCATCCACCATGGTGATTGCCTTCGTCGGGCATTCCTCCGCGCAGATGCCGCAGCCTTTGCAGTATTCCAAATCTATCACGGGCGGGATTGTCCGCGAAATCACGATTTCCGGGCAGAACAGCCAGCAAATAAAGCAGGCCTCTTTATTTCTTTTGCAGGGAATGCACAGGCTCTGGTCAATGACGGGGCGTTCCACGCGCCACGACCCGGTACGGCCTCCGTCCCCGGGCGCGTGTTCGCTGTGCGATGTTTTTTTCGGATAGTCTCTGGTGCCCAAATTCAATCCCCCGTGAGAGTTCTTTCGTAGGCCAACCGCGCGGCCAGAGCGTTCTTTTGCGGCGCGCGGACGCGGAATTCTTCTTCGATACCCGCCAGCAAAAGAGAAATTTCCGGAAAATTCGCGGCGCGCGCCAGCGACCCGATAATGCCGGTATTTACCACGCCGTGCGGCAGGCCCGCCTCGACGGAGATGGACGTGATATCCGCGGCAGCCAGCCGGTATTTACGGAAATGATATGACGTGAAGTCCCGCGGCGTGTTGAGAACAATGAGGCCGCCCGGTTTCAGGCCGTGCGTGACATCCGCCTCGTTGAGCAGCAGATGATCGAGGACCACCACGATATCCGGCTCTTCGATGGGCGACAAATCGTAAATTTTCTCGCGGGCGATTTTCAGAGAAGTCATTACCGGCGCTCCCCGGCGTTCCGTGCCGAAGCTGGGCGCCATGACCACCCCGGCGTACCCGGAAGCAAAAGCCGCCCCGGCGACAATTTTTGCCGCCGTAATTGCCCCCTGCCCGCCGCGCCCGTGCCAGCGGATTTCCATATAGTCTTTGTTCATGAATAATTTAAGCTTTCAAGACCAAAGGCCTAAGACCTAAGGTCATAAACTTATCATACTTTTTTAATAATTTAATCAAACCACTTAGCCCCATGTCAATCACTGTGTTCAATAACGGGCAACACCTCTAAATGCGGGAACCGGCGCATAAGCATCCTTACTATTATACCATCATGTGTCACGGCGAGAGAATCTCAGAGATTGCTTCACGCCGCTTACGCGGGTTCGCAATGACGCAAAGAGGTCACGCGCTTCACAAATCCCGCTTCACGCTCTTCTTCACCTCGTGTGACCCTTAGGTTATCAGCCTCGCGTGCCCTTTAGGGTATACGCCTTTCACCTTTTTCACTTAAATTTTAAAGTCGAGCGCCTTTTCTTTTTTCTTTTCATGACGCGGCGGCCCACATAAATTATCATAACCGCCATCAGCGCCAGCAGCGTCATCGCTATGATTGTCGGCAAAGCGGGGCGCGCGGCCAAAGCGACAGGATTCCAGCTCGGCTCGGCGACAATTCTTCCCAGCGGCTGCCTGTATTTTTCCGGTATATCGGCAATGCCGTCGCCGGTGACATCTTTAAAAGACTGCACGTACTTGATTACGCCCACCCACTGTTTCAGCTCCTGGATTCCGGGCTGGGATTTGTCCGCGTCCACCCGCAGCCGTGTCAGGTCGCTTACCGTCCTTCCTTTGGAGTCTTTCGGGGCAATCTCCAGAAAACCGTAAGTGAAGCCGCCGATTAGTTTCAGGAATGTGGCATTATAGATATTTGCCGCCACACGGTAGAGCGCCCGGTTCGTTTCCCGGTAATCAAGCGGACGGTAACCTGTATCCTCGTCGCCGATTTCGATGCTGGTCACCCTGTCGAAAATCACCCGGTTGGGGTTATACGTAAAGCGCACACCGGAGACCTGCAGGAAATAATCGTACCCCTTCAGAGGATAGACGCTGGCCAGAATTTCCAGCGCCCGTTTGATTTCATAGCCGTAGAGATAAAAACTGATGAGCGGGTAGCCCATGGAGGCCTGTTCATCCATGCCGATACCCAGGGGGATGGTGCGGAACAAATCACCCACCGTGATATAACCGGTCTCACCGGCAATCAGATGGTCTCTGATAACGCCGTTGGATTCCACGGCAATGACCACGCGGCTTTTCGCGTCCCCCGGACGGGAATCAACTTTATTCACATACCAGCGGATGGAATCGGCAATCAGGTTTCCCAGCGGTGATTCCACGTCGCTTATTTCCATATCCCATTTTGTCTGCGCGATAATCTGGTCGTAGCTCAGTCCGTATTCGGCGAGAAACTGCGTGTCGATTTTCTGTTTGAACCTGTCTAACGTATTCTGAATTTCCTTATCGCCGGTGATGGAACTGTCCACGGGCACGGATTTATATTCCTTAAGCGCGACTTTTTCCCCGTCATAAACAATATCCAGCACGCCGACGTTTCGGCCGTAAGCTCCGACCTGAACGATTATCGTCTCGCCGACAATTACCGGCTGCTGTAGCAGGTGGTGCGAATGGCCGCTGACGATAACATCGATTCCCCTTACCCTGGCCGCCAGAATTTCATCTTCCGACTTTTTTCTGTTAATATTCAGACCGCTGTGGGAAAGGCAGATAACGATATCCGTTTTTTCCTTCTCGCGCAGCGCCCTGACCGTTTCACGCGCGACCTCCACCGGGTCGCGGAAGGTCACGGGGCGGGCGAAGGGCGCCACCTCGGCGGCGTCTTTTCCCATGAGGCCGAAGATTCCTATCCTGATTCCGTCTCGCTCCAGGACAGTGTATGGTTTCACCGGAATTTCGGCAAAGGCGGCTTCCAGTGTTTTATCCGCCTCGCTTTTTTCATCGAAGACGGCGCCGGCAAAAACTATTTCAGGCAGACGGGCGTGTTTTTTAGCCGTGGTAAGAATCCGCGCCAGGCCTGCCGGTTTCAGGTCGAATTCATGGTTGCCCAGCGTGACGGCGTCATAGCCCATGGCGGCCATAAGCCGCAACTCAAAAGCCTGTTCGCGCGCGAGCATGTGAAATAGCGAACCCATGGTGTAGTCGCCGGAATCCAGCACCAGCACGGTGTTGTCTCTTTCCTGTTTCGTCTGGTTGATTACCGTGGCAATGCGCGACCAGCCGCCGCGTGTTTTGTCGGCGCCGGCGGCAAACGGCCGGTAATCCAGCTCCGGAGAAAATCCCTGAAAGTGCGAGTGCAGGTCATTGGTATGGACGATGGTAATGATTTTTTCTTCCGCCGCGAAACCGTTGACGGAAAAAAGAAAGACGATAAAAATAATTGCCGTACGTAAAGTTTTCATATTACCTCCATGGTAAAGGTATTTAGGCGTAAGGCCTAAGGCTTATACCCAAAAGGGCACGCGAGGCCTGGGGTAAAAATTTATTCTTTTTTAAAGGCCTTGATCAAGCCGCTCAGTACCTTCTCAGTTTCTATTACTTTTTCTTCAATAACAGACAGGGCATTGCTGCTCATAAAATTCAATCTCTCTGCTATTTGCAGTTGATAGTGCAACTCCCTAAGTGATCCGAAAGCCATGTAGAGAAACCTCACATAATCCGCCTGAGTATCGCGCGCGCATCCTTCAACAATATTGGAAGGCACGGAAATTGCTGATCTCTTTATTTGTGAAGTCAGTCCGTATAGTTCTTCCTTGGGAAAACCTTCTGTTACCTTATAGGACAAAATAACCAGTTCGTCCGCCAGCTCGAATGCTTTCAACTTTCTATGATCCCGCATTCCCCTGCCTTCCAATCCTCAAGCCTTAAGCCTTAAGTCTTAAGTCTTAAGCCTTATACCCTTATCACAAAACGTCTGTCCTGGGAAGAATTTAGGGGCGAGCGTTGTTTCAATTTTTGTCAAAAGCCCGTGCAGTGTTGTTTTATCCGGCGCCGAGACGGCCACCGCGCCAAAGCGCGCGCAGATGTCGGGCAGCAGATTCTTGTCGACAAAGAGGTCGGCCTTGTTGAACACCCGGATGGTCGGCTTGTCACTTATTTCCAGCTCGTCGAGGATTTTTTCCACCGCCTTCATCTGTTCTTCGAAGCGTTCATTGCTGATGTCCACCACGTGCAGCAGCATATCCGCGTCGTCCAGTTCATCGAGCGTCGCGCGGAAGGCGGCGAAAAGTTCGCGCGGCAGATTTCGGATGAAACCCACCGTGTCGGTGATGATGGCTTCCGTGTCGCGGGGGAAGCGCAGGCGCGCGCTTTTCGTATCCAGCGTGGCGAAGAGCTTGTCTTGTACCAGCACGGCGCTTTTCGTGAGCGTGTTGAGCAGCGTCGATTTACCCGCGTTCGTGTAGCCGACAATGGAAATTATGGGCAGATGAGCCTTGCGCCTTTTGCCGCGCCGCTGCTGCCGTGATTTTGTTATCGCTTTCAAATCTTTTTCCAGCCGGTGAATGCGTTCGCGGATACGGCGCCGGTCGATTTCCAGTTTTGTTTCGCCCGGCCCCACTCCGCCGATGCCGCCGGCCAGACGTGAAAGCGAAGTGTCCATGCGCGTCAGGCGCGGCAGCAGGTATTTGAGCTGCGCCAGTTCCACCTGGATTTTTCCTTCCCGGCTGTGCGCGCGCCTCGCGAAGATATCCAGAATCACCTGCGAGCGGTCGAGAATTTTCAGGCCGGTAAATTTGTTTATAGAGCGCACCTGCGCGGGCGTCAGTTCGTGGTCGAAAATAAGCATATTGGCGCCGATTTGCGCGGCGCGCAGGCTGATATCGGCAAGTTTGCCGCGACCGAGCATGAATTTCGGGTCTGGCTGTGGCCGGTATTGCACAATGGAATCGAATACTTCCACTCCGCAGGTGACGGCCAGCTGCGCCAGTTCCGCCAGCGACTCTTCGGGCGCGCCCAGAGGGTTTTCCTCCACGCGCAGGAGGAGGGCTTTTTCCGCCGCGTCTATTTTGCGCGTTTTTTGCTGTTTGGCAAATTCATCCTCCAGGGCGGAAATAAAAGATAAAAAATTTAGTTCCAGACGATGCGGCTCGAGTGGTTCGTGAACCAGCCAGTAATCGCCGTGGGGATTTTCCGGTATCAGGTGCGCCCAAAAAAGTTTGCCGGGGCTGCCGTTTGGGTTTACCTGGAGCGCACCTGCCAGATCGAGCCGCAGATGCGACATATCCGTCAGGTCTTCCGCCGAAAGTTCTTCACCGTTAAGATGCGTGTGAATCAGGCGCAGTCCTTTGAAGCGCGTGGAAGCCGCGCGGAAAGAATCGAGGGAGGGAATAAGGATGCCGCGGGCGTCGCCCAGGATAACCAGGCTGATTTCGCCGCGGCGGTTAATCAGCAGGCCTATCTGGCGGTTGAGCGTGCCGGAAAGAAAAGACAGCTCCCGCGCCAGTTCATTGCTGATAATGTTTTCCGGCCTCACACCGCGGCGGTAAAGACGCTCCAGCTGTTTTATCTGCGCGGCTTTCAGCCCTGATGTATTTCCCGATATTTTATTGATAGCGGCTTTTCTCCTGCGCTCTTTTTACCAAAAATCGCGCCTTTGTGCAAACAGCGTAATTCGTGAAAGGTGAAGCGTATCTCGTATCTGGTGAACGACGCTGTGCTCAACCTTCAGTCCCGCATTCGCGGGATTCCGCGCCGCTATGCGGCGCTCCACCTTAGGTCTTAAGCCTCGCGTGCCCTTTAGGGCATAAGCCTTTGGCCTTACACAAAAAAATCCCCGGAAGGTGCCCGCCCTTCCGGGGATAATTTTCTTTTAACTAACCATCTAACTTCAGTCCCGCAGGAACTCCGGCGAATGCCGGATGCGCCGGGCTTCACCTTCAGCCTGAATTAGAACGTCAAGGTCAGCTTGTTGATGACCAGGAAGTTATCGGATACAGCCGGCGCGATATCGCCAGGCCCAACTACTCCCTTGAAGTAATCGCCGGTCTTCAGATAACCAACACCCAGCATATAGGAGAGGTTGTTGGTGATGCTGTAAGTAGCGGTCACATCCACTTCCCAGCCGTACTTCTTGGACTGGTTAACGGCTACCTTGTCCGCTCTGGCGTAGGCAGCGATAATACCGATATCGAGGTCTTTTATCGGGCGCACACCGCCTCTGAGCGCGATGAATCTGGCGTTGGTCATCGCATTACCGAAACCGGTACCATCCCAGCCGTTCAGGCCTCCTGCCCAGTAATCTCTGTCGAAGTTCCAGAGAATCAGCAGGGGATTCCAGTCGCGTCCGCCGTCAATGTTATCGCGGACTTTGTTAGCATCGTTTAAATCCGGACCGGAAACATAGGCACCGGTAAGGCCGGCATAGAACATGCCGAAGTCGGCCAGCGCGTCAAGATAAGCGGACATGCTCTTGTATTTGATGTCCTGCGGAATTAACCACACACCTAAAAAATTAAAGGGAAGCTGTCCTCCTTCCACCGCTCCTTTGCCGCCCTGATAGTGGAATTCCGCCTCGACGGCCACGGGGCCAATCTTGGCTTTGGCGTAGGGAACCAAACCGTAAAGATCGGTCTTCGTCGCCAAACCAGCCAACCAAGCAGTGCTGCCCAAACCAAAGTCCGGCCTCATCGCCGCGTTGCGGACGTAGTAGCCCAGCACACCGGCCTGGCCGCCCTTCCAATTGTAAATGACAAAGCCCTGGTATTTGTCAACGTCCCTGTCCACATAGGGAGAAGCGTTAATCGCGTTGTCACTGAATTCATTGAGCTTAACAATCTGCAGTCCGACGATAAATGGCATTTTCACCATCGTCCAGGTGATTTTGCCTTCCGGGTTGGAATTGTCGCCGAATTTCGTACCCCAGGCGCCGTCTTCCATGATACCTACCGACCAGATACCGGTGGTGCGGTTGGCATACCAGATGTAGGCGTAGTCGAAAGCGATGTTTTCGTTTTCCTCTCTGGTACCGGAAGAAGCCAAGTCAAGACCACCACCTGCGCCTGTAACAGTTCTCACTTTACCCCACACTCTTTCCATCGCGTCGAAACGGGTTTTCAACTGCAGTGCGGGCGTGGCGATGAAGTCCATGTTCACGCGCAGTCTCTGATAGTAGAAAGCCGTGCTGGGGCCTTCACTAGCAGGATGAATATACGAGTCTTCTACCAGTGATGTTCTATCCTGATACATACCGGCCGCGTAGAAAGAACCGGTGAACTTTACATCGGCCGCGAAAACCGATGAGCTGAAGGCCATCACCAGCCCCAGCGAAAGCATTACTAACCAAAATCTCTTCATTATTTCCTCCTTGAATTTTAGTTCAAGAACTTAAGAATCCGCCTTCAAAAAACGGGCACTTTTTCAAAGGCAACTTCACATGCGACATGCCCGCAAAACACCCGGCAGGCATATCACGAGGAAACTAGCAAAGCGAAACACCCGTGTCAAGATTTTTTTGCCTAAAAAATGACAAAAAAGATTGTTTTGCGTGAAGCGTAATTCGTATCTCGTATCTGGTGAAGCGTATCTCGTGAGAAATCAGAAATTTCTAACGGCGTAACCCCGCGCAGTCATTGCGAATTCCGATTTATCAAAATGAAGCAATCTCAAATGTCATCGTATAAATCCTTTCACTGTGGATTCATCTCTTCAATTAATTTTATTTTCTTTGCCCGTGAGCCTCCCTTAATTTGCTTTTCCCGTAAAATGGCTTCGTGAACATCCGCGTATACTTCATAATAAACCACTTTGATAATGTTGTATTTTTTCGTAAAGCCTTCGATCAATTTATTCTTATGTTCAAAAACTCTTCCGGGTAAATCATTCTTCACACCCGTATAGAGAGTTGTATTGTTCTTGTTGGTCATGATGTAAACATAATATTGCTTGTCCATGATATTCAAATAACATAAATATTTGATTAATCAAGAGATTGCTTCACCCCGCTTACGCGGGGTTCGCAATGACTAAGAGAAACATTTATGCGCCGAAGCTATCCCATAAAACACTAGATTGCTTCACCTCGCTCGCACGCGGTTCGCAATGACAGGGAGTATACAATTCTTACGCTGACAAATGGGTGTCATCGCGGGGTGAGGCTTGTTTCCTTGTCATCGCGTAAAGCCGTCAGGCAACGAAGCGATCTGGGGCACTATTAAAGATTGCTTCACCTCGCTTACGCGTGGTTTGCAATGACTAAAGAGTGTTGCGGCGGGGGACACGAAATGCGAGATACGCTTCACGTTTCACGCTTTTTCTCTTCACTCTTCACGCTTCACGCTTCACGCTTTTTCGCTTCACGTCTAACTATCTAATATCTTAATTTTATTCAAATAACCTCCTTGCGCCGCGTTTTTCAAATATTTCTTGACACGAAAGCCTTATTAAGGTACGTCAGGGCGCATGGAGTTTGTGACTTGCGGTCAAAATATGACCCTGGTTCACAGGAATTGCACCGGGGTGGCGCCCGGCCTGGCCATACAAAAAAGCAATAAAAAATTTAAGCATAAAATTTAAAGGGAGGTTAAACAGTATTATGGCTGATTCAAAAGTGGAATTGAAGGAATCATATCCTATTCCGGAAGAAATCAAGAAAAAGGCATGGATAAGCGGCAGAGAGGCTTACGACAAGCTCTACAAGCGCTCTATCGAAGAGCCGGACAAGTTCTGGGCGGAAATCGCCGAAGAATACGTGGAATGGTTCAAAAAATGGGACAAGGTGATGGATTACAATTACGATATCCGCAAAGGCCCCATTTACGTCAAATTTTTCGAAGGCGGAAAACTCAACATTTCCTACAACTGCCTGGACAAAAACTTGAAAACCCGCGGCGACAAAGTCGCCATCATCTGGGAAGGCAACGAGCCCGGTGAGGACAGAAAAATCACCTATAAAGAGCTCCATAAGGAAGTATGTAAATTCGCCAACGTCCTCAAATCAATGGGAGTCAAAAAAGGCGACCGCGTTCAGATTTACCTGCCGATGATACCAGAGCTGGCGATCGCGATGCTGGCCTGCACTAGAATCGGCGCCATTCACAGCATCGTTTTCGGCGGGTTCAGCGCCGAAGCTCTGCGCGACCGCATCGAAGACAGCAAATCCAGAATCGTCATCACCTGCGACGGAACTTTCCGCGGCGCCAAAGCCGTCCCGCAGAAGGACAACGCCGATAACGCGGTCAAGGCTTTCGATTTCATCGAAAAAATGATTGTCGTCAACAGAGTCGGCGACAAAATCAAATGCAACTGGACTGAGGGACGCGATGTGTGGTGGCATGAAGAAATGGCCAAGGCCAGCGACGTGTGCGAACCGGAACACATGGACGCGGAAGATCCTCTCTTCATTCTGTATACGTCTGGCTCCACGGGAAAACCCAAGGGCGTCTTACACACCACGGGCGGCTACCTGGTTTACACCGCTTACACCCACAAAATGATTTTTGATTATCATGAAGATGACATCTACTGGTGCACCGCCGACATCGGCTGGGTTACCGGACACAGCTACATTGTTTACGGCCCGCTGTGCAACGGCGCCACCTCAATCATGTTTGAAGGCGTGCCCAACTACCCGGACATCAGCCGTTTCTGGAAGGTTGTCGAAAAGTACAAAGTCAGCATATTCTACACCGCCCCCACGGCCATCCGCGCCATCGCCAAGGAAGGCGACGACTGGGTCAAAAAAGCCGACATCTCCTCCATCAGAATTCTCGGCACCGTCGGCGAACCCATCAACCCCGAAGCCTGGAACTGGTACTACAATGTCATCGGCCGCGCCCAGTGCCCGATTCTGGACACCTGGTGGCAGACGGAAACAGGCGGCGTGCTTTTGACCTGTCTGCCCGGCGCGCAGGACACCAAACCCGGCAAGCCCGGGATGCCCTTCATGGGCGTGGAACCGGCGCTGGTTACCGACGAAGGACAGGAAATCACGGAAACGGAAGCTTCCGGGGCGCTGGTCATCAAAAGACCCTGGCCGGGACAGATGCGCGGCGTTTACGGAGACCCCAAGCGTTTCCAGGAAACCTACTTTGAACAATTCCCCGGCGTCTACACCGCCGGTGACGGAGCCCGCCGCGATAAAGACGGCTATTACCAGATTACCGGCCGCATCGACGACGTTATCAACGTCTCCGGCCACCGCATGGGCACGGCCGAAGTGGAAAGCGCGCTGGTCGCGCATGAGAAAGTGGCCGAATCCGCCGTGGTCGGCTACCCGCATGATATCAAGGGACAGTCGATATACGCTTACGTGACGCTGAAATCCGGCGTGGAAAAAACCGATGAGCTCAAAAAAGAACTCGTTGCCCATGTGCGCAAGGTCATCGGGCCCATCGCGACGCCTGAAAAAATTCAGTGGGCGGACGCTCTGCCCAAAACACGCAGCGGCAAAATCATGAGAAGAATTCTCAAAAAAGTCGCCGCCAACGATCTGGACAACCTGGGAGACACCAGCACGCTGGCGGACCCCGCGGTTGTCGATGACATCGTGAAAAACAAAGTGTAACCCAAAAAAGCCCGGTTTCCCCCAAAAGGAGATCGGGCTTTTTTACAAAAAGGCTGCATGATCGCCGCTCCGTCATCGCGGGGACAAAAAAAAGAAAATGCCGTCTTTGCGGTAAGCCGAAGTCCCGAGCAAAGCGCTTGGGGGAACTTAAGTGAGCGAAGCAATCCCGGCGCTATAAAAAATAGATTGCTTCACCCCGCTTAAAGCGGGGCTCGCAATGACAAAAACGATGTTGGTTCTGCAAAGTAAAGCATTCGAAAAAAAATAAGGAGGTATTAAGGTGAATATTATCGCATGTGTAAAACAGGTGCCCGATACCGAAGCCCAAATCAAGGTAAAAGCTGACGGCTCGGGTATCGAAGAAGGCCAAATCAAGTGGGTCATGAACCCCTATGATGAGTACGGCGTGGAAGAAGCGCTCCGCCTCAAGGAAAAAAACGGCGGGGACGTAACAGTTGTTTGTGTGGGACAGGCGCGCGCGATGGAAACCATCCGCACGGCGCTGGCCATGGGCGCAGATAAGGGCGTGCATGTATCGGATCCGGCGCTCGACAATGCCGACGCTTACGTTACGGCTTCGGCCCTGGCCGCCGTAATCAAAGATTTGCCCCATGACATCATCTTCTGCGGACAGCGCGCCATCGATGATGACTCAGGACAGGTCGGCGCGATGCTGGCCGAACTTCTGGGGCTGCCCCAGCTGACGCTGGTGACAAAACTGGAATACACGGGCTCGTCCGTGAAAGTTATCCGCCCCATCGAAGGAGCGCAACTGTCGATTGAAACGGCGCTGCCGTGCGTGGTCACGGCGCAAAAAGGCCTCAACGAGCCGCGCTATGCTTCCCTTCCCGGCATTATGAAAGCTAAAAAGAAACCGGTCGACGTGAAAGACGCGGCGGCGCTGGGCATTGCCACCGAGGTGAAAGCCAAAGTCGCCAAAACCGTTCCGCCACCGGCAAGGCCTCCCGGAAAGATTATCTGCGGAGATGAACCGGAACAGAAAGCGGATGAACTGGCGCGATTGCTCAGGGAAGAAGCAAAGGTTATTTAATTTAAGAAGCGGAGGATTTGAAAATGGCAAAAGGAATAATGATAGTTGCAGAACAGCGCGAAGGAGCGCTGAGAAAGATAAGCCTGGAGCTGGCTTCGACCGCGAGAAAACTCGCGGACGCCGGCGGCGATGAAGTAAGCGCGATTCTGCTTGGTTCCGGCGTGGAAAGTTTAGCCGCCGAACTGGGCAAATACGGCGTGGATAAAGTATTCGTCGGCGAAGACGCGGCGCTTGAGCCTTATGTGACGGAAGCGCACGCCGAAGTCACGGCGAAAATAATCAAAGAAAACGACCCGGCGGCAGTGCTGTTCGGCGCGTCGGTGCAGGGCAAGGACCTGTCCGCGCGCGTGGCCGCCAAACTGGCCACGGGGCTAGCCACGGACTGCACGGACGTAAAAATCGACGGCGGCAAGCTGACCTGCACACGCCCGATGTACGCGGGCAAATGCTTCGGCGAAGTGGAAATAAGCGCTTCTCCGCAGATGGCGTCATTGCGCCCCAACGTGTTTCCGGCAGTGGAAAACGCCAAAGCGGGCGCAGTAACCAAAGTGGACGTAAAAGTGGAAGCCCAAAAAAGCAAGGTTCTGGAAGTACAAAAAGACACCAGCGGTAAAGTAGACCTCACGGAAGCCAACGCCATCGTTTCGGGCGGGCGCGGATTGAAAGGTCCTGAAGGATTTGCGATTCTGGAAGAGCTGGCCGCGGTGCTGGGAGGAACAGTAGGAGCATCGCGCGCCGCGGTGGACGCCGGCTGGCGTGAGCAAAAAGACCAGGTCGGACAGACAGGCAAAGTAGTTTCTCCCAACCTGTACGTCGCCTGCGGCATTTCCGGAGCTATTCAGCATCTGGCGGGCATGAGCTCTTCAAAATATATTGTCGCCATCAACAAGGACGAGGAAGCGCCGATTTTCGCCAAAGCGGATTACGGCGTAGTGGATGATCTGTTTAAAGTAGTGCCGGCATTAACCGGCGCGTGCAAAAAACTGATAGGATAAATAAGTAAAGGCTGAAGGTGAAGCCCGGCGCATGCCGGGCGGAATCCGGCAGCGAAGCCCAGTGCATGCAGGGAATGCCGGACTTAAAAATTAAGTTTTTAGGTTGAGAACTGAAAAAATCTTTGGTTCTCAACCTAAAAACAAAACGTAAAAGTGATAAACTTTTTTAAGCATTTAAGTAAATACCCCCCTTTTTATTATATTTGGAGGATCAATGGAACACACAGAATTCGCAATAGGAAACGAAGGCCGTGAGATTTTCTGGAACGTGCAGACTTTTGAAATCTGGCTTTACCTGGCCAGCGCCATCGCTTTGGCTATCTTCTTCTACGGCATATACCGCCGCTGGAAAATGTGGAGGGCCATGGGTCACGAAGAAATCCGCTGGGATCAACTGCCCAAAAGGCTCAAATCGCTTTTCGTAAACGGGTTTCTGCAGCTCAAAACCTGGAAAGACGCCTACCCCGGAATAATGCACGGCTTAATCTTTTTTGGTTTTTTTATTTTGTTCTTCGGCGCTTTTTTCGACGCAACGGAACACCATATCACTGCGCCGTTATTCGACTGGGTATTTCTGCGCGGTAATTTTTACCTGACTGTTTCCTTCTTGTATGATTTGTTCGGCCTGCTGGTGTTCATCGGAGTTTTGATGGCGCTTTTCCGCCGTTATATCTGGAAGCCGGACAGGCTGGGCTACAAAGGCAAACCGGACAACACGGCCGACGACGCTTTCGTCCTGATTTTGATCGCGGTCGTCATCGCCACCGGTTTCCTCGTGGAAGCCCTGCGCATTTATGTCACCAACCCTTCGTGGGAAGTCTGGTCTTTCGTCGGCTGGACGATGGCGCACATGTTTGCCGGTATGGATTTAGAAACGGCAAAAATGTGGCATAAAACAAGCTGGCTGGCGCACGCGGTTATTTCCATGGGCTTTATCGCCTATATCCCATATTCGCGGCTCTTGCACATTGTCACCACGCCGCTGAACCACTTTTTGATATCTTTGAAACCGACGGGCTATCTGGAGCCGATACGCGATTTTGAAAACGCGGAATCCTTCGGCGTCGGCAAGCTGGATGATTTTACCTGGAAACAGATTTTTGATTCGGACGCCTGCACGCGCTGCGGACGATGCCAGGACGGCTGCCCGGCGTATCTTTCCGGCAAGCATCTCTCGCCGAAAAAACTGGTTCAGGATATCAAGAATTACTGGCTGGAACAGGTTCCCGCGGCGATGAAAGCGAAAGCGGCCGCCAAGGCCTCCGAAGGAGCAGAAACACCGGCGGAAGAAAACGGCGCGCAAAAAGCGCTGGTGGGCGATGTTATCGACCTGCACGAACTTTGGGACTGCACTAACTGTATGTACTGCATGGAACACTGCTCGTCGTCGATCGAACACGTGCCGAAAATTGTCGGCATGCGCCAGCATAAAGTTCTGATGGAAGCCGACTTTTCACCGGAGTTGCAGCTTACCTACCGCAACATGGAGAATAACTCCAACCCGTGGGGAATCGGGGCGCATATGCGCGGTGACTGGGCTAAAGACCTCGGTATCAAAACGCTGGCGGAAGACCCGAACGTGGAATACCTCTTCTACGTAGGCTGCTCCGGCTCGTTCGACGATCGCGGCAAGAAAGTAGCCGTAGCTTTCGCCAAGATACTTCAGGCGGCGGGCGTAAGCTTCGGCATCCTCGGCAGCGAGGAAGGATGCTGCGGCGATTCCGCCATGCGCGGCGGCAATGAGTATCTCTTCCAGACGCAGGCGCAAACCAACATCGAGGTGATGAACGGATATAACGTGAAAAAAATCATCACCATCTGCCCGCACGGTTACAACGCGCTGAAGAAGGATTACCCGAACTTCGGCGGAAACTTCGAAGTTTATCATCACACGGAAATCATCGCCGAGCTGCTGGCCAAGGGGAAAATCAACCTGAAACAGCCGCTGACGGGATTGTTCACGTATCATGATTCGTGCTTTTTGGGACGTTACAACGACATCTACAAACAGCCCCGTCAGGTACTCAACGCCATTTCTGGCCTGAAGCTGGTCGAAATGGAGCGTAACTTAAGCAAGAGTTTCTGCTGCGGCGCGGGCGGCGCGCGGATGTGGATGGAAGAAGAAGGCGAACGCATCAATAATATGCGCGCGGATCAGGCCGCGGCAACAAAAGCCGGAACGGTGGCGGTAGCCTGCCCCTTCTGTCTGACGATGTTTTCCGACGGCATCAAGGACAGGTCGCTGGAAAACATGGTTGCGCTGGATATCGCGGAAATCGTGCTGAAAGCCATGGGCATGGAAGAAGTTAAGGAACCTGTGGATGTCTGCGCGACTTGATAGTTGAACAGTGATTAGCTGCAAAAAAGCCCGCCTGTCATTTCCGGCGGGCTTTTTTTATGGAAAATTTTTTGAAATTGAGATAGCTAGATAAAAGCTTTGTTGAGCGTTAAGCACATCGCGGCAATCTCAAAGTATCGTAAGATTGCTTTGCCGCTATGCCTTTACAAATATAGCGGTGCGCGGTGCAAGGGATTGCTTCATTACGCCACGGCGTGATTCGCAATGACCGGTGGCGGCTTCCCCTGCTCGCGAGGGCATTCATTTTCATTAAACGTTTGTGGCAGTGAGTGCGGCATAATTAACAATCCCTTCAGGAAAGGATAACAAATGGAATATCAAAACATTCTTTTGGAAATCGGGGAAAAAACAGCGACAATTACTTTCAATCGTCCCAAGGTTTTAAACGCCATGAACCTGGAAGTCCTGGGCGAGATTTTTGACGCGGTAAACGCGTGCATCAATAACGATGATGTACGCGCGGTAATTTTCACCGGCGCGGGAGATAAGGCCTTTGTAGCCGGTGCGGATATTTCACAAATGCAAAACGCCACGTCCGTGGAAATTCTCAAGCTGATGGAGATGGGACATAAAACCATGCGGCTTATCGAAACCATGCCCAAACCCGCCATTGCCGCGGTCAACGGGTTCGCGCTCGGCGGCGGAACGGAGATAGCGCTAGCGTGCGATATCCGCTTTGCCTCGGAAAAGGCCGTTTTCGGCCAGCCGGAAATTTTAATCGGCGTTATTCCCGGCTGGGGCGGCACGCAGCGACTGCCGCGGCTTGTCGGCATGGGCATCGCCAAGGAAGTAATTTTAAGCGGCGCGCAAATCAACGCCGCGCGCGCCTATGAAATCGGCCTGGTCAACAAAGTATTGCCTGCGGATAAATTAATGGAAGAAACAAAAAAGTTTGCCGCGGAACTCGCGGCGCTTCCGCCTTTCGCCCTCAAGATGGCCAAAAACGCGATTAATTACGGCTTTGACATGTCGCTGGATAACGCCTCAGCTCTTGAAATAGGCGCTATCGCGCAATGCTTCGCGACCGAAGACCAGAAAGAAGGCATGAGCGCCTTTCTGGAAAAAAGAAAACCTAATTTCAAAGGGAGATAGGTGAAAGGCTTAAGCCTGAAGGTGGGAGTACAGCATCTTTCACGAGATACGCTTCACGCTCCCCGCCGCACGAGCCGCGGAGGATAAAATAATTTTAGCCTATAGTCTTTAGTCTATCAGGCTCATTAAAAAGGAGTTTTTCATGGATACGGAAATTATCGAAAAGCTAATCGCTAAAAACGAAAAGAAAATAATTTTTCTGATAATGGACGGCCTCGGCGGCCTGCCCAAAGAACCGGGCGGTAAAACGGAACTGGAAACCGCAATGACGCCGAACCTGGACAGGCTGGCGGCACAGGGAAGCACCGGCCTGCTTGATCCGGTAGGTATCGGCATAACGCCCGGAAGCGGCCCGGCGCACTTCGCTCTTTTCGGCTACGATCCGGTAAAATATAACGTCGGACGCGGCCTGCTTTCCGCGGCGGGGCTAAATTTTGAATTGACCCCCGGAGATCTCTACATGCGCGCCAATTTCGCCACGCTGGATAAATTCGGCCATATCGCGGACAGGAGGGCGGGACGGCTCGAAACAGATAAAAACAAGCTGTTGTGCATCAAGCTTAAAGCTAATGTACGCCTGCAAAACGCGAAGGAAGTATTTTTCGTCACGGAAAAGGAACACCGCGCGCTGGTGGTTCTGCGCGGAGGAAATTTTTCCGAACAGGTAAGTGAAACCGACCCCCAGAAAACGGGAGTGGAACCAATAGAGGCGCAGGCGCTGGCGCCAGAAGCTGATGACACAGCGGCGGCGATAAGAGAATTATCCGGGCAGGTAAAAAATGTGCTCAGGCAGGAACAGCAGGCAAATGCCCTTCTTTTACGCGGCTATTCCGGCTATCATGAATTCCCCTCTTTTTCCGGGCGTTTCGGCTTGAAACCTCTGGCTATCGCGAGCTATCCCATGTATAAGGGCGTGGCAAGACTTCTGAAAATGACGCTGGCAGAGGAAACAAACACCATCGAAGAAGAAATTCAGCAGCTTGCCTCCGGCTATGGAAAATATAATTTCTTTTATGTGCACATAAAAGCGACCGATTCCCGCGGCGAAGACGGAAATTTCGAAGAAAAAATCAAAGTCATAGAGAGAGTTGATTCGCTCTTGCCGGAGATTCTTTCTTTAAATCCGGATGTGCTTGTGGTAACAGGAGATCATTCCACTCCCGCCGTGATGGCCTCGCACAGTTTTCATCCCGTTCCGGTATTGCTCTGGGCTAAAAACTGCCGCGCAGATAGCACGAGTAATTTTGGCGAAACCGCGTGTCTTAGCGGAAGTCTGGGGCGCATGCCGATGAAAAAACTCATGGCTATCGCGCTGGCGCATGCGGGAAAACTGCAGAAGTTCGGGGCATAAGTCGGAAACAGAAAAATAATTAAAGAGGATTTTAATATGCAAGTTTACGGACGGGAATTTCAGGTAGGATCGCTTGATGAAATTCACTACATAGTTGTCGATATGATGAAAAAAATGCCCAAAGGAAAAGCCCTGGATTTTCCTGCCGGCACGGGAAGACTATCGTGGATGCTCCACAACGAAGGTTTTGACGTTACCGCGGCGGATATCGGAACTGCGTTATTTTGCAACCCGGAAATTCCCGTCATCAAAGGGGACCTTGACGGGCGCTTTCCCTTTGATGACGGTTCTTTCGATTATGCGTTCTGCATCGACGGGCCGGAACATGTGGAAAACATGTACCATACTTTTCGTGAATTCAGCCGCGTCTTAAAAAAAGGCGGCCTTTTCACGATGAGTTACCCCAATTATTCAAACATCGAATGCCGGCTGCGCAATATTTTTTACGGTGTGCTGGAACCGGTGGAACCATACTTTGAAAAGGAAAACAAAAATAACGGCCACATCAACCGGCCCCCATATCCGCTGGTAAAAATGGCGCTCAATTACGCCGGTCTGGAAATAGAGAACATAACCAGCGAGAAAACAAAGTATAATCAGCTATTTCTTTTGCCGGTTTCTCTGCTGATTTTTCTTTTTACAAAAATTAAAGGGGAAAAAGGCAAAAAAAAATACTGGCTTGACGAAACAAATTCATGGAAAATTCTCATGGGCGGAAACGGGCTGATAATTTCCGCCAGGAAAATAAAATAATCCCGGAAGAAAAGCCCGCTTATATTTTTGGAAGAATTACTTGTAAAATAGATTCAAAAAACCACATGCGCTTGCCACAATAAGAAATGCTGCAAAACGAACTTTCTCTAAGAAGGCAAGCGATAATGCGCCGATTATTCTCCGCCCAGAAAGCGTTTTTTGTATTCTTCCAGTTCCTTTTTCTGTTTACGGATGTGGCCCGCAGCGTTTTTACTGGTGACTAAAACACCGAAGTCATCGGGGACACGCGCGTCGCCGCAACCGGTGATTTTTTTGATAATCATATCGCCGACCAGATAACGGTAATGACTGTCTTTATCGTAATATTTTAAATTATCCAGAGTAACGGAATTAAGCCCGCTGAAGTCATAATAATCGGTCAGCGAGGCAATTTTGCGCTTTATGGAAAAAAGGGCTTCCGCGTATTCTATGTATTGATTTTTGTACAACGGATTAAAAAAAATAATCAGCTCAAAATCATTTTTTTTCGCCATCACTGTCAATTCTTTGATGAGAGAAAGAGCCTCGTTCTCTATCTCTTCTTTGAAGAATTTCGGAGAATACCGTGTAATCTCTGTTTCGATAAAAGTTATTCCATATTGTTCAATTAACTTCTCCCTTTTTAAAAAGGACAAAATAAGGCCTCTTTCACTCAAGAGAAATTTTTTCTCCTGCTGTTTGTTAAACAACTTTTTCAGCCCGTTGGATAATTCAAATCGCTGAGGAAACCGGAAGTAATAGGTGAAAAAAATATCAAACAAGCTTCTTCCCGTAACCGACGGATGCATTATTCTGATCAGGTGGTATTCGTGCTTGGCGGCATCCCGTTCAAAGCATATTTCATCCAATGCGATAATAACTGTTTTTATTTTGATGCCTCTTTTAATGAAAGTTCTCAAAATCGGCACATGGTGCTGGAGCATGCCCAATGTATACGACATGTTGTAATAATTCCCAGTGGTTATCTTTTTAGGATCGATTAACATCGCGCGGGATGAACCGAAAATAAAGGAATCGAAACGATTGGGATTACGGAAAATATACTCGGGGTTAAAAATGTGCTGGTTGATCGACTCCACTGCCTCTATCCTGCCGAGTTCTTTTTTCGCGCTGAACAAACTTAAACGAACACCGTAAGTGTCAACATAAAAATTGAAGCCCGTCACCACGGCAAGAAACAGAGCGGTAAGGATAAACATCACTTTAAGCCATAATATACTTTTCATGCCAATTTGTTCCTTTTAAAAATTAAAATACAGAAATACGCCGGAGCGGTTCAGCAAAAGCAGGCCAATGGCCATCATCAGGGCCACGGCCAGCGCGTTCTTCCATCCCGGAGAATATTTATCAAGCAGCTCATTCGAATTTTTCGTGAAAAGGACAAACGGTATCAAAAGCACGCAAAGAAAATAAACAATGTTGTCCGTCGGCAGCAAATTCTCCCGCCAGGAACCAAACTGGATGCCGATAACCGTAAGCTTCTGCCAGAAAGCGCTGTCCGCAAGGCTGGGAGAAATATATATTCCGTTCAATCCCACCATTCCCTTTAACACTTTAAAAGCGTCTTCCCAATTATGCGCGCGGAAAAAAACCGCTGAGACATTGAACCAATTAAAAAACAGAAACCAGGCGAGCGCCTTGTTCATGGTGATACCTAATCTTCTCCAATAGCGATAAATGATTGAAAGCGCTCCGTTGAGAAATCCCCAGAACACAAAAGACCATGCGGCGCCGTGCCATAGCCCGACAATCAGAAATGTCAGCATGATGTTAATGCCGGTTCTGAGCTCGCCTTTCCGGTTGCCGCCCAACGGAATGTATAAGTAGTCCCTCAAAAAACGCGTCAAAGTCAAATGCCAGCGTTTCCAGAAATCGGCGATATTCAACGCCTTATAAGGAGAGTTAAAATTAATCGGCAATACAATATTGAAAATCAGGGCGGCGCCGATTGCCATGTCGGTATAGCCGCTGAAGTCAAAATAAATCTGCATAGTAAAAGAAAGGCTGGTGAGCCATGCCTCCATAAAGGTGAGGGTTGAGGCTACATCGTAACCGGAATTGGCTACAATAGCCAGCGTGTCGGCGATAACTGTTTTTTTGAACAGACCAATGGCAAAAATAAAAATTCCCCGGCAAACATTATCGGCGTTGAATCTTCCGGTTTTTTCCTGGGCAAATTGCGGGATGATTTCTTTGTGGTAAGCAATGGGGCCGGAAATTACGTATGGGAAAAAAGTCACATACAAACAATAACTGATAAAATCGTACCTATATCCTCCGTGCCGATAAATGTCTGTTAACCAGGCTATCTGCATAAAAGTGTAAAAGCTGATACCAATGGGAAGAATCAGATTCAGCGGGCTTATCTCGACGGAAAAAACCGAACTGATGCTTCCCAAAAAGAAATTCGTGTACTTAAAAAATCCCAGAAGCAGAATGTTAAAAGCGATGGCGACAATAAATATTATCCTTTTCCGCCGGCCTGGGTCATTAAACGCCGCCGAAAGGGCCGAGCCGGCGATAAAATTGAATAAAACGGAACCCATCAATACCACAGCGAAATAGGGGTTCCACAAGGACATAAAAATAAGCGAAGCGATAATCAAAAAGAGCCTGGACCATTTTTGCGGAAAGTACTTATTGATAAAAAAATAAGCTGCGGCTACCAGCGGCAGGAAAACCAGAATAAAAGAGTAAGAATTGACCAGCATAAAGCATAACCTGTTTAAATTATTTTATTTTTAATTATTCTGAACAACCCGCGTACGGGCAAAACCCAAAAGTCCCGCGCCTAAGACATCCTTTATGACCGCGCGGGCGCAATTTATAACCCATAAACAAAGGCCGCGAAAAACCTCATCGCCTTTGTCTTGGTCACCCCACAAACAGAGGCAAAAATAATCTACGGCCTTTCCAGAACTACCGACATGCCCTGGCCGCCGCCGATGCAAAGCGAAGCCAGGCCCCGTTTCAGGTTTTTCTTTTTCATCTGCATCGCCAGCGTGTAGGTAATGCGCGCGCCCGAGCAGCCGATGGGATGCCCCAGCGAGACGCCGCCGCCGTTGAGGTTGCATTTTTCCATATCAATATCCAGTTCTTTCACACAGGCCAGCGCCTGCGCGGCAAACGCCTCATTGAGCTCGACCAAGTCAATATCATTCATTGTTAAATTAAGTTTTTTAAACAGCTTGCGCGTGGCGGGAATCGGCCCCAGCCCCATATATGCCGGGTCCACGCCGCCGCTGTCCCAGCCTTTTATTTTGGCCAGCACTTCCAGATTCAATTCTTTGGCCCTGTCCGCGCTCATTACCACTACCGCCGCGGCGCCGTCATTAATGCCGGAGGCGTTGCCCGCCGTGATCGTGCCGTCCTTTTTGAAGACCACCGCCAGCTTGCTCATTTTCTCCAGCGAGGTATCCATCGGACGCTCGTCAACTTTGAAAATTTTCGGGTCTCCTTTTCTCTGCGGCACTACCACTTCCACGATTTCATCAGCGACCGCTCCCGAGGCGTTGGCCGCGCGCGCTCTTTGATGGCTGCGCAATGAGAATTCATCCTGCTCCTGCCTGGATATTTTATACAGCGCGGCGATGTTTTCCGCGGTCATACCCATGTGGTAACCGTTGAATATTTCATACAGGCCGTCGTAAACCATCAAGTCGGTAATCTGCGAATAGGGCATGCTCATGCGGTAACCCCAGCGGGCATCCGGCACGGCAAAAGGCGCGTTCGACATATTCTCCATGCCGCCCGCGACGATGATTTCCGCCTCGCCAGCGATAATAGCCTGTGCCGCGAGCGCAATGGCCTTGAGGCCCGAGGCGCACACTTTATTTACCGTGTAGGCGTTAGTTTCTTCCGGGAGTCCCGCGTAAATGCAGGACTGGCGCGCCACATTCTGTCCCTGCCCCGCCTGCAAAACATTGCCCATAATTACTTCATCGACATAAACAGGCTTAAGCGATTCCTGGTATTGATAATATTTTTTATTGATCTCGGTCATTTCAAATTTGCCCAGGGCGTCCGGACGGCAGCTTTTAATAAAATCATTAACCGCCGGGCGCAATCCCGCGCGTCGCAGCGATTCTTTGATGACCAACGCTCCTAAATCAGCGGTCTTCACTCCCTTTAATGATCCGCCGAATTCTCCCACCGCGGTTCTCGCGCCGCTGACAATTACTGCTTCTTTCATTTTTCGCTCCTTTTCAATATTGAAAACTTAAAATATACTCTTTTGCGTTTTGAAACCTTTACTCAATGCTCCTTCGGCCATCGCGTGACGTCGCTTGCCGCCGTCGCAATCTCATGAACAAAAGCTCAAATACATAAGATTGCTTCACCTGCCGCAGGCAGGTTCGCAATGACAGATGGCGCTGCTCAATTATCTATATTCTGCACAAATTCCACTTCTCGCGGCACCTTGTAAGAAGAGAGATAAGTTCGGCAGTATTTGAATATTTCTTTTTCGTTAACTGCCGCGCCGTCTTTTAAGACAATCCGCGCCAGCACAACTTCGCCGCGCATCAAATCCTTTTTGCCGACTATTTCCACCTCACGCACTGCCGGATGCATGTTCAGCACATCCTCAATTTCTTTGGGATATACATTGAAACCGCTGGTTATAATCATTCTTTTTTTCAGGCCGGTGAGAAAAATATAGCCATCCTCATCCATCCTGCCCAGATCGCCGGTGTGCAGCCAGCCGCTTTTAATAACAGCCGCAGTCGCCGTATCATCCTTATAATATCCCTGCATGACGTTGTCGCCTTTGACAATCAGCTCACCAACTTGTCCGCGGGGAAGTTCATGTCCCTCTTCATCAACGATTTTTATTGTTGTGCCGGGAACGGCCTTTCCGATAGAACCGGGTTTTTGCGGCCGATCCAGCATATTGAACGAGCAGCAGGGGGAGGCTTCCGTCAGGCCATAACCCTCCACGATTTTCGCTCCGAATTTTTCCTCAAAAGGCTCGATAAACTCCGGCGGCATCGCGGCACCACCGGTAACGCAAACTTCGAGCGAACTCACGTCATAGTTGGCCGCTTCCGCGTGAAATATCATGCCCAGGTAAAGCCGCGGCACGGCACAGATATAAGTGATTTTTTCTTTTTGAATGGCGCCGAAAAGCCCGTCCATGGTGAATCTGTCCATCATCACCACAGCGCAGCCGGTACGCACAACATTAATCATGTTAACCGTAGCGCCGAAAGAATGAAAAAGCGGAATCAGGCACAGGCCGATATCTTTATATGTCCTTTTGACGCAGGAATCTATCAAATGCGATTGAGAATAAAGATTGCCATGGGTTAAAACGGCACCCAAAGCATTCCCCGTAAGTCCGGAAGTATAAATAATTGCCGCGGGATCATCAGTATTTATATCTTCACCAATTTCTGATAGACTGTCATTTTTTAATATTTGATTAAACTTTTGTTTTTGCTCGGAATTGTCGACAACAATGATATTCTTACAGGTAGCCAGTCTATCGCGAATTTCCTCAAAACGCTTACGCACAGGTTCCGTGGCGACCAAAACTTTCGCGTCGCTGTTATCCAGCAGGTAATTAAGTTCGTATGTAGTGGAAGAAGTATTGAGGGGAACGGCCACAGCGCCCAGTTTCACCGCGGCAAAATAGTAATAAAAGAACTCGGGGATATTGGGCAGAACCAGAGCGACTTTGTCGCCTTTGACTATTCCTGCATCCATTAACAGGTGCGCAGCAGCATTGACGGCTCTGCCCAACCCACCGTAATTTATTCTTTGGTTTTCGAAAACAATAACCGGCCGGCTTTTGTACTTTTCTACAGAATCATTAAGTAAATTCGATAAGTTAATATTCAGAGACCTCCGTAAAATTCAGGTGGCTTATTAGCAAAAAAAAACCCTTTTTACAACAAGATAATCAAACAAATTGCCGTTTGCACGACTATTAAATGGCAGTCCGCCTAGAGTAATCTTGACAGAAAATTACCTGATAATATAGCGCTATACGGCAAAAAAACAAACGTG
>OMKS01000208.1_pt1 | contig 54122 bp, 49 predicted proteins | sample 1674721 | NCBI WGS metagenome assembly OMKS01 (sample SAMN06264996, study PRJEB25208) | sediment metagenome | isolation source: hot spring sediment | place: USA: California | collected 2014-09-02 | reverse complement strand
AATCTGGTTTTATTCAAGTAAAAACCATATCCCCGATAGAATCATTCGGGGATGACAGACAATTTTGCAAGAGGCTCATTCGAAATTCGAATTTCAAAATTAATCTGATCTCTTAGGGCCTTTGTGTCTTAGTGGCTAAATAGTTGCATGGGGTAAAGTGACCGAATATGTTTTTTTTATTTTTACTGGGTTGCGTATTATTGATCCTGGAAACGACTCTATTCTATCATCTGCCTTTATGGAAACTTAAAATTGACGGGTTGCTTCTCTTAATTATATATGTCTCACTTTACCTAAATGGGATCCAGAGCGGTTTATTGATTTTTTCTTTAGGTATATTGGTGGATACATTTGCAGGCAGCGCCCTGGGCATGCATGTACTCGTTTATGCCCTGCTTTTTTTATTAGTAAAGGTTATCTCACATAACCTGGTCATAAAAAATATTTATTATCAAATGGCTACCATTTTTTCTGTAAGTTTTTTGGCTAACTTAGGCCTGCTGGTTTTAGATTTGGTGTTCATGGACGGAGTAATTCGGTGGCATCTCATTTGGATGGTATTTCTGCAAAGTCTCCTGACATCTCTGCTAAGTCCTATTTTTTTCATTTGTTACGATTATTTTGACCGGTTGTTTGGGCTAGGGGAAGTGCGCGAAGTCTCTCGCTAGGATTTCTTTATTAAGTGGTTATGATTTTGGGGGTCTTACCGGATAAGTGGTCTATTGTGAGGCAGACAGGTTCAAAAAGAGATTTACGCATAAGGGCATTTGATCCGGCAGAAATCGAGGAATACCACAGGAGATTTGACCGGATTACTGTATTCGTCATAGTCGTTTTTGCCGTTTTTTTTGCCCGCCTCTGGTATCTACAGATCATAAAAGGTGACGAATACCTTAAACGCTCGGAGAGAAATTGCCTCCGTATCCAATACATGCCCGGTCCACGGGGAGATATTCTGGATCGGCATGGGCAGGTGCTGGTGCAAAGTCGGCCGTCTTTCAGCATATCCCTGGTGCGTGAAGACGTAAAAGACATAAATAAGTTACTTAACCGTTTGAGTTCCCTTTTGAAGAAAAGTCCGGCCTCACTCTGGGAAAAGGTGGTGGCGGCGAAGAATATGCCCCGTTATATGCCTATACGTTTATGTGAAGATGTGGATGCAGATACCGTAGCCTTAATAGAGATGTACAAGTTTGAGATGCCCGGTGTAACTATAGAGATTGAACCTAAAAGAAGCTATGTTTATGGGAATATGGCCGCACATTTATTTGGTTACCTGGGAGAGATAAATGAAAAGGAATTGAAGGGCGAATTATTTAAGAACGTCAGGTTGGGTGAACTTGTTGGGCGATGTGGCCTGGAGAAGGTTTATCAGGCGGATTTGGCGGGTATAGGCGGCGGCAGGCAGGTAGAGGTTGATGCCGCCGGCCGGGTGATAAGTGTTTACGGGGATATCCCACCCGTTTCCGGGAATAATATCCATCTCACACTGGACGCCGACCTGCAAAGGGTAGCCGAAGATGCTATGGCCGGTCGCTCAGGGGCAGTCGTCGCCATGGATCCTAGAAATGGAAAGATACTGACCTGGGCGAGCTGTCCCAATATTGATTTGGAGGCCTTCCTCCACGGATTAAGTCGGGAAGAGTGGGCAGGTCTGGTAAATGATCCTTTGCGGCCCTTACCGGATAAGGTTATTCAAGGGCAATATCCCCCGGGTTCTACTTATAAGATTATAACCATGGCGGCCGCGCTGGAAGAGAAGGTCATTGATCCGGCCGCTCCATTATATTGTAGCGGCCATTATCCTTTTGGCAACCGGGTCTATAGGTGTTGGGAGGAAAAAGGACATGGCAGCGTGGCTATGCATAAAGCTATTGTGCGGTCATGCGACGTTTATTTCTATGAAATGGGAAGAAGGCTGGGTGTGAATCGCCTGGCCCATTATGCACGTGGCTTTGGTCTGGGATCACCCGCCAAGGTAGAATTGGAGCATGAAAAGTCAGGACTGGTGCCTACTCCCGAATGGAAATTAAAACGATTTAAGGTGCCCTGGCAGGAGGGGGAGACTATTTCTATTGCCATCGGCCAAGGGTTTGATCTGGTCACCCCCCTTCAGATGCTGCGTGTGATCTCTGCTGTGGCCAATGGGGGAGCGCTTTATCGTCCCCAGTTTGTGGAAAAAATCGTTAGTCCTGACGGCAAGACAATAAAACAGTTTAAGCCCATAATAGATAGCAAGGTCCCGGTTTCCCAACGGAATCTGGAAATAATACGAGACGGCCTGGCCGGGGTGGTAAATGAACCGCACGGTACCGGAGGGGCGTGCCGGCTCAGCACGGTTATGGTCGGAGGCAAGACCGGGACGGCTCAGGTGGTTCGTTTGCCTGCCTACCGTGAGAAGAACATAAGCGCTATACCTTATAAGTATCGGGACCATGCCTGGTTTGTGGCCTTTGCCCCGGTGAAGGACCCGGAGATAGCGATTGCGGTTTTAGTTGAACATAGCGGGCATGGTGGTTCAATAGCTGCTCCCGTAGCCAGAGCGGTTTTGGAAGAATATTTTAGTAAAAAGGCCGGCCCGGACGCCCCGGCGCATCTTCGAGAGGCGACCTTGGTTCGCACAGGGGGTGCAAATGATAGATAGGAGGTATATAACCAACTTTGATTGGCCATTACTTGGGGTAGTGCTACTCTTATCAATGTTAGGAGTTCTAAATCTTTATAGCGCCGGTTATTCTGCTACTGGTTCTGCAAATACAGTTTATCTAAGACAGCTTTATTGGCTGGGCCTATCCGGGGTCATTATGGTTGTCGTTCTATCTTTTGATTACCGGCGGATAGCTGAGTGGGCTCCTTACATATACGCGGGCTCTATAATAACCCTGGTGGCCGTGTTGTTTATTGGGAAGACAGTTTCCGGCTCTCAAAGGTGGCTAGGTTTTGGCTCCCTGGTTTTTCAACCCTCAGAGTTGGCCAAGTTGGCGACGGTTATTACACTGGCCAGTTATTTTTATCACAAAGACGTTAAAAAGGGCTACGGACTAAAAGACCTCCTGGCGCCGGCGGGTATTGTTTTGCTCCCCTTTATTCTTATCGTTAAGGAGCCGGATTTAGGGACGAGTCTTTTGCTCCTGTTTGTACTGGCGTCAATGGTCCTGTTTGTGGGGATAAAATGGGGCGCCTTTTTGACCTTGCTGGGTTTTGGGCTGACCTCTGTGCCGTTTATCTGGTCTTTATTAAAGGACTATCAAAAAAAGAGGGTGGAATCTTTTCTCTGGCCGGAAAGAGACCCCTTGGGGTCTGGTTATCATGCCATTCAGTCCAAGATCGCGGTGGGGTCCGGCAAGATATTGGGGAAGGGTTATTTAGCGGGATCACAAAGCAAACTTGATTTTCTTCCCGAGCAGCATACTGATTTTGCCTTTTCCGTCTTTGCGGAAGAGTGGGGTTTCATGGGATCGATTCTGCTGATTATTCTTTATTTTTTGCTTATTCTGTTAGGCTTGCAGGTTGCTATCCGTTCGAAAGAAAAGTTCGGCGCTTTTTTGGCGTTTGGTATAGTGGCCATGATATTCTGGCATTTAGTGGTAAATGTGGGCATGGTTCTTGGCCTAATGCCTGTGGTCGGAGTCCCTCTTCCCTTGATCAGTTATGGTGGTTCTTCAGCCGTCACTACCCTGACCAGTATCGGCCTGCTTCTTAACATCCGCATGCGGCGGTTTATGCTGCAAAAAGGCCCGTAATCCGGGTCTTAATATCCGGAGATTATTTTAAAAATGCCGGTTCAGATTTTGACTTACTCCATTTGTCCCATAATTATGCCCAAATAGTTTTTAAAAACATATTAAAAAAACATTGACACGGGTTTTTAAATCATGTAAAAGCGTTTTTGAACTGCTGAACTACTATTCACTAATCATGATGATTCCTTTTTTATAAGCTGAAACTTCCTTTAAGTGAGGGGTAAACAGATGCTGGATATAAATATCACCTTATTTATACAGATGGCTAATTTCTTGGCCCTGATGGTTATCCTGAATCTCATCCTTTATCGGCCCTTACGTAAAATTATGGCAGAGAGAAAAGAGAAGGTGTCGGGCCTGGAGCGTGAGATAGAAGGGCTTATTAAGAACGCCAACCAGAGACTTGAAGACTTCAAGGTTAAACTGAGCGGGGCTCACGAGCGAGGGAATAAGGAAAAGGAGACCTTAAAAAATGAGGGCCTTGGCGAGGAGAAACAGATTATTTCCAAGACCCGTAGTGAGGCTGAGGCATCCAAGTCCCGGATGTTGTCGCAGGTTGGGCAGGACGCTAATAAGGCGAAAGAGGAACTGAAAGGGCAGGTATCGGGGTTTGCTTCTGACATAGCGGCCAAGATTTTGGGGAGGAGTATTTGATGGCTGATCGGAGTAATAGTAAACGGGTTCTTATAGTGATCGCCGCACAGGCTCTAACGATTATATCGGTTTTACTGTACTATACGATGGTATTTGCCTCAGGGCATGGTGAGGGGCATGGATACAGTAGTGTGCTATGGTGGGATCTTGTCTGGCGGACCATGAATTTTACAATTCTGGCTGCCGTGCTCTTTAAGGTACTTAAAAAGCCTGTAAGCAATTTCCTTTCCGGCCGGCAAGCCTCGATTAAGGATAACTTTGATGAGCTGGATGTAAAAAAGTCTGAGGCAGAAAAGAGGTATGCTGAGTACGAGAGAAAACTTTCGACCATCGAGCAGGAGGCCAAAAAAGTAATTCAAGAATATATTGAGCAGGGTGAGGCCGAGAAAAAGCGGATCATCGAAGAGGCAGAGAAGACTGCTGAATCAATAAAGAAACAGGCTCAATTTGCGGTGGAGCAGGAGATGAAGCGGGCTAAGCTGGCCTTAAGCGCTGAAGCAGCCGAACTTTCGGTCAAGCTGGCTGAAGATATAATTAAGAAGAATCTTAATGAATCAGATCACAAGAAATTGATTGACGAATATATTGCGAAGGTGGTGCATACAAATTGATCAGTAAGGTAGTTGCCAAAAGATACGCCAAGGCGCTTTTTGTGATCGGCAAAGAGGAGGATAAGCTGGAGGCTTATCAGCAGGAGTTAAATGGCTTTGCGCAAATCCTGCAGGAATCTCCTGAATTAAGAGATGCCTTAACCAATCCGGTCTATCCTACTGATATGAAGGCCAGATTGATGAGTGGCCTGGCCGTAACTCTCAAGCTCAGCCCTATTATGAGCAACTTCATGAAGCTTCTGGTGGAAAAAAGGCGTATACTTTCTGTTCCTGACATTGCCGTGCTGCATCAGAAGTTAACCGATGAATTTATGGGGGTTAAAAGGGCGGTGGTTACGGCTGCTATCTCCTTGGCTGAGGATGTCAAACAGAGCGTCCAAAAGGCATTGGAAAAGGTCACCGGCAAAAAGGTTATCCTCAATACAGAAGAGGATCCATCTATTATAGGGGGGCTGGTGGTGAGAGCGGGTGACATGGTTTGGGATGGGAGTGTAAGAACTCAATTATGGGATATAAAAGAAATAATAAAGAGGGGTGAGGTATCATAATGCAGATACGAGCCGAAGAAGTTAGTCAGATTATTAAGGGTCAGATTAAGGAGTATGAGAAAAAGATTGACCTCAAGGAGACAGGCATTGTCCTATCTGTAGGTGATGGTATTGCCCGGGTCCATGGGGTCGAGAATTGCCAGGCCATGGAGCTTCTGGAATTTCCGGGTGGCCTCATGGGCATTGCCCTTAATCTGGAAGAGGATAACGTGGGCTGTGCTGTCATGGGAGACGTGGAGCACATCAAGGAGGGCGACGTTGTCAAACGTACCGGCCGCATCGCCGAGGTGCCGGTGGGTGAGGCCGTGGTAGGACGTGTAGTCGATGGCCTTGGAAGTCCCTTGGATGGTAAGGGGGCTATTGAGGCCAAGGAGTTCCGTAGGATAGAGATGATCGCCCCTGGTGTTATTGCCCGGCAGCCGGTCAAGGAGCCTATGTACACAGGGCTTAAGGCTATCGACGCCATGACCCCGGTGGGACGGGGTCAGCGGGAGCTGATCATCGGCGACCGCCAGATCGGTAAAACCGCCATTGGTGTGGATGCCATTATCAACCAAAAAGGTCAGGATGTATTCTGTATCTACGTGGCGATCGGCCAGAAGAAATCAACCGTGGCATTGGTGGCCGAGGCGCTGCGGCGTCACGGGGCGTTGGAGTATACGACGATTGTGGCCGCTTGTGCCAGTGACCCGGCGCCACTACAGTATGTCGCAGCCTATGCCGGGTGCTCTATGGGCGAATATTTCCGTGATACCGGGCGGCATGCCTTGATTATCTATGACGACCTTTCCAAGCAGGCTGTAGCCTACCGGCAGCTCTCACTGCTCCTCAGACGTCCGCCAGGGCGTGAGGCCTATCCGGGCGATATCTTCTATAACCATTCCCGATTATTAGAGAGGGCCGCTAAGTTGAATGATGCACTGGGGGGTGGTTCATTGACGGCATTACCTATTATTGAGACCCAGGCCGGCGACGTCTCTGCCTATATCCCAACCAACGTTATTTCCATTACTGATGGTCAGATCTATCTCGAACCCGCGCTGTTTTTCGCAGGCGTCAGGCCGTCGATTAACGTTGGTTTGTCCGTCTCCCGCGTGGGTGGTGCCGCGCAGGTCAAGGCCGTGAAACAGGTGGCTGGTACGCTTCGATTAGATCTGGCCCAGTATCGAGAGTTGGCGGCCTTCGCCGGCTTCGGTAGCGACCTTGACAAGGCTACGCAGGCCCAGCTCAATCGGGGTGTCCGCCTGGTAGAGATTCTGAAACAGCCGCAGTATCAGCCGCTTCCTATGGAGAAAGAGGTCACCATCCTCTTTGCCGGTGCAAGGGGATATCTGGATGAGTGGCCGGTTGATGCCCTGAGGGCCTATGAGGATGGCCTCTATCCGTTCGTGGAGAGCAAGCATCCGGACGTTTTCAAGGAATTAAGGGAAAAGAAGACCATAGACGATAGCCTGGAGGCAAAGATGAGGAAGGCCCTTGACGAGTATCGGGGCGCCTTCAAGGCCTCCAAGGGCTTGTAGGGGTAATAAAGGCCTTAACACCAATTTCATGAGATAAGAGTGGTTACATATGCCTACGTTAAAAGACGTTAAACGGAAAATTGGGGCAGTAAAGAAGACCCAGCAGATTACCAAGGCCATGAACATGGTGGCGGCGGCCAAGCTGCGCGGGGCGCAGGCGAAGATGGAGAACTTCAGGCCCTACGCCAGTAAGTTCGCTGAGGTCATAGGGAGTCTATCCGCGCACCTGAATGTTGAGGCCTCGCCTCTTTTGGAACAGCGCGAGGTAAAGAACATTGAGCTCCTGCTGCTTACTGCAGACCGGGGGCTGTGTGGCAGTTTCAACGTAAATTTGAATAATGTAGCCGAAAAGTTCCTGCGGGCAAAGGGGGCGGAAGGGGTAGGGACCTCACTCGTTTGTCTGGGTCGAAAAGGTCGAGATTACTTCCGACGTCGCGAGACGAACATAAGGGCCTCACATATTGACGTTATGGGCCGGTTTGACATGTCGAATGCCATAACAATTGCCCAGGATCTGGCAAGTAGATTTATCGGGGGTGAGTCTGATGAAGTGTACGTGGTCTCTGCGCATTTTATCAGTATGGCTATCCAAAGGCCGGTCACCAGGAAGCTCCTCCCCATAAGTCCGGAAGAACTTGGGGGGCCAGGAGAAGCGGCCGGCACTGCGCGGGAATATTTGTATGAGCCCTCACCGGAACAGCTTATCAGCAGTCTTTTACCTACACACGTGAACGTGCAGGTGTACAGCGCCATGCTGGAGACGTCAGCCAGCGAGCACGCCGCCCGGATGACAGCCATGGACAACGCTTCGCGCAACTGTAAGGATTTGATCCGGAGCTTGAGCCTGATGTATAACAAGGCGCGGCAGGCCGCCATTACGAGAGAATTGATGGACATTGTCGGCGGGGCCGAGGCGCTGAAGAAATAGAATAATATTGAATAATGAGGAGGAATAGACACCGATGAGTGCAGAGCATACAGGTGGCGCTACAGGAAAGATAGCCCAGGTCATTGGCAACGTACTGGATGTGGAATTTGAGCCGGGACAATTGCCGGCCATTATGAATGCGATCAGGATTACTAACGTGGCTATCAGTGATCAGCCGGAAAATCTAGTTGTGGAGGTGGCACAGCACCTTGGCGATAATATGGTGCGGTGTATCTCGATGGACACAACAGATGGCCTGATGCGGGGGATGCCGGCGCGGGATACGGGAGCGCCGATTATGGTGCCGGTGGGCCCAAAGGCCCTGGGACGTATCATGAATGTCGTGGGAGTGCCGGTAGACGGTTTGGGTCCGCTCGAGTCTGAGCACATGATGCCCATCCACCGGGCGGCGCCAACGTTCATCGAGCAGGATACCACAGTAAAGGTGCTCGAGACGGGGGTAAAGGTTATTGACTTGCTGGTGCCGTTTCCCCGTGGCGGTAAGATGGGGATGTTTGGTGGCGCTGGCGTTGGTAAGACGGTTGTTATGTTGGAGATGGTCCATAACATTGCTTTGCACCATGGTGGTATCTCGGTATTCTGCGGCGTGGGCGAGAGGACCCGTGAAGGGAACGACCTCTACTTGGAGATGAAAGAGTCGGGCGTTCTCCCCAAGGCGTGTCTGATCTACGGGCAGATGACTGAGCCTCCTGGGGCTCGGGCTCGGGTGGCCCTGACCGGGCTGGCGGCTGCCGAGTACTTCCGGGACGTAGAAGGTCAGGACGTGCTTGTTTTCATTGATAATATCTTCCGGTTCACGCAGGCCGGGGCTGAGGTTTCGGCGCTGCTTGGCCGCATCCCGAGCGCAGTTGGTTACCAGCCGACTCTGGGCACTGACCTTGGTGAATTGCAGGAGCGTATTACCTCCACCACCAAGGGCTCCATCACGGCTGTGCAGTGTGTTTACGTACCGGCAGACGACCTGACTGACCCGGCTCCGGCTACCACCTTTGCGCATCTTGATGGCACCGTGGTTTTGTCGAGGCCGATTGCGGAGCTCGGGATCTATCCGGCGGTGGATCCGCTCGACTCAACGTCAAGAATCCTGGATCCTAATGTCGTGGGTGCGGATCACTACTACGTGGCGCGTACGGTTCAGGTTATACTTCAGAAATACAAGGATCTCCAGGATATCATCGCTATCCTGGGTATGGACGAGCTGTCGGATGAGGACAAGATCACCGTTGGTAGGGCTCGTAGGATTCAGAGATTCCTGTCGCAACCGTTCCATGTGGCCGAGACGTTCACGGGCATGGCGGGTAAATTTGTGAAGGTGGAAGAGACAGTCCGAGGCTTCAAGGAGATCATCGAAGGCAAGCACGACGATCTGCCGGAGCAGGCCTTCTATATGGTGGGCAGCATTGATGAGGCCAAGGAAAAGGCGAAGAAGATGGCCGCTGCCTAAGTAGTTGACAAATCATTTGCTTTAGCGATAGAAAGGTACGGAGCAAAAAAAGATGGCTGATAAGTTGTTGCTTGAGGTAATTACACCGAGCCGCGCAGTAGTGAGAGAAGAAGTAGAGATGGTGGTAGCCCCAGGAGAGTTTGGTGAGTTTGGCGCTCTACCTAACCACGCGGCTTACCTGACGGCTATTAAGTTGGGAGAGTTGCGGTATAAGGTAGGGAATAAGACGGAATATGCGATTGTAAGCGGTGGATTCGCGGAGATAGTCGCTGATCGTGCTACTTTTCTCGTGACCGCTGCCGAGAAGGCTCATGAGGTTGATATAGCACGGGCCATGAAGGCCAAAGAGAGAGCCGAGCAGAGATTGCAGGCGGCAGCCGCGAAGAGGGAGGCTTTTGATGTAGCACGAGCACAGGCGGCTTTGCAGAGGGCGATATGGCGGCTAAAGATAGCTGAGAAGGCAAAATAACTATGGCCTAAGGAAAAAGGCTGAGAATAGGTTTGAAAAGAAAAGGGCAAGCGAGGGCTTGCCCTTTTCTTTTGGAATCTCTATAATGAACGTCAGTTGTCACTGGTAAAAGAGACAAATAGAGGCTCTTGCAAAACTTCATTTTTGTCATTCCCGCAACGTTTTTGAGCGGGAATCTGGTTTTATTCAAGTAAAAACCATATCCCCGATAGAATCATTCGGGGATGACAGACAATTTTGCAAGAGGTTCAATAGTCAAGATTTTCTTAACTTAAGCAATGACCGATGATTAATGACCAGTGATGTTGCCTATAAATATATGGTTGCGAAAGGTATCGCTTCTGTGCTTGTTAAGGAAGGGGTGTCATTTAAGTTCATAATCCTTGCTGCGGGCAAAGGGACGCGCATGAAATCTTCCCGGGCCAAGGTGTTACACGAGATTATGGGCCGGCCGATGCTGGCCTATGTTCTGGATACGGCTGAACGGCTTGAATCGTCAGGTATATATGTAATTGTCGGGTATCAGAGCAAGGCGGTGCAGGAGACTTTTTGTGACCGGCCGATTAAGTTTATCTTACAGCACGAGCAATTAGGAACCGGACATGCGGTGTTATGCGCAGCTAGTGAGCTTTCCGGTTATAGTGGAGACGTGGTTATTCTCTGTGGCGATGTGCCGTTTTTGAGGCCGGAGACAGTGAGGGGGCTTATACAACAACATATAGCCCGGAAGGCGGCATTATCTGTCCTGACGACGATTGTAGATGACCCTGGGCATTATGGCCGGGTGATCAAAGACGGCAAAGGTAATATCTTAAAGATCGCTGAAGATAAAGATGCTACGCCGGATGAGAAATTGATATGTGAAGTGAATACCGGAATATATTGCGCTAAATTTCCAGTGCTTATCGATGCCCTGAGAAGGGCAGGAAGAGATAATGTGCAGGGAGAATATTATTTAACCGACGCTGTGCACCTGATCAAAGAGATGGGCCACAGGGTTATCAGCGTTATTACGGATCGGCAGGATGAGGTTATTATGGGGATAAACAGCATGGCAGAGCTGGCCAGGGCGGAAGAGATGATGCGGATGATAAGTGATAAGTGATAAGTACTGAGTGATGAGTGGTGATAGTCGGATTATATAAACCGTTTAGGCTTTGACTTCGGGAAGATAAAAGGATGAATGGATGCCCAGAAGAATAACGAGAGAGACAAATCAAAGATCTGCACGCCCAGGCGCATCTTCGACCGGGGCGGGAGAAAGGGCGATCCAGCCCGCGGATATACTGGCCGCCATGCGCAAGTCAGGGCGGCCTCTTTTTATGCGTGAGATTTTGCAGATTTTAAGCCCTGCTCCACGGGACAAAAAGTTCGTAAAGGACATGATAATCCGGATGGGGGAAGCCGGTGATCTTATACTACTTAAAGAGGGCCGCTATGGTCTCCCGGAACGTATGAACCTGGTTACGGGACGTCTGCAGATCAACCCGGGTGGTTTTGGCTTTGTGATCCCGGAAGCAAAAGATATAGAAGATGTATTTATACCGGGACGGGAGATAAAAGATGCCATCCACGGCGATCGGGTAATAGTACGCCTGGAACATGGACTGAGAGGCCGCCGGCCAGAGGGGAGAGTCACCCGTATCCTGGAGAGGAAGGCCAAATACATCGTTGGGGCCTTCACCCGGGGACGAGGAGCCTCCTACGTAATACCTGAGGATGAACGATTTCCGTTTGAGGTTGTCATCTCTTCCCAGGAGACCGCCGGCGCCCGTTCGGATGAGGTGGTGGTAGCGGAGATAACAAATTTCCCCCCGGGGAGGCAAAATCCTGAAGGCCGGATAATAAAAGTGCTTGGCGACCCGGACGATATAGCCGTGCAGACGCAGATGGTTATTTTCAAACACGGTCTTATTCAGGACTTCAGCCCCGAGACAGAAGCGCAGGTGCGGCGTCTGCCTTCCGAGGTTACATCCGGGATGGTGAGGGGCCGCGAGGACCTGAGGGGTATTCTTACCGTGACCATTGATGGAGAGCAGGCTAAAGATTTTGACGATGCTGTATCTATAGAGAAAGATCGCCAGGGTTATAAGCTCTATGTCTCCATTGCTGATATCAGCCATTATGTGCCGATAAGAAGCCCTTTAGACGAAGACGCCTATAAGCGTGGCAACAGTGTCTATTTCCCTAATTTTGTTATTCCCATGTTTCCGCCTATCCTTTCAGACTATTTAGGCAGCTTGAGGCCCCAGGTGGAGCGACTGGCCTTTACCGTCTTTCTGCATTTTGACCGCCAGGGGAAGATGATGGAACGCCGTTTTTACAAGAGCGCCATCCGAAGTGACGCCCGTTTAACCTATACAGAGGTCAAAGGCATCCTGGTGGATAAGGACAGGGGCCTGCGCCAAAAATACAGGCCGCTGGTTAAATCATTGGAATGGATGGCCGAGTTAAGTCAGAAAATCGCCGGGAATAGACGACGGCGCGGCAGTATTGATTTCGATCTCCCTGAACCGGCCATAATACTTGGCGTGCAAGGAACCTTAGAGGACATTGTGCGCCGGGAAAGAAACCTGGCTCACCAGATCATAGAAGAATTTATGATAGCGGCCAACGAGGCCGTGGCTGAGCATATCTCTGAGAGCAATATCCCCTGTCTCTATCGCATACACGAGGAGCCTGAGGCAGCCAAAGTTCACAATTTTCTCAACTTCGCCTATTCTCTGGGGTTGCCTATTACGTTTCCAGAAAAGATGACCCCGCACTGGTTTCAGCAGGTGCTCGGTTTGGTAGAAGGCGCGCCGGGCGAATATGTGGTTAACACGCTACTCCTGCGTTCTATGAAACAGGCGGTTTATGCGGCTGAAAACCGCGGGCATTTTGGTTTAGCTTCAGCCCACTACACCCATTTTACCTCGCCCATTCGCCGCTATGCCGACCTGATTGTACACCGCATCTTACACCATGCGCTGGAAGGTAATCCCGGGCCGCTTTATACCTTAGAAGAACTATCCGAGATAGGCCAGTATATCTCAACGCAGGAACGTTTGGCCATGGAGGCGGAACGCGAGACGGTGGATCGTCTGCGTGCCCGGTTTATGGCGGATAAAGTCGGAGAGGAGTATGACGGCATCATCTCGGCGGTTACTGCTTTCGGATTTTTTGTGGAACTGCGAGAGATTTTTGTAGAAGGCGTAGTGCGTCTGGTGGACATGGCCGATGATTACTATTATTATGAAGAAAAACACCATCGTTTGGTGGGTAGAAGAAAAAAGCAGATTTTCCAGATAGGGGACTTTGTCCGGGTCCAGGTGGCAAGAGTCGATATCCCACGTCGGCATATCAATCTTATTCTGGTTATGAAGTACACATCCAGGGGAGTATCCCATAGTGCGTTTCCTAAATAGGACAGACGTTTCGCCTGTCCTATTTAGGAATGTGAAAATCATTAAAGCTAATCTTGCCAACCTGGCCATTGTTCTGCACAAGCCACGTTATCCGGAGAATATCGGGGCTGCAGCGCGCTGTGCTTTGAACATGGGCATCTCTAAGATAGTGGCGGTGAGCCCGGCCAATCCGGATAGAGAAAAGATGCTTAAGATGGCTACGCATGAAGCAGCAAGCCTGATTGAAAATATGGAGTTCTATGATAACCTGGCTGCGGCTCTGGCCCCTTTTCAGTATGTAGCCGGCACTACGGCCAGGCTAGGCAGACATCGGCAGGCCCTGGAGACGCCGCGGGAACTGGCCGGTCGTATCGTGGACCTTTCTCAAAATAACCGCGTAGCCCTCCTTTTTGGCCCGGAGAATACGGGCCTGAGCAACGAGGATCTGAAATACTGTCATATTGTGACCACCATACCTACAGCCAATTTTGCTTCGCTTAACCTGGCTCAGGCCGTCATGATTGTATGTTATGAGATACTCATGGCCCGTATGGAAGCCACTTCTCGGGATCGTATTACACCGCATCTGGCGACTTCTGCAGAGCTGGAGGGGATGTATGCGGATCTGCAGGAGGCGCTGCTCACGATTGGTTTTCTTAAATCTGGGGAGCAGGAGTATGGCCTTAATCAAGTGCGGGTCTTTCTTTCCCGCGTCAAACTTCTCTCGCGGGAGACTCAACTCATCCGCGGCCTCTGCCGGCAGCTTAAGTGGTTTAAGAAGAATTCATAATGTTCACCGCAAGAACGCAGAGATAGTGAATGATTTAGAAAAATAGTTTTCTCTGCGTGCTTTGCGCCTTTGCGGTGAGAACGGGGTACTATCGGCAGGGCAGATCAAAATCAGGAGATGACATCTCTTTAAGTTTTTCTTCAAGATCGGCTATAGGAGATTTGAGATTTCCGGCTTCATCGGCCTTTTTTAGTATTTCAAGCACAAGCGAGGCCTTTTCCTTGTGTCCGATATTATAACAGACGTTGAAGGCCCTCCAGGCGTATTCGGCGGCCTCAGGCCACCTTTCCTGTTTTAGGGTTAACCTGGCCAGCATCTCCAGATCAGCAGCCATACCGGGATAATCGAGGTTTTCCTGGTCAAGTTCCAGGGCCTTTGCCCATAGGGTTTGGGCCTCCATATAATTTCCCTCAGACATGCGTATAAGGCCCAGATTATGGCAGGCTGAAGCCATCCCGGCTTTATTATCCCCGGCTTCATAGATGGCTATGGCTTTCGATACAGAATCATTCGCCATGGGAAGAAGACCTTTTTGCCAATATAGGTGTCCCCTAAGATTTAGGACAAGGGCCTGCTGGAGTTTATCCTTACCTCGGCTTGCCGCCTGATAAGCCTCTTCCAGATGTCTTTCGGCCTGGTCTGGATTTTCTGCCTTCAGGTCAACCGTAGCCAGATTGCTGAGACTGAGAGACAGCCCCGCTTCGTTATCCAGATTACGCTGAATGCGGGCGGCCAGGGTAAAAAATTCTCCGGCCTCATTGAGCTTGTCGGTATTCAGGGCTATCATGCCGATATTGTTATAATCATAAGCCATACCGGGAAGGTTGTCTATGGACTGATTAATTCGCAAGGAATTTTCAAATAAGGACAGGGCCCGGCTGTAACAACCTTTTTTAAACCACAGTACTCCCTTATTAGCATAATCCAACGCCCTTTCTTTTTCTAATTCTATAGGTTTCGGCGGCGCGCCTGCACAACCTGGGAGGCCGGATAACATTAGCAGCATGCAGATTATTATCAGGAGATAGCGGCGCATTTATCTTACCCCTCTTGTATCCGGCTGAATAATTCCCTTTTCTTTCGGGGGGATGCCGCCTTTAATGAGTGGATTACGTTTGGCTGACTCCAGTATCTGGTCCAGTTTCTGCAGGTTTTCACGCGCTGCCTGGGCAATGGCCGGCGCATCACGGCTGGCGGTCTTTATATCCTGCAGGATTTTTCTCATCTCTTGCATGGCTTCCGGCAGAACCCGGGCGGCTTGCTCTACGCCCTGCGATGTTTTCTCGGCATTAGCCAATATAGCCTCCAGGTGGGCCATTTGCCGGTCCAGTCTCTCATAAAGGTCATTTTTTACCAGTATATTCCCTAACCCCTGGCCTTCTTTTATGTCATTGGTTATGACACGCAGATCCCAGAGCGTACCTAATAACGGGCCTTCCGGATCCTTAAGCTGATTTATGGTTTCTTCGAGGTTGTAAATTATCCGGGTAAGGGCATTGAATTTTTCTTCCAGGTGAAACTCTTCAGCATAATCACTGAGAGATTTCCTCCTCTTTGAGGGGATGATTCCCTCTTCAGGTATAAGGGGTGACCCTGGCGAACCGGCGGATATGGATATATATTCGCTGCCAATGAAGGTGGGGCTATCTACGACCGCTACCGAGTCCTGCCTGATCAACTTGGAGTGTTCCTTCAGAATCTTGATGGTGACCCCTACCTTGTTTTGCGGGGTAATCTCTAACGAAGTCACGCGCCCCACGTCAGCATTAAATATCTTGACGGTGGCCCCTTCTTTGAGGTTATAGCCCTCATCAAAGACAATATTATAGACGCCATAATCCCTAAACCAGGCCTTACCGCGGCCGATGACGATTACGCTTCCGGTTACTATGATGATGCTAAGGATGAGCAAGGCGCCCACCATCTTTTCCATTGTGCTAAACTTCATTTCCATGATCGGATGCTGTTCCTCCCTGAGTCAGGCCTGGCGGCGTACGTTCTTGTGCGGGACCCGGACGGCCGCAGGCGGGATTTTCTCCGGCCAGCCTCCCCTCTTCCAGGGTATATGAGCGACTAATGAGTGCGGACAGGGAGGCGAATGAGGCAGCGCTTGTGGAGGCGACCAGCAGGGAGCTGCCCATCTCCTGCAGGCATTTTCCTACATAGGATATAAGCAGGGTCTGTCCTTCTGTAGAAAGGGTATCGATTATTCTGTCCAGTAGTATCAGGATAGGTTTTTTGGCCAGCTCCCGGGCGCATACTGCGCGTTTAAATATCTCCGCATTAACCTCTGTGGGATGCAGGTCTTTATAGTCATTGACCTGGAAATAGGTTAAGAGCCTTTCCCCTTCTTCCCAAACATCATGCAGTGATCTGTTTTCGTAGTAGGCCCATCCCAGGGATACGTTTTGTAATAAGGTGAGATTGCTTATTAGGGCCGTATCCTCGGCTACATAAGCAATCTTTCGGCGCAGGGAAAGAAGGTCTATTTCCCGGTCAAAAGGTACGGGTATCCCATCCAGGTGGATTTCTCCCTGCGTTGGTTCCAGCAAAGTAGCGCATATCTGGAGCAACTCAGCGCCGGACAGGCCGGTTGGGTCACAGAGACCTATCCCTTCGCCATATGGTACGGACAGGTTAACCCCCTGCAGTATGTTTTTCCCGTTATCTTTATACCATACATCATTTATGTGGAGGCGAATTGCGGCCATTTTCCAATCACAGGTAAAAAAAGGTGGATATGAGGACGTTCAGGACAAAACAATACACCAGACATTGTACAGCGGCCCGGGCGGTGACCTGGGGCACTTCAGTGATAGCCTTTTTAGCCAGACCGCCCTGGTAAGTACAGACCAGAGAGATAATGAGGCCGAAGAAAAGGGCCTTAACAAAGCCTATAATGACATCAAACCCTGTAATAGCCCGATAGAATGAAGGAAGTAAGACAGAAAATGGCGTTCCTGTGAATATCCAGGCGAATAAGTATCCACCGGTGATAGCTACAGCGTCAAACCAAACAAAAAGGCAGATGATAGCCAGTATTACTCCCAACACACGGGGCAGAACCACAAGGTGCAGAGGGTCTATTCCCAGCATACGGAGAGAGCGCATTTCTTTAAGGACATGCATATAACCTATCTCTACCGACATGGACATCCCAGAGCGAAGTATGACGACCAGCGTGGTCATCAGCGGCCCAATTTCCCGTATAACTACGGCTACGAGCAATGTGCCCAGGAACTCTTCACCACCGACCCTGGTCAGTTGGCCCAGGGATTGAACGATAACCAAAAAACCGAAAATAAGGGCCACGAGGCTTATGATACCTAGAGACTGAACCCCTGTAAAATATATTTGTTGTATGATAGCTTGTCTAATCAGTCGCCGCCCTGTCTTACGTTCTTTGAAGAAAATATAGATGAGGCGGGTGAGAAGGCCCATAACATTGCTTAAATGCCGTATTCTTTCTATTGTACTGCGGCCAAGGCAGCCAAGGAGCCACCCAGGAGATAGGCTGGATGTGTTGCCTTGATACTCTCCCATTCGCTTTATGTCCTTATGCCTTTTTCTGACAGCATTTTTTCCGCAAATTCCAGGATAAAATCCCTTTGTGCCTTACTGGCATATTGGATGCAGTCGCAGTGAAGAGTCTGCTTGCTGCGTATGAGAAATTCTAGCTTGACGCAATCCTCTCCAACCTCAATAGAGAAACAAAAAGGCTTGCAATTTTTATGGGTGTATTGTGTCTCAGCCAGCAGATCATCCGGGAGGTCAATCCAGAACAGACCTTCTACAGAGGACGGCTGGGCATGTTCCTTGAGGTATCCCGCAATCTGTTCGATTTGTCTTTTATCCAGTTCATCAATCAGATATTGCCGCATCTATTGCCCTCTCTTTACTTGTGAGCATTCAGCCATCGGTCGTGAATCGTAAGTCGTAAACCGTGAAACGTTTACACGTTCGAACGTTTTACGACTATTTCTCTTCCTTCATGAAGGCCTTTACATATTCGGCCATTTTCTTTAAATTTTGATCTACCCGCCAGAAGACCGTTTCCTCGTCATAGGTGCCGTCTTCTTTCCGCTTGCCGGCTTCCATGTCGGTCAGGATCTCGATGCCTTCTTCCACTGTGGAAATGGGATAGATATAGAATTTGCCCTCCCGGACCGCCTCCACCACGTCTTTTCGCAGCATCAAATCCTTTACATTTCGTTCCGGAATAATTACCCCCTGCTTGCCGGTCAGGCCCAGGGCCTTGCAAACTTCATAAAAACCTTCGATTTTTCGTGTAACTCCGCCGACGGGCAAGATTTCCCCCTTCTGGCTTACTGCCCCGGTGACGGCTATGCCTTGATAGATCGGAACATCCGCCAGGCTGGACAGCAAGGCAAAGAGTTCTGCCCCGGATGCAGAGTCGCCTTCGACCAGGCCATAACTTTGCTCAAAACAAAGCGTGGCGGACAAAGTCAGTGGTTTATCATGGGCAAATTTTTCTTTCAGGTATCCACCGAGGATCATAACTCCTTTGGTATGGATACGCCCGCTCAGCTCGGCTTCGCGGTCAATGGTTATTACACCTTCTTTACCGATGGAGACGTTAGCGGTAATACGGGTCGGCCTTCCGAACGTATAATCGCCGAGGTCATATACTGAAAGTCCGTTTACTTGTCCGCTTATACGGCCATCAGTCTGGATCTTTATGGTTCCTTTGACTATGGCTTCTTGTATTTTTTCTTCGTAGAGATTGGAGCGATATCTCTTCTCGGCGATGGCTTTTTCGACGTGTTCGGCCGTGATATACCCTTTTTTATCTTCAGTAGCCCAAAAGTGGGCTTCCTTGACTATGTCATAAATTTCCGCAAGCTCCAGGGTCAGCTTGTTCTTATCGCCGGCCAGTTCTGAGCTGTATTCGACGAGGCGGGCCACGCCGGTCTTATGCAGAGGCCTGAGATTTTGTTTATAAACCATGGTCTTTAAGCAGCTTATAAACTGCTCCAGCTTGGCTGGTTGATTGTCCATTTCCACGTCAAGATGCGCTTTGACCTTAAACAGCTCTCTGAATGCCTCGTCATAATTGTAAAGTAAGTAATAGATATATGGATCACCAATGAGGATGGTTTTTACGCGCAGCGGGACAGGTTCCGGTTTAAGGGTTTTGGTTGTGACGTAGCCAAGTTGTTCGGCGAGACCCTCGATGCGTATTTCCTTATTTTTTATAGTCCTTTTCAGCGCCTCGTAAGAAAAAAACCACCTCAAAAGATCCAGTACCTTGATAATTAAATATCCACCATTGGCCTGGTGCAGGGCGCCGGGCTTGATCATAGTGAAGTCAGTAAAAAGGGCGCCGAATTGGGCTTTGTACTCTATGGTTCCAAAGAGGTTTGGATAGTTGGGGTTGGTGCAATAGACCACCGGGGCCCCTTTAAGTTTCGAATTATCTATGAGCACATTGACTTCATAGCGCGTAAATGACGGGGCGGGAGAAACTATTGGAAATGGCCCGGCAGGCGCGGCTTTTTGTTTAAAGTCATCTATATGCTTAGTCACGTCGTCCTGTACATCTTGCAGGTAGGTGACTACTGCCGGATGCGATCTGTATTTTTCCTTGAGGTCATCGATAAAATGGCCTACGGCCTGGAGAGTTACGTCTCTATCCAACCCCTTTAACTCGGCGCGAAATTCCTTTTCCATCTGTTGTATCTTGTGAGCGGCAATGTTCATCTCTTTTTGTAAGGCCTCGCTTTTAGCCCGGAGCCCGGCCCTCTGCTCGTCAGAAAGGGCCTTGATATCCTCCTGCGCGAGGGGTGTCCCATCTTCTTTGGCCGGGATGACCATCATACCGCCTTGGTCTACATTCAGGGCAAACCCTTCCTGCCTGGCTCGTTCTTCCAGTTCTTCAAAGATTTTTGCCCGGCGGGCGTTAAATCCCTTAACAATCTCTTCTTTGCGCGTCAGATAGTATTCACTTCCAAAGACCTCAGGTATCTGCATTTTGAGATTTTCGATGAGTTCTTCCATATCCTTCTGAAATTCTCTGCCCTCGCCCACTGGAAGTTCTATAGCTATTGGCTTGTCCGGTTCCTTGAAATTATGCACATAACACCAGTCGGGAGGCACATCCTGTTTGTCGGCTATATCTTCCAGAAAGGATTTGACGATGTAGCTCATGCCCGTATTCGGAGCGCCGGCCATATAAACATTATATTCCAGGTCTGACATCTTAATGCCGAACTTCAGGGCATTAACCGCGCGTTCCTGACCTATAACGCCATTTTTCAGGGTAAGCACCTCGTCTGTGGTGGTGAAACCAAGGGTTTCCGGATCACAGGTCCTTCTCAACTCGGAGATAGACACTTCTTTGAATTTTTTCGCCATAAGCCGTCCCGTGTAGGAGAATTAGTCTGCCAAGGTGCTTTACTCTACATGAAAGACAATATGGTTGGCAAGTGAAAACGTTTGATATTTATAGCTTATAGCGTGTAGCGGGAAGGAGATTTTTTAGAGTCACCCCTTTTTGTTCCACAGGTCTGCGAAATATTTTACCTTACAACTATGCTCTACAGATGAAAGAACCACAAACGCCTCATCGACCGTGCTCCCGCGGGCAAAAACCCCATGTCCTTTAATCAAAACAGCTTTGTGATCACGCAGGCCCGCCGCCGCATTTTGGCCAAGTTCTTTGGACCCTACGCCTCCCTGAATGATAGGTATTTCATGCAGTAGATAGGTACTTTCCGAATCCTCAGCGCGCAGTTCGGTTCCGGCCGGATATAGGAGAGACAGGACCACAGCGAATTCAGAGTGGCCATGCAAGATAGACAGAGCGGAAGTCTCTCTATAGATTTCCTTGTGCACAAGCAATTCTGTTGAGGCTACCATGTCCAGCGATGATGGCCCGGAAAGAGAGACCTCCACGATCTGGCCTTCCAGTTCGTCAAGCATGCTTCCGGTCGTACTGATCAGGATGCGGTCACCGATACGTTTGCTGACATTGCCAAAATGTGAGTGGGCCAGCCCTTGGGCTACCATTTTCTTGCCGTATTTGATTAACTCTTCCATAGTCCTAATTTTTTGAGCTTATGGTCTCCGGGCACACCTTCGTTGGTCCATCCTCTATGCTGGTAGTATTCTGTTAAGGCTTTATCATAATGAATTCGGTCGATATTTCCTGCGGAGGTGTTCTCTAAGCCCGTCTTTTCATAAAAGCGGTTGGGCAGGAAATCGTCATTTTTTGTAAATCCTTCTCGGATATTATAGAGTCTTTCCAGGTTCCAGATCCGTTCGCCGATCTTATTGAGATCGTCTGCTGTAAAGATTTCGCCGGTTACGGCAGTCAGTATATTGGCATATTCTTCCTGTCCGGCCCCTAGGTAGGCAAACTTGCATACTACCAGAGAGTCTACAGCGGCAAAAGTATCTTGAAATATGGCCACGTAAGAAGGCTTGCCTGTGAAGGTGCGTGGCTCAATAGCTTTGGGCTTACGCAGCACCTCCGGAGCAACCATATAGGCTCCCAAGTGACATCCGCCCCGGCTAGATGTCCCGTAGGCCAGCGCTAGGCCGTAAGCTTTACGTGGGTCGTAGGCTGGGAGTTCTAGCCCTTTAACGGTCATCGAAGCCTCTTTTCGGTTTTGGGCCCGGGCATAATGCAGTGAACCTTCGGCTAAGGTAGCACCTGGACCGCTTGCCTCACCAATGTTCTTGACTAGATCGCAAGTCTCGGTTGGGTTAAGCTTCTGGCCTCTTATCTCGGCGTAGCAAGAAAGGGTAGAGCCAACGCTGATTGTGTCCAGACCGTAGTCATTACAGATTTGATTAACCTTGACAATAGATTGCAGGGTGCTGTTTTCATTATTGGGGCCGAACATGCCTAAGGTTTCATATTCCGGCAGAGGGATATGGTCGTGTGTTTCCTTCTTGCAGGCCACGGGACAGGCAAGGCAGGCCCGGCTCCTTGGTTTGAATAATTTTCTCAAGGCCTCTGCCGCTAGAAGATCAGCCTCTGGAAAGGACGTTTTTCTGAAATTGGCTACGGGCAGGAGCCCGGCCCAATCAATTACCTTGACCAGACTCGGCGTTCCAAGAAAGGAGAGATTTTTTAGAACTGGGCTGGCCACAAGGATTTTTCTCAAGTTTTCCTGGCGGGTTTTAAATTCTTCTGGCCTGGCTATTTGCGCCCTACCGTTACCATTGACTGCGATGGCCTTGAGTCCTTTAGCGCCCATTACAGCGCCCAGTCCACCTCGGCCAAAGACATGGGAGCGATTGTGCATTATAGAGGCCAGAGGGATCTTTTTTTCTCCAGCTATGCCAATGCAAAGCACGGCCTTATAATCTTTGAGGTAATCAAAGACCTGTCCGGTATTTTTTCCCCACAGTTCTTGAGCATTCCTTAGAGCTACTTGATCGCCTTCAATTTCCAGAAAAAGTGGTTCTGGAGAGGTGCCATCTATAATTATGGCATCATAACCCGCTTTTTTCAGTTGTACGCCGAATGTACCACCTGCGTTGCTGTAGCAGATGGTGCCTGTTAACGGTGATTTGGATACCGCGGTGGCGCGGCCAGAGGCCAGCGTGCCGGTGCCGGTAAGGGGACCGGCCGCAAAGACCAGCAAATTATTCGGCGCCAACGGCTCGACCGGCCCACGATCATAGACCCATTTTACCCCCAGACCACGGCCACCTAAATACAGTTCCCTTTCATGGAGGTCAAGCTTTTCCTCCTCGATGGTCTTGTGAGTCAAATCGACCCTTAGTATTTTGCCTGTCCACCCAAACATGACGTGTATGATAGCTACTATATCGGGGAAGGGAAGTCAAATCCAAAACTATTTGGAGAGAAGGTAACACAGGGGGCAGTATTGATTTTACAATATATTGTCCTTGACACAGAAGTTACCGAGGCCATACAATATTTGCGCTAAATTTTCTTAAATATTTTGATCAGGTATGCTATAAGAGCAGTATATGGGTGACGGTCGTTTTCAGATGTTTGTTTGCAGCACTAGTCTTTATATACTTAGATATGGTGATCCGCGATGCGGAAGCTTTTGTTAATCGATGACGAAGAAGGCGTAAGAAACATTTTAGGCCTTTCTTTAAGGAATGACGGGTATAATGTTTTGTTGGCCGGAGATGGTCGGAAGGGCCTGGAACTGTTGAAAGGCGAGCAGCCGGATATAGTCCTGACCGATATAAAAATGCCCGGTATGGATGGCATTGAAATTTTAAAGAAGGTTAAAGAAACCAGACCGGAAACAGAGGTTATAGTCATTACCGGCCATGGAGATATGAACCTGGCCATCAAGTCACTCCAATTGGATGCCTCTGACTTCATAACTAAACCGGTGAGTGACGAGGCGCTTTCCATTGCCCTGGCCCGGGCTGAAAACAGACTGGAGACGAGGGCCAGACTCCGGGAATATACCGATAACATGGAGAATCTAGTCAGGGAAAAGACCAGGGAGCTTGAGAAGACTTATAAAGGGATGGAGGCCTTCTATAACATCTATCAACATATCAGCGACAAGACCTCTTTAAAAGAGGTGCTTGATTTTATAATTGGCAAGGTAGGCGAGTTCATTAATTATCAGCACGTACAGCCCTTAATCTTTAATGGACGGAAGGATGGTTTTGTTGCCGTTGAAGGCTATGAGCCGATAGGGTCTGAAATGGGAACTACCGAGGCAAGGGAGCTCGCCTCTGTAGTCGAGCCAATAACGCTCAAAGAAATCCAGTTTGATAGCCTGTGCGTTAAGGGATTAAATAGGCCGCTCCGGGTGCTCATCCCCCTCGTGAAACATGGTGATGTTATCGGCAATATCGTGATTTATAGTCGTGAGGCCATTTCAGAGAAAGATGTCAGGTTCGTATATCTTATGGTTTCACAGGCAGCGGGGACGGTCCGCCGGATTGTTTTACAGGACGAAAAGCTGCGGGACTTGCATAACAAGATCGCAAGGTTTTCAAGATACGGTGAGCTTATCGGCAAGGACCATAAGATGCAGCAGATTTATGACCTCATCGGGGACGTGGCGCCTACTAACGTGACTGTCCTCATTCAGGGAGAAAGTGGTACCGGCAAGGAATTGATAGCCAGGGCTATTCATATGAACAGCCTGCGCAAAGATAAACCCTTTGTAGCGGTTAATTGTTCTTCTTATCCCCTTACCCTGCTGGAAAGTGAGCTTTTTGGCCATGAAAGGGGCGCTTTTACCGGCGCCGTGCGCCGGAGGCTGGGATGTTTTGAGCGTGCCCATGGCGGTACGATTTTTCTGGATGAAATAGGGGAAATCCCGCCGGTCTTTCAGGTCAAACTTTTACGGGTCCTTGAGACTCAGGAATTTCAGAGAGTAGGGGGCGAGGAGGCCATTAAAGTGGATATAAGGATTGTTGTGGCTACTAACAAGGAACTGCGGAAGGAGGTAGAGAGGGGTGCATTCAGAGAAGACCTCTATTATCGTCTCAATATCATCCCCATAAGTTTACCTCCTTTGCGCACCAGAAAGAATGATATTCCCCTCCTGGCCGGGCACTTCCTGGCCAAGTTGAATGCCAGCCAGGGGGAAAAGGTTATGGGTATTACATCGGAGGCCATGCGGATGTTGATGGACTATCATTGGCCAGGCAATGTCCGGGAACTGGAAAACACCATCGAACACGCCTTTATATTGACCAAAGGAGAGTTTATCACGGAAGAAAGCCTCCCGGCTTACTTGCGGTTTGGCCTTGATAAAGGGAAAGATGTAAGTTCCTTTGAAGAAAATGAACTGAGATTTCTTACCAGGATGTTGGAGCAATACCAGTGGAATAAATTCCAGGTGGCCAAGAAGTTAAATATCAGCCGTAGCACCCTTTATGCCAAGCTCAAAAAATACCATATAGAATGTTCCGGGGTTACTGCTGACAGAGGCTAGTCTTATACTGTGAGGGAAACAGAGACTTTTTAAATCAGATTAAGAATGCCTGTTTTCCTGGCTATGAGGTAGTATATTTTATGTCCTTTTGGACAAATTTTAAAGATAGATTCATTTTAAGAAGTTTAAGGGCCAAGATAATACTGGGCGTAGGTTTAATCCTGCTTACCGTGATGGGTGCTTTTAACTATTATATCGTGATTACCCAGGTTGAGCGTCATACTAAAGAAAATAAGAAAATGGCCCTGGAAATAAGTGACACCGTCATGAAGAGTATAGAGTATCCAATGCTTGATGGCGATATGGATAAGGTACAGGCCATATTAGAAAAGCTGGGCACCCTTGAAGACCTGGAAGTAGTTCATCTTTGTGATGATAGCGGTGTCATCAAATATAACGGGATAGACCGCCATGATATAAATAGAAAAGCAATCTCTAAAATCACGCGGGAAGCGCTTAGCGCAGGCAAATTAGCCCAGGGGATGGAGACAAAGCCGCTTGATCCTAAGGCCATGAAGATATTACGTTATTCCATTCCCATCCATAATGAAAATGTATGCTATAAATGTCATGGGTCTGAAAAACATGTTTTGGGAGTGTTATCAGTCGGCTTTAGCTGGGATCCGATTCAGAAGACACTAACCTCGGTACGAGACCAGAATATAATTATGGCCATGATGTCGTTAACTGTAGTTGGTTTTTTTCTGACCCTGTGGTTAAACAGATATGTCACCCGGCCCCTTGTCCGTTTAACCCAAGCGGCTGACGAGATCAGCCATGGAAGATATATCCTCGGCTCTGAGAAACTTCCCGGGCGGGCGATACAGTGTTGGGCGTTATTAGACTGTGACAAAATGAATTGTCCTGCGTACAAGAGCAATAGAATTCCGTGCTGGTATGTATCGGGTACGTTATGCAGAGGAGAACCTTCGGGAAAATTTCCCGAGAAACTGGCAGAATGCGCTAAATGTGCCGTTTATCAGCAGCATAAAGGGGATGAAATAATCAGGCTTCAGGACTCCTTTCAGCACATGCTTTATAAGTTGAATGCTTACGAGGAGGAACTCAGGACATCGGAAGAAAAATACAGGCTTTTATTTAATGCTAATCCCGACCCTATTTTTATTATAGGAAGGGATAATTTCAAGATACTGGACGTTAACGAGAGGGCTTTAGAACGTTATGGTTACTCAAGGGAAGAATTATTAGAAATGTCCTTTGACAGTCTAGGACATAAACCAACAGGAGAGGTTATATTGGGGTTCAAAGAGCTTTCGCCCGGGCAATGCGGATTCTTTACGAAGAAAAGGCACACACATAAAGATGGGCGCTCATTTTATGTGAACATTACCGTTTGTCCGGCAAGATACATGGGAATGGACGCATTAATTGTAGCGACGAGTGATATTACGGAAAGCGTGGAAAAAGAGGCCCAGCTCATTCAGGCCGGTAAGATGACCACTATCGGTACCATGGCCTCTGGTATTGCCCATGAATTGAATCAGCCGTTAAACGTACTCAAGATTGGGAGTGATTTCCTTTTGAAAGTGATTAAACGGGGCGAAAAGATTGATATCGAGGAGTTGAAGACTGTGGCCGAGGAAATTAACAGTCATGTGGACCGGGCGTCCGGGATTATTAATCATTTACGAGAGTTTTCTCGAGTATCCATGCCGATGAAGTCGCCACTAGATATTAATGGACCCATTAGAGACGTGTTTAAGGTGCTGGGGCAGCAACTAAGACTGCATCAAGTAGAGGTTAGGCTGGAATTGGCCGAGAACTTACCTCCTATAATGGCTGATCACAACAGGCTAGAGCAGGTTTTCATCAATTTAGTGACTAATGCGCTGGATGCCATAGATGAGAAGGTTGAAAAGATGGGTCCAGAGGCCGGGGGAATGTCTGTAACTATAAAGTCATTTCTGGAAGATGGGCAGGTTGTAGTTGTGGTATCCGATACCGGGATAGGGATTCCTGATAATGTTAAGGACAAGATATTCGAGCCGTTTTTTACCACTAAAGAGGTGGGCAGGGGTACGGGACTGGGCATGTCCATTAGTTATGGAATTGTTCACGATTACGGGGGAACCATAGATGTAAAGAGTGAAGCAGATCTCGGCACAACTTTTGAATTGAGATTCCCCGTCCATAATCAGACATCGGAGAGTTAACGTGTCAACACTGCTACTGATTGATGACGAAGAAGGCATAAGGAAGGTTTTATCCCTCTCATTAAGGAAAGACGGCTACCAGGTCTTGGCGGCGGAAAATGGTGAAAAAGGTCTGGGAGCATTCCGCCAGAATCTACCTCCTATTGTTCTTACTGATATAAAGATGCCTGGTATAGACGGCATTGAGGTCTTAAAAAGAGTTAAGGAAATTGCACCGGACACAGAGGTGATAGTTATTACCGGACACGGAGACATGGAAGTGGCTATTCGGTCCCTACAACTGGGCGCTTCTGATTTTATCACCAAGCCAGTAAGCGATGATGCCCTCTCCATAGCCCTTAAAAGGGCCGAGCAGAAGCTGGAGATGAAAAGGAGGCTAAAAGAGTACACCCATGATCTGGAAAGTATGGTAAAAGCGGCCACAGAGGAGTTGAGGCGAAGATATGAATTTGAGGATAAGCTTATCCAGGCCTCTATCGATGGCATAGTGGCTACTAACGAAAAGGGCAGTGTAGTAATTTTCAACGAGGGGGCCTCAAGAATATTCGGTTATTCCCGCCTGGAGGCCATAAGGAGAATGGCTATAGATGCCCTTTATCCAACAGAAATTGCTCGGGAGATCAAAGAAGGATTATATGGCAAGAAATACGGAGAAGAACATATCTTCAGGTGGAAAGAAATAAATGTTAAGGCTAAAGATGGTCAGGAGATGCCGGTAAGGTTTTCCGGCGCTATACTGTACGAAAAAGAGGAGGTAGTGGGAAGCGTCGGATTTTTACAGGATTTAAGAGAGATCAAGCGTCTGGAACAGGAATTGATCGAGTCGGAAAGGCTGGCCGCCATAGGCCAGACCGTAGCCGGCCTGGCCCATTGCGTTAAGAATATTTTATACGGGCTTAAAGGGGGGGTTTATGTGGTAAATACCGCATTTAAGAGTAACAACCCCGAACAGCTAAAGACCGGCTGGGATATGGTCAACCGCAACATCGGCAAGGTCTCTGATCTGGTTATGGATTTGCTCAATTATTCCAAAGAACGCGAACCCGACTACCAGAGGTGTTTTCTAAATACCATTGCCGGTGAAGTCTGTGCCCTTATGGAGTTAGCGGCTCAAGAGGTCGGCGTAAAAATAATTCGTAATTTTGACCAGGCTATTGGAGAGGTAGCTTTAGACCCAAAGGGAATACACCGCTGTGTGCTCAACTTGGTCTCCAACGCCATTGACGCCTGTCATTTCGACCTTGACAGGAAAAAGGATTGCGTTGTAGAAGTAAAGACAGCCCTTGAGGATAAGGATACAGTGGTGATTGAGGTCTCTGACAATGGCTGTGGTATGGATGAGGAGGTTAAGAACAAGATTTTCACCTCTTTTTTTAGTACCAAGAGTGGCGCGGGCACCGGATTAGGACTGCTTGTGACACAGAAGATAATCAAGGAACACGGTGGAACCATCACTGTAGAATCGGAGCCTGGAAAAGGGTCAACTTTTGCTATTCGCCTTCCGTTGAGAGAAAACGTCTGATGCATGAAGGCCGGAGGATAGAGTTTTTTAAAAAACACAGGGAGGATATATCATGGGGAAAAAGGTGCTTGTTGTGGATGATGATGCTGATGTGAGGACATTTGTTACCACCGTTGTCGAGACAAACGGCTATACGCCTATTGTGGCGACAAATGGTGAAGAGGCGATGGCCAAGGTAAGGGGAGATAAACCCGATTTGATCATTTTGGATGTTTTAATGCCGAGAGAGAGTGGAATTAGAATGTATCGCGGGCTAAAAACGGACGATGCTTTAAAAGGCATACCGGTAGTTATCTTATCCGGGATTGCCAAACGGACCTTCCTCCGCTCTCAGGCCGCGCTGACAGAGTTCGGCGGACAGGCCGTGCCTGAGCCGGCGGCCTATCTGGAGAAGCCGGCGGAGCCGGAAGAACTGGCGAGGACAATAAAAAAGATATTAGGCTAGAGGGTAATTATTTTTTAGAGGGGCCCGGACACTCAATCATAGAGTATCCGGGCCTTTTTATGTTATTATGGAATAAGGAGGGTGGGTAAATCCAATCTTTCTGCTGCTTCGTGCGAGACACTGCCTAACCACCTTGCCCTCCAGGCGCCTTTTCCGGTTGTCCCGGTGACGATCATAGTGGCGTCAAGCTCGCGAGCCGCAGTTTCTATTTGGTCCACGACTTTTCCTACGTAAAGGTGGGTATCGGCCTCAATCTTGGCCCCTTCAAGGGTCAGGCGAACCTCTTCCAGGCGCTTTTTGCTTTCCTTCTCTATCTTTTGCAGCTCTGTCTTAGAGCGCCCTTCCATATCTTTTTCGGTCAGGATATGTATAATCTCTGCTTTCTTTATTATGTTTTTTAGCCCCAGGAGGTATTCTATCGCCCTGGCACAGGGGGCAGACCAATCTGTGGCCAGAAGCGGCTTTTCGAAGGGGGCTTTGTTGATCTTGCCGTCTTTGGTCATGTATTTATGGACCAGGACAGGGACAGTGGTCCTCCGGAGAAGCTCCAGGGTCTGGGAGTCTATATAGAGCCCCTTCATTTTGGCCTTTTTGTGGCGACCGGTGACAATCAGATCTACTTTTTCGACCTCTGCCGTGGATAATATCTTGGGGACCGGGTCACCCACTACGACGTAGGCGCCGCATTCCATGCCCATTTCAAACAGGCTTTCCGCCCAATTGATAAACCGGACATTGGCCATTTCTTTGAGTTTTAGTTCTTCACTCTTAAGATAGCCGGTTCCCCGGCGCATGGCCACCTTTTCTCTCTCTATTACATGTAAAAATACTACGTGATTAAGACCCACCTTGCGAAGATCCATCAGCGACTGAAGGGCATCAAACCACAATTCCTCGAAGTCGGTTACGAAGAGTAGCTTCTTAATTTGCATATTCACACATCCTCCCCTGTAAAGATGAAAAACGTTTTGTATTTTGGCCTACAAACAAGCCGCTTGTCAAGATTTATGTTTATGTTTTCTGAAAATATTTTCATGCACTGCGTAACACGATGGTTCGCACCTTAATTTATTGTGGACATGGTTCTGGTATTGAAGCGGAGTTTTTGGATAGAAGATATGCTGTACAATAAAAATACAGATTCGTGTACAAATATTGTACAGGAATTTAGTATTTAAAATACAGGAATTATCCAAATCTAGGAATCTATGATGTACTAAAATTGTACACTAATGTTCGAAGGGTTTATTAGTTATCAACAGCACGATTAACAGGTTTTTGTTAAGAATAACAGCAGGATGAAATAATAAGCTGAGTTGTATCCTGGTTTAGGCACAGAAGTTGCTAAGTTTAACAGCGCGAGATTAAGCTTAAATTATTTTTATCGGCAGATAAGGGGCCAAACTTAAATATTTACTTTGGCCAGGGCCGGGTACAACTGGATGATGTGGCGCTTAGGGTTATGCTATGAGCCAGAATTCGGAGGATTAATGTGGCGTTAGAGAGATTGCTTTATGCAACAAATCTTGACGAACCCAAGAGTAGGTTACTGGAGTCGCTGCTGGAGACCACAAAGGTGGGGCTGCGAGAGGTGGTGTTTCTCCATGCCGGAGGTAAAATTATGGCCGAACGCTATTCCCAGGATTGGGAAACGCGGTTTTCCAGCCTGGGAGCCAAAGTTTGGACCCATGGGGAAGAAGGAAATCTTGTTGCTTCCATCTTAAGAGTGGCCAGTGGTAACAATTTTTCGCTTGTGGCGGCAGAGGTTAGCAGTGATGGCGCAAGAGCGGTTTCCAGACGTGCTATCAGGCGCCTCGTTAAGGGATTGACTGTACCCGTTTTGATAGCCAGGCAAGCGGGGGAAATGGCGCAGCCTCCGGTTGCGGGAGTCTTTGATCACGTGGTTTTTGCCACCGACTGGTCGCCGGCCTCAGAGCGGGCGACCTCCTTTATCTTGGGACTTAACGGCCTCATAAAGGAAATGGATATCGTGAATGTTATTAAAGAGAAGCTGACCGTGGGTGAGATGCGGGGGCTTAAGAAAAAGCTCCAGGACACACGCCGGATGTTTTCTTCTCAAGGGATAGACGCGGAATTTCATATTTACGCCGGCCGGACGGCTGAGGAGATTATGCTGGCGGCACAGGATTATCATGCCACGCTGATCGTCATGGGAAACAGCCGGAAGGCCGCTGTACGGAAGATCTTTCCGGGCCGGACGGTATATAAGGTAGCGGAGGAAACGGTAGTCCCGACATTATTTATTCCTTAAGATTTAACCACAGACAGAGCATAGCATTATGTTCTCCGTGATTAGGTTTTTGACAATACGTTAGGGCAAACAAGGAGTAAAAGGCATGGAAGTGACGGTGTTAATCCAGGCTACAGACGAGGCCTTTAAGATCATAGATGAGGCCAGAAATCGTGCTTTAGACGTACTCAATACCTCCGTTAAATTTACAGCCGAGGCCAAGCTTCTTGAGGAGAGGAAAATTCAGTCCATCTTTAAGGGAGCGGAGCGGACTAAATCTGAGGTCCTGAGCTTTCTGGCTACCTTTGCATTGTTATTCTTTCCCTTCTGGATGCCGCTTTCAGGCTACTTTGATGTTTTCCACCTCAGCATCGGGGTGGGTTGCTGTGCCCTGGTTGCCTATATATCTCATGATCTCCTGTTTGTTAACGTTCGGTTGGGGGATATGCGCACCATAGTGAAGAGGTTTTTTGCCTATATTCCCTGGTTGATATATCAGATTTACCTTGCCAATATACACGTACTCAAGATCGTTTTAGGCCCCAAGATGCCTATAAATCCCCAGATAATAAGGTTTAAGACAAAATTGCAAACGGATATTTCTCTGGTGACCTTTGCCAATTCTATAACCCTTACTCCAGGGACTATCACTATAGATATCAAAGACGGAGAGTACTATGTGCATGCCATCGATGAGGCCGTGGCCTATGACCTCCTTTACGGTGGCGAGATGGAAGACAGGGTAGCCCATGTCTTCATGGAGGCAGAGCATGTCTATGTGCAGGATGTATTGGATGTAGCCCGGATATATGGGGCCTTGAGATAAAGATGGAGACGATGTGACTTAAGCAGGAGGCGGTAGAGGATGATAATAACCTACGAGGATATAATTATAAAGACCCTTACCAGGGTGCTGGCGCCGTTTTTACAGCTCTATGCCCTCTATGTTATTGCCCATGGGCACTACAGCCCGGGGGGCGGATTCCAGGGGGGCGTTATACTGGCAGCCAGTTTTATCCTTATGGTCATTTCTTTCGGGCTGGATACGGCCAGGAGGCGGTTGTCCGAAAAGGCTGACATCATATTTCTCTGCCTGGGGTTGTTGATCTATTCCGGGACCGGGGCCCTCTGCCTGGCCCTGGGCGGAAACTTTCTGGACTACAGTCAGTTAGTAAAGGTTTTCCCGGTGACTGTGGCTAAGGCCAGGGCCTTGGGCATCCTTTTTGTGGAGACAGGCGTTGGCTTCGGAGTCATGGCTGTTATGACCTCTTTAGTCTACGATATTTCCACCGGTGGATTGCCCCCTGAACGGGAGTAATAAATATACAGGTATAAATATAACCAGGCAAAGAAAGAAAAGGCATAGGAAGGGCAGATTGGATATCGAAGACATCGAGAAACAATCTATAAAAATGCAGCAAGTCTATAACATGATCTTAAATCTTGCGCCTACGGATGTTACCGTCCTGATCCAGGGGGAAAATGGGACAGAGAAGGAATGGGTGGCTGAGTCCATACATGGACATAGTTCCCGGAGAGACAAACCGTTTGTGGTGATTAATTGTTCAGCTTATCCCCGGTCTTTACTGGAAAATGAACTCTTCGGCTATGAAAAGGGTACTGCTAAGGGCGCCAGGCATCACAAAAAGGGGCGACTTGAAAGAGCTGATGGCGGCACAGTCTTCTTAAACGATATTGACGAGGTACTCCCTTTATCTCAGGTCAGACTTCTAAAATTTTTGGAAGCGATGGAATTTGAAAGGCCCGGTGGCGGGGGCAAGATTAGAGTAAACGTACGCATGATAACGGCTGCGGATAAGGATCTAAAAGAGGAAGTGGAGAAGGGTACGTTTAATGAAGAACTGTACTACCGGCTCAGCATCATAAATATATATATCTCGCCCCTGAGACAGAGAAAAGAAGACATACCTTTCTGGGTTGAATATTTTATGGAGCGGTTATCCGCTGAGAATAAAGGGGTTACCAAAAAGATTACTCCGAAGGCCATGCGGTTCTTAATGGATTACTCCTGGCCTGGTAATGTCAAGGAGCTGGAGAACACTGTCCAATATGCTTACCTCACGACTCAAGACGAGTTGATTGACCAGGACGATCTCATTCCCAGACTGCGTAATGAAGTGACCAGAGAAGAGGGAGAGGGAATAGTCTCATTCGAAGACAATGAAAAAAGATTTCTGTTGAAGATGTTGCGGGAGGAAAACTGGAATAAACTCCAGGTAGCCAAGAGACTCAAGATCAGCCGAAGCACGCTTTATGCGAAGTTAAAAAAATACAATCTGGCGGGTAGTCCTTCTTCAGTTGTCAGAGGGTCATGATAGGCACAAAAAAGCATTCTATGGAGTATCGCTATGGTTAATATGCAGCAATTCTTTATGGGTGTGAGCATCGCTTTAAGCTTTCTGGTATTACTTTGCCTCTACCGGGCTATCTTGGGGCCATTTATTACTAACCGGATAGTGGGCGTCGGTGCTATCGGGACCAAGACGCTGATTGTTTTGCTCCTTATGGGTTTCATATACGACCGGGTGGATATGTTTGTGGATATCAGCATAGTTTACGCCCTCTTGAACTTTATCGGCACCTTGGCCGCGGCCAAGTATTTTGAGATGAGGGGGGAAGTGTAATAATGACCACCTTGACCATAGGATCGATACTGACGGCAGTTTTTCTTCTGTTAGGTCTGCTTTTCTTCACAGGAGGAACCGTAGGGCTATTACGTCTGCCTGACTTTTTCTGCCGGATGCATGCTACTGGTAAGGGTGATACCCTCGCCGTGCTTTTATCACTTATTGGCCTGGCTATCTATACTGCATTCAGCGGTGGATTTTCGACTGCCAGTATTCTCGTGAGCATTAAGATCATTTTCATCGCCATATTTTGGTTTCTGGCCGGTCCCGTATCTACCCATGCCATAACGCGCGCCGCTTTCCGGTGCGGTGTAAAACCCTGGACTCTGGAGCATCAGTTTAAGGAGGTGGAGAAGGAATGATACTGCCACTGGATCTCATACTACTTCTTTTTGTGGTTATAACCGGCATTGCGGCTTTGCAGATAAAAGATCTCTTGGGTGCTACGATTATCCTTGGATCCTTCAGCTTCTTCATGTGCCTGATTTATACCGAGATGGGGGCGGTGGATGTGGCCTTTACCGAGGCCTGCGTGGGGGCTGGTGTGGGCACCGTCCTGTTTATCGCCGCAGTCCATAAGACCAAAAGGAGGTCGAAAGATTGAAAGTGTTTGCTTTGCTCACGGTAATCATAACCGGTGTCATGCTCGTATACGGGGCAGAGGATTTTCCCAAGTGGGGCGACCCGAATCAGCCAGGCAGCGTCCATGTTGCCCCCCGGTATACACAGGGCACGTATATAGAGGCGGGCACACCCAATATAGTCACTTCCGTAGTGGCCGACTATAGGGGCTATGACACCATGGGGGAGACTACGGTTATCTTTACGGCAGGGATGGCCTGTATCCTGATGTTACGGAAGAAAAAGAGGGGCGAGGGAGAAAGCAATGTTTGAGTACATTGTCAGTAAATATAATTACTGGGTTTATATCTTTCTGATGATGCTTGGTCTTTACGGCATGATCGGGAAGAAGAATCTGGTAAAAAAGCTTATTGGTATGAACATCTTTCAGGTGGCAATAATACTCTTCTACATTTCCATCGGGTCTAAGGTTGGGGCCTCCATACCCATACTTACAGCGGAGGATCTCCACGGATCAGCCAATCCACTTCACTACATGAACCCACTGCCCCATGTCCTGATGCTTACGGCCATCGTGGTGGGTATCGCAACCACCGGAGTGGCCCTGGGCATAATAATCATGGTTTATAACCGGTATAAGACCCTGGCCGAGGACGAGATTTTAGAAATTCGCAAAAAATCTGGAGTCTAAGATGACTTACGAACATTTTGCCGTTTTGATTGTGATTGTCCCCCTGATGTCTGCTTTCGCAGTTGCCTTGCTGGGGTGGTTCAAGAGGTGGGCGTGTTACCCTTTAACCCTGGCTGCCTTGTTTGTATCCTTTATCTGTTCCCTTGGGATTTTAAATACTGTCATATCCAAGGGGACTATTCACTACCACTTTGGCGGCTGGGAACCACCGTGGGGCATCGAGTACGTGGTAGATTATCTTAACGGTTTTATGCTGGTAATGCTGTCTTTCATCGCCTTGGTGGTAGCTATTTACTCAAAAAGGAGTATTGAGCAGGAAATTCCTGAAAAGATAGTCCCCTACTACAGCATCTTTCTCCTCCTTGTGGCCGGCCTGATCGGGATTACGGTCACCGGAGACCTCTTTAACGTGTTTGTGTTTCTGGAGATTGCCTCCCTCGCCGCCTATGCCCTCATAGCCGTGGGTGAAGACGGGGCGCCTATGGCGGCATTCAACTATGTAATCATGGGCACGGTTGGAGCCTGTTTTTACTATCTGGGGATCGGCTACGTGTACATTGTAACTGGTTCTCTCAATATGGCTGATTTATCCCAGCTACTACCCAACCTATATCATAACAAGGCGGTGCTGGTTGGCTTTGCCTTGTTTACGGTGGGAATCGCTGTCAAAATGGGGCTCTTCCCGTTGCATGTGTGGCTTCCGGATTCATATACCTATGCGCCTTCTGTCACCAGCGCGGTTATCGCCCCCATGTTCACCAAGGTTATGGCCTACCTCATGGTCCGGATTTTCTTTACGTTGTTTAAACCGTACTTTTCTATAGACCTGATACCAATAACTCAGATACTGACCTGGGTGGCGGCCGGCGGCATTATCGCCGGTTCGATCCTGGCCATTGCCCAGACCGATTTGAAAAGGATGCTGGCCTATTCTTCCATAGCGAACATAGGGTATATCGTGCTGGGCATCGGGCTGGCCAACCGGATGGGACTTACCGGTAGCTTACTGCACATTTTGAACCATGCCTTTATGAAAGGGACCCTGTTCTTGGTGGCCGGTGGAATAATGTACAAAATGGGTATGCGGGATATTACGCAGTTTCGGGGGCTGCATAAAAAGATGCCCTTTACCATGGGCACCTTTACCATCGCCGCCCTCTCCATGATAGGCATACCGCCTACCGGTGGGTTCTTTAGCAAGTTTTATCTAGTCTTGGGCGCGATCGATGCAAGACAGTGGGCCTTTATAGTGGTCCTGTTGATTAGCAGTCTGCTCAACGCCGTTTACTTCTTCCGGATTATAGAAAATGCCTATCTTGAACCTCCGGTGACTGCCTATGCCACCGACGGCGGGACACACGAGGAGATAAAGCGGGATGAGCTTCCCTTAAGTATGCTTATCCCCACCCTTATTCTGGCGGCTGGAGTAGTCTTGTTAGGTATCTTTAATGAACGCATTATCGCCTTTATCATTCGCTTTGCGGTTCCGGCAAGCTTTTAACCGGGAGGAGACAGGATGGAAATCGTATATTCAATAAAGCCGCTACTTGCTGTTCTGGTATCACTGATTGCTGCCCCGCTGATTCTTCTTACCGGCGAAAGGCAAAAGAATCTCCGGGAATTTTGGACGATTCTGGCTGCAGTCATTAAATTTTCTATTGTAGTTTCGATGGTTCCATTAGTGTTAGACGGGAAGATTATAGAATATACCATCCTTCCCATAGCCCCCGGCCTCCTTTTGCAATTAAGGGTAGAGCCTTTCGGTATGGTCTTTGCCCTCCTGTCTTCCACCCTCTGGATCGCTACCTCTTTTTACTCCATAGGCTACATGAGGGGATTGAATGAGCATGCCCAGACACGTTATTTTTTTGCCTTTGCCATGTGTCTGTCTTCGGCCATCGGCATTGCCTTTTCCGCTAATCTCTTAACCCTGTTTGTTTTCTATGAGATTCTTACTATCTCCACCTGGCCACTGGTAATTCATAAAGAGACCACGGAGGCCGTTAGGGGTGGCCGGAAGTATCTCCTCTATACCCTGACCGGCGGTACTCTGATACTGTTTTCAGCAGCGATGATCTACAGCCTGACCGGCACCCTGGACTTTACACCGGGCGGCTTTCTGGCCGGTCATGGAACCCCGGCCATGCTGACCTTGCTCCTGATAACCCTTATACTCGGTTTTGGTGTCAAAGCCGGTATTATGCCCATGCACGAATGGCTACCAACGGCCATGGTCGCTCCCACACCGGTCAGCGCCCTCCTCCATGCCGTGGCCGTGGTGAAGGCCGGCGTCTTTGGGTGTCTCCGGGTTATCCTCTATGTCTTTGGTCCCAAGGTTCTCACTGATCTGCAATTGTGGTTGCCCCTGGCCTATTTTGTTTCCTTCACCATACTTGCTGCCGGATTGTTGGCTTTAGGGCAGGATCATCTCAAGCGGCGACTGGCATTTTCGACGGTAAACTGCCTCTCTATTATGATTTTGGGAGCTGCTTTATTATCGAAGAGCAGTATTACCGGTGGAATACTGCATATGGCTTTCCATGGTTTTATGAAAATCACCCTATTTTTCTGTGCCGGGGCCATATATGTCAAAACCCACAAGGAGTATGTTAGTCAACTGGACGGCCTGGGCAGGCAGATGCCGCTTACCTTCGGCGCCTTTACTATAGGCGCTATGGGCCTCGCAGGGGTTCCGCCGGTAAATGGCTTCATAAGTAAATGGTTTCTGTGTCTGGGGGCCTTAGAGGCTAAGGAGATCGTCTTTCTGGTAGTGCTTTTATTTAGCGCCTTACTGGACGTAGCCTTCTTTTTCCCCATTATTTATAAGGCTTTCTTCAAGAAGCCCTTGGATGATGTCAACCCGCATTTTGACGAGGCTCCGATGTTTATGGTCGTCCCGCTTACGGTTACCGCCATTATATCTGTCGGTTTGGGGATCGCACCGGATGCCGTCGTGCACTTTTTCAAGATAACAACACTGGCTGTAAATAGCATATTAGGATTAGGAGCAGGCTGATATGGAAGCAAAGCTAAAGAAATTATTTTTGGTTGTGGTTGTGATCAGTATCCCGATTGGTCTGTTTATCGGGCATGACCATGTACATTACTTTTGGCACAAAATACCCTCATTTGAGGCCATATTTGGGTTTCTGGGGGCGATTTTGCTGCTTGGTGCGGCCTTACTGCTAGGGGCCATAGCCCGTAAGAAGGAGGATTTTTATGACTAATCCGGTTCCTCCCTTCATAATATTCATTCTGGGAGCCATGCTGGTACCTATCCTCAAGGGAAGGCTGAGGCAGCTTTTTTTGCTTTTACTCCCGGTAATAGGCCTAATTGACATCATAAATCTGCCGGCCGGAACGAGCTGGGTGTACAACTTTTTGGGCTTTGAACTGATATTTGCCCGGGTTGATAAATTAAGCCTGGTCGTCGGCTATATCTTTGTCATTATAGGATTCTTAGGCATCATCTATTCCCTGCATGTGAAGGAGGCGGGACAGCATGTGGCCGCCCTTATGTATGTGGGGAGCTCTCTCGGTGTGGTCTTTGCAGGCGATTACTTTACCCTCTTCGTCTTTTGGGAGATTATGGCCGCCGCCTCTGTCTTCCTGGTATGGTACCGCAAGGAAAAAGAGGCCCTTGATGCCGGCTTCAGGTATGTCCTGATGCACCTTTTTGGCGGCGCTTTGCTCTTGGCCGGCATTGTCATGCATACCGTCTGGACCGGGTCCATAGCTATACGAACCCCTATCCATGAATTGCCGTTTTGGCTTATAATGATCGGCTTTGGCCTAAACACCGCCTTTCTTCCCATTCATACCTGGCTGCCGGATTCCTATCCCCAGGGGACTATCACCGGCAGCGTCTTCATGTGCGTCTATACCACGAAAACCGGTGTCTATGTCCTGGCCAGATGTTTCTCGAACATAGATTTTGTGGCCTATATGGGCGGGGCCATGGCCGTCTATGGGGTTATCTTCGCCCTGGCCCAAAATGACGCCAGGCGGCTTCTCTCCTACCACATCATGAGCCAGGTGGGCTACATGGTGGCCGGGGTGGGAGTGGGTACAGCCTTAGGGGTGGATGGAGGCATAGCCCACGTCGTTAACCACATCCTCTATAAGGGCCTGTTATTTATGTGCATGGGCTCAGTAATCTATGTAACCGGCAAAAGGAAACTAACTGAGATGGGCGGACTGGCCAAGTATATGCCCGTTACCTGTGTGGCCTGTATCATAGCCTCTCTTTCCATTTCCGGTGGCCCCGGCTTCAATGGGTTTGTGAGCAAGGGCATGGTCATAGCCTCCGCAGCAGCGGATCATAAGCCCATACTGGAGCTGATGCTGACCCTGGCCTCGGTGGGCACTTTTCTTTCCTTTGTCAAGCTCTGCTACTTTGCGTTCTTTGCTAAAAACGAGGAGATCACAGCCCAAGAGGCGCCTTTGAACATGCAGGTGGCTATGGTGCTCACTGCTTTTCTCTGCGTATTCCTGGGTGTTTATCCGCAGCCACTCCTGGGGTTATTGCCTTATCCGGTTCCGGTTGACTATCACACCTTCACCCCGGGTCATATCCTGGCGACGATTCAGCTCTTCCTGCTCTCTGGTCTGGTCTTTATGGTGGCTAAGAACTATTTCGCGCCGCATAAGGGGATTGTCCTCGACTTTGACCTCTTTTACAGAATGGGTGGGCGGATTATCCTGTGGTTCTGTGAAAAGCCTCTGAATGCAGTGCGGTCAGGAGTGCAGGGTTTTCTTACCAACGAGGTTGAGGGGGCTGCGGTTCTCAGCCGAAATCCTTATCGTGCGGGGCGACTTATTGCTTCCTACTTCCGTGGCGACCCGAAGGAAAAGTATCTGGCTGTCCGAAACGAGCCATATAATGTGAATACGTACAGGATACCTATTGGCGTATCGGCCGGCGTGGCCACCATATTCCTGTTTCTCCTTACCCTGGTTTATTTCGTTTTCGGGTAATAAGGGGACTGGCGCTTCCTGAGGGCCGATTACTACTTCATCGTGTCGAGCAGTTTTTCATAATAAATCTGGTTTTCTTCAAAATTTACAGGTCGCTTCTGCATGACGTTGAGCTTCATGACCAGAAAATTCAGTTTCTTCATCTGACGGTATTTTTCCTTTTCATCGGTGAGCCCGGATAACAGGTCCTGGGCCGCCCGGATATCCTTCTTCAACTGCAGTTCCGGCGGGATACAATCGGCATTTTTTAAAATTTTATAGACCAGGCGCAGATCTTCAGGGACGTGGCTATCGTCTTCGAAGACCAGGGGTTTCCCCTTGCCGGGCAGATTATCAAACTCGCCCTTTTCAATGGCTTCCCTGATTATATTTTCTATAATACGCTGAGGGTAGATCATAAGGACAACCCTTATACTAAAAATAGCAGCAAATTTTGGTAGCCGCAACATTTAAATTATCCCTTAAAAAACCAGCCTTGTTTTTTTGTCTTTTCGACCCTATCCACTTAATATTTAAATAGATTTTTTCTTATTGTGTTATTCCGCAGATTCTTATACGATTACCCCTAATTGCAGCTCTAGATGAAAAAAGTAGAGTCGATATAATATATAATGTTAGCCTGAAAGCAAAATGGAAATCTGTCAGGGCATGAGCCATGATTGATGAAGAAAAGAAAACTCCAGACAAAATAATTCGTCTTGTCGAATACCTGACTAAAGAACAAACCCGCAGGTCTATACGTCGCTCAACTTTTTGTTAGGGCTTGGAAATACTAGAGGCAGCTTTGAACGAAAAAGAAGCTATAGAGAAGGCGATAGCGGATGCTTTTGTAGAATTGTACAACCGCGAAATGGGGACATCTTTCTCAATAACCGAATACTCCGACGCTCCAGATATCAGATGCAGGGACCCGAAGGGAAACATATTCAATTTTGAGATCACTTTGACTGAAGACCGGCCGAAAGACATCGCAGCCGCACTCGGAAGGTCAAATCACAGAAGTATAGAGGCCCTGAGGCAGCATCTCGCTGACGTAAAAGCGGGGAAAGCAAATCCTCTTGAGAGGGGGAGTTGCTTGCAGGGAAATGTTACTGAAATGATCGTGAATAGGATGCTACCAAAGCTGCAAAAGGACTACGGCTCTAATGTAGCCCTTGTCATTCGGGATACATCGCCTGTCTGTTGGGATTGGGATTTGGTCGTGGATGATATCAAAAGCATGCTCACTTCGCAAAGGAATCCGTTTGATAAAGGTATATGGATCATCTCTTTCCGCAAGGAGAAGATCTATCGAATCAGTTGAAGAAGAAAGCCCTAACCACCGGCTGCACGAGGATCGCTCGTGGCCTCGTGGCCTGTGAGGTGCGGCGTTACCTGTAGCTGAGATATGACAACTTACGATAAATGGAGTTGCTTAGAACGTGCGCAGAGCATCCTATCAAAAGGAGGTGTTAGTCTTCTCCGTTATGCTTGTCTTGAACTTCGGTTCTGTATGGAGGCAATCACTTACGAAAAATTAAATGCTTATTCCGGCTATGTGCCAACAAAGGTATTTAAAAAATGGCAACCAAACCATGCTCTGAAAATGCTTCTTCAATTTGAACCCCATGCTGATGAGGAATTTTCGCTTTGTATATCCCCTGAGCCGGAGCTTGCTAAACCAACAGGAAATTGGACAACCATAGGAGAACACCGGGCATTCAAGCTAAGTTGGTTAAATAAGAATTACAATAGACTTGGCAGCTATCTGCATATGCCACAGAATAGTAATAGTTTTGATGAAGATGTAGAAGACTCAAGTAAGATCAGAAAAGAACTTCAAGAAATAGCAACTGAGCTTGTGCGTATTTTGGATGGTGACATCAGTTCAATGACCTTGGCTACTCGTGTTCAATTTAAATGTCAAGCCTGTGATCAGATATCTGTGGTGCATGAAAGTGTCCTTCGCGAAACGCATCATGCTACTTGTATATATCCAGAGTGCGGAGCGGAGTATCATGTAATAGAAGAGGATAGGGGAAACTGGCAATTCAAAATGAAAGCCATATGCTTTAAATGTCCTAATTGTGGCACTAATAATTGGCTCGAAAGTCACAAGTTAGATATCGGTACAAAGTTTAAATGCCGGAGCTGTGCCGAAATGTATCAGATCATTTCTGGCGAATGGCGGTATGAGCAAGAAAGCAAAATCAAGACAATCAGCTAGCAAATCAATCGAGGCGGCAGAGATAGCCCCATTGCTTTTTTCGAAGGCTGGTTGCCCCTGCGCCTCCTTGCTATCGTGTGTGCCGGGCATGGCACAGGACTATCGGGGTGAAGGAGTAGGGGAGTCGTGAGGCTCCTTCCTATCCCGATTGGCGTAATAATAAGAATAAGGAGCATGTATGTACAAAGACGATATCCTTAACCTAATTGAACAATCCCCACTGGAGATTGATACTGAAATACAAATAAGTGGACGCCCGCCGACGATGGCAAACTCTGAATTTCTTACAAACAAAGAGCAGGGCGACTGGGCAGAAAAAATTGTCTTTAAGGCAATCAATGAATACTCAAATGATTATTTTGCTGTTGAATATGGACGTTCTGAATCTATAGCCGCAGGCGATGATGGGTTTGCGGATTTCTACATGGAATATCAGAGTGAACTTAATGCTATAGGTAAGAGGCCAGATATACTGATATTTAAAGTCAGCGACTTTCCTGATAGAAGTATTGATGTTGAAAATGATGAGCACATAAGGCGAGCGGTGGCTGCTCTTGAAGTTAGATCAAGCTCGTTTTTAGCAGGTAAATATGCGGCATTCATGCGAGGCAGGCAACAGCAGGCCATTAAAAAATGCACCGAAATTAGAAACGCTATTATCGGCACTGATCTTGGCAATCTATTAAGGCGCAAAAACGAGACGATCTACAATCTTATATCAAATGCTACGGATGACACCTTTAGAGAATTAGACTTTCGGTGTCCCTCTTGGTCATTAACAAAAGAGTTGAGAGATTTAACAACATTATTGAAAGACATAAAAGAAAACATAAAGATATTGCATAAACGTGATTATTTAAGCATTACACGTCACGACCAATCCATAACTGCCAACGTCCTCAGGCTTTGCAATTCAGCTTATTTTGGATTGAAACGCAGGATTGATTCGTTAGTCCAGGCCGTTGTCCTCATAGGACAAAACCAACTCGCAGAATTAGTTATGATCAGTAGTTGCATCCACCTTTTCCGTAACGAACATAAAGGATACAATATGAAAAAAGGCGAACTGTGGCGACATGCTATCGCTTGCGCCCTTCTATCGCAAATCATTCTCAAAAAAATGGGGTCTGCTCCTGACCACGGCCTTTACACCGCCGCTCTTCTCCATGATATAGGAAAAGTGATCCTGGACAACCACATGAAAGATAAATATCAACAGGTAATCGGCCGGATTCAAGAGGCCAACGTGTCATTCCACGTTGCAGAGCAGGAAACACTGGGGATAGATCATGCCGAAGTAGGCGCGCAAATTATGGAGGCCTGGAATCTACCCGACAACATAGTCAGAGGAATTCGTATGCATCACCATCCTGAAGCCAGGTTCGGATCTAAGGATTTCGGCTCTATCGTACACCTCTGCGACCTGCTCAGCCTGCATAAAGGCATAGGCAGAGACTTCTATGAAATAGATGCAGTTACCCTGAAAACCTTCCTGGAAACGGCACAACTCTCAGAAGAATTTGTGGACTCCTGCACTCAGGAATTGGGAGGAGAGATGGAAAAGGCGGCGGCGTTTATCGGTCTTGTCTAATACCTAATAGAAGAGCCTCTTGCAAAATTGTCTGTCATCCCCGAATGATTCTATCGGGGATATGGTTTTTACTTGAATAAAACCAGATTCCCGCTCAAAATCGCTGCGGGAATGACAGAATTGGGACTTTTGCAAGAGTCTCAGAAAATTCTTTGATACCAAATCGAATGCTTAATCCGGGAAAATCCTACGTGGCAGTGCTTGCCCGAACCTTAAGTCTTGTTCCTGGTAAAATGGTATCTCTCTGGATATTGTTCCATACGCGAATGTCGGCCGGGGTAATGTTATATTTTTGGGCGATATTCCAGAGGGTATCTCCTCTGCGCACTCTATGATACCTTACCTTTGGCTTGCCAGCATAAGTTTTCTTACTCTTGCCGGATCGGGCCGCCATAATCTTCTTTGAAGATTTAGGTTTGATTATATCACGCCCTGGCGTATCTACGACCTGATCTTGTTCATGTTCCGAAACGTGAACAAGAAGTGTACGGCCGGCCCTAAGTTTTGTATCTTCGGCCAGGTCATTTTGACCACAAAGAGCTTTTACGCTTACACCAAAATGCCTGGCAACACTGTAAAGGGTGTCTCCCTTCGTTACGGTGTAAGTATGCTCTTTCTGCCCGGTTGATTTCTCACCCTTATGTAAATCATTTAAAGAAACGACTTTCGCAGTAGGCTTCGATTTTTTTGAATCAAGGGCATATTCCCTGACCTGATAAGGAATTCGTAGCACTTTGCCTTTTTTTATAAAACGTTTTCCTTTGATCTTATTTACACTAACCAGAGTCTTTTTCGAAACATCAAACTTTTGAGCTATCCTGGCTAAAGTATCCCCCTTTTGAACCACATACCGGTGATAACAGGTCTTAACAATCGTCTTGACCCGGTCAAAATTATCCTTAAACACCTGTAAGGTATTTTTGGGGATGTTGAGCAAGTAAGAGGCCCCGGGCGGGGTACAATCACGTCTGAGTTCGGGGTTGATCTCCTTCACGACCTGATCATCCACCCCACAGGCCAGGGCCACGGCCTTTAAATCCGTCTTGGGCGGGACGGATACCTTCGCGCAAGGAACAGGCTGCTGGTACTCTACATCCGTAAAACCATATTTTTCCGGATCCTTGGCCATAATGGCCGCGGCTATCATCTGGGGGACATAATTCTTGGTTTCTTTTGCGAACAGGTCGTAATCGCACATTTCCCAAAAGTCAGTAGTCTCATAGGTGCTAATTCCCCGGCGAACCTTGTTCTCGCCCGCATTATATCCCGCCGCAGCCAGGTACCAACAGCCAAATTCCTGATAAAGATCCTTAAGATAATTCGCCGCGGCTCTGGTTGCCTTTTCCGGATCACGCCGCTCGTCCAGCCAGTCGTTGACTTTAAGGCCATAACGCCCGCCCGTTTCTTTTATAAATTGCCAGGGACCACAGGCCTGCGCAGGCGAATAAGCGCCTACATTGAAGCCGCTCTCAATCATGGCCAGATAGACTAAATCTTCTGGAAGCCCATTTTCGCGCAGTATTTCGCGCATGCGTGGCACATATCGTGTTGAACGCGCCAGCCAATTGCGAAACACCCTTCTTTTTTCAGTTTGAAAATAATTAAGGAAGTATTCTACCCGGTCATTAATTGTGATAGGAAGGTCAATTGAAACTTCGTCAGAAAGAAATCTGGAAAACCCGTCTTCAATATCCCCTTCTGCTTCGGCAGAAGAATCCGTGGGTAATGGAGAACGGTTAGCCGCTATTATTTCTTCTGCTCCTGCGATACTTAAAGAACATAACGTCATCCATATAAAAAACAGTGTTACCCATCGGCCTGTTCGCTCCATGAACTTCCCCTTTTAATAATCCAGGTATTGTCAAAAATTAACCACAGAGCACACAGAGAAAGCATAGAATATCAAATAGTCCCCTCTCCCCTTGCGGGAGAGGGCCTGCCCTGTTAAATAGGGTTCCCTTCGGGAAATTTAACAGGGTGAAGGTTAGGGGTATATAAACTTATTTTTTGCTTTCACTATATAAGTGCGAAAAATTTTTAACCATTGGTATCTTTAGCCAGTGACAAATGACTATTGACTAATAACATTCACTTTAGTGTCTTCTACAATAAAAGGATTTTTACTGTCAACTAATTTTTTCGGCGATCTTCCTGAACTTCTTAAATGCGAAATATATTAACCCGCCCAGTACCGGCAAAAAAATAATGATTAAAAGCCAGATCATCTTCTTTTGCGGGTCATCGGAAGGTCTATAAACAACATCCCTGATCGCCAAAAAGGTAGGCACCATCGGTAATAATAAAATAAGGATAATGATGACAAGACGCATAGTAAGCTATTTTATTTAAAATTAATTAGGACGCAGATTTTCGCCGATACCCGCAGAGAAATATTTTCTACATTTAAAATCTTGATAATCTGCGTTCACCCTGTTGAATAGGGTTCCCTTCGGGAAATTCAACAGGGTTCATCTGCGTCCAAAATAGAAATTCCCGTGTCTTCCTTCGGGAAGATAGCAGCCAGGGCGACTTTCGTAAACAAAAAAATGCGGGCTGATTGCTGACTGCTGAAAGCTGAGAGCTAATTTAGTGCTTGACTCATATAAAAAGGTGATGATAGATTACCAAATAGGTCTGACAGGAAAAGCAATGAAGATACCACCAAGAGGTCTATTTAATTATGGGGCGCCTGGCCTCCTTACTCTCTGAGAAAGGAGGCTTTTTTTTGAATACAGACTGATGAAAGAAAAACCATTTACGATAAAACATGTCCTGGACATAGCCAGCTTAAGCCCGGACCAGATCACTTATATTCTGGATACCGCCGAATCTTTTAAGGAAATCTCCACTCGCTCTATCAAAAAGGTGCCCACCTTACGCGGCAAGACAGTAATTAACCTCTTTTTTGAACCCAGTACCCGCACCCGGGCCTCTTTTGAAATAGCCGCAAAAAGGCTAAGCGCCGATACCCTGAGCATTTCCGCCTCAACCAGCAGCGTGGTAAAGGGAGAGACCTTAATCGATACTGCCCGAAACTTAGAGGCTATGCAACCTGATGTAATCGTCTTGCGCCACTCATTATCAGGCGCTCCACACCTTCTAAGCAGACATGTCCGAGCCTCGGTCATCAATGCCGGCGACGGCGCGCATGAGCACCCAACCCAGGCCCTTCTGGATTTACTTACGGTACGCGAAAAAAAAGGAAAAATTAAAGGCCTTAAGTTAGCCATAATGGGAGACATTACACACAGCCGGGTAGCACATTCCAACATCCTCGGCTTTACAAAAATGGGAGCAAATGTTGTAGTGAGCGGCCCGGCGACCATGATACCGCCTTATATAGAAAAGTTGGGAGCCAAAGTTACTCTTAGTATAAAAGAAGCCGTGCAGGGCGCAGACGTGATCATGGCCTTACGCATTCAACTGGAACGGCAAAATAAACTCAGCTTCCCTTCCATACGTGAGTATGCCACTTATTTCGGACTCAACACCCAACATCTGGCCTTAGCCGCATCGGACGCCATAGTTATGCATCCTGGCCCTATTAATCGCGGGGTAGAAATAAGTCCGGAACTGGCTGATGGTCCTCATTCTGTAATTCTTGATCAGGTGACAAATGGTGTAGCCGTACGCATGGCCCTCCTTTATCTTCTCCTGGGGAGCGAAACACGCATGTCGCATGGCGACACAAAGAAAGATGAAAATAATCCCCCCTCACCCCCCTTTAGTAAAGGGGGAAATCCGTTAAGTCCCCCTTTGGAAAAGGGGGATACAGGGGGATTTTCAGGTAAGAGTCAATGAATCTTTATCTGAAAGGTGCGAGAATAGTCGATCCCTCTAATCTGACAGGCGAGGCGCCTGTCCTTAAGACAAATGTACCCTGCGATATATATATCTGTAACGGAGAAATAGCTTCCATAGCGCCACAGGGCAAAGAATCCATACCGGCTGACGCCAAGGTAATCGACCTTGCCGGAAAAATCGTCACCCCCGGCCTCATTGATATGCACACCCACCTGCGCGAACCGGGTGAGGAATATAAAGAAACCATAGCCACGGGATGTCTGGCCGCGGTCTCTGGCGGGTTCACGGCCATAGCCTGTATGCCCAATACCAAACCGGTCAATGACAACAAATCCATAACCGAATATATCCTGCAAAAGGCGCAGGAGGCCGGGCTGGCCACTGTCTATCCCATCGGGGCTATCAGCAAAGGGCTTCAGGGAGAAACCCTGGCGGAATTCGGCGACATGAGGAGCGCCGGGATAGTGGCCGTTACAGACGACGGCCGGCCCGTCATGAATGGCGAGCTTATGCGCCGGGCCTTGGAGTATGCCCGAAACTTTGACTTACCGGTGATCTCACACTGCGAGGATCTGACGCTTTGTTCAGGCGGGGTAATGAATGAGGGGGCTGTATCCACACAGCTTGGCTTACCCGGCATCCCGGCCGTGGCTGAAGAAGTCATGATCTTCCGGGAAATCAAACTGGCCGCTCTTACCGGTGGCTCAGTCCACATCGCCCATGTAAGTGCCAGGGGCTCGGTCGATTTGATAAGACAGGCCAAGGCCTCCGGGATTAACGTCACCGCGGAAACCGCCCCGCATTATTTTAGCCTGACTGAGGAGGCCGTAACAGGCTACGACACCAATGCCAAGATGAACCCTCCTCTCAGAACGGCAGAAGACGTTGCCGCCATCATCGAAGGTCTCAAAGATGGAACCATAGATGCCATTGCCTCTGACCACGCCCCGCACAGTATCCTGGAAAAAGATGTGGAATTTAATATGGCGTCCAACGGTATCGTAGGTCTCGAAACCGCTCTTCCTCTAACGCTGAAATTAGTTCATGCCGGCCATCTTTCCCTTTCCGAGGCTGTCGCCAAGCTTTCTATTAATCCTGCCCGCATCCTGCGTCTTGAAATCCCTTCCATCCAGATCGGCCAAAAGGCCGACCTTGCTATCATCGATCCTGACCGCAAATTTATCGTCGATGTCCAAAAATTCCAGTCCATCAGCAAAAACTCACCCTTCCACGGCTGGGAATTAAAGGGCAAGGCCGTAATGACGATAATAAATGGTAGGATCGTCTTTGACGACCTGGACTAGAATTTTTCTCACCGCAAAGGACACATGTTATGTAGTTAATTGGTTGAGTAGTTGAATGGTTGAGTAGTTAATTGGTTGAGTAGTTAAGTAGTTGAATGGTTAAGTGGTTGAGCAGTTACTCCAGACCTCGTAAAACCTAAACTTTAACCATGTTATAACATGTTGATATTACTGCATTTCGCTTAGTAATTGGACATCGGAAACAGTGAAAAAGCGTGAATTTGCCCTTTTGATTGGAGTTTCTTACAATTTTTCTTCATCATGTATTTCCTCATGTCCAAAAAAATCGCATCTTTTGGGTGTGCGTTTACGAGGTCTGTACTCAACTACTCAACTACTTAACTACTCATCTACTCAACTGATCTTACCAGCTTTGCGCCTTTGCGGTGAAAGTATCTTTTTATGAGACCCTGCGCCCGGATATTGGTAGTCGATGACGAACTGAGCATGCGTGAGTTCTTCAAGCTCATGCTGGATAGCGAAGGCTATCAGGCCGAGTGCGTCCCAAATGGCCGGGAGGCCGTCTCTCTCATCCAGAAAAGCTTTTACGACCTGGTTATCACCGACATCCGCATGCCGGGCATGGATGGGATTGAGGTGTTGAAAAAGGTCAAAGAGATAAGCCCGGAGACGATAGTGATTATGATCTCCGCTTATGCCACCACGGAAACAGCCGTTACGGCCATGAAGCAGGGGGCTTATGACTACATCCCCAAGCCGTTTAACGTTGAGGAAATAAAGTTAATCATCCAGAAGGCCCTGGAAAAAAGGCAGCTTCGACAAGAAAATGACCGCCTCAAGGAGGAATTAAGGAAACATCACCGCTACGAAAAGCTGGTAGGCAGCTCTCCGGCCATGTTGAAGGTATATGAACTGATCAGAAAGGTCGCCCAGACCCGGAGTAACGTCCTGATTTATGGAGAAAGCGGAACCGGCAAAGAGCTGGTGGCCCGGGCTATCCATGTCGAAAGTCCACGCAGTAAAGAGAACTTTGTGGCCATCAATTGCGGCGGCATACCGGAGACGCTCATCGAGAGCGAGCTCTTTGGCCACAAAAAAGGCGCCTTTACCGGGGCCGTTACCGATCAAAAAGGCCTCTTCGCCTCTGCCGATGGCGGGACAATATTTTTAGATGAGATAGCCGAACTTTCTCCGGCCCTCCAGGTAAAACTCCTTCGCGTACTCCAGGAAAGGGTATTCAGGCCGGTGGGAGGGACGGAAGATATTGCTGTGGACATCCGCATAATATCGGCCACGAACAAGGATCTGGAACAGGAAGTGGCGGCCGGGAATTTCCGCGAAGACCTCTTTTACCGGCTTAATGTCATCCAGATAAGGGTCCCGCCCCTCAGGGAACGGAAGGAGGATATACCGCTCTTGGCCCGGCACTTTTTCAAAAAATATGCAGATGAGACGCAGAAGCAGGTGGATAAAATATCGCCCGTAGCCTTAAAAATACTGATGCAATACAGCTTTCCGGGAAATGTGCGTGAACTCGAAAACATTATCGAAAGAAGCGTGGCCCTCGCCTCCTCCAGCGCTATTCAGGCGGAAGACCTATCATTTATAAACATAAACAACGGCAAAGGAGCGAAGATCGACACACCGGCTGTTACCATCCCGTCAGATGGCTTTGATCTCGAAGAATACATAGCCAGAACAGAAAAAGATATCCTTCTTAAGGCCCTTGAGATCAGCCGGGGCGCCAAGCAGAAGGCCGCCGGCCTCCTGGGCATCAGCTTCCGCTCCTTTCGCCATCGTCTGAGCAAATACGGCTTGTGATAGCCATCAGCTATCAGCACTCAGCCTTCCAGTTGCGGGTTCCGAGTTACGGGTTTCGGGTTAAAAAACTCGCACCTCGTAACTCGCAACCCGAAACCCTTCTCCCGACTCATCACTCATCATTAAGCCGCAAAATACCCTTGCATAATCTTTCTCCATCTGATATAAATCGTTTCAGCTCGTGAAACAATTTGTCAGCGGTCAGCTTTCAGCCCTATACCAGGGGATAAAATTCCAGATGTAGGACGGGCATCTCGCCTGTCCGGCCAGACCATTCAGTCAAAAGGAGGTCACTGGTGGATATTTTCAAAAAAAGATGGGTTACGGAAAAACTGAGAGAGGCCACATCATTCTCGCCGGTTACCGTGCTGACCGGCGCCAGGCAGACAGGCAAATCCACACTTCTTAACTACGAAGAGCCGTTCCGCTCCTGGCGTTATGTAACTATGGACGACCTGGATGTCATGGCCATAGCCACCAAAGATCCGGGCGCTATCATTGAAGATAGCGGGCCCCTTATAATCGATGAGGTACAGAAGGCGCCAAATCTTTTGCCTGCCATAAAGATGGCAGTCGATCGGGATCGAAGCCGGCGATTTATCCTCTCCGGTTCCTCCAATCTGCTTCTCATGAAAGGGGTATCGGAGACCCTGGCCGGAAGGGCTATTTATCTGGATTTGTTTCCTTTTTCCTATGGCGAATACAAGGGAAAGGGCCGGCCCGACTGGATTTCCGACGTCCTTGCCGGAGTTGAACCCCGATTTCCTGAGGTATCCGGTGAAGAAAACATACGGTCTCTCCTATTCCGGGGATTTCTCCCCCCGGTGACCGAACTCTCCCAGGAGAAACACGTAAGCCTCTGGTGGCGAGGTTACATAGCCACCTATCTGGAAAGGGATCTGCGTGATATAAGCCGGATATCAAACCTTCCGGATTTCCGGAGGGTAATGAGCCTCCTTGCCATGCGGCAGGCCAGCATACTCAGGCAGAGCGAGGTAGCAAGGGACGCAGCCCTTAGCGCCGCCACGGTCTCCAGATATGTAAACCTGTTAGAAGTCTCCAACCTGTTTGCGAAACTTCGCCCCTATTCCAAAAACGTGGCTACAAGGGTTATCAAATCACCCAAGGGTCTGTTTGTCGATTCGGGGCTTGCCTGCGCCCTGGCTGGATTTACGGAGAAAGACCGCATACCCGATGAATGGTGGGGAGGACTTTTCGAGGGGTTTATCTTTTCGAATCTCTTAATAGTTACCCATCTAACCGGGGGAGAGATTTATTACTTTCGGACACAAGGAGGTAAAGAAAAAGAAGTTGATTTCATACTGGATGTAGGCGGAAGACTCTGCGCCTTTGAAGTAAAGTTTTCGGAACGTATTGCACTCCGGGACGCAGAGGGCATAAGATATCTTCAAAGCCTGCTCCCGCGTTTGTCGGGCGGTGTGGTCTTATATGCCGGCAAAGAAATAAAGAGACTTTTTAAGGGAATCTACGCCGTGCCGTATTGGTGTTTATAACAGCGGTCAGCTTTCGAGTTGCGGGTTCCGAGTTACGAGTTGCGAGTTTTTTAACCCGAAACCCGTAACTCGCAACCCGAAACCCTTCTCCCGACTCATCACTCATTACTCATTACTCATCACTAAGTCCTGCCAACATTTGTCAAACCAGTGACAAAATTTGTCACTTTCAGCTAATCCTCGCAATCCTTAGTACGCTATCCAAGCCAATAATCCACAATATATTGTGGTATCAATTTATTAAAACCTATATCTTGGACATAGCCAAAGTTGGCATCACTATTGCTATAAAAATAAAGCAACTACACAGGTTCAAAGTTCCAAGGTTCACGGTTCAAGGTTAGAGAGCGATGAAGATTGAACGGTTTGAAGATATTGAGGCATGGCGCCTGGCACGTGAATTGACTCGAAAAGTGTACCGTCTAACAAAGAAGCCAACCGTGAACCTGACAACCGTGAACCCTGAACCTGAGTAATTACAAAAAAAAACAAAAAAATTTAAAGAAATCATGCAAGAGCCGATAAGGAATGATAGTAACACCTTAGCTGTTCGAAAACTGGGTTGGGTTTTCATTGGGCAAATGGAATGGTAAAATATATGAAATGATGGGTAATAAAATCGGTTCACCGTTCCGAGTTCCGGGTTGAAAAACTGTGAACCCAGAACCGTGAACTTGGAACAATTTCCAGAACCCACTATTCCATCACTCCAGCAGTAGGTCGGGCGTCTCGCCCGACACAAAGGAATCATACGATTTAATTCTAACCAACGAAAGGGAGGTGAACGAAAAGTACAAATGAAGTCAAACGCGCCACTATAACCGGTAGCCGAACCCTTTAGGGTGCGAAGAAGAGGAACACTAAGTTATCTATTAAGAACAAGGAGGCAAAAAAAATGTTAGCAAAGATGAGAATGAAGAGAAATCAAAAAGGTTTTACGCTTATCGAACTCATGATTGTCGTGGCCATCATCGGCATCCTGGCCGCCATCGCCATCCCGCAGTTTAGCGCGTATAGAATAAGAGGCTATAATGCGGCTGCTAAGTCTGATCTCAGGAATGCCTATACGGCCGCCCAGGCATATTTTTCAGACAACCCTACTGGCGTTGCAACCCTTGCCCTGCTTCAAAACTATGGTTACAACCCAACAGTTGATGTAACCGTAAATCCCGCCGGCCTCACAGCTATCGGTGGTGGTCCCATGACAAGCGTCCACGCCAGTGGCGATACCACTTATTCTTGTACTTTTGAAGGGGTTATAACTCCGTAGGCGTAGTAACGTTGTTGAGAACTTTCACTTAAGGCAAGAGGCGTCATTGAAAAAAGGGCTGTCCCACCGGGCAGCCCTTTTTATTTAGGTCATAGGGTGTAGAATGTATCCGCAGGGAACGATGCTGTGCAGAAGAATGGCGAAGATTGGGGACGTTGTTGAAAACTTTCACTTAAGGCAAGAAGCGTCATTGAAAAAAAGGCTGTCTTAACAGACAGCCTTTTTTGTCATTCCCGAGGGTTTAATCGGGAATCTGGTTTTTCAGGCAGTTTAAACCAGATTCCCGCTCAGAATCGTTGCGGGAATGACAAAATTCGTGACCGATTATCCT
>OMKS01000207.1_pt1 | contig 54287 bp, 31 predicted proteins | sample 1674721 | NCBI WGS metagenome assembly OMKS01 (sample SAMN06264996, study PRJEB25208) | sediment metagenome | isolation source: hot spring sediment | place: USA: California | collected 2014-09-02 | reverse complement strand
ACATTCGTGACATTCGAGCATTCGTGTGATTCGTGATCGAAAATCAGGCTCTTGGCCACGAATGTCGGGTAGTGAACAGTGAGATACAAGTGAAGAAGAACAAAACGCGAGATTGACCTTGGGCAGTAATTGCACTACAATGTCAGTAAGCCAAGAGCTAAACTTACGAAGTCTTATCTTATGAAGCCATGTATCTCAATGCTACCAGCAACGTTCCTGTAACACAAACGAAACGTAGCAGATCGAATTTCGGTTTACACTTATAGCGACGAGGTAGCGTTTCTCTCGTGCGTTGTCGAGCAAACTGAATTGAAATCTGCCACGAATTGCACGGATTAGGCCCAGATTTGTGTTAATGCGATATTTCCATCTGTTTTGTGAGACCTCATTATTATTTTGTTTATATCCGTTGTAGGAGGACTTTATGGCAGGCGAACGTGTACTGGTCGTAGACGATAGCTTGGTTTACCGGGACCTGTTGGTCAACCACGTGCTCACGCCCAATGAATACGTGCCGCTGACTGCGAAGGATGGAGATGAAGGGTACCGGGTTGCCCTGGATGAGGCGCCAGACCTCATCATCATGGACATGCAAATGCCAGGTATGACCGGGATCCAGGTCTTGGAAGCGCTGCACGAGGCCGGCAGCGAGATACCCGTCATCATGATGACACTCCACGGTTCCGAGGATCTGGCTGTGCGGGCCTTTCGCCTGGGGGTCAAGGATTACGTCATCAAGCCCTTCGACATCGAGGAAATGTTGATGGTGATGGATCGCGCGCTGACCGAGGTGCGCCTGCGACATGAACGGGATGCGCTGACCCAGGAGTTGATCGAGGTGAACCGGACGTTGAAGGCCGAGCGGCGCCAACTGGAAGCCGTCCTGACCAGTACGACCGATGGCGTCTTGGTGGTTGGGGATCACGCGGAGGAGAGAATCATCCTGGCCAACGACACGGCCCGCCGCGACTTTTGTATGCGGGGCGACGTGGTCGGTGAACCCTTGAGGGAGGTTTTGGAAGACGAAATCCTGGTCGACGTGATTCAACGCGCCAAAGAAACAGGCGAAACCGCCCATGCTGAAGTGCCTCTATCCGACGACGAGCGGACGCTCAACGTCAATGTCACGCCGATCCCCGGCGTGGGCCGGGTAGCCATGATGCAGGACATCTCCTATCTCAAAGAGTTGGACCGGATGAAGTCGGAATTTGTCTCCACCGTCTCCCACGACCTGCGCTCGCCGCTGACGTCGATCAAGGGTTTTGCTAATCTCATGCCCTCGGTCGGGACGTTGAATGAACAGCAGATTTATTTCTTGGAAAAGATCCAGAGCGGTGTCGAGACAGTGACCACGATGATCGGCGATCTGTTGGATTTGGGACGGATCGAGGCCGAGGTGCGCATGGAGATGCAGTCGTGCGACGTCAGAGCGCTTATCGAGAGGGTCGTCGAGGGACAACAAAATCACGCCGAACTGAAACGGCAGACACTTCAGGTGGAGATGCCGCCGCAGATCCCCTCGGTGTTGGGGAACGCGCTTCGATTGGGCCAAGCGCTATCCAATCTACTCAGCAATGCCATCAAGTACACGCCTGAGGGGGGGGACATCTCCATCTCTGTCGGGCGCGAGAATGGACAGGTCATCATCATCATCGAAGACGATGGCATCGGCATCTCCCAAGAGGACCTGCCGCACATATTCGATAAGTTCTACCGCGTGGATAGCCCAGAGACTGAGGGCATCATTGGCAGCGGACTGGGCCTCTCCATCGTCAAGACCATCGTGGAAAAACATAGCGGGCGTATCTGGGTCGAAAGTCAATTGGGCAAGGGAACGACATTCACCATCATGTTCCCCGCCGTCACCCAATAACCCAATCACCCATTTGACAGGCAGACCAATGCGCGGTATCATCCCCCATTGCTAAAGTTACTTCACTCCAAATCACGATAAAAGGGGGACCCCTATGCCTGAAACCGAAGTATCCACATCGATGAAGCGCGCGATGGTTATCGCTGCCCACCCCGACGATCCCGAATTTGGCTGCGCCGGGACAATGGCCAAGTGGGCCCAGGCCGGCAAGGAGATCACCTACGTCCTGCTGACCAGTGGCGATAAAGGCAGCCACGATCCCGACCTGCGACCGGGGCAACTGGCCGCTCTACGTGAGGACGAGCAGCGGGCCGCCGCCGCTGAATTGGGCGTCGAGCGCGTGATCTTCTTGCGCCATCCCGATGGCCTGTTGCAGAATACGCTTGAACTGCGGCGCCAGTTGTCTAACCTGATCCGGGAATACCAGCCCCACATCATCTTGACCATCGATCCGTGGCGACATTATCAACTACATCCCGATCACCGGGCGGCGGGTCTGGCGGTTTTGGATGCGATATACGCCGCCCGCGAGTGGCATATCTTCCCCGAACAACTGGTGGACGTGAGTCCCTGGCGCGTCGACGAGGCTTACCTATTCTGGACCGACAACGCCGATCATTGGATCGACATCAGCGACAGCATCGAAACTCGCATCTTGGCTTTGGCCCGTCACGCCAGCCAGGTGGGGCTGAAGATGGACGAAATGGCCGAGCGTATCCGCAACTGGACCCGCGAGATGGGCGAGGCGCCCGGTTACGCCCACGCCGAAGCCTTCAAACGCATCAAATTTCGTCGTTAGTGTTTTTTGGTTGTCCTGCAGGAGAGAGAACATGTTCATTGACGCCCATGCGCACGTCGACCGCTACGACATCGACGGTCTCCTGGACTTTGTGTTGGCCGAGATCGATCAGCGCCGTATCCTGACCATCAGCAACGCGATGGATCTGCCCTCCTATCACTCCAACCTGGAGAGCGCCGAACGGTGTCGCTTTGTCCTGCCGATCTTTGGTGTACATCCCTGGAACGCGCCCCAGTACGCCGGTCGCCTGGACGATCTACGGGCCGCGACGGAACAAAGTCCGATGATCGGTGAAATCGGCCTTGATCACTTCTTCGTCGAGGATCCGTCCACCTACCCGGCCCAGAGAGAGGTGTTCGAATACTTCCTGGAGGCCGCGAAGGCACAGGATAAGATCGTCCACCTGCACACCAAGGGGGCCGAGGCGGAGATACTGGCGCTTTTGGATCGATACGACCTGCGTCGCGTGATCGTGCACTGGTACTCGGGGCCGCTGGACGTGCTCCGCGAGATGATTGACCGGGGCTTCTACTTCACCGCCGGCATCGAGGCGCTGCACGAGGCCCACGTCCGGGAAATCGCCCGGGAGATCCCCTCGGAACGACTGCTGACGGAGACGGATAACCCCGGCGGGCCGAAAGCCTACGTCGGCGGGCCGGGCATGCCGGGGTTGATCCAGGACGTCGTCCGGGGCCTGGCCGAAATCCGGGGTGTCACGGCCAAGGCGATTGAGCGCTCCGTTGAAGAGAACCTGCGAGCGTTGCTTCATCATGACCAGTGGTTACCCGATACGTACAAAGCCTTGTTGTACGGTACGTCCTCCCGCTATACGTCGGCAGCCCCGACATGCCGCCACCCGACGCCGTGATCGAAACGCTCCGCCGCTCGGCCGGCCGGGCCGAATGGATACAGGTGCAGCGCCGACGTCGGAGGCCTCGGCGCCCGCTCTGGCCCAGCGCATCGTGGCCTACCGCGACGAGCATGGGCCTTTCACCACCCGCGAGGCGATCCAGGACGTGAGCAGTCTGGGGCCCAAGACCTTCGATCAGGCCGCCTGCCTCCTCCGCATCCGTGACGGCGTCAACCCTCTGGACGACAGCGCCATTCACCCCGAAAGCCACCCCATCGCCGAGGCGGTACTGACCCGGGCCCAACTCCCCCACCACGTGCCGCCGGACCAACGGGAACCGGCGATCCTCAAGTTGCAGGAGGGAGCGCTAAGGCCGATCCCTATCACCTCGTCTCCGACGGTTGGGACCAGGGCTGGCCCATATCGGCGATGCAGGCGCTGTCGGGCGCGGCGGTGGGATCTTCCAGGAAGGCAATCATCATCTGGCGCGGACAACCGGGCGAGGCGCTGGCGCCGTGTCCCACGCCGGGATACTCAAAGTAGTAACCGTGGGATAACGTTTCGGCGGCGCGCTCGGCCCAGGCGGGCGGCGTGATCGGGTCGAACTCGCCAACCATCACCAGCGCGGGGACGTCGCTAACGACGGGCTCGTTCTCAACCGGATCCGCCTCTTCCGCTCCCCAGAACTCGCAGACCTGATACGTCAACCGGCCGAGCATCGCGTGTTCGTAATACCCGAGCAGTTGGGGATATTGCTTCAGCGCCGATTCGAAGGCCTCGGGCGAGCTAAAGGCAATCTCGTCGTGACACTGCACCGACAGCGACGCACCCCGGCTCGACGTGGTCACCTGGGGCAGAAGCGCGCCCCGGATGACCGCCAGCGAGTCGAAACGATCCTGGCTGGCATCGTAGATGATCTGGGGCAGCATGTAACGTAGCTCCGTTTCGTACAGGATGGTGAACACGAACCCGATCAGTCCATTGCCGCTGAGCGTGGTGGGATAACTCTGACCAGTGAGCGTGTGGGTGATGGGGACGTGGGCGGGCGCGGCGTCCAGGCGCGCGACGGTGTCCCAAAAGGCCTGCGCCAGATGAGGATAGTTGGCGCGACAGACCGAATTGGCGGTGCAACTGCCAAACAGCCGGTCGAGCGCCCGGTGGAGGTTGGCCGGGGCCTCAGCGTACAGATCCACGTCCGGGGGATAGACCGCGTCGAGCACGACGCTGCGCAGGCCCTTGGGATAGTCGCGCATCACTGAAAGGGCCAGGCGCGTGCCGTAGGAACCGCCCCACAGGTTGACCTGCTCGTAGTCCAGCGCCCGGCGCAGATCGTCCACATCGGCGGCGCTGGCGGCGGTGTGATAGGCTGAGAGGTCGGCGTCTTGGCGCAGTTCGGCGGCGCAGTCGCGGAACGCCGCGATGAGCAACGCGTCGGCTTGCCACTCGGTGACCGGACGCCCGTCCAGCTCGCGATCGAGCAGGTCGAGGAGCAGCCCGTCCACGTTGGGGCAATCGAGGGCCGGTTCCGAGCGTCCCACGCCGCGCTGGTCAAAGAAAACGACGTCGCGCTGGGCGGCAAAGAGGGGCGCGAACCCCTCCTCGAACTGGTAGCGGAGGGTTTCCAGGACGCTGGCGCCCGGACCGCCGTGCAGAAAGAGGATCGGGTCGGGATGGGCTGCACCACCGGGCGGGTGAAAGATGGCAACCGCCAGGCGGATGGTACGCGCCTGTTCCACATCCACGTGGCGATTTTCCGGCACGAGCAGGTAGCCGCAGTCCACGTGCTGGCCCTGGACGTAATCCTCCGGCAGGGCAAAGGGACAGGGCGCCAGCTCGAAGGTCCCGGGCACGCCGGGATTGGATACTCGGGTTGGGATCGCGGGACGGGTGACCGTCGGCGTGACGGGGGCATCGAAAGCCCCGTTGCACGCGGTCAGCGTCAACAGGATCATCAGCGTAATCCACTTCTTCATATTGCTCCGCTGCGTGTGTTTCAACGATCCAACTGGCACACGCGCCACACCAGCACGCCATACAACGCCAACGCCGTAATCACCAACGTCCCCACGTGGGTCCAGAACGCGGTCGCCGGCACCTGCGCCACCATCGCCATGCGCAACAGCCGGGTCATGGCCGTCGTCGGTATCCAGGGGATGATGGCCTGCAACACACCCGGCAACCTGTGGATCGCTTGTTCCAGCAACAGCGGCGACAGCAGGAATAGGAGCAGCACGCCCATCCACATATTCATCGTCGCGGCGTCTTCGAAAGCCAGCCCCACCAACAACCCTGCCAGCACGGCGAACAGCGCGCTCGACAGGAACCCCACCAGCGCCACGTCCCAATGGACGATCCACCTGGCGTTGAACGCGAACAGGGCGATGGCAATGACCAGGCAGTAGAACAGGCCGACGAGCCCCTTACCAACGATGATGTGAAAGAAGCGAGCGGGCGACACCAACAGCACGTCAAAGGCGTGGGTCTCTCGCTCCTCGATCATAAGGTAGGGCACGACGGCCAATCCGACTACCAGGATGACGATGACGAAATTGAAAGAGAACATGAATGGCTGCCCGATCTCGTCCAACGCGGGATAGATCGGGCGTTCGCTCACGTTGATGCGCACCGTCTGCCAGCTGGCCTGGCTCAACTGGGCCTCGAAAAAGGCCACGCGTTCGGCGACCAGCACCGGGTCGGCCCAGTGCGGCGCGTAACCGTCGATGTCGACGCTGCCGCCGGAACCCTGCGCCTGGCGAAAACCCGGCGGGATGGTCAGACCAAGCACAAAGTGGAACGAGCCGCCCACCTCATTTTCCAGTTCCTCTTGCGAATCGACCAGACGCAGCCGGAACGCGTCGTGCGCGGTCAGTCCCCGGATCAAGACGGATCGCTCGGGATCGTACACCAACACGGTCGGGACGTCGTTGAGCTCGAGCAGCATCGGCAGCACCATGCTCGACAGCATCATCACCACGCCGCCGACGAGCAGGGAAAGCGTCAGCCGGTTTCGGAGGGCGTCCACGATATCCTTGGCCGCGATGGCGCCCAGTATGCGAACGTGGTCCGCGAGGGAGTATCTCTTCATCGTCTACGCCTCCTAGCGATCCGAGCGGCGCACGATCCAAACGAGCAGCGCCAGTAGCAGCCCCGTGTACCCCAGGGCGAGCGCCAGCCGGGGCGCCCAATCGCGCAGGACGACCTCGCCGGCAAACGAGGCCCGGAAGACGTTGAACAGGGCCACGGTGGGGATCCAATGAAAGAGTGTGATCAGCCAGCCGGGCAGAAGATCGTCCAGCAACGAAAGAAACATCGGGAAGAACAGGGGGACGAGCAAGACCCACGCCCACAGGCTGAGTTGCTGCCGCGTCCGCATCGTGCTGCCGAGCAGCAAACCCAGCATCACGCTGAACAGCGCGCAAGAGAGTGCCGCCAGCGCCGCCAGGCCCCATCGGTGGATCATGGCATGGTTTACGACAAAGCCCACGCTGGCGCTCAACAGGGCGTAGCTCACGCCGGTCAGCGTCTTGCCCGCGACCACGTGGGCCGCCGAGGCCGGCGAGACCAGGAGCACGTCCAGTGTCTTCGCCTGGCGCTCCTCGATCATCAGGTGAGTCGGCAGCATCATGCCCACCATCAGGATGGCAAACACCATCCCCATCCCGATCAGCACTCCGTTACCACCCGAGTCGGGCCAGCGGTAGACCCGGCGCTCGGACAGGTGGATGGGGACGGCGACGCCGCTCACCGTGGCGATCTCGCCCTCCACGACCTGTTGCATCTCGCGGGCCTGGGCGTCGCTGACCCAGTTCATGACGTAGCCGGTCAGCGCCGGGACACTGGCATCGCGCGATCTCAGGTCGAAACCGGCAGGAACGAACAGGCCTAACTCGGGCACGTCGCCGTTGGCCAGGTAGCGTTCCATGTCCGCCTGGGAGTCGTAGGTGTATACGTCGAGAAGGGGGCTGTTTTCCAACATCATGACCAGGGACGATTCCCCGGCATCGTAGACGAGCACGTTGATCCGCTCGTCCTCTTCGTTGATCTGGGGAATAAAGCGATACATGATCACGACGAACAGGGCCGAGATAATGACGACGACGGCGTGCCGGTTGCGCAGCGCATCGCGCAAATCCTTGCTCGTGATGGCCCAGATGGTGCGCCAGTGCTTTTTCATTCCTCAAACCTCCCTCGCAGGGGCGCGCCGGTCAACGTGACGAACGCGTCCTCCAACGTCGCCCCCTTCCCGCTGCCGTATGCCGCCTTGAGCCGGGCAGGCGTATCCAGCGCGACGATCCGGCCCCGGTGGACGATGGCCACCCGCCTCGACAGGCGATCCGCCTCCTCCATGTAATGGGTGGTCAAAAAGACGGTCACCCCCTGCCCCGCCAAATCGGCGATAAAGACGCGCAGGTCGCGGGCGACGTTCGGGTCGAGGCCGCGCGTCGGCTCGTCGAGAAAGAGCACCCGGGGCCGGTGCAGCAGCGCGCGGGCGATCAGTAGTCGCTGTTTCATGCCGTTGGAATACTTTTTGACCCGGTCGCGGGCACGCTCGGTCAACCCGACCTGCGACAATACCTCATCCACCCGCACCGGGCTTACCCCGTATAAACGGGCGGTAAAGCGCAGGTTATCGTAGGCCGAGAGCCGCTCGTAGAGATTCTGGTGCTCAAAGACCACGCCGACCTGGGGCTTGAGCCATTCCCGGTCGTCGACTACGTCGCAGCCCATCACCTGGGCCGACCCGGCGGTGGGCCGCAGTTGGCCGGTGAGGATGCGGATGGTCGTCGTCTTGCCCGCGCCGTTGGGGCCGAGAAAACCGAAGATCTCTCCCGGCGCGACGCTAAAACTGACGTGATCCAGCGCCCGCAGGCCGTTATAGTCACGGGTTAAATCTTGCACTTGAATGGCTTGCATCCTGCGCTCCCTTCACGATGATTTAGCCCCAGTATACTGCACCCAGATGGAGGTGCAATAAAAAAGCGCCTAATGGCGCTGGGGAGAGCTGAATGATGCCGGGGAGAGGTTGAATGGAACAGCGATAAAGCGAATGAGCGAGTCAGCGATAAAGCGAATCAGCGAGTCAGCGATAAAGCGAATCAGCGAGTCAGCGATAAAGCGAATCAGCGAGTCAGCGATAGGCGAATCAGCCAGCAATGGTGTGAGGAGGGTATCAGTAGCCGAGCAGGTCGCGCAGTTCGGCGGCGGAGGACTTGCTGAGGGGGATCTCGGTATTGGCCTCGTCGTCCAGGCGCAGGCTGAAGCTGTTGCGGGTATAGGGAATCACCTCCCGGACGTGCTGGAGGTTGACCAGGTAACTACGATGGGCACGGAAAAAGCCGCTGCGGCCCAGGCGCTCCTCCAACTCAGCCAGGGTGAACTGGGTGGGCAGGTGGCGGTCTGACGTGTGCAGAACGCTTTGCCCGCTCTCGGCCTCGGCGTACAGGATGTCAACGGGGTTGAGCAGGATGACCCTGTCCTCCAGGCGCACAGGCACCTTGAAGGGGAGTTCCGAGCGCCTTTCTGCCCGCGGCGAAGGGGTTTCGACCACCCGGCCGCGCGCCAGAGCGAAGATCCGGTCGCACAGCGCGGTATAGCCGGGGGTATCGTCGCCGAGCAGAAGAACGGCCGCTCCGCCGTCGGCCAACTGGCGCATCACGTCGCCGACCAGGTCCACCGAGGCCTCCTCGCAGCGCGCAAAGGGCTCCAGGGCCAGGAGGACGGCCGGTTCGTGGAGCATCGCGCATCCCAGGGCCAGCCGGCGCGCCAGCCCCGGGGCAAGTTTGTCGATCTTGACGCGGGCGTGATCGGCCAGCCCGATCTGCACCAGCACCTCGTCCGCCCGGGACCTGGGCAGGCCTCGCAGGCGGCAGTGAAACGCGAGATTGTTCCGGGTTGAATGGCGCTGATACAGGCAATCCTCGGCGAACAACACGCCCACCCGCTGGCTGAAAAGGTCACGCTGGTCGAACGGATCGATCACCGCCAGGCGCACGGCACCCGCCGTGGGGCGGGTACGCCCGATCAACAACTCCCACAACAGGGCCCTGTCGCTGCCGGGCGGGCCGAGCAGCGCCACGATCTCACCCTCCGCCACGGTCAGGGACGCGACATCGACGAGCAAATCCCGCTCGACCATTTTTTGCAACTTCGTTAATTCGATCATATCGATAGCTTACGATCCTAACCTGGCGGAGCCAGAGCCAAAAAGGAACCTTTGACCGAAAATTCTTGCTTGCTGTGCAAGGATTATTGGTTAGGCCCAAAAAACACGGATTTCCAGGATTAACGGATTTAGCAATCTCTCGCTAGATGGACTCCTTCATCGACCGCCGCCCCCTGTCGTTGTTCCTGGATCGCCTGCCACTGGGGCTCACCCGCCATCTGGACCTGGTTCAGATGCTGATAAAGGCCATCTTGGGCCATCAATGCCTCGTGGGTGCCCTGCTCGACGATCTGGCTGCCCTCCAGCACGACGATCAAGTCGGCGTTGCGGATCGTCGAGAGCCGGTGGGCGATGACGATGGTCGTCCGGCCCACCATCAGCCGCTCCAGCGCCTGCTGGATCAGGAACTCGGTCTCCGTATCGACCGACGACGTCGCCTCGTCCAGGATCAAGATCGGCGCGTCTTTGAGCACCGCCCGGGCGATGGCAATGCGCTGTCGCTGCCCGCCCGATAGTTTGACCCCCCGCTCGCCGATCATCGTGTCGTACCCCTCGGGCAACTGGGCGATGAAATCCTGCGCGTTGGCGACGCGAGCCGCCTCCACCATCTCCTCCTCAGAGGCGCCCGGCCGGCCGAACAGGATATTTTCCCGCACTGTGCCATGGAAGAGAAACACGTCCTGCAACACGATACTGATCTGCTGGCGCAGGCTCTTGAGCGTCAAATCCTGGACGTCGTGCCCGTCCAACGTGATCTTCCCCTCGACCACGTCGTAAAAGCGGGGGATGAGATTGACCAACGTCGTCTTGCCCACCCCCGTCGGTCCCACCAACGCGACGACCATGCCCGGCGCGATGTCCAGGTCGACGTGTTCCAGAACCGGTTCTCCCGCCTTGTAACGGAAGCTCACGTCGTGAAAGCGGATCGCGCCCTGCGCCCGACCGGTCAGCGCGACGGCGTCGAGACGCTCGGTCACGTCGGGGTGCTCGTCCAGGAGTTCCGCCACGCGCTCGGCCCCGGCCATCGCCTCCTGGATACTCTCCCAGGCCTGGCTCAACGTCCGCACCGGCTGGTAGAAAATCTCCAGGTACAGGAAGAAGGCCACCAGGTCCTCGATGGCCAACGCCTGATCCAGGATCAACTGCCCACCAAAGTAAATGAGCACCACCGTCCCCAGGGCCGAGCTAAAATCGACGATGGGGTGGAACGTCGCCATCAGGCGCAAGGCCCGGAGCAGTGAATCGCGGTATTGGGTGATGTGATCGGAGACGCGGGCCTGTTCCACCTCCTCCCGCGTGAAGGCCTTGATCTCCCGCACCCCCGAGAGGTTGTCGTTGAGCACCGCGTTGAGCTCGCCCAGCTTGACCTGCCGCGTACGGAACGCCGGTCGCACGTACTTGGAGAAGCCTTGCATCGCCAGCACGATCAACGGAATCGGGATCATGCTAAACAACGCCAGCCGCCAATTCATCGAGAACAGGATGCTGCTGACGCCGATCAACGTCAACACGCTCACCGTCACGTTGGGCACGGCGTGGGCGATCAACTGCTCGATCAAATCCGAATCGTTGACCGTGCGGGACATCAACTGGCCCGTCTGCTTGTCCTCGTAGAAGCCCAAGGATAACCGCTGCAGGTGTTGGTAGATCGCCTCTCGCACGTCGGCCACGACGCTCCAACCGGCCACGTGGGCCATATAACTGCGCAAGAACTGCAATACGCTGCGCACCACGTAAACAGCCAGGGCCAGCAAGGCCAAACGCGTGATGATACCCATCATCTCCGCACCGGCATCGGGATCGGTGACAATCCCCACCATCTCCCGGACGATCCAGGGGGCCACCAGCTGCGCCCCGACCAACAGGATCATACTGACGACGGTCACTGTCAGCGGCCAGGTGTATTTTCGAATGTATTTGAACACGAATTTAAACGACTTCAAGCTAAAACCTCCTGAACTGATTTGGGTGTGTTTCAAACAATTTAAGCCTTGTTCGTAGTACGCGCGCTAGGTAGCGGCTTCAGCGCGCTTTTACGGCGATAAATCGCCTACTACGAGCTTGGCCTCAAATGAAATGAAACACACCCAACTGATTTAAGCCGCTTACAACTGGCAAACGATCAAGCGCCGAATTTGGCCAGGCGACCGGCGTTGGCCATCGCCAGCGCCATCAGATCGCTGTTGTGAATGTGCCCCAACCCACCGGCCATGCAGGGCCGCTCTCCGAATTGCTGCACCCCATCGGGGCGGATGTATTTGGCCCACAGCAGCACCGGGAGCTCGTGCCAGCTGTGCGCTTTCCACACGGCTGGCGTGGAATGATCGCCGGTGACGAGCACCACGTCCGGTTCCAGGGCCAGTATTTCTGGCAAGACCTGGTCGAAGTGTTCGATGACGGCGACCTTGGCGTCGAAATCGCCGTCCTCGCCCCGGCTGTCGGTTTTCTTGACGTGGAAGAAGAAATAATCGTAATCGTCCCAATACTGCTTCAGCGTCTCGACCTCGGCCTCGATGGTCTCACCGGTCGGCAACACGTCCATCCCGGCCAGTTTGGCCACACCCCGGTACATCGGGTAAGTGGCGATGGCGCCGCACCGGAGCTTGTAGACATCGGGCAACGTGGGCAGGCCAGGGTCTTTGGCGATGCCCCGCAGGTTACAACCATTGGCGGGATGCTCGTCGGCCAGAAGTTCCCGGGCCTCGGCCAGCCAACGGTTCAAGAGCTCCGCCGTCGGCTCAGCCTCGGGCCGCAGGGCCTCGACCGGTAGTGGAGGAAGCCCCGTCTGCTGCGGGTCCGTCTCGGTCAAACCATCGTGGAGCCCCTCGCCCCGCAAGACCAGCACGAAGCGATACTCCTTCACCGGTTCGACGAAGATCTCGTCCACGCCGGGCAAGTCAATCTGGCGCAACTTCTCGCACAACCGCGCGCCGACCTCGGTCGGAATGCGCCCCGCCCGGCGGTCGGTGATGATGCCATTTTCGTCCAACGTGCAGAAATTGCCTCGCGCCGCCACGTCGTTGGGCTGCAAGTCGAACCCGATCCCCAGCGCCTCCAACACGCCGCGCCCGATCTCGTACACCAATGGATCGTAGCCGAAGAGCGCCAGGTGGCCCGGCCCGCTGCCCGGCGTCACGCCCGGCGCCACGGCCGTGCCCAATCCACAGATCGAGCGGATCGCCAACCCATCCAGGTTGGGCGTGTGCGCGACCTCCAACTCGGTGGCGCCTTCCGGCGTTTGCGGCAATCCCCCTATCCCATCCAGCACCAACAATAGAATTTTCGTATCCCCATCAATCGCCAATTCGCGCATCAAATCAAGATCAGCCATCATCTCTCCTTTCAAAAGACATGGACGTACAAAAAGACGTACAAGTAGACAAGGACACCCGGCCCTTGCCTACTTGTACGTTTACATTGAGAATCAGAATTGAATGACAGTGGCTTTGTTTTGCGATTCGCTCAATCTAACGGATCGCCATCTCCGTCTGCTTGTCGAAAATGTGCATCCGGTCCATATTGAAGACCACGGGGATAGTGTTCCCCACCTTGGCGTTCGTTCGAGGATCGAAACGTCCCAGGAATTCGTTGTTATCCGTCACCAGGTACACGATCACCTCGTTGCCCATCAGCTCGGTCACGTCGACTTTCGCCTCTACCTGCACGCCGCTGATCCCCGGAGGCGCGTATTCGCGATCGTGGGCGTCTTCTGGACGGATACCGAACACGACGTCCTTGCCCAGGTACGGGCGATAGACGTCCGCCCTGTCCTCGGGCACATCCAGGATGAAATCCTTGCAATCTACCGCGACCTTGCCATCACGCTCAACCAATTGAGCATCCATAAAGTTGGTGGAGGGACTGCCGATGAAGCCGGCGACGAACATATTGACCGGCAGGTCGTAAAGCGTCTGCGGGGTATCGATCTGGTGCAATAGGCCATCCTTCATGACCGCGATCCGGGTGCCCATCGTCATCGCCTCGACCTGGTCGTGGGTGACGTAGATGAAGGTCGTTTCCAGGCGCAGGTGAAGCTTGCTGATCTCGGCCCGGGCCTGCACCCGCAACTTGGCGTCCAGGTTCGAGAGCGGCTCGTCCATCAGGAAGACGTAGGGCTCACGCACAATGGCACGCCCGACCGCCACGCGCTGTCGCTGACCACCCGATAGCTGCTTGGGTTTGCGATCCAATAGATTACCGATCCCCAGGATGTTGGCCGCCTCTTGCACGCGCCGGTCGATCTCCTGTTTGGGGGTCTTGCGCAACTTGAGCCCAAAGGCCATGTTGTCGTAGACCGACATGTGGGGATACAACGCGTAGGACTGGAAGACCATCGCGATATCCCGATCCTTGGGCGCCACATCGTTGACCAGACGATCGCCAATGTAGATGTTCCCCTCACTAATCTCTTCCAAACCGGCCAATAGCCGGAGGGACGTGGTCTTGCCGCATCCCGAAGGGCCGACGAAGACGAGGAATTCCTTGTCGACGATCTCGATGTTCAGATCGTTTACCGCCACGATGTCGCCAAAGCGTTTCGTGACGTGCTCATAGGTTACGCTTGCCATTTGAATTTGCTCCTTTTAGTATTGATTGCACCGCATGCTTTTTAAATTTTTCAATTAGGCCAGTACGAGTCGCACTCCCGCCTCGCTCAAATCCCATAAAAAAGAAGAGGGGGCCTCACGAGCGGTGACGATGACGTCCGCCTCGGAGATTGGCGCAATGTAAGCCGCCGCCACCCCGCCCACCCGACTGGCCTCAACCAAAACAATGATCTGCGAACCGGTCTCCAGCAGCGAGCGCGCGACCTCCGCCTGTGACAGGCTGTCACCGGTCAATCCCTCGACGGCGCTGACGCCTCCCAACTCCAACACGATGTGATCGGCCCGCAAGCTGGATAGCGCTGAACGGGTCAACTGCCCCGCCATCGCCTGATCGTGATCTTCGACCTGCCCCCCGGTGACGATCAACGTGTGGGAGGTGTGGGCGGCGACCCAATAGGCAATAGCCAGGCCATTGGTGACGATGGTCAAATGGGCGTGATCCGCCAGGTGTTGAGCGACCGCCAATGAAAGCTGCCCAGGCCCCAGGAAAACGGTCTCCCCCGCCGCAACCAATTCCGCCACGGCCCGACCGATGCGCGCTTGTGGGCCACTGGTCGAGGCCAGGTCATCCTCTCCTCCCCCGCTCTTTCTCTTCCTCTTCCTCTTCTCAGGCTCATCAAGAGCCACCGCCCCCCCATGTACGCGCCGGACGGCCTTTTCGTCCTCCAACGCTTTCATGTCTCGTCGAATGGTCGACGTATCGACGTCGAAGCGGGCGGCCAGGTCCGCCACGCGGACCACGCCGCGTTCTGCGACCAATCTGGCTATAGCGCTCCGGCGTTCAACCGTGAGTGTAGGGGGATTTTGCTGCTTCACGACGCTATCTTAGCACATAGCGCACGAATTGTCAAGGCTAAATCGCACGAAGTTGCACGACCCTACTCGTTTTCGCGCATCTTCGCGCACAAAAGGGAGGCTCTCTGCTAGTTCGCCTGGTTGGATTAGCAAATGGTCAATTTTTCGCCACGAATTACACGAATTGTCACTAATCTTTGGGTTTTTCGTGTTAATTCGTGCAATTCGTAGCTAATCTCTCATCGCGACCATGCGAAATCCCAAAGAACCAAAAGGGAAAGGGGCGCGCTTGGCCGCCAACTAAAAACGCCTCGCTGCGTCATCGCAACGAGGCGTTTGCATCAGGTCTGTATGACTCGAACTAGAAGCCGGTCACGCCGAAGCGTGACGGGAAATCATTCATCATCCCATTCGTTCTGCCAATCGTCGGTGAAATCTACCTGGAATGGGTCTTTCCGCACCACCTCCAGTTCAACGCCACACGCCGCACATTCGATCACAGTGCCTTCCCGTGGATTCGATATACTGATAATCGTATCGCAATTCGGACAACGTGTCTTAGCCATCACACACTCTTTCTGACTGAAAATACACCCTAGCCGTGAATCTTATTCGTCTTCATCCTCCCAATCGTCATCGTCGTCTTCATCGTCATCCCAATCGTCGTCCCAATCATCCTCCTCCTCGTAAGGAAAATACACGTCAAAGGGATCAACACTGATCACCTCCAACTCGATCCCACAGTCGGGGCAGGGGAAAAGCATTCCTTCACGCGGATTTTCCAAACTAACAACCGAATCACACTCTGGGCAGTAGGTTTTAGGCATCTTTACCTCCCTTTGATATTTATCCACCCAGTCCATGGAACGCGAGCAGTATAACACAAAACGTCGAATTTTCAGTAAAACATCGGTGATGATTTGGTAAAGATTTGGTTGACAAACGCCCATTGCCCCCCGTTGACTTTTACCCTACCCGATGTTATCATAACAGGAGCGTAACTACTCAGCCTGCTGCCCATTTGCAGCGGATGGGCGGGGGGTTTGGGGTGTGTGGCGGTCGCTTCGCGACCGCCACACACCCCAAACCCCCATTCTCCAGCACAGCAGAGGGCGGGGCTGAGTAGTTACACAGGAGCAAAGGGAACCTGGGGCCCAATGCGGTGGAGGTGATGAAACTATGCACGTGCTCATTCTAGCGCCAACCCATGAAGTGGCGGAGACAATGCGTTCCGCCATCGAAGAACCCAACGATGAGTGTAGCATCGCGCTTTCCTGGGATGACGTGGGTGCCGCGATGAATGCTCAGTCGCTGGATTGTATATTTGTTGAACGGTCTGCCCTGGCCCAAGTTGATCCGGTCGCGCAACTCAAGTTACTCAAGCCTGAGCACTATCCGCCGGTGATCTGCGTCGATGTCTCGTCTGCTGTCTCGCCCAAGGTTCACGTCACGGCCAAGCACATCGCGCAATCGTTCTCACCCTCGTATCAAGTCGGTGAGTTACACATCGACACGCGTAAAAAGCGCGTTGGCATCGATGGGCGGTGGGTCTATCTCCCGCCACTCCAATATCGCCTGCTGCTGACGCTGGCCCGCAGGGCCGGCGAGGTCGTCAGTTACCGCGAGATTCTCAAGGCGGTCTGGGGGCACGACGGGCGCGACGACGAAGCCCGCGAACTCATCAAGGTACACATCTGCCAAATTCGACGGCGTCTGGATCTCGATCCAGACGAGCGTTACATCCAATCGGTGCGAGGCTTCGGCTATATGTTAACGCTTCCAGAAGACGTTGGAATGGTATCATCTCAATAAACCGGTGGACGCGTCTTCCCCTACTTCTTGAGAAGATACTTGGAGTGGATGATCAAGAGGATGAATAGAAATCGCGCAAGATCAATAGGAAAGAAACTCAGCCTGGCCCTGGGGGGTCTCGTCCTATTTATCTTATCTCTGAACCTGATGAAAGAGGGCGCCAGTGACCTGGCCCCGCTCATCCAGGATCATCTCTCTATCAACAACGTCGCCAACAGCCTGGGATTGGGCTGGCTGATGGCATGCCTGATTCTCAGCGGATCGCCGGTAGCTGTCGCAGCCGTCGCACTGATGAGCGCGAACGCCATTTCTCCCGCCCAGTCCTTCACGATGATCACCGGTTCCCGCCTTGGCGCCTCCTTCATCGTGCTGCTGATCGGCTTCGTATATGCCATACAGGGCCACGAGCGATGGAATGCCATGACGGCTGGCGTCCTATCGCTCATCCTCACCGGCTCTATCCAACTCCTGGTCGTCCCGTTGGGCCTGCTGATGCTGAATCAGCAATGGATCAGCGATCTCTCTCTGCCCAATTTCGGCGGTCTTGTGACCGGTTTCAACACGATCTCCGATCCCCTGACCGGGCCCCTGATCGCGCTCCTGCCGGGCTGGGCGCTCTTCCTCGCTGGCATCGGCCTGGTCGCCCTCAGTCTGCGCCTGGTGGACCAGGCCATACCGGACATCCAACTGAAAAAAACCGGCCTCAGCCAGATTCCTCGCCTCGTCTACCGGCCCGAGGTGATGTTCCTGCTGGGATTGGCGATCACGTTGGTCACGATGTCGGTCTCCATCTCCATCGGCATCCTGGTGCCCCTTTCCGCGCGGGGATATATGCGCCGCGAGAACATCATCCCTTACATCCTGGGCGCGAACATCTCGACGTTGGTCGACACGCTCTTCGCGGCCGCCCTGGTGGGCGATCCCCGGGCAATCAGCGTGGTCTGCATTCACATCGTCTGCGGCATCGTGATCTCGCTGCCCCTGATCCTGCTGGCTTATCATCCATACGAACGGGCGGTCTCAAAAGCCCTATCGTGGATCACCCGTCGTCGCCGAAACTTCGGCATATTTTTAGCCATCATCTTCGTGGTACCCTTAGTTTTTGTCCTGCTTTAAACGTGAGGTAGCGATGAGCAATAGTAACGACAACAGAGAAGGTGCGCTGAACTTACTTCTGTGCACCAACGGTACGCCTCACACCATCCACGCGATTGATCTGGGTGTTCAAATCGCTGAAGCGATCGCCGGCAGCGTTGATATCTTAAGCATCGTCGACCGTCAAGGTCGGACGCCCGAAATCTGTCGCATTGCCGAGGAGGCCAAAGGAAGCCTGGAAGCGAAACGTATCCCAACCGCGATTTTAGAGCGGACCCCCCCTCTGGTCGACGCGGTGATTCAACAGACCCGGATCAAACCTTACGATTTGGTCGTCATCGGCAGCCGGGGACGGAAGGGGGTGACACGTCTCCTGTTGGGCTCGGTGGCTCTCCGAGTCAGCGAGCACACGCCGGGCTCGGTCTTGATCGTCAAGGGGCGACCGCGGCCGTTCAGACGTTTCCTGGTTTGCTCCTCGGCCGGTCCCGCCAGCGAACAAACGGTGCGCTTCGCCGGCCAACTGGCCCGAAGCCTTGACGCGACGCTGACGCTGCTTCACGTGATGTCTCAACTACCCATCGTCAAAGACGCCTACCTGGCGGATCTGGAAGCCCCGGCCGAGGACCTGATAGCCTGCCAATCGCGGGAGGGCCTACACCTCCAAGCGATGACCCAGTACTTGACTCAAACGGGACTGAAGACCCGGGCGGTCGTCAGGCACGGCCTGGTACAGGACGAAATCATCACCGAGGCCAAGGAAGGGCGCTACGATCTACTGATCACCGGCGCTCACTTCACGCCGGGCCTTGACGAACGGTTGGTCAACGACCTGAGCGCGGATCTCCTCCTGGCAATCGACCGGCCGGTGTTGATCGTTCGACAACCACAAATGCATTCTTCAGACAGGAATCTCAATCCTGTTCACGAATGATGACGAACACGCCAGACACCTCCAATCTACCGGGGCAAATTCGCTATAGCCGGAACTTCAACCTCTGGCATGCGAGCGCTCAGGGGATGGGCGTGATCATCATCCTATCCGCCTTCATTCTCATCGGGCAAACGACGGCGGTAGCCGGGCCCTGGGCGCCGATCTCTTTCTTTCTGGCCATCTTGTTACTGGTTCCCAACGTATTGGTCTACGCCGAACTGGCTGCCAGCCTCCCTTGCGCCGGCGGCGCTTACGTCCAGATTCACGAAGCCCACGGTGGATGGCTCGCCTTTCTCACCGGTTGGGCTCTCGTCATCGCCAGCTTGAGCGTTGGCGTTATCCTGGCACAGGGATTCGCCGCCCAGATCGCTGCCCTGCTCTACGATCAATTCGATCTGACGAGCGCCCCATGGCTGTGGGCTATCGGTCTGATCATCATGTCATCGATCAGCAACGCCCTGGGGACTCAAAAAACGAGGCGAGAGTTTCTCATCTTTGTCTTGCTGGGTATCCTGTTGGGTGTCGTGTGCCTATCTATTCCCGCCATACAACTCGGCAATTACACCATGGAGACGTCGTCACGTCCGCCAGCCCCATTCAATGCCTCTCGCCCTGGATGGGAACAGGCTATCACGCTGCTCATAGTTCTTTTCGCCGGGGTAGAGATCACAGCCAGCCTCAGGGGCAGGCCGCGCCTCCGTGACCAAGCCCTTTTGGGCGCGCTGTTGCTCACCCTCCTGGCGGCTACTTTGCTGGCAACCGGTATTGCCATCGTCGCCATCGGCGTTTTGGGCGTCGAAGTCCTGTCCGATTCCCCCATTCCCCTGGCTCTCTTGGGCGCCCACGTCGCCCAGGGGCTTGGACGCCCCTTAATCCTGCTCGTCGCTAGTCTGGCCCTGGCTCTGGCCTTCAATCGCCTCTTTCTGCTGACCGTGCGCCAGATCTACCGGATAAGCAAAGATGGGTATTATCCCACCGGCCTGCAAAAAATCCACGGCCGTTTCCGGACACCCATCTGGATCATCATCTTGATCGCCTCGTTCCAACTCTCTCTGGTCTCTCTTCCCACTCTCTTCCTTGGGAAATTATCCAGTTTGCTCTACTTGTTGGTGATGATGGGCGTGAATTTGGCGCTGCTCCAACGGAAGCAAGCCGTATCCGCCACCTTCACCCTACCCTTCCATCCGTGGGTTCCCAGCCTAACACTGGCTATCGACGTGCTCATCAGCCTGCTATGGGCGCCAGTTTACCTGGCGTGGGCCGGCGGCTTGATCGCACTGGGCATTCTCTTCTACATCCTCTACGCCCGCGGCCATCACATAGAAGCCCAGGAAGGAGTGATCGTCTTCAAGCCCTCACCCGAAAAGAAAACCCAAGCCGAGTACCGCGTGATGGTGCCCATCGCCAATCCGGCCACCGCTGACGTTCTCCTTCGCTTGGCCGGGGTACTGGCCCGTCAGAAAAAGGGCGAGGTGTTAGCCTTGCAAATTGTGACCGTCCCCGATCAAATTCTACTGGAAGAAGGGGCGCGTCGTGCTCGCGCCAGCCGGATATTGTTGGAACAAGCGGTCGCGCAAGCCCAGGAGGAGAATTTCGAGATTCAGACCGTTACCCGCGTGGCCCACAACGTCGCTCAAGGCATCGTCGACACCGCCCGCGAGGAGCACACGGACTTGATCATACTGGGATGGCGAGGATACACGTACTCTTTTGGCGCCTCACTGGGGCCAATCATCGACGCCATCATCCGAGACGCCCCCTGTGACATCGTCGTTGTCAAGGGAGACGGATGGAACGCGGTGAAAAAAATCCTCGTTCCGACGTCTGGAGGGCCTCACGCCTCTATCGCAGCACAGTTAGCGACGTCGATCGCCGAAGCTTACGATTCGGAAATCACCGCGCTCTACGTTCAACTGGGGCGAAGCACGCCTGAGCAAATGGAGGAAAATCGGCGACGTCTCGCCAGCACGCTGAACGGATTGGTATTCAACAAGGCACCGGAACAGAAAATCATCGTCGCTGACAACATCGTCGAAGGCATTGTACAGGAGGCCAAAGGGTATGACATGGTGCTCCTGGGCGCCTCGGAAGAGGGACTATTCGACCAAGTCGTCTTCGGCAATATCCCCCAGAGGATCGCGGCCCAGGTGTCCAACACGGCCATCATCGCCCGGCGCTACGGCGGACCGACCGAGTTCTGGACCCGCCGGTTATTGCACAGTCTCCGCCAAACGTTTCCCTCCCTCGACGCTGAGGAGCAATTGGAACTCCACGAAGAGATGGGGCGCAACGCGCAGCCCGGTATCAATTTCTTCGTCCTGATCGTCCTGTCCAGCATCATCGCCACGCTGGGTTTGCTGCTGGATAGCGCCGCCGTCGTCATCGGCGCTATGTTGGTCGCGCCCTTGATGTCTCCTATCCTGGCCTTCTCGCTTGGCATAGTGGTGAGCGACGTGCGATTGATACGACGTTCTATCGAGGCAGTCTTCAAAGGGATCGCGCTGTCCATCGTCCTGGCCATTTTCATCGGCATTCTTTCCCCGTTCAAAGGATTGACCGACCAGATTGTGGCCCGCACGCAGCCCACTTTACTCGATCTGGCCGTGGCCCTGGCCTCTGGGATGGCGGGCGCCTACGCGCTGGCCCGTAAAGACGTCAGCGCTGCGCTACCCGGCGTCGCTATCGCTGCCGCGCTCATGCCGCCCCTGGGAGTCGCCGGTCTGGGATTATCGCTGGGGAACCCGCGTGTCGCCGGCGGCGCTTTTCTGCTCTTCATCACCAATATCACCGCGATCAGCCTGGCCGGCGTGCTCGTCTTCATCGTGCTCGGCGTCCGTCCCCAGACCTGGCAACCGGACATCGAACAACGCATCCATCGCAACATCCTCGGATTTGCGTTCTTGCTACTGGTGATCGCTATTCCCCTGGGCATCATTATGAGCGGCATCATCCAAGACACCCGCACCCAGGAGACCATCCGACAGGTGCTCCAAAGTCACGCGGCAGCCCAAGGCGGAACGCTCGTCGAATTCGAGTATCAATTACAAAGGGATGATCACCTGACCATCGTGGCCACCATCCGCTCTAGCAGGCCAACCGAGCAATTGGCCGTCGACGCAGCCGCCAACGCCCTGCGCCAACGCCTGAACCGTCCTGTCACGCTGGAGTTAGTCGTCTTGCCGGTCACGAGATCGAACGAGCCGTGACGTCTAAGGCGTCTAACCGGATCGAAACGTCAATCGATCAAAGGCTCGTTTGCCTATCGTCAGGCAAGCGCGTCCTTCAACCCACTTGAGCTGATACGCTTCTCTGCGCTCGCCTTCTGTCATCGCCTGGGCCGAGTGGTACGGGCCTTGGGTCGGGCCTTGGGTCGGGCCTTGAGTTAGGCCGTGTGGATTGTGCACGACGATTTCGTAGTCCTCATAGGCCGGTTCGTAAGCGCCTTCGGTCCGGCGGGCAAAATTGAGGACCGGCTCCCCTTGCTCGTCGGCGCCGGTCGTCAGCGTGAAGTAGGTTCGCCGAGAAGCACCCGCCTGGAAAGCGTCGGTCTGCCCGTCATCCTCGTACATCACGCTTTCGCCATCCCCAGGGTAGACGTGCAACTGCACCTGATCGACGGCTCTTTCTCCCACGTATTGCATCACCGGCCACATCGGCACGACCGATCCCGCCCGGACGAAGAGGGGCAATCGCTCCAGACCCGCTTCGACGGTGACGTGAGCCGGCCCCTCGTACATCTCGTCTGTCCAGAAATCGTACCAAGTCCCTTCCGGCAGATAGACCTGGCGCTCTGTGGCGCCTTTCTCGAGCACCGGCGCGGCCAGGAAAGCGTCGCCGCACAAGAACTGGTCATCCAGGGTGTAGGTTTCCTCGTCGCGTTGGTCATCCCAGAACAGGGGCCGCACGATCGGCTGGCCGGTACGATGGCACTGCCAAAACGCGGTGTACAGGTACGGCAGGAGCCGGTAGCGCAGCTCGATGTAGCGGCGATTGATGGTCAGGTAAGGCTCTCCCCAACTCCACGGCTCTTGATCCTTGCTGTGGACGAAGGTGTGGGAGCGGAAGAAGGGCATAAAAACGCCCATCTGCAGCCAGCGGGTGAAAAGCTCGCCGGTGGCGAAACGGGAATAGCCGCCGATGTCCGGCCCGGTGTGTGCAAGGCCGCTGAGCCCCAGATTCACCAGCATAGGTACGGAGAGCCACAGGTGTGTCCAACTCGAGCGGTTGTCGCCGGTCCAACTCATGGCGTAGCGCTGCACGCCGGCCCAGCCAGAGCGGGTGATACAAACCGGACGTTCGCCAGGACGTATTTTTTTCAGACCTTCGACGGCGGCCCGCGCCATCTGCATGCCATAGACGTTGTGGGCCTCGGCGTGCCGCCCGCCCCGCCCTTCCATGTCGTGTGATATGAACGATGGCATCGTCGTGGCATGCAGGCCAAAAATGGCCGGCTCGTTCATATCGTTCCAGAAGCCATCGACGCCGACGGCGGTCAACTCGCGGTACAACTCGCCCCACCACTCGCGCACGCGGGGATCGGTAAAATCTGGGAAATAACAATCACCCGGCCATACCGGTCCCTTGAAAAGCGTCTCGCCGTCCGGGTATTTGCAAAACACGTCTTGCTCCAGACCATCCCGGCAGACCGAATAATCGTGATCCACCTTGATGCCCGGATCGATGATCGTGATGATCTTGAAACCCTGCTCGTGCAAATCGTCGATCTTCTTCGCCGGGTTGGGGAAACGCCGCGAGTTCCAGGTAAAACAGCGATAATCGTCCATGTAGTGAATGTCCAGATGGATGCAATCACAGGGCACGTGGTAAACCTGGCGGAAATCCCGGGCCAATTGGCGCACGCGGGCCTCCGGATGATACGACCATCGACTTTGATGATAACCCAACATCCACAAAGGGGGCAGGGGTGTGCGTCCCGTCAGTTCGGTATAACGGTCGAGCACGTTCTCCATCGCCGGGCCGTAGATGAAATAGTAGCACAGCGCCCCATCCTCGGCGCCAAAGGACATGACACCGGGATCCCGTTCTCCCAGGTCGAAATAGCCACGGAACGTGTTATCGAAAAAGATGGCATATCCCTGATCCCCTCCACTGTGCAATCCCAGGAGCACCGGTATGCACAGGTGAATCGGGTCTTGACCCAGTTTGTACGTGCGGGGATCGGTGTTCCAATTGGCGTAGCGCCGCCCGCGCAGGTCGAGCCCAAACGCCCGCTCTCCCAGGCCGTAGAAATGCTCATCCTCTTGAATCTGTTTCTGGCAGGCGACCGGTCCCTGGGGATGCCACCCTGCCCCGGATTCATCCTGGTTAATCACGCGACCGTCCAGATCCAGGAAGGCCAGTCGACCCTGCGCTCGATCAATTCGGCACACCAGGCGGGCCGTCCGGAGTTCGATGCTGTTCTCGGATCTGTTTTCGGTCACCTGGAACTCACACGGCGGCCAATCCGCCTCCGGTTTGGCGATGGCGTAGGATTGCATCTCAGCCACTGCGGGATCGCCGTCCCCTGTGGGATCGAAGTAGACCCGGATCACGTCGGGCGCCAGAACGGTCAGGGTATAGATGCCGCCGTCGCACGTGATGGCGACGCTTCTCCCCCGGCGCTCGTGATTGACAACCTGCCCCGGCCGTCGATAGTCTGACAATGCTGGCGCGGGTTGCGTCTGGACGTGTTCCTTGAAGCGGGCTCGATACCAACGTTTGCGAAACAAATAAGTCACGGTATACCATAACGTGCGTAATCCCATCTCCCGGGTCGCACGAAAGATCAACCACAAAAGTTTGAACATGAGAACTCCTTAATTCTCAAGAAAAAGGCCCTGGAACGAGACGTCCAGGGCTAATTTCCATCATCAATTGACCACTTGCTAAGCCGAGCACGCGAACTAGCAGAGAGCCGAATTTCTCTCAGTTCTTTGTGAAACTCTGTGTCCTCTCCGTACGTCTCCGTGTCCCAATTGGACGATCTGGATAGTTACAATTGCACAAATAGACGGATTTCACGAATTCGACGGGAGATTGGAAAGGCTTTCGTGCAATTCGACCATTCGTGCCCTTCATGACAGTTGATTCCGAATGGCCGGTCGTAAGTTAAAAATCAAATTTCGTGCCCTTCTTATCACCATTCGTGCCCTTCGTGTTAACTGTTCCTGCGACGCCATATTTGCAGCAGAAAGACCATCACGAAGCCGGCCACAAACCAGGTTACCCAGTAATCCATCACGTCCAGGATCTTGTCCAGGGCCGACTGATCCGCCCTACGCCTCTCTAATTCCATCGCGAAAGCCTTGGCCGCGGCGGGGTTATCCACCGCGCCGTGGACGAGGGTAATCGACGACAAACGCAGCCCCCCCACCCGGTACCATGCCCTGACGTGCAATATATCTTCCGCAACGTCGGCAATGACGTCAGACACGTCGAAGGGACTTGTGGCCCGCTCGATGAGAGAAAGAGCCATTGGCTTGAGCCAGGACTGAATGGGATAGTCTGTCTCCTCATCCTGCCGGGCTTCCACCGCTCTTTCGATGTGCTCTAAAGGCGAGCCCACGCCGATAGACAGCTTGTGATCGTGCAGCGTAAACGTGACGATCTCTTCAGGTCGCCGGGCATTCCGCGCCGTGTACGTATAGGTGTTCTCCCACATCCTCAACCTCCTATTTTCTCTCAAGCCAACTTGCCCTTATTCTAGCACAAGAAAGCGGCGTCAAACGACGCATTCTGTTGGCGCCACGGTTGTTTTCCGTTTAGAAAAGTTGGTGTTTCGTTGGGATCGGCGGCGAGGTTTCGCTTATTCCTGAAAGCGGTATCCCACACCTCGGACGTTGACAATATATTTGGGATTGGAAGAATCTGGCTCCACCTTCTGACGCAGGCGATAGATGTACCACTTGATAATCTGGCGGGCCTCGTGCAGGTGATCTGGAGTATAATCTCGCACCACCTCGACCAGCTCAGTTGGCGGAACGACCCGGTGGGAATTCTGCATCAGGTGAACCAACAACCTGAACTCACGGGGTGTGAGATCGAGACCCTTTCCATTCAATGTGGCCTCGTGCTTCGTCAAATCCACGAAGAAAGGCCCACGTTGCAATACTCGCTTTTCCTTCTTTTGCATCAAGGCCTGACGTTTCTCCAACGCTTCGGCGGCCGCTTTGCGCACTTCGCTCGGTTCGGCCGGTTTGAGCAAATAGCCGTCCACCCCCTCGCGAATCGCGTCCATTGCCGATTCCAGGGAACCGTGGGCGGTTAAAATGACGACCGCCATACCGGGCCAGCGCCAACGGGCCGCCTCGAGGACGCGCAGACCGTCGACCCGCCCGCCCAGGTTCAAATCCACGATAGCCAGGTCGAAAGGCGTCTCCCGCAGCCGCTCCAGGGCCTCTTCCCCATTGGCAGCCTGCGTCACCACGTGTCCCACCCGGCGCAAGGTCTCTTCCAGGAAAAAGCGGATGCGCTCCTCGTCATCCACCACCAATGTCCTAACGACTTGTTCAGCCATAATTATCCTAACCCGGACAGAGCCGGAACAAAAAAAGGGACATCAACAGCAAATTCTTGCTCGCCGTGCAAGGATCCTATTGGTTAGGCCCTAACCCGGACAGAGCCGGAACAAAAAAAGGGACATCAACAGCAAATTCTTGCTCTGTGTATCGCTTTGAAAAGCTCTGCGCATCTCTTTATCGCTATGGCCTGGTTCGTTACGAGCGTGAGGCATTCAGCACGAAATGCTCGATGGCGACGGCGGCCCCATCCTCTGCTAGCGGCGGCGCGATCCAATCGGCGACTGCCTTGACCGCCGGGCTGGCGTTGCCCATCGCTACCCCCAACCCGGCCCAGGCGACCATCGTCTCGTCGTTGCCCTGGTCGCCGAGCGCCATCACCTGCGCCTGGGGAACCGCCAGGTGGGCGGCCAACCGGGCCAGCGCATTTCCTTTCGTGACACCGGGAGGATTCACCTCGACGAACATCGTGTGCGAACGCACGACTTCCACCTGATGGCCAAAATGCCCCCGCGTCTCCGCCTCAATCCGGTCAGCGTCGCTCGCCTCGGCGACGATGATGAGCTTGATCAGTCGTTCGTACGCGTCCAACACGGAGAAGAGATCGTCGACCCAGATCAAGCGCTCCCCCACCATGCCGTGAAGAAAATCCTCCGACCAGTGTTGATCCTGCTGGAGGTAGACACTGTCGCCGGCGTATAGGACTGGCGTCCCTTCCCGTTGCGCCTGCCAGGTCAAGATTTCCGAAACGAGGCGCGCATCCATCGTCGCCTGATAGAGCGGCGCGTCATCGTCCGGCGCTTGAATCAGTCCGCCTTGATAGGTAATCAGGGGCACGGTGATACCCAGATCCTGCGCAATCGGTCGCGTGAAATCAAACATCCGCCCCGTCGCCAGGGTGACGATTACTTCCTGATTCTGAGCCTCGGCGATGCACATCCGCACCCTGGGAGAGATGACGAGATCGTCGCCGAACAGGGTCCCATCCAGGTCGAGCGCGAGTAGTTTGATCAAGTTTGCACCTCCAACACCCGGTCCCGGCCGGCCAGATCCGGATGCACGCGCACCGTCGCCCCGGGGAAATAGATGTAGGCGAGTTGTGTGACCGCCTCTCCCTGCTCAGCACCAATCTCAATCAGCAGCTTTCCCCCTGCATTAAGCACGCCGGGCGCATCAAGAAACAAACGGTGGATGACGTCCAGGCCGTCGACACCACCATCCAGCGCCAGGCGGGGCTCGTAATCCCGGATGGAGGGCGGTAGTTGGGCGCATTCGCCGGTGGGCACGTAGGGCGGATTGGAGACGATCAGGTCGACCGGGGCCGGGCGGGGCGCAAGAACGTCGCCCACGATGAATTGCACGCGATCGGTCACCCGGTGTCTTTCGGCGTTCCTCTGGGCCACGGCGAGCGCGGCCGGCGAGATCTCAATCGCGTAAATCGTCGCATCGGGCAAATGAAGCGCCAACGACACGGCGATGCAACCAGAACCGGCGCCGACGTCGACGACCGTGCCCGGTTGGCAGGCGAGCACCAGGTCGACCAACGTTTCCGTCTCGGGACGGGGGATCAGCACCTCTGGAGAGACCTCGAACTTGAGGCCGTAGAACTCGACGTATCCCAGGAGGTAGGGCAGCGGATAATCGACGGCCCGGCGTCGAACAAGATTTCGATAATGGGATAATTGACGCGCCGAGGGGACGCGCTCTGGGTGGGCGAGCAACGCCGCGCGGGAAACCTGCAAGACGTGGGCGAGCAACACCTCGGCCTCAAGTCGCGCGGCCTCGGTCACTGGACGAAGGGAGGCGAACGCCTGTTCAAGAAGCTGCCCGGCAGTCAATTCTCTATTCTCAATTCTCAATCCTCAATTCTCAATCCTCAATTCTCAATCCTCAATCCTCAATTCTCAATCCTCAATTCTCAATCCTCAATTCTCAATCCTCAATTCTCAATCCTCAATTCTCAATCCTCAGTTCTCAATTCTCAGTTCTCAATTCTCAGTTCTCACTCCGCTTCCCCCAACGCCTCCAACCGTTCCGCCTGCTCGTTTTCGGTCAAGGCCTCGACAAAGCCGTCCATCTCACCATCCAGTACGGTCGATAACTGGTGGAGTGTCAGGCCGATGCGGTGATCGGTGACGCGGTTTTGCGGAAAGTTGTACGTGCGGATCTTCTCGCTGCGCTCGCCGCTGCCGACCTGAGAACGACGCTTTTCGGCCAACTCAGACTCTTGTTTCTGTCTTTCTATCTCATACAGCCGGGCGCGCAGGATGGAGAGGGCGCGGGTCTTGTTCTGCGTCTGCGAGCGCTCGCTCTCGCAAGCGACGACCATGCCGGTCGGTTTGTAGGTGATGCGGATGGCGGTCGCGTTCTTCTGCATGTGTTGCCCGCCCGGCCCGGAGGCGCCATAGGCCACGATCTCCAAATCATTCAGATTGACCTTGACTTCCACGTCGTCGACTTCGGGCAGCACGGCGACGGTGGCGGTGGAGGTGTGGATGCGACCGGAGGATTCGGTGATGGGCACGCGCTGCACGCGGTGGACGCCGCTTTCAAATTTCAAATGTGAGAAAGCGCCCTTCCCCTGGACGCCGAAGATGACCTCCTTGAAACCGCCCACGCCGGTGGGGTGCTCGCTCAACAATTCCGTCTTCCAACCCTGTCGCTCGGCGTAACGGGTGTACATCCGGTAGAGATCGGCCGCAAAGAGCCCGGCCTCGTCGCCGCCGGCCCCGGCGCGAATCTCGATGATCACGTCCTTGGCGTCGCGCGGGTCTTTGGGGATGAGCATCCGGCGCAGTCGCTCCTCCAGGCGTTCCAACCTGGCGGTTAAGGTCTCGACCTCCGCCTGGGCCAATTCCTGGAATTCAGGATCGACCGCCTCGACCAACAACGCCTCTGTTTCCTCCAGCTCCTCCTGCGTCTCTTTGTAGGACCTGTAGGCCAGCACCATATCCTCAATGTCGGAACGCTCTTTGGCGTACTCGGCCACCAGTTCGTAATCCTGTGCCACCTCCGGTGTCGCCATCAGGCGGGTCAATTCCTGGTATCGTTCTTCGACTGATTCTAATTTTTTTAGCATGTTTTCCTAGTTTCACATTTATGACAAGACAGGGGGTGGCCTGGGAAGGCCACCCCACGCGCACGAGGTATTATAGCAAAGCCAAGCGCGGCGTCAAGTATTTTTCGAGGCGCCCCACGTCGGCTTGTGCTCCTGACGTGAACCTGATAAAATACTTTTCATCAACTAAACCGAATGTCGAAACGAATGTCGAATGGAACAAATCATGCACCCGGTCAATCAATCCCAAAAACACCAACAGCGCATGGGGAAGATAGCGCTCGCCCTGCTTCTGGGGGGCTGCGCATCGTTGTTCTTGTGGGCGATGATTGCGACGGCGGCCCCGGTCGGTCGTTCCGCCGCTCCCGGTTACGATCCCATCGTGGCCGAGATCATCACCTGGGTCAACACGCCCACGCTGGCGTACGACCTGGCGGGTTTGACGGGCGAACGGCCCGTCGTCGTCGCCGGGTCGCTCTACACCATCGCCACGCGCAATTCCTACCAGACCGAGGCGATCTCGATGGCGACCCGCTACGTCTACGAGCAGTTCGCCTCCTTCGGGTTGCCGGTCGCGTATCACGACTATACCTACAACACCTATCACTGGCGCAATGTGATCGCCGAGAAGAGCGGCGTGATCAGCCCTAGCCGCATCTACGTCCTCACCGCCCACGTCGACAACATGCCGGAAGGCGCTCTGGCCCCCGGCGCCGACGATAACGGTTCCGGCTCCGTCGCCGTGCTGACGGCCGCCCGGCTGCTGGCGCCTTATCATTTCACCCACACGCTGCGCTTCATACTCTTCACCGGCGAGGAGCAAGGCTTGCGCGGCAGCGCGGCCTACGCCGCCGAATGCAAGGCCCGCGGGGAGGACGTCGCTGGCGTGATCAACCTGGACATGATCGCCTACAATTCTACCTACCAGCCCATCATCGACCTGTACGCCCAGACCGGGATGACCGGTTCCATTGAGCTAACCCACCTCTTCTCCAACGTGATCGGCGTCTACGAATTGGACCTGATCCCCCACCGCTACGACGTGTCCAGTGGGTTTCCCATCCAGAACAGCGACCAATGGCCCTTTCTCCAGCAGGGTTACCCGGCCTTCCTGGCGATTGAGGGCCTGGACGACATGACCCCCTACTATCACACAGTCGGCGACACCCTGGAGACGCTCGACCTGGCCTATTACGCCGACTACACGCGGGCGTCCATCGCCGCCATTGTCCACCTGGGCGGGCTGTTGGCGGGCGAGCTGGCGGGCGCGGTGCACGAAACGGATACAGGCCGGCCGCTGGAGGCCGTGGTCGAGGCGCGCGCGTCTCACCACGCCCGTCCGTTCACGACGTCGAGCACGCTCACCGGCGCCTACACCCTCTCGCTGCCGGCCGGCCGTTACACCGTGACCGTCGCGCGGCCGCTCTACTACCCGGCGGTCTTCACCGACGTGTCGCTCGTCGCCGGCACGGTGACCACCCACGAGGCTATGTTAACGCCGTGGCCTCGCCTGTATCTGCCGGTGGTCATCCAGGCATATGGCGATTAAACGCCGCTTCTCCGGCTACGTCTTCGACCTGGACGGCACCATCTACCTGGGCGACGCCTTGCTGCCCGGCGCCCGGTCGACGGTCGAGACGCTGCGCCGGGCGGGCGCGCGCGTCGTCTTCCTCAGCAATAACCCCCTCCATTCCCGGAGCGATTACGCGGCCAAACTTTCCCGGCTGGGCATTCCCACCACGCCCGACGCAGTCGTCAACTCCTCGTGGGTGATGAACCGCTGGCTGACGTGCGAGATGCCCGGTGCGACGCTCTTCGTCGTGGGAGAGCCGCCCTTGATCGCGGAACTTCGAGAGGCTGGCTTCGACTTCAGTGAACAAGCCGGCGAGATCGACGTCGTCGTCGCCTCCTTCGACCGGACATTCGACTATCACAAGCTCCAGGTCGCCTTCGACGCGATCCGCGCCGGCGCGCGTTTCGTCGCCACCAACGCCGACCGCTATTGCCCCACGCCCGGGGGCGGCCTGCCCGACGCCGCGGCCGTCATCGGCGCGATCGAGGGCTGCACCGGTGTACCGGTCGAGGTCGTCGTGGGCAAACCCTCGCCCATCACCGCCCGCGAGATCCTGGCCCGCCTGGCCCTGCCGGCCGCCGAATGCCTCATGATCGGTGACCGCCTGGAGACTGACGTGCGCATGGGCCAGGAAGCGGGGATGTCGACCGCCGTCGTCCTGACCGGCGTCACAACGCTTGATTTGTTGGCGATTTCAGAGGTGCAGCCGGAGTTCGTCCTCAATCGCCTGGACGAACTCACGGCCTGCTAGGGCCTAACCGATAGGATTCTTGCACAGCGAGCAAGAGCCGCTTCGCTTCTTCCATTGGCATCCTTTATTGGCTTTGGCTCGGAAGCGCAGCGGCTTCGTCCAGGTTAGGGGAATCTAAAGCGCGCGCCGCCAGATCACGAGCACTGGCAAGCGCATGCCTCATCCCCGGGCGCGCAATCACACACCTCGGCGATGGCCTCGATCTCCACGCGCCCGCCCAGGGGCAGCGCAGCGACCTCCACCGCCGAACGGGCAGGCGGATTTTCCGGGAAGAATTCGGCGTAGACGCCATTCATCCGGGAGAACTCGTCCATATCCTGCAGGAAGACGGTCACCTTGACCACGTGTTCCAGGCAGGAGCCCGCCGCCTCCAACACCGCCTGGACGTTCTCCAATGCTCGCCGGGTCTGGGCCTCGACGTCCGGCCCAACGAATTCCTTCGCGCCGGGGATGATGCCCAACTGCCCCGCCGTGAAGACGAAATCGCCCAGCCGCACGCCCTGGGAGTACGGGCCGACAGCCGCCGGCGCCTGATCGGTCGCGATAATTTCCTTGTTCATGCTATCTCCTTGTGTAAAATAATTGTCAGCCATTTGCGTTTCTCGACGTTTTTCCACAGTCCATTGTGAAAAATCAATGGGATTATATGCCCATCAAGCCACAAAGTCAATCGGTTTCGTTTTCCCCTTTGCCCCTTTGCGAAATGCATTTGCGCGGTGGGGAGATCGGTGTATACTAAATACGTGGTAACTGCTCAGCCTAGCGTCCGTTTGCAGCGGATGGGCGGGGGTTTGGGTCGTTTGGCGGGTGCTTCGCACCCGCCAAACGACCCAAACCCCCGCTCTCCATCGCAGCAAGGGACTGGCCTGAGCAGTTACAATACGTGAAAGACGAATTACTTGCAAGTAGGAGGGTGGGTATGAAGTGCCCTAGTTGTGGATTCGATAACCCAACAGGTTTTGCTTTCTGCGGAAAATGCGGAAATCCTCTGGCCCCCGCTTGCCCTCAATGCGGCTTTGAAAATCCACCAGGTTTCACCTTTTGTGGCAAATGCGGCGCGCCGTTACAGGATGATCAACCAGAACATCTCTCCCCAGCCGAACTGGATCACCTGCGCGCCTATTTGCCCGCTCAACTGATCGAGACCCTGCAACTGGAGCGCGTGTCTCCTGCCCTCGCCCTGCTGGCTCGATGCGTCGACCATCTAACCGAACTGCTCAGGACCGCGCGTACGCTGTTGCCCCCTTACCTCGTCGAACAGGTTGTGCAAGACCCAACACCCGGCAAAATTGGCGGGCAGTTCGTCGAGGGGACGTTGCTCTTTGCCGACATCAGCGGCTTCACGTCTATGTCCGAGCGATTGAGCCGCATCGGGCGCGAGGGAGCCGAGGAGATCACGTCCATCGTCAACCGTTACTTCAGCACCATGCTGTCTCTCTTGAGCGCCCACGGCGGCCAACTCGTCAAGTTCGGCGGCGACGCGCTGCTGGGGCTATTCTTCGAACCGGACAGCGCGACGCGGGCAGTACAGGCCGCCCACCACATGCAGGGCGCGATGGACGGTATGCGCCAGGTCCAGACTTCCCAGGGCGACTTCCCGCTCCAGATGAAAGTGGGCCTTCACCGGGGGCGCTTCCTCGCCGCTCGATTGGGAACGGCCCAGGGGATGGAATACGCCCTCTTCGGCGGCGACGTCAACGCGACAGCGGCGACCGAATCAGCGGCCCAGGCCGGACAGATCCTGCTGGATCGCGCGACGTTGGAGGCGATCCGGACCCCTTGTCAAACGGAAGCATCCGGCCCCGACGCCCCCTACGTGGCGCTCAGCGACGTCGAACAACCTCTCGATTCAGACCCGGCGCTACACGTCCAGTCGCCGTCCTTATCCTCGGAACCATCCCTCGCGAACCTGCGCCGTCTCGTCGAGTTATTGGACGCCCTGTCGCCGTATCTCCCGGCCGGGTTGATGGCCCGTTTATCCGACGACCCGCACGCCGCGAGCGTCGAGGGGGAGCACCGTCTAGTCGGCGTGCTCTTCGCCAACGTGGAGGGCCTGGGCGAGGTCACCGACCGGCTGGGGCCGGGCAAGGAGGACGAGATCGTCGCGGCGCTCAACCAATACTTCACCACGATGGAAGAAGGGATTCAACGCTTCGGCGGCGTGATCAACAAGATGGACCTGTACGAGCACGGCGATAAGTTGCTGGCCTTCTTCGGCGCGCCGGTCGCCCACGAGGATGACGCGGAACGGGCCGTGCGGGCCGCCCTGGCGATGCAACAGTCGATGCTCGAGTTAAGCCAGAGCCTGCCGGAACAGATCGGCCTCCCGGACTTGCGCCTGAGCCAGAAGATCGGCATCAGTTTCGGCTACGTCTTCGCCGGCTACGTGGGGACCGATTGGCGGCACGAGTACACCGTGATGGGCGACGAGGTCAACCTGGCCGCCCGCCTGATGTCGACAGCCGGGCCCGGCGCCATCATCGTCAGCGGCGACGTCCGGCGCAAGGTCAGGGCGCTCTTCGACCTGGACGCACAGGGCGAGGTGCAGGTCAAGGGCAAGCGCGCCCCGATCCCCATCTTCTCCGTCGTGGCCCCCCGGGCGGCGCCGGAACCGGTGCGCGGCCTGGCGGGCATGCGCTCGCCGTTGGTGGGCCGGCAGGCCGAGTGGGAGCAAATGCAGGTCGCGGTAGCACACCTTTCGCGGGGACGCGGGCAGATCGTCTCGGTGACCGGCGAGGCCGGTCTGGGCAAATCTCGTCTGGTGGCCGAGATGCGCCAACAGACGGCCGATAGTCCCGTTAAGTGGATAGAGGGGCGCTGTCTCTCATATACCGAATCGGTGAGCTATCACCCCTTCCACGAAATCGTGCAGGCGTTGATCGGCGTCCAGCCGGACGATAGCGAGGCCGAGGCCTGGAATAAACTGCGAGCCCTTCTGGAAACGGCCTCCCACACAGAGGAACTGGAGGCCGCCCTGCCCTATCTGGCCAATTTCATCAGCCTGCAACTCGAGGAGACTTTGCAGGAAAAAACCCGCTACCTGGACGCCGAAGCGCTCCAGAGGCGCACCTTTCTGGCGATCGACGCCTTGATCGAAAGCCAGGCGTCGCTTGAATCGCCCCTGGCGCTGGTCCTGGAGGACATCCATTGGATCGACCAGGCCTCTATGGCGCTATTGGAACACCTGATGTCGCTGGTCAATCACGTCCCCCTGATGCTGGCGTTGGTCTACCGGCCGGAACGGGCCAAGCGCTGCTGGGAGATCCACGAGAAGATCACGCGTGAGTTTCCCCATTGTGCTGTCAAGATCGCGCTCAGCCGCTTGGCGCCAGCCGACGGCCAACAACTCCTGACCAACCTGGTCGGGATCGAGCAGTGGCCCGACGCCATACGGGCGCTCATTTTTAGCCGCACCGAAGGGAATCCGCTGTACATCGAGGAGGTCATCCGCGCGCTCATCGACGATGGCGTGTTGGTGCAGGACGAAAGCGGCGCGTGGCAAGTCCGCAGCGACTTGGAGACGATCAACGTCCCCGACACGTTGCAAGGGGTGCTGATGGCCCGCCTGGACCGGCTGGAGGAGCCGTGTCGCTGGACGGCCCAATTGGCCTCGGTGGTGGGGCGCGTCTTCCCGTTCGACGTCCTCTCCCACGTCCTGCCCGAAAACGGCGCCAAGCTCAGTCGTAATCTGGTCCGCCTGCAGCGGCACGAGACGGTCCGCGAGACCCAGCGCGTCCCCGAACTGATCTACACCTTCAAGCACGCGATGATGCAGGAGGTCTGTTATCATAGCTTGCTGGCCCGCGTCCGGCGGCAGTATCACCGCAAGATCGCCGAATACCTGGAGACCGACCGATTATCCGGCCGCCGGGACGCCGAAAGCAACATCCCCGTCGTCGCCCACCACGCCTTTGTGGGCCAGGATTGGGCCCGCGCACTGCGTTACCAATTGTTGGCCGGCAGGCAGGCGCAGAAACTCTTCGCCAATCACGAGGCCATCGACCACTTCGAGAAAGCGTTGCAGAGCGCCGAACACCTGCCCCCGGAGGAGACGTTGGAGGAACGCCAGAATATCCACGCTTCCCTGGGAGAGTTGTTGACGACCACCAGCCAGTACGAGCACGCGCTCGAACACCTCGACCAGGCGCTTGATCTTTCCACGGAAAGAGATGATCGCGACGCTCAAGCCTTTGTCTGTCACCAATTGGCTCGCTTGTACGAGTTACGAGGTGAATACCCGCCCGCCTTCGAATGGATCGAGTGCGGACTGACAGCCCTGGAGAACCGCAAAACAGCTGAGGCGGCCGAATTGTTGCTCCGAGCTGGCTTCATCAACACTCGACAGGGCGATTATGATCAAGCATTGGATCAATGCCAACAGGGCCTGGATATCGCCAAAGAACTTGGCGAGCTGGCAACCCTGGCTCGCGCGTACAACTTGATGGGTCACATCTTCCGTCTGCGCGGCAAGAGTGTCCAGGCTATTGAATACTTTCAACAAGCGTTCCAACTCCAGCAGCGAGCTGGAGATATTCATGGCCAAGCGACAATGCACAATCAGATCGCTAATGCCTATTTTGACATGGGCCAATGGCAAGAAGCCGAAGACAATTATCGCCAGGCGCGGCAAATGTTCGATCAGGTTGGAGACATCTACAACCTGACCGTTGCCAACAACAACTTGGGCGGCATCGCACGAAATCAAGGAAGACTTGATGACGCCCTGGCGCTTTACCAGGAGGCCCTCGAATCGCTGGGGCGGATTGGTGGGTCGCTGTTTGTGCTGGGGGCGCTTCATATGAACCTGGGGGCGACGTTTGTTCGCAAAGGCGATACCGAAGCAGCCCGCCAGCATCTAAAATCCAGCCAATCCTATTACGGGCAAGCACAGGCGCGCGACTTTTTACCCGAGCTCCATCGTCACTTAGCCGAGGCGGCCCTGTTGGTGGGCGATCTGGAGGAGACGCAAAGACAAGCCGAACAATCGCTGAAGTTATCCCGCGAACTGGAGATGCGGGCCGAGGAGGGCTGCGCGTTGCGAACGTTGGGAAAACTGGCGGTGGCGCGGGGTCAGATAGAGGAAGCGCTTCAGGCGTTGGGCGAGCGCCCAGGCGGCAGCGTCGCGATCCTGGACGAGGTGGGCGACGAATACGAAAAGGCCCGCAGCCAGTTGTGCCTGGCCCGGGTCTACGCCTCGGCGGGACAACCGGCGGCCGCCCAGGCGACGCTGGACGATTGCGAAGGGGTGTTCGAGCGACTGGACGCCGCGTTGGACCGCCAGGTCGCTCGTGCATTGCGAGACGAAATGGCCCAAGCAAGTTGACGCACATCGAGATGGCGGCCCAGAGCGCGCCTTTAACGATTATTTAAAAAACGCTTCACCTGATCGGAACGAATACGTGCTATAATAGTAAGCGACTGCGCTGTAGGCGTGGATGTAGTTTCTAATATTTCTCTCCCTCAACGTTGATCTCCTCGAATGACTTTCTATTCATCTGCTTCATTTACTTCAATTCGCGAGATTGGGCCAGAAAGGCGTCTAACCCGGCGCTGATCTTCATAGGTGAGATGTCTTGAGCCCCTATTGGGAGGTATGAGATGAAGAAGCGATTGTTCTTAACGTTCGGCGCGACCTTGCTGGGCCTCGTCACAGCGCTGATGCTGATCTCTTTTGGAGCGGACGTGTCCGCCGGATCGGCGTCGATGGTAGAGGTGGAGCGTGTGACATACGATATCCTCAAGGGTAACAGCGACCCGGTCGAGTATGCCGCCATAGATCCGGATATCGTCATCGCCGGGATCACTGCGCCGCTCCAGGATCACCCTGATTTGGGGATGGAGAAGTGGACGACGCCGGGTTACGCGCGACCCGGCGGCGTGGTGAACTACGGCCTCCATTACCACAATCACGGAGACGCCCTCGCCGAAAACGTGGTCATCACAGATACGCTGCCCGCCAACACCACCTACGCCGGCGATAACAGCGGGTTCCCGTACACACTACAGGACAATCTGATCATCTGGGACGTGGGAAACGTAGACCCCCAGGATGGGTTCGGGTTCGTCGTCACGCTCAACGTGGACCCCGCCGCGCCGGCAGGCACGCCGCTCGCGGCGAATTGCGCGACCATCAGCACGACCACGCTCGAAGACGATTACGAAAACAACACCGCCTGTACCACCGAGCCGGTAGATGTGTGGGACGACGACGTGGAGATCGGCGTGGATGTCTGGGTCAACCCCGGCGACCCCACGCCGGGACACGAGTTCATCTACGACATCCAGGTATGCAACAACCGGGGCGCGGCGGCCGGCCCGGTCTGGCTCACGGACACGCTCCCCCTGGATACCAGCGTGACAAGCTGGCATCACGATCACCCCGGCGAAGTAGGCTGGCAGGAGATCCCAGAAGCGATGGAAAATGGACTCGTGCTCACCACAGCGGGCTTCCCCGGCAACTTCTGTGACACCGTCCATCTGCGCCTGTATCTCGATCCCGCCGCGCCGCAGGGGGCGAGCTTGCACAATCACGTCGTGGTGGCGGTGGAGGACGATGTAGACCTGGGCAACAACGAACACCTCAACACGGATGCCCAGGTCAGCCTGCCGCGCTACGACCTCGGCGTGGACTTGTGGTTTAACCACGGCGTCCTCGCGCCCGGCGGCTGGATCCGCTACGGCGTCAACCACTGGAATGACGGCAACGTGGCGGCTCAAACCTGGTTGACCGATACCCTGCCCCTGTCCATCACCTACCAGCCGGAGAGCGCGGGGCGACACGACGGACAGGAGTTCCCCCCCATCGACGTCACCACGGAATACGTCGTTTGGGATCTGGGACAACCCGCCGTCCAGAGTGGCTTTGGCTTCGACTTCAGCCTGGACATCGGTATGGACGCCGAGCCGGGCCTCATCCAGAACTGTGTCGCCATCGGCGGCGATCTGCCGGACAGTAACCCGGACAACAATATCCGCTGCATCGAGCAAGAAATCTTCGCATCCGGCCCGAACCTGGCCGTGTTCAAAGGTCACTGGTGGAACGACGACGGGCAGCTAGGGTACGGCCTCAGTTTCTACAACCTGGGCGACGTGACCATTCCCAACGTCTGGATCACCGACACGCTCCCCGCCGACACCCATTGGAGTGGAGGGTGGGATATGGACTTCGACTGGGGCCGCCTGGTGACAGAGTCGCTGACCAGCGACGTGCTGGCCTGGCAGTTCTCGGAGCTTCACCCCGGCGATGCTGGCTACATTGCGTTCGAGGCCAACCTGACCGAGCCGGGTGTACCCGTCCGCTGGTTCACCAACACGGTGGAAATCACGCTCCCGGCCGGCGACATCAATCCCGCCGACAACGTCTATGAAGACGTGGCCTTCAGCGGCGGCGAGGTGCAGTGGGTGGACTTCAACGTGGGCGAATCGCGGGTCTGGGGCTGCGCTTATGATACCCCCATCATCGTCACTACGGATGCCGCCGAGATGACTTTCTGGGATAGCTGCTGGGACGAGTGGAACTTCCCCGATACCTTCGAACCGGGCGACACCATCACCGTGACGGCCGGGGCGGGCGCGCACCCGCTCGTCGTGCAAGTTCCGTTCCCCTTCACCGCCGAGGCATCCTCGATCACCGACACGATCTGGGGCCAGATCGGCGGCGCGGCCTACGAAGACGTCGAAGTGCATCTCTGGGGCGTTAGCTCCGCATGGGTCGAAACTGACGGGGACGGCTACTACAGCGCCAGCTTCCCCAACATCCCGCGCAACGCGCAAGGCGATGTGAACTACTACACCCAGGTGGATTACACCGACGTCACCTTCCACCGCCGTTTCCAGACGCTGGATTTGACCCTCAACATCAACTACGGCAATGACTGGGTTTATGGCGGATATGAGACCGGGCACACTATCTGGATCACCGTCACCGATAGCAACAATGTCATCAAGGCTACCGCCGAAATCGCCGTAGGCGAGCTTCTTTGGGGTGACCCAGGCTTCTCTACTAACATGGGCGAACCCTGGCAACCACAACGTCCCGACATTCAGCCCGGTGACTTCGTCCACGGCGCAGCGGACACCGGCTACACGGCCACCGTGCAAGTGGGTCAGATCACGGGCCTGGTGGACGCGGCTGCTGACACAATTACCGGCTCTGTTGATGTCCCGTGGTTGATGCCAGGGCCGGTAAACGTGGAATGTCACCCGTGGGGCGCGCCCGGCGGCGCACCTAACAAGTATGACACGATCATCCCCGACGGCATCGACACCTACACATGTGCCTGGGACCCCGGCAGCGAGTGGGACGTTCAACCGGGGCAGGACATCGGCGTGTCCTACCAGGAGCCGGACGGGCACGGAGTTTACGACGTTTTCTCCGCGCCGGTATGGGACCTGATCCTCAACATCAACTATTCCCAAGACTGGATCAGTGGCAACTACGAGCCGGGGCACACCGTCTGGATCACCGTCACCGACAGCGGCGGCACGGAGAAGGCCACCGCCGAAATGTTCACCGGCGAAGTTCCCTGGTGGGGCGGGCGGACGGGTTTCTCCACCAACGACGGCGACCCCTGGCAACCGGAACGTCCCGACATCCAGCCAGGAGACTTCGTCCACGGCGCGGTGAGCACCGGCTACACGGCGACCGTGCAATTGGCCGATATCACCGGCGAGGTGGACGTGGAGGCCAACAGCATCACCGGTGTCATCCCGGCCCCGTGGCTGCCGCAAGTAGCGTTAGAGGTGGAGTGCCACGCCTGGGGATCGCCAGAATGGGCGCCCAATAAGTACACGACGGTTATCCCAAATGGCAGCGATACCTACACCTGCACCTGGGAACCCGAAACTGAATGGGATATCCAGCCGGGGCAGGACATCGCCGTGTCCTACCGGGAGCCGGACAAACACCGGGTGTACGGCGTCTTCCGCGCGCCGAATTACGACCTGATCTTCGACATCAACTACGGCGGCAGCAGAAACGGAATTGCGGGCCGTTACGATCTCGGCCACACCATCTGGCTGACCGTCACCGATAGCCTGGGCAACGTCAAAGGCAGCACGGTGGTGCAGACCGAGTACATGGAACCCTGGAATGACACCGGCTTCCACTGGGGGCCGGAGGACTTCAATATCTTGCCCTACGATTGGATCTATGGCACGACCGACAGCGGCTACGGCGGCGCGGTGCAGGTGGGTCACATCGTTGGCTTCACCGACCTGGCGACCAACAGCATCACCGGGACCATCCACGCCCCAGAACTGAGCGATCAGGTGGGTGTGTGGTGCGACCCCTGGATTTGGCCGGATTGGGCGCAGGGCCAGTACACCGAAGTCTATCCCAACGGCAGCGATGTTTACACCTGCGCCTGGAACCCCGAAACCGAGTGGCTGATGCAACCGGGACAGGAGATCGGCGTGCGCTACCGCGACCCGGTCGGACACCACGTTACACGCAGCTTCCGCGTGATGGACTACGACCTGCGCCTCACCGTCAACGCTGATGAGGGCTGGATCAGCGGCCCTTACGCCCCCGACCACACCGTCTGGCTGACGGTCACAGATAGCTTCCACGTCACCAAAGCCACCGTCGAACTGTACACCGACGAGTGGGGCTTCTACGTTGATAGTACAACGGCCGGGTGGGACCCGACGCCGCCGACCATCGAGCCGGGCGACTACATCTACGGCCTGGTGGAAAATGGCCGCGCCGCCGAGATGCGCGTGGGGGCAATCACGGGCTTCCTGGATATCGATACCGACACCATCACCGGCACGGTCAGCGCCGACTGGCTTATCCCCGACCCGGGAACCGTGGATGTGGACTGCTACGCCTGGGACGCGCCCAACTTGATCCCGCACCAGGTCGCCGCCATCGCGCCCGATGGCAGTGATCCCTACACCTGCGGGTGGACAGAAGGTGCGTGGGACATCCGCCCCGGGCAGACCGTGGCCGTGGCTTACTACGAACCGGGGGGACATCAGGTCGTCCGGCTGTTCACAGAGCCGGTCGAGCCGCCGATCTACACCCCCGACGCCATCGTCGTGCAAACCGAATCCTCCGCCGCGAACGCCATTACCCGCCTGGAAGCTGGCGAACTCGACATCTACGCCGCCGGCACTTCTGACCCTGACCTCGCTCAACAGATCGCGGATTCGCCCAATCTGGAAGGCTACCACGCCTATGGCAGCTACAACGAACTCACCTTCAACCCCGCCGGGCCGATCTTCGCCGGTACGGGCAAACTCAACCCCTTTGCCGTGCCGCGCGTGCGCGAGGCGATGAACTGGCTCGTGGATCGAGACTACATCGTCCAGACGATCATAGGCGGGATGGGTGTGCCGCGCTGGCACGCGCTCAACACCGCATCCCCCGATTACGCCAACCTGGCCGACGCCGCCCGCGCGCTGGAACTCCACTACACCTACGACAAGGAACTGGCCAATCAAATCATCACCCAGGAGATGCTGGCGCTCGGCGCGACCCGCGTGGGCGGCAAATGGCACTACGCCGGTCGCCCCGTCGAGATCATCCTCCTCATCCGCACCGAGGACGAGCGCACGCAGATCGGCGATTACGTCGGTGACCAGTTGGAGGCCATCGGTTTCACCGTCATCCGCGATTACAAATCATCGGGGGATGCCGGTCCCATCTGGATTGGCAGCGACCCCGCAGACGGCCGCTTCCACATCTACACCGGCGGCTGGATCACCACGCAAGTGCCCCGCGACCTGAGCGGCAACTTCGCCTTCTTCTACACCGATATGGGACTGGATGTCCCGCTGTGGCAGGCTTACCGGAACACGCCGAAATTCTACGAACTGGCCCGCCAGTTGAACGACCGGGAATTCGCCGACCTCGAAGAACGCCGCGCGATGATGTCCCAGGCACTCGAGTGGGCGTTGGAGGATTCGGTCCGCGTCTGGCTGTTCGACTCCACCAGCATCACCCCGCGCCGCGCCGAGGTGGGCTACGTCTCCGACCTGTACGGCGGGATCGCTGGCTCCTGGCTCTGGCCCCACACGTTGGAGCGCGCGGGCGAATTCACCACCCCGTTGAGCATCGGCAGCCCGAGCATCCTCGGCCAGCCGTGGAACCCGCTCAACGGCAGTAACTGGTTCTACGACGTGATGCTGATCCGCGCCACGAGCGACAACGACGTGATCCCCGATCCCTACACCGGCCTGAACCTGTCGCAGCGCATCGAGCGCGCCGATGTCACCGTCCAGGACGGGCTGCCCGTCTCCAGGACACTCGATTGGGTTGACCTGAGCTTTGCCCCCGAGATCGTCGTGCCCGACGACGCCTGGGTGGACTGGGATGCCGCGGCGCAGCGTTTTCTCACCGCCGGGGAGGTCTACACCGAGCCGCGGACCGCCCTGCGCAAGAGCGTCGTTCACTATCCCGCCGACCTCTACACCACCGTCACCTGGCACGACGGCAGCCCGTTCTCCGCCGCCGACGTGGTGCTGAACGTGATCCTCGCCTTCGACCGCTACAAACAGGCCAGCCCGGTTTACGATCCCAGCGAGATGTGGCGTTACGACAACTTTATGGCGACCTTCGGAGGCGTGCGCATTCTCTCCGAGGACCCGCTGGTCATCGAGCATTACAGCGACGATTACCAACTGGACGCCGAGCTGGGCGTCACCACCTGGTGGCCCTTCTACCAGACGGGGCCGGGCGCCTGGCACAACCTGGCGCTGGGCCTGCTGGCTGAGGCGGACGGCGCGGCGGCGTTCGGCCAGGGCAAGGCCAATGATAACAGCGTGCCCTGGCTGGATTACGTCGCCTGGCCGGGCATCATTCCGTTGGAAGCGCAACTGGCGGCGGCGCAAAGCGCGAACTTTATCCCCTACGCGCCAACGCTGGAGGCATACGTCACGCCGGCCGAGGCCGCGGCCCGGTGGGCCAATCTGGCGGACTGGCACGCCGCGCGCGGACACTTCTGGATCGGCACGGGGCCGCTGTACCTGGAACACGTCCTCCCGCCCCTGGGTGAACTCTCCCTGAAACCCTACCCCGCTTACCCCGACGATCCCGAGCGCTGGGCCGGTTTCAACCTGGCAGTCCACTCGACGGCCGACGCCGGCTCTGGCACCCTGCGCCAGGCGCTCCTGGACGCAGGGGATGGCGACACGATCACCTTCGTTCCGATCATCTTCCCGCCCACCCAGCCTGCCGTCATCACGCTTGCCAGCCCCTTGCCAGAGATCACCCAGGACAACCTGACGATTGACGCCAGCGGCGCGGGGGTGATCCTGGACGGCAGTGGGACGACGACCGGCGTCAGCGGCCTGCTCCTGGAAGGGAATGGCTGCGTCATTCGCAACCTGCAGGTCGTCAATTTCCCCGACGATGGCATCCAGGTCCACGGAACGGGCCACACGATTGAGGGCAACCGCATCGGCGGGAACGGGCTGAACGGCATCTCGATTTTCAACGCGGTCAGTGTGACGGTGCGGGGCAACGTCATCGGCGCTGACGCCGGCGGCGGCGCGGCCCACCCCAACGTCCAGACCGGCATCCTCCTGGGCGCGAACGCGCGCGGTACGCTGGTGGAGGATAACCTCATCAGCGGCAATCTCGGCAAGGGCGTGCAATTGCAGGATGCCGGGTGTGAGAACAACGTCGTCCGGGGCAACATCATCGGCCTCACGGCCGACAGTGCAGCCCGGCTGCCGAACGGCGTCGGCGTGCAGCTCTACGACGGGGCTCAGCATAACACCATCGGCGGCAGCACGGCGGCGGACCGGAACTGGATCTCGGGCAACGATGGCGCGGGCGTCTACCTGCAGGGCAGCGCCGTTGCTCACAACGTCGTCACCGGGAACTCAATCGGCGTGAACGCGGCCGGCGCAGCCGTCGGCAACGGCCACTTTGGGGTAGGGCTGCACGCTGGCGCGCACGATAACACCATCCATGGCAACCTGATCAGCGGGAACGGTTGGAGCGGCGTGGAGATCAACGGCAGCGGGACGGATAACAACACCGTCAGCGGCAACTACATTGGGACGAATGCCGCCGGGACGGCAGCGGTCCCCAACGATAACGGCGTCATCATCCGGGATTGGGCCAGCGGCAACCGGGTTGGCGGGAGTGCAGCCGGCGAGCGGAACCTGATCAGCGGCAACCGGTACACCGGGGTCACGCTGTCCGACAGCAGTGGCAACACGGTCAGCGGGAACTATATCGGCGTCGACGCCAACGGCAGCGACGATCTGGGCAACGGTTACGAGGGCGTATCCATCCAGGGCGCATCCCACAACACCATCGGCGGCGTCAATGAGTCGCCAGGCGGGACGTGCACCGGCGCGTGTAACCTGATCAGCGGCAACGGTCGAGAGGGAATATGGATAGGTTTTGACGGCGCAATGGAGAACACGGTCAGCGGCAACTATATCGGCGTCGATGGGGCCGGGACGGCGGCGCTCCCCAACCAGCGCAGCGGTATCCACGTCGAGGACGGCGGCAGCCACAACCTGATCGGTGGGGATACAGCGGGCGAGCGGAACGTCATCAGCGGCAACGAGGGGAACGGCGTGTGCATCGCCGGCAGCGACGCCCATCACAACACCGTCAGCGGCAACCTGCTCGGCGTGGACGCGGCCGGCGCGGCGCCCCTGGGGAACGCTTTCGCCGGCATCTCCATCACCGACGGCGCCAGCGACAACCTCATCGGCGGGACGACGGGCGGTGCGGGCAACCTGATCGCCTACAACGGCGTCCACGGCGTCTATGTGCACGGGGCGAACACGCTGCGCAACACCTTCTCTCGCAACAGCATCCACAGCCACGCCGGCCTGGGCATTAACTTACGCGACGGCGCGAATGGGAACGTCAAACCGCCGGTCGTCACTTCGTTCGACCAGCTCGCAGGGACGGCGGCCGGCAGCGCCTGCCCCAACTGCGCGATCGAGGTCTTCTCCGACGCCGCCGACGAGGGCCGCCAGTATGAGGCCACAACGATCGCCGACGGCGGCGGAAGTTGGAGCGTGGACATCTTGTCGTCCTTCATGTACCCCTACGTCCACGCCACGGCGACCGACGACGCCGCCGGCGGCAACACCAGCGAGTTCAGCGGGCCGCCGCCGGTGCTCAGTTCCGTCTGGCCCACCGGCACCGTCGAGGGGACGCGCAACCTGCGGGTGACCATCGACGGCGCTCGCTTCCGCGACAACGCGCCGCTGGGGGTGAGCATGGGCGTCAGTGTGACGGTGAGGAGCGTGCAGTTCATCAGCACGACCCGCGTCAGGGCCTACGTAGACGTGCCGTTGGGCGCGCCGGGCGGGCCGCGGGACGTGACCGTCACCAACTACGACGGCCAGAGCGGCACGCTGGCGGACGGTTTCGAGGTGACCGTGATCCCGCCGCCACCCCCACAGGTGACCGACGTGACGCCGGACGAGGCAGCGCAGGGGGGCAGCGGGCGGGTGACGATCCGCGGCGCCGACTTCATCGACCTACCGACCGTGACCGTCAGCGGCGCCGGCGTGACCGTACACGACGTGACCTTCGAGGACGAGACGTGGCTGGCGGTGGAGATCGAGATCGCCTCCGGCGCGGCCCTGGGTCCGCGCGACGTGACGGTGACCAACCCCGACGGCGGGGGGGACACCCTGGCGGACGCGCTGACGATCATCGAACCCCACTTCGAGGAGGTCGCCGCGGCGACCGGTGTGGACGACGCCGCCAGCACCTACGGCGTGGCCTGGGTCGATTACGACGGTGACGGACGCTTGGACCTCTTCGCTGCCAACGACGGCGCCCCCTCCCGGCTGTACAAGAACTGGCTGCCCGACGGCACGCTGGGCGGGTTGGCCTTTGCCGACGTGGCGGAGTGGGCCGGCGTGGCGCAAGACGGGTACGAACCAGCCATCGCCTGGGCCGATTTCGACCTGGACGGCGACCTGGACTTTTTCTTCACCGGCGGCCCTGGCGCGCACTATCTCTACCGCAACGAGGGGGACGGGACGTTCACCGACGTGACCTTCCAGGTGGGCGGCGAGACGTTGGCCGCCTTCCCCGGCAACCCGGAGGGGGTCGCCTGGGTCGACTACGACCGGGACGGCGACGTGGACCTGTTCGTCGGCGTCAGCGGCGGGCCGAGCCGCCTCTTCCGCAACGAGCGGCGACAGCCGGGCGGCGCGTGGGCCTTCACCGAGGTTGGCGCGGCGGCCGGCGTGAACGCCGCGTTGAAGGCGCGCTCTGGCGTGGCCTGGGGTGACGCGAGCGGCGACGGTTGGCCCGACCTGTTCGTCGTGACGGCCGACGGCCGGCACACCCTCTACCGCAACCGGCGGGATGGGACCTTCGCCCGGGCGAGCGCTGCGGTGGGGCTGGGCAGCGGGGGCGGCGGCGGCGCGGCCTGGGCCGATTACGATAACGACGGTGACCTGGACCTGTTCGTCGCCAACGAGGATTGGAACGGGCCGGACACCCTCTACCGCAACGAGGGGGATGGCACATTCACCGACGTGACGGAGGCGGCCGGCGTGACGCTCAACCGGACGTCGCGGGCGGTGGCCTGGGCCGATTACGACAACGACGGCTGGCTCGACCTGTACGTGGGCGACCGCTTCTACCCGGACAAGCTCTACCGCAACGAGGGGGACGGGACCTTTAGCGACACCGGGCTGCTGGTCAATCTGGATGAAGGGTACAGCGCCAGCGGCGCAGCCTGGGGCGATTACGACGCGAATGCACAGCATTCGCCCGACGGCTTCCTCGATCTCTACGTCGGCCGGGAGGATGGGGCCAATCTGCTCTACCGCAACCGGTTGGCGGGGCGCGGCGGGCACTGGCTGCACGTCAAGCTGGTGGGCGTCTACAACCAGTCCAGCGCGATCGGGGCGCAGGTGTGGGCGAGCGGCGGCGGGATGACGCAGATGCGCCAGGTGAGCGGCGGGTCGGGCTTCTACTCGCAGGATAGCCTGGCGCTCGAGTTCGGCTTTGGCGATTACGACGGCCCGGTCGATCTCGAGATTCGGTGGCCCCTGGGGCGGGGCCAGGTCTACACCGCCACCGTGGCGCTCGACCAGGCGATCACGGTCACCGACGAGTTCCTGATCGGCTTCTCCCGCCAGACGGCGCGGGAGATCGCGGAAGGAGAGGCGGTCACCGGGGCGGCCGAGAGCACGATAGGCGCCGACTGGTACAAGATAAACGTGCCGCAGCCGGGGTCGACGCTGACGGTCACGTTGAGCGGGTTACAGGAGGATTACGATCTGTATCTCTTCGCGCCTGAGGTGGACGAGGAGACCGGGCAGTTGCGCGACATCGGGCAGATCGGCACGCTGGGGCAAATCGGTACCCTGGGGCAGATCGGGACGTTGGGCCAGATTGGCACCTTGGGGCAGATCGGCACCCTCGGCGCCCTGGGCAGCATCGGCGATTTGCTGGACCTGGGGCAGATTGGCACACTGGGGCAAATTGGCACCCTGGGCCAGATCGGTACGTTGGGCCAGATCGGAACCCTGGGGCAGATCGGCACCCTGGGGCAGATCGGCACCCTGGGGAATATCGGCACCTTCGTCGGCATCTCGGCCCATCCGCTGACAGCGACGGAGCAGATCGTGCACGACGTCCACGAGTTGGCAGGCGATTACTACGTAGCGGTCGCCGGGCACACCGAGGAGGCGGTGGGCAAGCCCTACACCCTGACCGCCCACATCGCGCCGCCAGAGTTAAAGTACGAACCGATCACCTACACCATCCCGACGACGTTCACCACCCCGCTGACCAACACGACGGTGGAGACGCTGATCCTGTACAACGCATCGCGCATGGCGGAACGCTACGGCGACGGGACCCTGATCCTGCCCTCGACCAGCCTTGACGATAAGATCTATGAACTGGCGGCCCATCCCCAGGTGAACGGTGCGGTGGTGCGCCTGGACGAATACCCAGAGATCGACTTCGCCTACGCGGTATGGGATGACGCGCCGGGCAACCCGATGGGGGCCAATTTCGTGGCCGCCCACGTCAAATCGCTCCTGTACCGGCTGGCGCCGGCCTACCCCAACCTGAAATACCTGGTGATCGTGGGCGACGACTGGACGATCCCCCACCGCCGGATACGCGACGAGGCGCTGATCTCCAACCAGCGGGTGTACGCTGGCGTCGTGTACGGCGCCGATCACCTCTACCAGTCGTTTGGATTGCGCTATTTCCTGACCGACGATTACTACGTGGGGCTGCTGCCCCTGCCCTGGCGCGGGCGGGAATTGTACCTGCCCCAGTTGGCGGTGGGGCGGCTGGTGGAGACGCCGGCCGAGATCGCGGCCGCGATATACGCTTTCCTGGCCCAGCCGACGCTGGCGCCGGAGGACGCGGTGGTGACCGGATACGACTTCCTGATCGACCAGGCGGAGACCATCAGCGCCACGCTGCGGGCCCAGGGGGTCGCCAAGGTGACTGCCCTCATCAGCGACGAGTGGGACGACGACGATTTCCGCGCTCACGTCTTCACCACGCCAGACGCGCACGACCTGAATTCGCTGAACGCCCACTTCTCCCACTACAGCCTGTATCCAACCGACCCCTACAGCGAGGTCTTTGCGACGGAGGTGGTCAGCACGACCGACTACGGCGGGGTACTGGTCTTCTCGGTGGGCTGTCACTCAGGGTTGAACGTACCAGACGGCAGCTCACCCTGGCCGGGGGTGGACACCGATTGGGCCCAGGCCTTCCTGCGGCAGGGCGCGCTCTTCATCGGCAACACCGGTTTCGGTTACGGCGATTCGGACCTGGTGGCCTACTCGGAACGGCTGATGGCCAATTTCGTGGAGGAACTGGGCCACTGGCCCGGCGGCGAGCGCCCGACGGCCGGCGAGGCGATGATGCGAGCCAAGCAGCGCTACTACAACAGCGCGGCGGCCGCCTCTCTGAACACCTACGACGAGAAGGTGCTGGAGATCATGACGCTCTACGGGCTGCCGATGATGGGCGTGCACATGCCGGTCACGACGACCCAGGCACCGGGCGAGGCGCTGGTGAACAACGCCCGCGCGCTGGCCCTGGGCAAGGTGAAGACGACGCTGGCGCGGCCATCGGTCCGGCAGGTGGGCGACGTCACCATCAGCCGGGAGCGCTTCGATTTCGAGTACGAGGCCCACCAGGTGGACGATCTGGGGACGTATTACAGCGTGGCGGGATCGAGCGACCTGCACGTGGCGGCCGGCCGGCCGGTCGAGCCGCGCGTGGGGCGGAACGTCCAGCGGGAAGGGCAGATCGCCCACGGCGCATTGATGCTCGGCGGCGCGTTCACCGACGTGGCGGGCGTCGACCCGGTCATCTCGCGCATCGTCACCGACGCGGTGCGCTTCAACGAGCCGATCTACCCGGCGCAGCAGTGGTACCCGACAACGCTGGGCGCGATCAACCGCTTCCTGGGGATCGACGGGCAGTCGCGGGACCGGCTGGTGGTGGTGCCGGGGCAGTTCTACGCGGCCCCCTTCGTCACGCTGACGGTGCCCACCACGGGCACGCAGCGGCTGTACCACGACCTGACCTTCGACGTGTACCACGCCCCCATCACGGCGACCGACTTCACGCCGCCGAGCATCTGGCACGTAGAGGCGATCAGCAACAGCGCGTCCCTGCGGTTCCGCGTGCAGGTGGAGGACGACAGCGAGGAGATCCTGCGGACGTTGGTGCTGTACCGGACGCTATCGAGCCGGCGGTGGATGACGGCGGAGCTGACCTACGAGCGCGCGACCGGGTGGGCGGAGGGGACGGTAGCGCCGGTGGACGAGCGGATCGAGTACTTCGCCCAGGCGGTCGACCCGAGCGGGAACGTGGCGCTGGCGCTGGATCACGGCGTGCCCTTCCGGCGGGTCAAACCGGGCGAGCCGCCCAAGATCTACCTGCCGCTGGTCGCCCGAAACTACGATCCCAGCCGGCCCGATTACGCGCATAAAGTCTACCTGCCCGCCATCATGCGCTGATGGATCTAGATGTGCATTTCATCAGTTTTTAGTGCCTATCAGCGAAACTCTCGTTTGGGGCATATCTACAAGTTGGGGGAGTGCAGATAGCCCTGTGCTTTTTTGCCACGAATCCTTCGACTACGCTCAGGACAGGTTGACACGAATTGTCACTAATCTTTGGGTTTTTCGTGTTAATTCGCGCCTGATTTGTGATGCTCCCCCAGGTTTGTATGCGCCCCTCGTTTTTTGTGCAAGAATTTCATTGGATAGGCACTATTGTTTCTGCAAACACTGCCCCGTATAGCTCTCCGCCATGCGCGCCACCTCCTCCGGCGTCCCCTCGGCGATGATGTCGCCGCCGGTGTCGCCGCCCTCCGGCCCCAGGTCGATGAGCCAGTCGGCGTCGCGGATGACGTCCAGGTTGTGCTTGATGACGACGACGCTGTTCCCCGCGTCCACCAGCCCGTGCAGCACCTTGAGCAGGTGGGCGACGTCGGCGGGGTGCAGGCCGGTGCTCGGTTCGTCGAGCAGGTAGAGCGTGCGTCCGGTAGCCTTACGGCTCAACTCTTTCGCCAGCTTGACGCGCTGCGCCTCGCCGCCGCTCAACGTCGTCGCCGGTTGGCCGAGTTTGAGATAGCCTAGCCCCACGTCCGTCATCAGCGCCAGGCGATTGTGAGCCGCCGGGACGTTGGCGAATAGCGCGGCGGCTTCGGTGATGGACATCTCCAGCACGTCGCTGATGGTGCGCCCGCGATAGGTCACGTCCAGCACCTCGCGCTTGAAGCGTGTGCCGTGGCAGGCCGGACAGCGCACCTCCACGTCCGGCAAAAAGTGCATGTTGACCGTCAACGTCCCCGCGCCCTGGCAGCGCTCGCAGCGCCCGCCCGCCGTGTTGAACGAGAAATGCGCCGCCGTCAGCCCGCGCGCCTGCGCGGTCGGCGTCTCGGCAAAGGTCTGGCGGATGGGCGTAAAGCTGTCGGTGTACGTCGCCGCGTTGGAGCGCGTGGTGCGCCCGATGGCGGATTGGTCGAGCGTGATGACCTTGTCCAGGTGTTCCCAACCGGTGATGGCGAGATGGTCGCCCGGCGGATCGCCTGCGCCGTAGAACCGCTGGCGCGCCGCCCGGTCGAGGATATCGAGCATCAACGACGATTTGCCGGAACCGGAAAGCCCGGTCAGCACCACCAGTTGGTTCTTGGGGATGCTCACCGTGACGTTCTTCAGATTGTGCAGCCGCGCGCCTTTGATTGTGATCGTGTTGTGCATTGGATCCTCCATTGGGAATGTTTGGTAGACAGTAGACAGCGCCCGTCTAATGTCTACCGTCATGATACAACCCTGGTGTGCAAATGGAGGGTTATGCGCGAACACTTGTACAGCGCCGGTCGCTGTGTTTTCCGTGCAGCCGTCATTCCGCGGCGAGGTTATCAAAGTAGCCCTGGATATATACGATGGGCGTGCCTTTGTCGCCGCTGCCGGAGACCAGGTCGCACAGCGAGCCGATGAGGTCTGTCAGCCGGCGGGGCGTCGTACCCTGGGTTTCCATAGCGCCGCTGAGGCTCGCCTTTTTTTCCTTGATCTGTGCGACGATGGCCGCGTGCAGTGCTGGCCCGGTCAGCCCGGCGAATTGGTTGTCCACCAGGTATTTGATCTTTACTTCGTTGGGTGTACCTGCCAGGCCGGTCGTGTACGCCGGAGAGACGACGGGATCGGCCAATTCCCAGATTTTGCCCACCGGGTCCTTGAAGGCGCCGTCGCCATAGATCATGATCTCTACGGCTTTCCCTGTTTTTTCCTTCAAGATGTGTTGAACACGGTCGACTACGGCCTGACCGTCGCGGGGGAAGAGTTTCACGGTCTCCTCGGTGGCTTTGTTGGAACCGAGCAACCCGTATTCTGGATGGTAGCCGCTGCCATTGACGGAAGAGGCCAGGATTTCGTCCAGTCCGCACACCGTTTTGGCCCCGGCGGCGAGCAAGCGCCGTTTCGTGCGCGCGCGGGTGTGGATGTCGCACGCCAGCACGTTTCGGATATGCGCCAGGATGGCTTGCGGGTGATTGGAAAACAGGATGGTGCAGGTCGCGCCTTCCGTTTCCACCAACGAGCGGTAATACGCAACGTAATCGACGCCGGTAAAAGGATGCACGGCGCCGCCGAACGCTTGCGCGAATTCGCTCTCGGTCAGTTCGTCGACCCAGGGATCGATGCCGCGCTCGTCCAACAACTCTGGATCGAACAGTTGGTTGCCAACTTCGTCGGATGGGTAGCTGAACTGGATCACGAGGCGTCTTGTGCTGCGCGCGATGCCTTTGAGCAGGACCGCAAAGCGGTTGCGGCTGAGGATGGGGAATACGATTCCCAGGGATTCGTCGCCGAATTTCGCCTTCAGATCGGCGGCAATCGCATCTACCGTGGCGTAATTCCCCTGCGCCCGCGCCACAATCGATTCGGTAATGCCGACCACGTCGCGGTCACGGATGGCAAACCCCTCCGTGGCGGAGGCCTTGAGCACACTGTCGACCACGATCTCTTCGATGGCGTCGCCCTCGCGCACGATGGGGGCGCGGATTCCTCGCGCCACAGTTCCTACGTATCGTTCCATGTACGTGATCCCTCCAAAAATAGAAAAACGGCGCGTATGGAAGATCCGGTTGAGAAACGAGCCCGTCGTTAGCGACGTCCCAGCGCTGGTGATGGTTGGCGAGTTCGACCCGATCACGCCGCCCGCCTGGGCGGAGCGCGCCGCCGAAACGCTGTCCCACGGTTACTTCTTTGAATATCCCGGCGTGGAACACGGCGCCAGCGCCTCGCCCGGTTGTCCGCGCCAGATGATGATCGCCTTCCTGGACGATCCCACCGCCGTGCCCGACAACGCCTGCATCGCCGATATGCGCCAGCCCTGGTCCCAAACATCGGAGACGAGGTGATAGAGATCGGCCTTAGCGCTCCCTTTCGTCCCGACCGGGCCAACCCAACCCGATCCGGCCCCGCTCCGGTTCGACGCGCAGGATCTCCACGTCGATGACGTCGCCGACCTGCAGATTTTCCCCCCGGGGGATCTTGCTGCGGTGGAGCAGTCCATCGTGCTTGACACCGACGTCGACGAAGGCGCCGAAATCGACCACGTTCCGCACGGTGCCCTTGAGCCGCATGCCGGGATTCAGGTCCTCCATGTTGAGCACGTCGCTGCGCAGGATGGGCACGGGGAGGTTCTCGCGGGGATCGCGCCCCGGGCGAATCAACTGTTCGAAGATGTCGGTCAGGGTCGGGACGCCGGTGTCCAGATCGGCGGCGAGTTGCTCGATAGAGCGTCGTTCCTGCAATTTGAGGAGCGCCGGTTCCCGTTGGGCCGGTGGCACGTGGTGGGGGAGTTGGGCCCGGGCCAGCACCGCCTCGGCGATGGGGTAGCTTTCGGGGTGAATGGCGCTGGCGTCCAGGGGGTTGACGCCATCACGGATGCGGAGGAAGCCGGCCGCCTGCTCGAAGGTCTTGGGTCCCAGGCCGCTCACCTCCTTGATTGCCTCGCGGGTGGTGAA
>OMKS01000206.1_pt1 | contig 54297 bp, 43 predicted proteins | sample 1674721 | NCBI WGS metagenome assembly OMKS01 (sample SAMN06264996, study PRJEB25208) | sediment metagenome | isolation source: hot spring sediment | place: USA: California | collected 2014-09-02 | reverse complement strand
CCCGGCTCGGAATCCGCGGCCTCCGTCAGCTCATCCGTATCGATTTCCTCGTTGTCGTCAATTTCTTCGACGATGTCGACGATTTCCGCGTCGTCGATTTCATCAACCCCGCCATCAGGGGATTCATCACCTTTGATGTCATCAACCATATCGGGAACGTCATCGACTTCAACTTCCTCGATGTCGGCGAGTTCATCGACACTATCATCGACATCCTCGTTGTCGATCTCTTCGAGAAGCTCTTCCGCCGTTTCATCTATTTGGTCGGCATCGATCACATCGACGACATCGTCCATATCCCCCGGCTCGGAATCCGCGGCCTCCGTCAGCTCATCCGTATCGATTTCCTCGTTGTCGTCAACTTCTTCGACGATGTCGACGATTTCCGTGTCGTCGATTTCATCATCGACGGTGTCCGGCTCATCAACTTCTACAGGAAGATCATCAACCTGAATGTCTTCGGTATCGAAGGCTTCCAAACTTTCCACCGGATCGTCCCCGTGCCCGGCCTCAACTGGTGGCGTACCATCATCGACAGCAGGGATAGCCGAATTTTCCTGGTATAATCCTGATCCGCTGTCCTGTCCGGCGCCTTCCCCACCCATGTACCCCCCCGGATGCTCCGATCGCTTATCGCCGCCGTCGGTATGGGAATCGCCGGATTGATATCGTGCCGATACGTTGTCCAGCCCGATTTTTTCCGAGATAATCCGAATTACTTTTTTCAGTTCCTCCAGGGTCCCGGGGTCGGCGTTTAAAACCGGATCAAAAGACCCGGTGGGACTCGACAGAAACTCGTTGATATAATTTAAAAATTGTCTGAAGTATTCCGGTTGGAAGCTTTCATCCGGTCCGCTGAGATTTTTAAATGACTTCAGGGCATTGTCTCGGGCTTCATCAGACATGACGAAAACATTGTCGGGACCGATGATGATGCCTTCGGGATTTTGGCCGTCACGATAGAGCTTTGTCAGTTCAGTATTGATTGCTGATTTAATGCTTTTAAGGTTTTTACGCCTGTTTTTTATAACGACAGGGTCATCGCCTGTCTCCCAAAGGGTCGTCACAAGTTCGTCGGTATCAATTTTACGAAGTGATTCTATTGAGTTGACGCTGCCATAGTATGCTCTGATAATGGTGAGAAGTCGGTATTTCAGAGCAGTTTTGTTTTCAGATCCGAGTTGTGTCAGCGCCCTGTCGATTCCTTCGATCGTTATGATTCCCTGCATGGCGACTTCCCTGTAATTTCTTATGTTCCCGTCAAGCCTGATCGACAGGTTACATAGTCTGTCTCATGAAACGGCCGATGTGGTTCAAACTTTTTCCGTCCTGCCGATGGATGTGGGTATCGGGATGTACCTTTCTTCTTGATTTTCCAGGATTATCTCTGCCGTTCCGTTTCACACTGTACATGAGGTGGGATTACAACCCTTGATGTCGAGATCCGTTGGTCTCATAAAACATCATAGTGATATTTCCTTGTATAAACTCGGGTTTTTCACGATATTTCTTGAACTTTGACATGATTTCGCCGAAGAAAAGATCGCATTCCGGGCAGGAATGGAAGAAGAAAAGATGCGGTCGAGTATGAAGTCATCTTTGTTGTCCATACTATGAAAACTTTATTCAGAAATAATGACAAATGTCCGATAAGACGGTAGATAAAAATTTTTCCGTGGTATCTCATAAAATGAGATGATCGAAGACTTGGCGGCATGTTGGAGTCGGGTTTTTCAAATGCCGGGAAAGGGGAGGGTACATGAAGGTAACAAATCCCGAAGTCATCAAAAACGGCGAGGGCGAACTCATTGATGCGATAACCGCCGATGTTGATTGGGGTGCCATTGAAAAAATCTTCGCGGAAAAGCATAAACTCGCGATTGAGGAAGACGTGGAATACAAGAACGGTGACATCGTCGTTTACAATAACCAGGTTGCCTACAAACTTGAATTTGATATCAAAGTGACTCTGTCGGTCCTGCTGGACAGGGAGGGAAATTACATATCCATATCGGGTTCCGGTGATTCAAAAACAACCGGTGAAAAGGGTGATGTGAATTCTGCCGCGGAATCTATTCAGGATCATGACGGGGATGAGGATATCATTGACGAAGTGCTTTCAGGAACTCAAATGGATGAAGTTTCGAAGAATGACGACGTAATCGGCGTAGTATCCCATGGTGACAATCATGGGCCTGATGATGCTTTCCGGACAGACCCGGAAAACGATGAATCAAAAACAAAGAAGAAAGGCTCGCTGTCAATGGTTTGATACCGCAGGTGGATGGGCAAGAGCGTTTGCACATTACTTTCTTTATACGATCTTGAAATAAAATACTGAAGTAGACATGCTTGTGAATGATACAATAATAAACAAATTTGATGATATCCTCGGCCGGAATATGGAAAGGCTCATCGGATCACGATACGGGATCGGTGGATTATTAACAGGTATTAACGCCCTCTCGTGCATTATTCTGCTGAATGAGCAGGTAAGAAACGACGTCGCAGAGGACCCTGTCGCTCTGGAAGACTACACGGCGGAAACATTGTTTAATGAACTTGAGGAAATGGGGCTTGATTCCGGTGAAGGAATGGAAGCGACCGTGCATGATATGGTGAGCAAAGGCTATATCGAATTTGATGAAGAAAACAGGATCCTCGTGAAGAAACCGACCGTCACAATGGCTCAAGTGCTGGATCATGTTTATCCCTCAATGCCCGGGTTGAATCTTATAGCCTATCTCAGTCAAACACTTGATGAAGTCAGGTCGGGACGAAAAGATCAGCATGCCGCAACCGATCAACTCGACCAGGTCCTGCGTATGCACGGGGTTCCTCTGAAAAAGAGACAATCTCAGCCAATCAATGGGGGGTCGACGAGGCTGGACAACCTGAGGCGTAAAGTCGCGCAGGCATCCTTATGGGTCAATACGGAACGACCGGACCCGGGAGGAAGAATCATTAAAGCGTCGGATGTGCGTGTTTCAGGGAATTCCGCGTCATCCCGGGCTGAGTCAGTTGCACCTCCCGAAGCCTCAGGTACCGTGAAATCAGACGGAGAGCCTCAGGACGTGGAAGTCGACAGAGGAGTTCATACTGATGACCCTCCTGTCGTGCCGTTTCATGATATGGAAAGTGGTGAAGCATCAGTCCGTGTTGCCCCGGGACATGAAAACGTCGATGAAGAAGAACTCAGTGTCTATCAATCCGAGAATGCGGTCGATCCGACATATACGACAGAATCGAATCAAACGCAGGGATTCGATAACACGGTGAATGAAGAAATCGATGCAGAAGATGATGACGAGGATGTTTTGCAGGAGACCATGCCTTCATTCCCCACAGTTGTTCCGGAATGCCGGGACGGTGAAAATGATGCACTGTCGCTGATGGCTGAAGAGACGGAGGCTGTCGGGATTGTGGAAGAACCGGTTGCTTCATCAGAGAAATCGCTTCCCCTTGAGGTTGAACTGTCCATTGATAATCGTATCGCTGCTTTTGAGGCCGGCCTTGCCATGAAATGTCCCCTCTGCAATATTGGCACGGTACAGGCACGGGAGACGTCTACCGGCAGACAGTATTATGTCTGCACCCATAAGGACTGTTCATTCATAAGCTGGGGTAAGCCGTATCACAGTGCATGTCCGGATTGCGGCAATACTTTTTTAGTGGAGACTGTGTTAAAGGGAGGAATACCGGTTCTGAAATGCCCCCGGGCGACCTGTTTATACTGGAAAAAGCATACCTCTGAACTGATGAGGGATGTTCCATCGCATGATGCCGAGACATCACCGGAAGTGCGCCCAGGGCTCGTTGCTGTTGCCGCAAGGCCACGCAAGAAGGTTGTCAGAAGAAGAGTCGTTAGAAAAAAATCTTCATAATCAGGGATGTGTCGCTGTGATAGCGTGTCGTTTGAATATGATATTGATCTTCTGATTTGCCTGTGAACAGCAATCCTCATTGCCGATACCTCATCGGTAATGTATTTGCGTTCCCTTATGTGATTTCGCTTACTATGAAATAACACTTACATTACATGGCGTTCGATAAAAATAATTAATTTTGGATTTGACTATAATGAAATCCGGTAATATAGTGCAGATATTAATAATAAAATCGAAAAAACAATCTCCTCGGTTCAGAGGACATTGTTTTTATCGAGAAATCCATGAAAAGAGGAGATGTTCATGCCCGACAAAAAGTTAGTCTGCAAAGATTGCAACCAGGAATTTCTTTTCACAGAAGGAGAACAGGCATTTTACAAAGAAAAAGGATTTGAAAACGAGCCTCAACGATGTCCGTCCTGCCGAAAGGCAAGAAAAAACAGATCACGGCAGGCTCCACGGCGATAAAATTATTTGAAACATTACGACACCCAATGTTGTTTTTCAGTGGCATGAGTCTGTCGAACGGTAAGTTGTGACAGATCATCTAAAGCGGTGTGCTGTGATTTTTGCATTCAGATACTATTGCCCGTGCTGTCAGTCAGGAGCAGTGATTACAGGAAGAGGGGATTTTACTGAAGACGATTCGTAAGATCTCCTTTTTTTCATCAGTCGATGACGACCGCTGGAAGAAAAGATTAATGATAGTATAAGGAAGATAGCTTTTATGACGGAGGGGGGACGCTGTCCACAAAAATACTTGACTTCTTATGGTTTCAGGATTAATGTTCATCGCAGACAAAGGCAAACCACATCGAAAGGGTGGGACGCAAAGCCGCTGGCCTAAGTCCGTTATCGCGGATATGGTGGCAGGGTTGCCTGATCATGTTCTCACGTCAAATCGGCACACCTTGAATAATCCTGCGGTCGACCGGTCCTCATTCTATTCTGAGGGGTACTATGATTAGGACATACGTGGATTGTGTGGCTTTGTGATTAAAGAAAATAAAAAGTAAGGAGGAATTATGAACAAGGGAGATCTGGTTGGTGAGGTTGCCAAGGTAGTCGGCAGTAAACAAAGGGCACAGGATGCGGTTGATTGTGTTTTGTCTGCCATAACCAAGGCATTAACGGAAAAGGATTCAGTGACTATCACCGGTTTCGGCACTTTCAAAGTATCAAAGAGAGAAGCAAGGAAGGGAAGAAACCCGCAAACAGGCGAAGAAATTACCATTGAAGGAAAATACGTTCCCAGGTTTATCCCGGGGAAAGCACTCAAAGAAGCGGTGAAATAACCCATTGACATGGCTGGCATGAAGGCAGAGTCTCGCTCGACTCTGCCTTCGTTGTTTTCACTCGGGGACGGAGAGAAAACCCTATGTTCACCGGCACCACACCTCGATACTTTCACAGTGTTCAATCTACACCGCTTGAGTGGGAGTACCAAAAATAGCGAAAAGTAGTATCAGGAATACGACCTGGATGAACCATCCGATGATGCAGACGCCGATGGCGCGAAAGGTGCTTTTATAATCGAGAGCCTGTCTGATCGCAACAACCATGGCGGCGATCATCCAGGCCGTAGCGGCTAGCGTTATGGGCCACAAAAGCCCGGGAATGACTCCGAGTATCCGAATTATTCCGGGGGCGCTTGCGAAACCGAGCGTCCTCAGCAATTCACCATAATCGGCTTCGGTCTGTGGCTCAGGGATGACTTTCGTTCCAACAATATAGACAATATAGGCCCAGACGCACCATCCGACAAGGGCGGCAACCGTGCCGGTTATGATTCCTCTGAACCCTGCGACGGTGATTGCTCCCAACCCCGCAGCGAAACTGGAAAGAATGATAACGCCTGCTGCCTGCAGGATTGCGCTCTTATCCGCTTCAACTTCCTCGTAGAGATCGGCATCGAGTTTTGCCGCACGAATCATTCGTTTAAAAAAACGCTCCATATGTTCCATGTTTCGTTAACCCCCTCCATTAATATTCGCTACTCATAAAAATGCTCTATGTTGTTTGTCATTCCGCAAGGAATTCTATCAGCAGTTTGTTGAAATCAGCCGAACATTCGAAGTGAGGCATGTGGCCGCAGTGTTTGAATATACGAAGTGTCGAATTCAGAATTTTGTTTTTCGCCACATAGGCATGCTTCACCGGCAGTATGCGATCATTGTGCCCCCATATGACAAGAGTGGGATGTGTGATCCGGTTAAGGTTTGTCAGAACCGGTTTAATCAGCTCTTTGCGTCCTCCCCGGATTGTCGTGATACTCCGTATGATCTTCAAGAAAGCTGATTGAGCGCCGGGGAGGGAGTACAGCCTGTAATAGTGATCTATGAAATCTTTTGTCACATCAGATGCATGATGAACGGCTTGCCTGAAGAAGCAGTAAACTCCCGGGCGAGACGGATAGGTCAGCAATTCTCCGATATGGGGCAGTGAAAACAGCCGCAGTATGAACGGAGCGTCCGGACCGAGGCCGGCGCTGTCCACCAGTACCAGCTTGTCGACTTTCTTGGGAAATCGGAGAATATACTGGAGTGCAATGCCGCCACCGAGTGAATGGCCTACGAGGCTGCACCGCTCTATCTGCATTGCATTCAGAAAATCATTGATGAATCGAGTAAAATGATCCGTGGAATACAGTGACGGCGGTTTGTCTGTTCGTCCGAATCCCACCAGATCGGGGACATAAACCCGATGCCGCTCCGCCAGTGAATCGATATTTCGCAGCCATATTTCCGCCGAGGCTCCGAGGCCGTGGATCATGACGACGGGGGGTCCTGAAGTTCCCAACGCCCAGTAACGGGTCGTAATACCGCCTGCCGCAACGTAATGATCGTCTGGTGTCTGTAATGTCATGAAAGAAATTTCCCGTGGCAACGTATCACTGAAAAGTTCGATGCCGATCCGGTCTATAAGGAATCAACGATATCCTCGGAAAGGGACCGTCCCTCTTCGATTGATGGAATTATACGCATATCGGTTTCAAAATGGCAAAACAATTTGAGATGTGTCAAAAATGGGAAACATGGTCCGGGATGGGGCGGGTGCGCATCGCCATGAGTGGTGGGCCGTGCGAGAATCGAACTCGCGACCAACGGATTAAAAGTCCGCTGCTCTACCATCTGAGCTAACGGCCCGAACTTTCATCGTGAAAGCAGTGTGTTTAACAGGAAGCATCTTCCATTGTCAAGAATAAAATCGCTCACGGACCCGGCAGTTGTCAAAATATAGCCGTTATGATACATGTGGTCTTCCTTTTTTTTATAACGGGATGTCGGCTTCCGATCAGGATCTTTATTGTAATGACCGGAAGACAAGCATAAAGCGTGTATCCGAGGTAATTCATGCGTGATATTCTTGATAAAGTTCAGGTCAACATGCCGTTTCGCATGCTGGTGGACCGCTATCTGCCACTGGTGATTCAGAAGCGTATTAACCCTGAAATCGGAATTGACTGTTTTGCCCTTGACGGGTATACCCGCGATGATTTCCGAAATGTAGGCGGAAAGCTGATCGATACAGGATTGACCATAACCTTTCATGCTCCCTTTTTCGATCTGCGGCCGGGTGCCCTCGATAGGAGAATCAGGCAGGTTACCGTGGATCGTCTCAAGCAGCTCTTCGACCTGGTCCCCTATTACCGGCCCGAAATGATTGTTTGTCATGCCTCATTCGACAGTGTCTATTATGTCGCCAATGAGGATCTGTGGCTCGAGAACAGTATCGATACGTGGTCGCAGTTCATTCCCCTGGCTGAAGAATTGAACACGGTCATTGCTCTGGAAAACGTCTACGAATGTGATCCCTGTATGTTATCCAAACTCATTCGTTCGTTCGATGATTCCGATCATATCCGGGTGTGCTTTGATACGGGGCATTTTAACACATTTTCAAAGTCGTCCCTTGGTGAGTGGCTCGACGAAATCGGTTCCTTTATCGGGGAAATTCATCTCCATGATAATGCGGGGGACGGTGATAAACATGCTCCCGTGGGGAACGGAACCTTCCCCTTTCATAAGTTGTTTCGCTATTTGAAGGACCGGGGCCCGCATCCTGTTATAACACTCGAACCCCATACGGAAGACCACATGTGGGAAAGCATCAATAACATCAAAACGCTGGGACTGTTCGAACTACTGGATAAATGACCCCACCATGGACCGTATATCCATGGTGACAGAGGGAACAATCGGTGATTGCGTATATCGTCAAAAGAATTCTTTTTATGGTACCCCTGCTGATCGGGATTACAATTATCTCGTTTGTCGTCATTCATCTTGCGCCGGGTTCTCCCACCGATCTTCAGACCGACCTCAATCCCCGTGTGTCGGCAGAGATGAAGGCTCGCATGCAGGCTTTGTATGATCTCGATAAACCGCTTTATCAGCAATATTTTATCTGGGTCAAGAAACTGTCCGTTATGGATCTTGGGACGTCGTTCTCTCCTGATCGTCGGCCGGTTATCGATAAGATCATGGAACGGCTGCCCATTACAATTATAATTAATGTTCTTTCATTGGTTCTCATCATCGTGGTAGCGCTACCGATCGGTGTCCTATCAGCAGTCCACCAGGATTCATGGTTTGATAAAATTACCGGTGTCTTTGTTTTTATCGGATTTGCTATGCCGACGTTCTGGCTGGCGCTGCTGTTGATGATCCTTTTCGGGATTTATCTTGGATGGCTTCCCATTTCGGGGATTCGATCCCTCAATTACGAGTATCTCACCCCGATTGCCGCGATGATCGATCTGGGGAAGCACTTGATTCTACCCGTGCTTCTCTCTGCCTTCGGGGGCCTCGCAGGTTTCTCCCGATATATGCGGGCCAATATGCTGGAGGTGATCCGGCAGGATTATATTACGACAGCCCGGGCCAAGGGATTGAGTGAACGAGCGGTTATCTTCAAACACGCACTGAGAAATGCCCTCCTTCCCGTTATAACAATTCTGGGGCTCTCTGTTCCGGGGCTCATCGGAGGGAGTGTCATTTTTGAAACGATATTTGCCATTCCCGGCATGGGACAGCTGTTTTACATGTCCACCATGTCGCGGGACTATCCGGTGATTATGGGAATTTTAGTTATCGGCGCCGTATTGACGCTGATCGGCAATCTTATCGCCGATGTATCGTATGCCCTTGCCGATCCGAGGATACGGGTTTCGTGATCGGTTCATAGAATGTAAGCTATTGTGCCATTGACGGAATGCAATGAAATAACGATTGGAATCAGTAAGTTCGATGATGTAGACGTAAAAAGTTCGGGATTGCGATAATGGCGTTTGATATATTTTATCCGTGGTGGTTGCGAGAACAATGAAACGATTTACACACAGTGATTTCTGGTACCGGTTTTCCCGGAACAAACTGGCTGTGGCAGGGAGTGTCGTCGTTGTGTCCCTCTTTGTCGTTTCGATGCTTGCACCATGGATCAGCCCGTATGATCCCGGTGATATCAATCTTCAGATGGTGCTTGTGCCACCATCGGCAGCACATCCTCTCGGAACGGATCAGCTCGGACGGGATGTATTAAGCCGCATGATCTGGGGTTCCCGTATTTCTTTGAAGGTCGGCTTCGTGGCCGTGGGCATTGCAGTCGTAATCGGCGCGATTCTCGGAGCTATGGCCGGTTATTACGGACGGTGGATCGATGCCGTTGTTATGCGTTTCGTTGATGTCATGCTCTGTTTCCCGTCTTTTTTTCTCATCCTGGCGGTGATCGCCTTTCTTGAACCATCCATATGGAATATAATGATTGTTATCGGTGTAACCGGATGGATGGGCATAACGAGACTTGTCCGAGCTGATTTTGTGTCCCTTCGGGAACGCGAATTCGTGCAGGCGGCTCGATGCATCGGGGCAAACGATTTCAGAATTATTTTTGTCCACATCCTTCCGAATGCCATGGCATCGATACTTGTGGCTGCCACACTCGGTGTCGCCGGCGCGATTCTTACCGAGTCGGCCCTCAGTTTTCTCGGTATCGGCGTGCAGCCTCCCACGCCGAGTTGGGGCAATATTCTGACGGCCGGTAAGGACAATATCGATATTGCCTGGTGGCTGTCCCTCTTCCCGGGCCTTGCAATTCTCATAACAGTGCTGGGATTCAACCTCCTTGGCGAGGGGATCCGTGATTCTCTCGATCCGAGACTGAGGCAGTGACAAAATGGTGCTGTTTTTTTACATTTCGTCGTGTTGAAAACGTCCTTCAGGTCATTTCCCCATCGACAAAGGAAGCGTTGAATAAATGCTATCCTTGCATTTCGGTAATCGGATGTCTGCCCGGCATTTCGGGAATGCGCGGCCGGGAAACTTTTATTCGTTCTGATTATTGACTCTATGATGATTTTGGAGTATCAAACGCCTGAAATTTCCGAAAGAGGAGGATGGTTCTCGGTGGAAAGAGATAGAATTGAAGATACTAAACGAGACAGAAGAGTTATTGAGCGCAAAATCAGGCAGGGCGAAGCGACTGCCGAAGAACTGCAGGGGTACCTCCAGGAGTTGCCCGATCTTTCCTGGAATGCAGAAGAAGTTACCGTTTCGTTGGAACGGAAGAAGGGAAAACCGGCGGAGAAAGGCAATGCTCATTGATTCGCATTCCCATATCGAGTTGAAAGCCTTTGACCGTGACCGGGATGACGTCATTGCTCGGGCTAAGGATGTGGGCGTCGATATCATCATTGCGGTCGGAATTAATGAAGGTGACTGTAAACGGGTTATCTCTGTTGCGGGCAAATACGATTCGGTATTTGGCGCTGTCGGCATTCACCCTCACCACGCGAAGGAAATAGACAGCACCACCTATGATAATCTCAGGGAAATGGCGCGAAACAAAAAAGTTGTGGCCTACGGTGAAATAGGTCTGGACTTTTTTCGGAATTTGTCACCCCGGGATATCCAGATCGCTCGATTCGGAGAGCAACTTGATCTGGCCCGGGAATTAAATCTTCCCGTCGTCATTCATGATCGGGAAGCTCATGCCGAGACGGTTGAAATGCTGGAACAGTGGGACGGTAATAAGCAAGGCGTCATTCATTGCTTTTCCGGCGATTACACAATGGCAAGGAAATGTCTTGATATGGGGTTTTATCTTTCCATTCCCGGCACAATTACGTTTAAAAACAATGTGCAGCTTCAAGAGGTTGTCAGGAAAGTACCATTGAACCGGCTTCTCGTTGAAACGGATTGCCCGTTTCTTACCCCTGCTCCGAAGCGGAGAGAAAGAAACGAACCGGCATATGTTGTTTACACGGCTCATCGCATTGCCGAGATCAAAAGGGTTCCTCCGGAAGAAGTGGAAAGTATTACGTATCGCAATACTCTCAGTGTGTTCGGCATCTCACCGCCGTGATCCCGATCCGTTTTGAACAGCCTCATAGTGGAACTATTCCAACAGCCTGTAAATGTCGAGCCCTGTCCAAATTTCCCCTTGATTATCCATCTGTATTGGAGTACATGAAAAGAACAGATTCATAGCAGTCCAGGGGTGCCGATCGCGGCTGAGATCATACCCTCAGAACCTGATCTGGGTAATGCCAGCGTAGGGAGTGGGAAAAACACTGTATTACATAAAGGGCATATCCCAACAGGGGTATGCCTCTTTTTGTTTATAATCAGTCACTGATCTGGTGAGGTTCAACGCTTATGATATTCGGAGGCTTATGAAAAGGGTTGTCATATTTTCCGGGGGAACGATAAAGGATCCTGAATTTATCCGGGGAAAACTGGAGGATATGGATACTCCCGTCGTTATATGCGCCGACGGTGCGACCAGGCACCTCCGTTCACTCGGAATTATTCCCTCGGTCATTATCGGCGATATGGATTCCATTGATGAACAAGATCTTGAAGAGTTCGGCGCGAAGGGAAGTACCATCCTCACCTATCCGAGTGAGAAAGATGAAACCGATACGGAACTTGCCCTTCTTTATGCGCTGGGCCTCTCTCCCGAAGAAATTTGGATATTCGGTGCCCTTGGAGGCAGGATCGATCATGCACTTGCAAATATAACACTTCTGGTGACGGCAACGAAACGTGGAGTATCCGCAAAAATCATCGACGAGGCCTGTGAGATCTTCATCGTTACGGGGCAGGTGACTGTTGAAGGAGAAAGCGGACAGACCGTTTCGCTGCTGCCGGTATCATCACGGGTGACAGGCATAACGATCAACGGGTTTGAATATCCCCTGTGCAATGCCGTTATGGAGACAGGCAAGCCCTATGGCATCAGCAACACCTTGACGGGAGACCGGGGGACTATTTCAGTTGCAGCGGGATACCTGCTGGTTATCAGGTATTACAGAAAGGAAACATGAGGCATGACGGTTACAAGAGTACTGACGATAGCCGGTTCGGATTCCGGCGGCGGAGCGGGAATCCAGGCGGACCTGAAGACGATCACCGCACTGGGCGGTTTCGGAATGAGCGTTATTACCGCCCTGACGGCCCAGAATACAATCGGTGTCCAGGGAATACATGAAATCCCTGTGGATTTTGTGGATAAGCAGTTTGATTCAGTCGCTTCAGATATCGGTGTTGACGCAGCCAAAACAGGGATGCTTGCCAGTTCCGAAATTATGAGGCGGGTGGCGGCGAAAATCAGGCACTATGAAATCGAAAAACTGGTCGTTGATCCCGTCATGGTTGCCAAGGGTGGCGCCCGGCTGATCAGGGAAGAAGCAAAGCAAACACTCATTCAAGAACTCGTTCCACTTGCATGTGTCATCACGCCGAATGTTCCCGAGGCGGAGGAATTGGCGGGTATGAGTATAGCGACTGTCGGGGATATGAAAAAAGCGGCTGAAATCATCCACAGCAAAGGAGCTCGATACGTCTTTGTTAAAGGGGGACACATGACCGGGGAAGCCCTGGACATCCTCTATGACGGCAGGGAATTCTTTGACTTTACATCGGAACGAATCGAAACGGCCGATACCCATGGGACGGGGTGTACCACTTCGGCGGCGATTGCGACGGGCCTTGCTCAGGGGATGACGGTACTGGATGCGGTTACCCGGGCGAAAGACTATATAACGACGGCGATTCGATTTTCTCTCAGGATCGGCGGCGGTCATGGTCCGACCAACCATATGGCATACGTTTTTCGAGATTCCGAGCGTTATCGCTGTATTTCCGACCTCAAACGCGCCGTCGGTCGGATAACCGACGGTCAGTGCGGAAATATCATTCCTGAAATTCAGTCCAATTTCGTCTACGCCCTTCCCGGTGCCCGCGATATCAACGACGTGGCGGCGGTTCCGGGACGGATCATACGTGTCGGTGATAAAGGGCGGATTCTCCATGATCCCGATTTCGGAGCGTCGAGTCATGTCGCAAGAATCGTTCTGACGGTGATGCGGTACGATCGTGACTATCGGTCAGCCATGGATATCAGGTTTTCTGAGGATATCGTCGGCATCTGCCGGGATCTCGGTTATGATGTCGATTCATTCAGTCGTTCCGACGAACCGGATGACATCAAGAGACGGGAAGGATCATCTCTGGAATGGGGTACCGGTCATGTCCTTTCCCGACGCGATACCGTTCCCGATATGATTTTTGACCGCGGCGACATCGGGAAGGAACCTGTCGTCAGAATTCTGGGGAAAACACCCGATGAAGTGGCAGATAAGGCCTGTGCCGTTTCGGAGCGGCTCGCGGATTTACAAAAACGTAACGCGGGAGAAAACCGCCGTTGACGATAGAGGAATACTGCTGTGCTGGCTGTTTCACACTTGAAAAAAAGTTTTGATGATCTGATGGTTTTTGACAATTTCGGACTGACCGTTCCGAGGGGCGGGTTTACCGCTCTCGTCGGTCCATCGGGCTGTGGAAAGAGCACATTTTTTGATGTTCTCAGCGGCATCGTTCTCAAGGATGAAGGAACGATCTCGTGGTGCGGGACGACTTACCCGCATCTGGGACGGCACGTGGCATACATGCAACAAAAAGATCTGCTCCTGCCGTGGCTTTCGTTGCTCGACAACGCTCTCCTGCCGGTGAGGATATCCGGGAAGAATCGACATGACCGGGAGAAGGCGCTGTTTCTTTTCAAACGGCTCGGTCTCCTCGGCTTCGAACGGTATCCGCCCGGGAAAGTCTCCGGCGGCATGCGACAGCGATGTGCCCTGGTCCGCACACTCATGTTCGAACATGAACTGGTGCTCCTCGACGAACCTCTTTCAGCCCTCGACGCGATTACACGACGAAGCCTCCAACAGCATCTCCTCCTTCTTCAGAGTGAGTTCGGTAAAACCATCGTCATGATTACTCACGATGTCGAAGAAGCGCTGCTGTTGGCTGATGAAGTGCTCGTTCTGACGCCGTTCCCCATGGTGGTACGAGAGCGTTTTGTTCTCGATGTGCCGAAACCGAGGCGGAGCGATCACCATGAACTCTTGAGAATCAAGGAGTATGTTCTCGATGTGCTGCAGCGTGACGCTCATAACGGATCTTCCGTATCGATTCCAGCGGGCCTCGTCAGCCCGATCGGAGGGGCCTAGGGATGAGAAAATCAGGCATTATCGCCCTTGCGGGAGTAATTCTTATTTTCACCACGTGGGAACTGGCATGTCGGATTCTTTCGGTTCCCGATTTCATACTTCCGGCGCCGACCCGCATCCTCGCTGTCGCAGTTTTTCAGGCTCCGATCCTGCTGCCTCACGCCGCTGTGACGGCCCTGGAGATCATAATGGGTATTTCCCTGTCACTGCTTGTTGCGGTGCCGCTGGCAACCATGATGTATGCCAATCCTTCGATTGAGCGGGCGATTTCTCCGTTTCTGGTCGTTTCCCAGGCTATACCGGTCTTCGCGCTGGCGCCGCTTTTCATCGTCTGGTTCGGATACGGGATTGCCGGCAAGGTGTTCATGGCTGCAATTATCATTTTTTTCCCCATCACCGTCAGCCTTCTCGAAGGATATAAGAATTGCGATTCCGAGTATGTCATGCTCTTTCGACTGATGGGGGCGGGATTCTGGGATACCCTGCGGTTCCTTTACTGGCCGTGGGCGCTCCCTTATTTCTTTGCCGGCCTGAAAGTGGGAGTTACCGTTGCGACCATCGGCGCCGTGATCGGCGAATGGGTGGGAGCGCAGCAGGGACTCGGGTATCTCATGATTCAGGCAAATGCGAGGCTGCGCGTCGATATGGTTTTTGCCGCCATCCTGTGGTTGTCCGTCATGGGAATGACCATGTGGATATGTGTCGGCATCATTGAAAAAAAGGTCATAAAATGGAATTAAGAACGATTTTATACGGAAGCAAGGAGAATACGGATGAAGAAAATCATGAAACTCATAGTCGTGGCATTCATCATTGCAATGGCGGCGCCTGTTCACGCCGCCGAAAAACTGACGGTCATGCTCGACTGGTTCCCCAACGTTGATCATGTTCCTCTTTACGTGGCCCGGCAGTGCGGGTTTTTTGCAGAGGAGAAACTGGAAGTAACAATCCTCAGCCCGTCTGACACGACGGACGGTCTGAAACTTGCCGCATCGAATAATGTGGATATTGCCGTTTCGTATGCGCCGCAGTCGGTGATGGCGTTGTCGCGGGGGCTTTCCATTCACGTCGTGGGAAGGCTGGTGGAGCACCCGCTCAGCGTTCTCCTGTTTCTGGAGCGATCCGGTATCGAAAAACCGGCGGACCTTGAAGGACGGGTCATCGGGTACACCGTCCCCGGAATGATGGACATCCTTACCGAGGCATTTGCGAAGATCAATGGGATCGTGGGATATAAACCCGTCAATGTGGGATTTGCCATCGTGCAGTCACTGGTTGCGAAAAAGGTTGATGCCGTCATGGGCCCGTACAAGAATTATGAAACGGTGGAACTGGAAGAAAAAGGGTATAAGGCCCGTTATTTCGAACTGACTGAATGGGGGATCCCCGATTATGACGAACTGGTATTCATTGCCGGTGCGCAGACCATGGCACGGAAGGGCGCTGCCGTCCGAGGTTTTGTCCGTGCCGTCCACCGTGCCATCGAAGAAACGAAGCGGAATCCCGAGAAAGCGCTGGCGGATTATTTTGCAGCCGTCCCCGAGGCGCCCCGTGAAATGGAGACAAAGGCGTTCCGCATAACGCTTCCCCTCTTTGCATCGAACCAGGAACTTGAAAAGACACGGTGGCAGACCTTTGCTGATTTTGCTTTCAAATACGGTCTTATCGAAAAGGCCGTCGATGTGAGCACCATGCTGAAGAGATGAGAACAGATGTTATGTTCGACAAACACAAAATGATTGTGAGGTATAACAAGTGACGCAGATAGAAATGGCCCTCCGTGGCGAAATAAGTGAAGAAATGCAGTTGTGCGCACAACAGGAAGGTATCGCTCCCGAAGACATTCGCCGGGGAGTTGCGGACGGAACCGTTGTGGTCGTCAGGAATAAAAAGCATACGAATGTCATGCCCATTGCCATCGGCAAAGGGGTGAAAACTAAGATAAATGTCAATATCGGAACCTCAAAGGATGTAAACGACCTGGAGATGGAGATACGGAAAATCGATTGTGCCGTTGCCGCCGGAGCGGATACCGTCATGGATCTATCCACCGGTGGAGATGTGAGAATGATACGGAAGAAAATCATCGAAGCGTCGCCCGTTGTGGTAGGAACCGTTCCGATCTATCAGGCGGTGACGATTCTGTTAAACCGTCACCGGGCGATTATGGACATGACCGCCGATGATATGTTCAATGTCATTGAAGAAAACGGCGAAGATGGCGTCGATTTCATTACTGTTCACTGTGGTGTTACCCGCAGGAGCGTCAAGTGTGTCGAAGATGAAGGCCGGATCCTCGGTATCGTCAGCCGGGGAGGTTCCATTCTTGCCCGATGGATGCACCACTGCGGGAACGAAAACCCTCTTTATGAGCAGTTTGACAGGCTGCTTGCGATTGCCAGATCATACGACATGGTATTGAGCCTGGGAGATGGTCTCCGTCCGGGATGTCTCGCAGATGCAACGGACCGGGGTCAGCTGCAGGAACTCATACTTCTCGGTGAATTGACGAAGCGGGCCCGTGAGTATGGTGTCCAGGTTATGATTGAGGGACCGGGTCATGTGCCGCTCCCTCAGATTACGGCTCAAGTGACCTTGGAAAAGAGCATCTGTCACAACGCCCCGTTTTACGTGCTCGGTCCGCTGCCGACGGATATTGCACCGGGTTATGATCATATTGTGTCGGCTATCGGGGGTGCTCTTGCCGGAGCCGCCGGAGCGGATTTTCTCTGTTACGTGACGCCGGCGGAACATTTACGGCTTCCCACACTTGATGATGTGAGAGATGGCACGGTTGCCGCCAGAATTGCGGCTCATATCGCCGATATCAGCAAAGGCTTGCCGGGTGCGGTCGATAAGGATCATATGATGGCCCGGCATCGCGAAGCGTTTAACTGGGAGGGACAGATAGAAACCTCCATCGATCCGGTGAAGGCTCGGTCGTATCTGGAAAAAAGCAAGAGCGCCGGTGAGAAAGGCTGTACCATGTGCGGTGAATTCTGTGCAATCAAAGTCGGACGCCGTGAATAACAGGGCGTGTGCAACTATGTTGGAACGATGGCGGCAGTATGCGCGACAGATGGGGCCCGCATGGATTATCGCGGCGGATGCCAGCGGTCCGGCGACATTGGCGAGTCTCTGCATTGCCGGGTCACTCTATGGGTACAGTATGCTGTGGGTGGTTCTGCTGAGCGTTGTTTTCGGAGCGACGGCGCAGTATCTCGCAGCCCGTATCGGTATTATAGAGGGACGGGGTATTATCGCAACGGTAGAAGATCGGCTCGGTCCCGTCTGGGGATGGATTCTGACTGTTGATGCATTGCTGGTTACGTGGCTGGCGGCATTAGTGCTGATGAACGCCCTGACCGGCGTGACTTCATTGATAACCGATATTCACACCCCGTTCTGGAGCATTCCCTTTTCGATCATTATCGGTGTGTTTCTCGTGAGAGGAGGATATCGATGGTTTGAAATTCTCTGCAAGTCGTTAATCGTCTTTGTTCTGGCGTGCTTTGTGATAACGCTCTGGATGGTGGACCTTTCATGGCGGGACATCGGCATGGGCTTAATTCCCACAATTCCCGGCGGTATGGATTCGGCGCTGATGATGGCCGCCATCATGGGAGGGGCCGTACATATTACTATTATCGGTCTTCACACCTATAATACCAATGCGAAAGGATGGACCAGAAGGGACCTGAAACTTGCCCGCTTCGACAATGCCGTTTCAATGGGAGTTGCTTTCGGATTATACAGTGTCGTCATTTTTTTTGTCGCCGCCGCGGTTCTCCATCCCCATAACATCAGAATCGTTACGGCAACCGACGCGGCGTTGAGCCTGGAGCCGCTGCTTGGCAGGGGCGCCATGCACATATTCATGCTCGGCGTGTGGGGCGCCGCATTTTCCACGCTCTTCCCCACCATGCTGGCAGCAACCTGTTTCCTGGTCGATAAAATGAAGTGGCCGCTGTATCGCAAAGACAAACGATTTGCCTGGACGGTTGTCGCGGGCTGCCTGATCGTTTCGTTCGGTCCCTTTCTGAAGGGAGGGTTTTTTCTTTTGCTTCCGATCATGCTGGCGCTGGGGTTGTGCGGGACACCGCTGATCATAGCGGTTATCATGTATCTTCTGAATAAGCGGGACATTGCCGCCGATGATAGAAATTCGACGGTTCTCAATATTCTCGGTGCGATTACCCTGGTGGTGACCACCTTTCTGGCCGTGCGGTTTATTTTTATGAAGTTAACAGGTTGACAGGGTGTTCCCTTATATGCTCATTAATCTTGACTGCCGGGAGCATACACATGGTGGATATACATAATCTGCTGGGTAGAACCACACTCATCATCGGGGATGTAAACTCCGGGAAGACGAGATACACATTTCGCATCATTCAGTCGTTCATCGCAAACGGCATCGTTGACATCGCCGTCCTGGATCTTGCGCCGAAAAAAGTAAGAAAAATCGGCGGGAAAATAACCCGCATCACGCACCCCGGCGTTCTCTATAAAACGACGGATGTCACGGCCCCCCGTCTAACCGGAAAGGGGCCGGAAGAGATACGGACCCTGGCGGAAAAAAATGCGGCAGTGATTGAAAGACTGTTTGAAGAGTATCTGCAAACACCCCGACGGCATTTGTTTATCAACGATGTAACGCTTTATCTTCAATCGGGCGATATGCAGCGTTTGGAGCATGTGCTTGCATCGGCATCGACGCGGATTATTAATGCCTACTATGGAAAAACCTTCGGCGAATCGACTCTGACGCGAAGAGAACGGAACCGGGTCGACTATCTGAAGAGACATTCCGATGTCCTGATCGAGCTGTGAAGCCGGTGAAACATGACCGTTGCCGGAAGAAGCATCGATCCACTCCGGACAGGATGAAGTCTCGCAAGCCCGCATGCTCTCATCAGGTCAATATTTCCTTGAAGCAATGGCCCTCAGCCCTGATGAGTGCCGGATCGTTTCCCCGGGAGGACTCTTCAGTTCCTTTTAACCTAATGACGCCGAACGTTTCGTAAAATGAGGAGAGAGAATGTTTGAAGAGTTGGAGAAGATCAACGAACGGCCCGAACCGTTCCAATTTTACACCGCAGGCGATCTATGGACCGATGAGCATACGTCAAGGCAGATGCTGAAGTTCCATTTGGACGAGAAAACAGATGTCTCATCCCGCAACATTACATTCATCAATCGGTCTGTAGATTGGATCGCCTCCCATTTCGATATGGGAGCCGGAAAAAAGATTGCCGACTTCGGCTGCGGTCCTGGATTATATACCACAAGACTGGCTCGAAGGCATGCTGTCGTAACCGGCATAGACTTCTCGAAAAGATCAATCCACTATGCACAAGAAACGGCAACCGGGGAAAGACTGCCCATTCAGTATGTCAACCAGAACTATCTGGATTTTGAAACTGATGATCGCTTTCATCTTATACTAATGATCATGTGCGATTTCTGCGCACTGAGCCCCACGCAGAGGAGAAAAATTCTTTCCAGGTTTTATACGCTTCTGGAACCATCAGGTTGCGTTCTCCTTGATGTGTATTCCCTGGCAGCATTCAGGGAACGAGAAGAGAAAGCACTGTATGAACCTAATCTTCTCAATGGTTTCTGGTCTCCCCATCCATATTATGGTTTTCTGAATACATTCAAGTATGAGAAGGAAAACGTGGTTCTCGACAAATACACGATCATTGAAGCGGAACGATCACGTGTATTTTATAATTGGTTTCAATGTTTCAGCCCTGATGACGTAGAGAGGGAATTCAAAGATTGTGGCTTTGCAATCGAACGTTATTATTCGGATGTCGCAGGGACACCTTTTTCATCACATAACAGAGAATTTGCAGTCGTTGCAAAAAAAAAATAGCCGATACAGAACAGGCAATCCGGTGGACGGCTTACAGCCACCGCTGATCCGCAGACGTTCGGAGTAAATATCACATTGATCTTATTTGGTTAAAATGATAATTCTGCTTCATGAACATGGAGAGAAATCATAGGACTGTTTACAGAATGAAGGATAACCGAAATGGAATATGTGATCGTTTGCGTCACGGCACTCGTTGTATCGGGAGTGACTCTATTCTCGGGATTTGGTCTCGGCACAGTGCTTATGCCGGCCTTTGCGATTTTCTTTCCTGTTCCCATCGCAATTGCAGCAACGGCAGTGGTGCATCTTTTAAATAACGTCTTTAAAATTATATTGGTAGGTAGAAATGCCGACTGGGATGTAATCAAGATATTTGCTGTGCCCGGAGCCTTTGCCGCAATCGTCGGTGCATTGGTTTTGCACCGGTTCGCGCAGTCCCCGTCGCTATATATCTATCAGATTGGTGATCAAGTCCATTCTGTCACGACGATCAAGCTGGTGATAGGATTGTTGATTGTTGTTTTTGCATGTTTTGAGCTGATCCCACGGTTAAGCAACGTTGCATTTGATCGTAAATATCTCTTCCATGGGGGACTGCTTTCCGGTTTCTTTGGTGGTCTCTCCGGTAATCAAGGCGCATTACGTTCTGTGTTTCTCATCAAGGCTGGATTGGATAAAGATGCATACGTGGGAACAGGTACGGTTTCTGCTGTTATCGTGGATGTATCCCGCCTGTTCGTATATGGGATCACCTTTTATACCGGTACGATAGTTGAGGTCGGCACTATAGGGGGTGTGGTGGTGGCCGCAACATCAGCAGCGTTTATCGGCTCATTCATTGGTGCGAAACTCCTGAAAAAAATTACACTGCGAGCAGTACAGATCATTGTTGGCAGTATGCTGATTGTGGCGGGAACAGGTATGGCAGCGGGGTTGGTGTGAAATACGTCGTCTGTGATACTGAAAAAAACAAGAGATTCAACCAACACGGAGTTCCAGCGGCGTCTCGCAGCCGCCGCTGGTCAAAGCGACAGGCACACAGGCGAAGTGCCGTATGGATAAAAAAAGTGGTGATGGCTGACAGGCACTGGCGGTTTATTTATCAGTGCGGTCAGCCATGTCACGTGTGAAAAGCAGCCCATTACCCAAACAATACGAAGGAGGATTGCCCATGATGAAAGAAATGAAGGTTTCAATGCCCGAAGGCGTGCTGTATGTATTGATAATCAGCGTTCTGATGGCGTGCTATGTAACGTGCATGGTGCCCGGTCATGCTTCGGCTCAAGGCGTCGAAGGTCAGAACGGGGAACTGGTTCAGGTCATACAGAGCAAGAAGTCGTTTCCTGAAACACTCAAAGCCTTCAAAGCGGAAGTAAGCAAGGCGGGGTGGAGTGTGCTTAATGTTAACAACATGGCGGGAGTGCTGTCCGAGCGTGGATTTACCCTGCATCCTGTTGTGATTCTTGATGTTTGCAGCGGCACGTACAGTGCGCGCATACTGAGCAATGACGATTATCGCCCCATTTCCGCATTCATGCCCTGCCGTGTGAGCATCTACCGGACATCCGACGGAAAGGTATTTATTGCACGAATGAATACGAATGCCTTCATAACGATGATGCCTCCCGAGGTAGCCGAGGTAATGTCGGCATCGGACGAGGAGATAGCGAAGGTCATCACCAAAACAGTTCACTGAGCCACGGTGATCTTTGAAAATGTGAAACGGGCCCGGCCGGCAGCTCCAGCAGACTGCGTGCCGGCTTTTCGTTCGTACCCTTGACCTGAAAAGCATACCGAAGTTCAATGAAATCCCATAAGAATGATGCGTATGCACGCCTTGCCGCTGTCAGTGCCGTTCTTGACCATATCCAGTGTGGACGGCATCAAAAATCGTTGCAGTAGTTTCGGGGGTACGGAAACATCACGGCGACTGCGCCATTCCATTTTGCACTCATCGCTGAAATGAGTTATACACATGACACATCGAGGTTGTCTTCCAAAAGGTATATGATGAGAATTCTCCACACTTCCGACTGGCACATCGGCCGGACCCTGCATGGCCGCAAGCGATACGAAGAATTCGAGGCCTTCCTGAACTGGCTGGCCGGTCTTGTTGATGATGAAAACATCGACGTCCTTCTTGTGGCGGGGGATGTGTTTGACAACAGCACCCCGAGCAATCGTGCCCAGGAACTTTATTACCGGTTTCTCTGCCGCATTGCGGCTTCTCCGAAACGCCATGTTGTGGTGACGGCGGGGAATCACGATTCGCCGTCCTTTCTCAACGCACCCCGGGAACTTCTCAAATCCCTCAATGTCCACGTCGTGGGTAACGCATCCGCCTCCGCGGAAGATGAACTGATCGTGCTTGCCGGGCCTGATCGGGAGCCCCTGCTTATTGTCTGCGCCGTTCCCTATCTCAGGGACCGTGATATCCGCACGGTTGAGGCAGGTGAGAGCATCGAGGACAAGGAACGGAAGATCATCGATGGAATCAGGTCTCATTACCGGATGGTATGTGAAGCGGCTCAGGAAAAGCGTGTGCGGCTGAAAAAAGATATTCCGATTGTCGCCATGGGCCATCTGTTTGCCGCGGGCGGCGAAACCGTCGACGGCGAAGGCGTCCGTGAACTGTATATCGGCTCGCTTGCCCAGGTCAGACGGGATGTGTTCCCCCGGTATATCGATTACGTTGCCCTCGGGCATCTTCACGTGCCGCAGCGAGTCGGCGGTTGTGATGTCATCCGTTATGCCGGGTCGCCCCTGCCCATCGGCTTCGGTGAAGCCGGGCGGGAAAAGAGCGTCGTCCTTGTGGAGTTTTCTGGTCGTATCCCCGCTGTTGCCGCTGTCCCGGTGCCGAGGTTCCAGGAATTGAAGACGCTTGGCGGCGATGTGCAGACCATTATCCGGGGCATCGACACATTGAAGGCCGAGGGAAGCGCCGCCTGGCTGGAGATCGTCTATGACGGGAACGAGCCGGCCGGTAATTTAAAGGAGATCCTGGATGAGGCGATTGAACAGACCGGCCTGGAGATTCTCCGCGTCAGGAACAATCGTGTTCTGGAGCGGGTTCTGAGCGGGATGGATGCGGAAGAAACTCTCGGCGATCTGGATGTGACGGAGGTATTTCAACGCTGCCTTGAATCGCATGAAATAGGGGAGAATCGCCGCCCGCCGCTGTTAAGCGCATATCAGGAAATCATTACGGCACTGAACGAAGCGGACCCGATGGAGCAATAGGAGAACACGGCATGAGGATACTCGGCATTCGGTTCAAGAACCTGAATTCTCTCATCGGGGAATGGCATATTGACTTCACCCACCCGGACTATTCGTTCAATGGCATATTCGCCATCACCGGTCCGACCGGCTCGGGAAAGACGACCATCATGGACGCTCTCTGCCTCGGGCTTTACGGACGGACGCCCCGCCTTGAGAAGGTTACGAAAAGCGGTAACGAGATCATGTCGCGCCGGACCGGCGAGTGTTTTGCGGAAGTCACGTTCGAGACACAGAAGGGCCGTTACCGCTGCCACTGGAGCCAGCACCGTGCCCGGAGAAGGCCGGACGGCGAGCTGCAGCAGGCAAGGCATGAAATAGCCGACGCCGAATCGGGAGCGGTCCTCGAATCAAGAATAACCGACGTTAATGAGTTCATAGAAAAAGCCACGGGAATGGACTTTGAACGTTTCACCCGGTCGATGCTGCTTGCCCAGGGCGGATTTGCAGCCTTTCTCCAGGCATCACCGGATAAGCGGGCTCCCATCCTTGAGCAGATTACCGGCACCGAAATTTACAGTCGCATATCCGTGAAAGTACATGAACGCTGTAGAGAAGAACGGGAAAACCTGGGCCTGTTGCAGTCTGAACTGAAAGGAATTCAGGTAGTAAGCGCTGATGAGGAACGGGATCTGCGGGCGGGTCTGAAGGAAAAAGAATCATATGAATCGGAGCAGGGCGCCAGACTTGACGCTCTTCGAAAGGCCGCTGCCTGGCTTGAAACCGTTGCCGCACTGGAAAAGGGCGTGAGCGAGCTCGATAAACTCATAGCTGATGTTGAGAACCGATCGGAGATGTTTGAACCTGAGAGGAATCGGCTGGAAAGATCACAGCGGGCTCTCGGTCTGGATGGGGATTACCGGGAAGTGGTCACCTTACGTGATCTGCAGAAAATTGACCTGAAGGAACTTCACGACACGCTTGTCTCCCTGCCGCTCAAGGAGAAGGCCTGTTATGATGCAGCGGGAATCAAGAGGACCGCTGAGGCCGGTCTCGATGAGGCACGAAAACGACAGCAGTCCGAGGCGGATGTCATAAAAAAGGTCCGCGATCTTGATGCACGGCTGAATGAACAGAAAAAGCAGATTGACGAGAGAGCTCAAGCGATAACCGCAGCGGAGAATCAGGGCACAGTATATGCCGCGAATATCGACAAGAATTCGAAGAATCTCGTAGAATCACAGAAGCTCCTGAAGGCCCTGGAAGAATACCAGACACGTCATGCCGTCGATGCGGCACTTCTGACGGATCTGGGTACAATCACAAGAGCATTCCACTCGCTTCGCGATTGTGAAAAAAGGAGAGATGCGGTTCAGAAAGCATGTGTGGCAGCAGCCAAAGGAAAGGAGGCCGCCGTTGCGGCGCACAGAAAAACAGCAGCGGTCCATGAGCAATCACGCAAGGAATTCGAGCAGCAGCAGGCCGATCTGAAAATGCTGACCGAGAAGACCGCTTCCACCCTCAAGGGGCGTGAAATCGGCCGATGGCATCAGGAACAGAGTGTCGTGAAAGACCGTGAGAGTCTTCTGAGGCAGGCAGGTGAGATCATTGAACGGATGAGCGCCACGTCCGCAGCTCTCGACACATTGAAAGCAACACTGGACGTATTGAAGGCCGGTCATGAGAAGATTTCCGGTAAAATCAAGGCCTGTGCGGAGAAAAAGGCGCTCCTGGAGGGAACGGTTGCAGCTGTGGAAAGACAGGTATCGCTCCTGAGTCGTATCCGGGATCTTGAAGAGGAACGGAAGCGGCTCGAAGACGGAAGGCCATGCCCGCTGTGCGGCTCCCTCGAACACCCCTATGCGAAAGGCACTATCCCCGAACTGAGCTCGGCGGAGAAAGAATTGAATGATGCCAGAGTCGCCTTCAGGCAGGTATCTGCGAAGTCAGGCAAGCTGGAAACGGAGTGCGCCGCACTGCTGGTGGAAATCGGCCATGCTGAGAAAGACAGGGACGAAAAGAAGAATGCACTGGAGATTGACGACCAACGCTGCACCGACACCATGCTGAAACTTGCCGTCACTGCCGGTCCTGAAGAACGGGCCGGGAAGGTTCGTGAAGCGATTGCCGAGGCTCAATCGAAGATAATGGAAATTTCCGGTATTATCAGTGCCGCCGAAGAGTTGAATCGAAAGGAGAGGGCGGTGCAGGCAAATCTGGAAAAGGTGAGAATGTGCCTGGAAACATCGGGTACAGCCCTTCAGGATGCCCGGCACAACGTCGAGAAGGCCGATTATGAGCATGCGCGGCTGATGAAAGAGGTGGAGACGCTGGGAGAAGAAGTGGAAAAAGCCCGTGCCCTGGCGTTCAAGGATGTGGAATCCTACGGGGTCATGCAGATCTCCGTTCCTGAGATCGATTCAATACTGAAGGACCTGACCCGGCGCAGAGATGCATGGCAGGCGAAGCTCAATGAGAAAATCGGTCTGGAGAAAAAGATCCATGACCTGGAATCTGCGATTGATAAGGACAAGGCCCTGCTGGAAAAGCTCGAACATGACCTGAAGAAGGGCAGGGAGGATCGTGACGGCCTGATCCGACGGCACGAATCTCTCGGCGCTTCGCGACGCGAATTGTATGGCGAGAAGAACCCTGACCGGGAGGAAACACGCCTCGCTGATGCGGTGAATCAGGCGGGGAAGACTTTCGAAAAAGCACGGGAAGATCACGCCGGGACGGAGAAAGTATTTAACTCGCTGAAAGAGAAGAGGAACGACCTGGAGACAAGAACAGAAAAACGGGCGGTTGACCTGGCACGATCGGAACGGAACCTTGCTGAGCGGATCAGGAAGGCCGGGCTTGACGATGAGGCCGGCTATCTTTCCGCCTGCCTGAGTGAAGAAGAACGGGACAGGCTTGCAAAGCAGGAAAAGGCCCTGATCAGGGAGAAAACGGAACTGGCCGCCCGCAGGAATGATAAAACGCGGGCCCTTGCCGTTGAACGGGAGAACCGTCTGACGGATCAGCCCCTGGAAGCGGTCAGAAAAGATATCAATGCCTGCGATGATGACCTGAAGCAGGTACGGATAGACATCGGCGGAATCAAAAAGTTCTTGAGTGACAACGAAAAACAGCGGGAGAAGCAGCGGGTTCACATGAAAAACATCGAGGCTCAGAAGAAGGAATGTGCACGCTGGGATGACCTGCATCACCTCATCGGGTCAGCCGATGGAAAAAAATTCAGGAATTTTGCACAGGGCCTGACATTTGAGATGATGACGGCACATGCCAACCGCCGGCTCAGGAAAATGACGGACCGTTATCTTCTTATACGGGACGAATCGCAGCCGCTTGAGCTGAATGTCATCGACAACTACCAGGCAGGGGAGATTCGATCGACGAAAAATCTCTCCGGCGGCGAAAGTTTCATTGTGAGTCTGGCGCTTGCCCTCGGTCTTTCTCAGATGGCCAGTCGAAACGTGCGGGTGGATTCGCTCTTTCTCGATGAAGGGTTCGGGACGCTTGATGACGACGCGCTCGAAACGGCCCTGGAGACGCTTGCCGGACTGAAGCAGGACGGCAAGCTCATCGGGGTCATCTCCCACGTTCCGGCGCTGAAAGAGCGCATCAGTACACAAATACAGGTTATTCCCCGATCGGGGGGGCAAAGCGGTTTGAGCGGCCCGGGATGCCGGGGGAAGTAAGCCGAAGCATTAGAAGGGAATGGAGCGGTTGTCGACAGGTCGTTGAAAACTCCCGTCTGTTCCTCTCTTTCATGATCCACCTCATCCTTACACATCAAACAGAGACGCTCACCGCACAGAATAAAAAAGGCAAAGCCGTCGTAATCGGCTTTGCCTTTTATTCCTTGCAGTTGTAAAATTACACGATAACCACGGAGTTATCGCAGTCTCCATAGGGACTTTTCACAAATTTATCAGCCTCTCTGTCCAGTTCCCAGCATCTTTTGTCAAGCAGGTAGAGAAACTGGTATTCGCGCCCCTTCTTCAGATCGACTGTGGCTGTAAATCCCCCATTATTCAATTTTTTCATCGGTGTGGAGTTCCTGTCCCAGTTGTTGAATTCACCGACAAGATTGACCGTCCTGGCATAGCCGACGGCAGTCGGCGGTAAATTAAAGGTGACTCGACAGACATGCCTACCTTTTTTATATTCCTTCTTTACAATCATGGATCCCCCCTTATTATCCGTAAGCTCAGGATTGTATCGTTCCTGCATGGTGAAGTAGATATCGTACTTATCTGAGCCTTATTCTTATCATCGTAGATTCCTGTTGGACCTTCGTTGAGTCAAAATATACCTGTCGTCCCTCATGCAGTGTCCTGAAGTTTTCATTTATGAGATCACTGTAATGAAAAAATGTCTTTCTTCCGTTCGTGGTTCTGATGACACCACAGCCGGTCTCATTGTTAAAGCTGACCACCGTTCCCCGTTCCATGGATGTTCATCTCCTTCCGGTTATTTGTTGTTGATTCTCACACCTTTTCTCATATATCGAAGTTTATTCGCCGTCCCGAGTGTACACGACAGTAATCCCGTGATCTCACGGCGTTGTAATGAAGAAGAATAATACCTCCTTCGTCATTGTCGATAAAACCGTATCCGTTTTTGAAATCGAACCATTTTATTGTTCCCGTATACATTCACATCGTCTTCCTGAAACGGGCGTTCCGGTTCACAGCAAGGCGTTTCAATCAATATCGTTCGTCGAAAGGCTCTTCAACAGGCACTTATTGATGTACAGCGGGAGTTGTTGCTTCTTGACAGTAAAAATGCGAACTGACCGAAGTGATGATCATTATTTTTAGTGATAGTTTAGCCAGGTACAGGGAAATGTCAATATCAATTAATTACCGATATAATACCAGTATAGAACTGGTATAGTGCTCAATGTGCAGATATCATGAGAGAATATGACTGATGGTCGGCAGGCTGCGCTTTTCTCTGATTAACTGCTCGAGAATTCGTTACTCTTTTGTTTATTATCTGATGCTGCGAAGAAATGTTCCCTCGTTCCGGCACCTTTCAGGGGAGGCTGTCGAGACCGGTCAGGACGGAACACGGCATCGGAATATTCGAACGTCGCAGGGATCGACGGTGATCACAAATCCCCTGCTGGAAACTGACTCGACCACGCCGGATCGGGTATCTTCAATAATAAGGTCTCCCTCGTGATCCAGCAGGGAAGAGAGGTCGATGTCGAGGGCGTAGCCGTTTTTTACATCAAGGTTGGCGAAGACGAGAAATCCTTCCCTGTCGGCTTGACCGGATCGGCGCAGAACTCCCAGCACCGCTCCGTGATCGTTGTCTATAAAATCAATGTTGCCCTCGTGATGAAAGAGATCTTCGCCGGCGAATAGGGTGTTGATGGAACGGAGCCTCTCTCTGATGGTCGGGTTGTCGTTAAAGCGAATCCGCCCTTTTCTGCCGATGAAATCAATTTTTTCAGGATAACCGTATTCCGTTCCCTGGACGATGCCTGTTCTCCCCGCTCCCATGAGAGCAGTGACGGCGTACCGGGGAACAGCAGCCTCGGGAGCACCGAAGAGCTGGGCCGGCGCTCCCGTGTCATGGGTCGTGACGGGAATGATATATCGAACCTGGCGGCCGATGTCGTGAATGTACCGTATATACGTTCGAAGATCCTCGGCATAGGGGTATTCCCAGGAATTAGCGAGAAACAGATCGATGTGCCAATCGGCTGCCTTTTTCAGAATCGTGTTGGAATCGGTAAAGAACTCGGCCATGACGATTACGTTGGGGCAGTTCCTCCGCAGTTCTTTCAGGAGATAAGAAATAAATCCTTCGTGGCTTGAATGGAGGTTGTCCAGGCGCACCATGCCGTCCGTAAGGCCGGCGAAGTGAGCCCAGAAGAGCGAGTAGTTGGTCATGTAGTCCCAGATATCGCGCTGTATTTCGGGGTGGGGATGGTCGTAATTAATTTTTACGAGGTCCTTCCAGGTGAGCCACGTATTCATGTGCCAGCAGCCTGCCCGCTTCATGCCGTCCTTCTCAGTCCGGTCGGGGACGATCCATTCGGGACACTCCCGCACCATTCGGCTTCCTACGCCGATATGATTGAGGGTCAAATCAAAACAGAGGCGGATGCCCCGATCCTTTGCTTTATGGATAAAGTGCTCAAAATCGACAAATCCCGTCGGATCATTGTATTCCCGGTATGTGGCTTCAATGGCAAAAAGATCCCGCGCCGAATAGGGACTTTCGGACCGGTCCAGTTCCGTCAGGGGGAGCAGGTGGACGGCGTTGAAGCCCAGATCCGCGATTCCGTCAAGCATGCCGATCCAGTCTTTTATGACGCCTGACACGGCAGGGATCATGGTGTACATTCTGATATCCTTGAGTGAAACGGGATCCACGATAACCCGGCTGAAGGGAAGGCGGTCCCAGTACCAGCTTTTGCCGCCATCGAGAGAATATTTGATTTTGAACTGGTAATCCCCCCGTTGTGTCGCTTGGCAGGACAGACGGTGAACACCGTCCTCATTCTTCGAAAATACCAACTCCCGCCAGACGTCGGAGGGGCCGTCGAGGTTGGTGTAAAGATGGACCAGCGCCCGGGGTTCTTCCTGCTGGAATTCAACTGCCAGGGAGAGATGGTCTTCTTCGTAAATCCTGAAGAATCCGTCCGATCCCTCGGGAAAGAAGCGTCGCATGAGACCCTCTTTCCCGATCCGCATGTTTCGCGACTCCAGTTTGGGAATTGCAAAAGGCAGAAAAGGTGTTTTTTTATTAGTGGTCATCGGCGGGTTCCTTCATTGCCGATAGCGGCGTCTTCGACGTCAATGGCTTTCAGTTCAAGGTGGTGTATTGTGATAAAAGTTAACAACGTTCGTGCTCCCATTTTCTTTACCACTGATCCAATCCGGCCCGCCATAAGTTTGCCTCAGCCTGGCGGCGTTTAAAAACGCCTGAGTTTGAGTCCCACAAGCGCTTCATTGAAACAATCTGTTCCTCGACCCGGGCAAGGAGCGCCTTGGCATGTTCCTTGTCACGTCCGACTTTGTCCGCCTGGCTGAGGATTGATTGAATGGCTTTCATTTCTTTGCGACGATCCCCTCCCAGGGCATTGCCCCGGTTATACACGATACTGACGAGGACGGAGCGACACAGTCCGGGGAGGCGGTCGAGTGAGGGGTAGATCGCCGCTGTGTCCCTGTAGAAACGAGGCAGCGTCTTTTCAATAAATACCGACCATGCGGACGCGAACGGCACTTCGATGTCCAGCTTCTGAATTTCCTGCACTCTTTTTTTGGTGCCCGGCCTGCCGATGTCTTTTGCAAGTTCATTAAGGGCTTTGGGGGGTAAATGGTCGGCCCATGTGGCAAGGAAATCCTCTTTTGAATTCATTCTCAGATCGTATCCGATTCCTATGGTTATACCGCTTGCGCTACCGGGAAAGTGCGGCCGGCACGCCTTGCTTTGGTAGTATGCAAGACCGCCGGTTTCCTCCAGCGCAATAAACGCAACGCCGTTTGTGTCCAGCAATGGAAATGGTTCCGGCTTGGATTCGAGGCACGTCCAAAGAAAAAGGTCTGAGATTCCGGTTACCGGTTGATTCACGAGTTCCTGGGCATAACGGATTCCCCTTTCCGTGGCGGGGCCGAGTTCTCCATCCGCTTTTAACATGCAGCCTACGCGGTTCAGGTACGTCTGAAGACGAATTACATCGTCGCCTTTATCGCCTTTTTTCAATGTGGGCCTGGATGTTATTATTTCCGGTGGCAGGCGGTGGACCGGCGTTTCCTCGGGGTCTTCAAACCATTTGAAGTAGGTTTCCGCGCCGTCTATCCCCTGTTGGATCAGCGCGCGCTTTTTCTCGTCCGTCAAATTGAAGTCAGTGGTTTTGACGTCGAGCGTATTGATATAAATCGTACGCTGCCAGTCATCACTGTGCAGATGCTGGTTCTCCTGCACCTGCATGAACGCTGTAATCAAGGCTCGTGCATAGTGAGGAAATGTCTTGATCGCTTCGCCTTTGAGCGGTTCGTCGTATCGAAATAAGGCAATCTCTTCCGCCGTATCGAGACGGAGGCCAAGGGTCTGGCAGTTGTAGGCATAGGGACTCCTGCCCGGTCTCTCCAGAAGAAACCGCGCATTTTCACGGTTGTAATAATCAGTGAAACGGGCGGCGTTGCTTTCTCTTTCCATGTCGATGTAACGCTGCCGGTCGAAAAGTTTAACCGGGTAATTCTGCATTACGCCGCCGTCGACGTAGACATCGTTGCGTTCTCCAAAGCGTTTTGCCCGGAAAAAAAGCGGGATGGACATGCTGATTCGAACGGCTGTTACAAGGGGCATGTCGGGAAAGCGTTCGCGGGAAAATATTTCAGCGTATCCGGTGGAAAGATTGGTGCCGATGACATATAAATCGGGGCATCCCGCTTTTTGCAAGTCGACGAATGTAGCCGTGATGGTTCCGAGCTTGCGCTTAATCAGAGATCCTACCCAATCGGAAAAGAAATCGCCTTTGTGCCAGCCGAACTCCGTCCAAAGGCGTTTGAAGTCCTTGATATAGCCGAATGAATCATCCATGAACTTTCTGAAATCCGTGGAATTCAATATCTCCCGCTGCGCCTGCAGGTCGTATCCCAAGGCAAATATCAAGGCATTGATTGCCCCGGCACTTGTGCCGCCGACGCGCATAATGTCATTGAGCAGCCCGCGCTGGGATAACACCTGCATGGCGCCCACATAAGCGATGCCCTTGACCCCGCCACCTTCAAACACAAGGTTTCTGAACTGTGCGCTCATCCGCCTCCTCCTTTTCTCGAGGGGGCGTTCCACAAAATGCTGCGTGCCCCTTTCCTGCAATCCCGTTGACGGTATCCACATGTCACCGGTTTCTTTTGAGAAAAAGAATAAGTCGAAACCGCAGTTTATGTCAACGATTTTTCACTGATTCCGAATAGATAAAAACAAGTAACCGCAATCCCTGTTCGAGTTTTGCTTTTCTCACGGCAGTTGGCCTGCGAACGTGGTAACATGTCTGTGCTGGTATCGGGAAGGGTCATTTATCCGAGTATTGGCGTTTCCCACAACAATGCCTCCTGATGCCATAGTAGCCCGTTGACTCGAGTGCCCTTAATGCGCTTGACACGAGAATTTTCTGTCCATATACTTCGAAAAAGAAGTTCTCATCAATTACCTCCCGCTGTAAAAATGAAGGTGCGGATAAATCAATCCAAAAGGCTTTGTGTCGACACCCCTGAGATCGGGGTCATATGGGATTCAGCGTAATGCGGAGAAAAGGAGAATCTGCCATGAACAACGGAGAGAGAATCCATCCATCACATCTACTGGCCGGTATGGGAATCACGCCCGCCGACAACCGGATGGGACTGAAAACAGCCGTTCCCTGGAAAAGTCTGTGGGGAGGCGCTCAGACCCGGGCGCTCTTCCAGTATCAGAAATTTCTCGATGACGTGAGCAACAACCCTCAGCTGTTCGGGCCCTTTTCCGTCGTCGCCGGCATGCAGGAGGCGTTTTTCAAATCCGCCTTCACGGAACCGATCAGGACCCATGCCCGCATCACGGCGCGGGCGGGCAAGGAACCGGACATCTACCGGGACATGAACGGCTGGATTTACAAGAATTATGCCCGTTCCCTTTATGATCTCTGCGGCTATTTCATGAACAACGGCACATTCGACCGGCGGAAGGCCCGCCATATCACGACGACTCCGGACGGTCACCGCATGCTGAAGGAGTATGTGCAGGAATTCGCCCAGATGGAAAACAACTACAATTCTATCGGCATGACGCGACTTCATGCGATGAAGGAGATGCTCAAGTGCCTTCTGGTTGTAATTACGGAAACGCCGCTCGACGGCGAGGATCTTCCTTACATGAGAAAGAATGCCGACGGGACGGACGGCATGACCTTCGAGGAATACCTGGCGGAAAACCGTTACCGCCTGGAGTGCCTGCATAAGGCCAACGCCTTTGACCCGAAGGAATATTCGGAACGGGCGACCCAGGGCAGGATCGGCCGTTCAGAGTACAGAATCGTCAAGGGATCCGATATGCACAGTGTCCGCCTCCGCCATTATCTCCTGCCGAGAGGCGTCAAGTCCAACGGCAGAGTTCTCTACATGTCGACGCCCCTTATCAACAAGCCGGAGCTGTTCGATCTTGATGATGGAAAGTCAGTTGTTCAGGGAATGCTCCGGGAAGGCTACATTGTTTATCTCGTCGACTATGGCGAGTGCGGTCCCGACGACACGAACCTCGGCCTCGATTTCTTCGGCAAGACAGTTCATGACCGATACATGGAAATCATCAGGAAAAAGCACCCTGACGCCGTGATCGACATTATGGGATACTGCATGGGCGGAACGCTGATGCTGCCGTACCTGGCCCGGCGGGCGGAAGAGCGCCTGTTCCGGGGCGAGAAGATGGACATCTGCAAACTCGTTCTGATGGCTTCGCCGGTTCGCTTCGACGACGATGAAAGCGGTCATGGACAGATGCGGTCTTTCATCCGCCGGAACTATGATCCCGACCTCATGAACGACCTGTATGGAAGTGTGAACATCCCTCCCCATGCCATCGATTTCGGGATGAACGAGATCCAGCCCGGTGTTCATTACACGGTCCTGAGCGGTTTTTACGGGCGCGCCATTCATCCCGGCGCTATCGAAGATTCTGCGTCATTTCTTTACTGGCTCACACATGGGACGAAATTCCCGGCCAGGGCCCATCGCGAATGGATCGAGAAATTTTTTCTCGGCAACGAGCTTGTGGAGGGGGCCTACCGGCTTCCTTCGACGGTTTCGGAGCTGGACGGACGGCCCGTCGACATGGAAGCTCTCTACCGCGGCGGCGTACGGATCTTCGACTACCGCGGGTCCCGTGATCCCATCGCCCCGCCGGGCTCCTGCGTTGCCGCCGAGTTGTGGGGAATGCGTTCCAATGGGAATATCAGGATGACCCGGGGCGGCATGAACCGTACCATTGAAAAAAACATCGGCCACATCTTCGTCGTGAGCAAAAAACTTCTTGCGGAATATCTCACGACCGTATCCGACTTTCTCAACGAAATCAAGTGCGAGGGCGTGGACGAGATGCCGTAGTGGATGCGGGAAATGAGCAAGCCCTCGTTTGGGTTGACGGTAAGCCCGTGATCTGTTGTTGAGATCTAAGTCAAAAACTCAGTATAAAAACTGAAGCCTACCGGATGGAAGCCGGTAGGCTTCAGTTTGATTAAGGTTAAATTACCAAGAGTTATCCAAGATTATGCGGGGAGACTACGGGGTACATAACGATACTGAAAGAAAAAGGATCTGGCGTGATTTTCCAGATCCCTGTTATGACTGGTACCCCCGGCGCGATTCGAACGCGCGACACCCGGATTAGGAATCCGGTGCTCTATCCTACTGAGCTACGGGGGCGCATCGTCTGTGATTGAGGAGTGAATCTCTACCATTAATTATTTTGAGTGTCAATATAATAGAGGCTGGAATGGGGTGCAAGAGGGGGCGGGAACCGGGTTGCAGGATGCAAAACAAAATCAGACGATGATTGCGATCGGGAAGCAAGAGATTGTGCATAACTAGCACCACAGCTCGGAGTAGTGGGTTTCGATAATTCGTTCATCGCAGAAATCACATAGTTTCAGTTCATCAGGGGTGATACCGTCGAGGGCATTCCGGGGAAGACAGCCGATGAGTTCCGATTCGATGATGTCCACGTCGCAGGCCGCTGCTTTCTCCTTGACGGCATTAAAGACCGTACAGACGGATGTCTCACGGTAACTGGTCAGGTTCATGGAAACCTGGGCGAGATTCCGGCTTTTCAGAAGAACGCCCATAGCCTGAACGTGTTTGAATCCGCCGCTGGATTGTCGAATTTCTGCTGCGATTTTTTTGGCAATAGCCACATCGCTCGTGGCGAGATTGATATTGAATGCAATGAGAAAATCCCGTGCGCCGACTGCCGTGGCGCCGCTCCTCAGATTGAATGCCGCCGGTCCCGCGTCGGGGAGCCATTCGGGGTCATTCATCTTTTTTCTGAGCATTTCGTAGCCCCCGTTTCTGAGGAAGGGAAGCCGTTTTCTCGACGGGTCGAGAGCGGCGGCCCCGTAAAAGTACACGGGGACGCCGTTGCGGGCGGCGAAGGATCGGCCGAAACGGTGGGCCGCAGCGACGGCCTCTGTCATGTCAAGATTTTGAATCGGAATAAAGGGGACGACATCGACGGCGCCGTTTCGTGGATGGACTCCGGCGTGGTTCCTCATGTCGATGAGCCGGATGGCGGTATCGCAGGCTGCAGCAGCCCCCTGTTCGACTGCTTCCGGTGTTCCGATAAAGGTGACGACGCTTCTATGATGATCCGAATCCATGCTGTAGTTGAGGATTTTGATTCCGTGTATTTGATGAAGCGCTTCGACGATGTGTTCTATCGTTTCGGTATTCCTTCCTTCACTGAAATTGGGGACGCACTCGAGAATTTTCATGCATTACACCTGGATAATTTCTTTATCGGGGAGGACGACACAGGTCAACTCTCCCCCGTATGCCGCTCCGGTGTCGATACCGATTTTGTTATGCTCGATCATGGGTTCGGACAACGGTGTATGGCCGAATATGACGATTTTGCCAAAGTCATAGGTATGTCTGATGAATTCATATCGTATCCATGTGAGCTCTTCAATGTTCTGTTTGTTCATGGGCACACCCGGTCGGATGCCTGCATGGACGAAGATGTAATCGTCCGTTTCGTAATAGGGCAACAGTGAATCGAAGAACTCCAGATGATCTTCGGGAACATTGATTTTTTTCCCTTCCGGTGTTTCGACCATGCCGTAGGATTCGACCGTCGTCTCGCCCCCGTTAAGGTAGAAGAGCTGGGCATCGGTGCCGTGATGATAATAGTTGAGGAATGTCTGTTCATGATTACCCAGGAGGCAGACCACATGTTTCAATCTCGTTTTCAGATCAAGGATAAAGTCAACAACCCCCTTGGGATCGGGGCCCCGGTCGATGTAGTCGCCGATAAACACAAGGGTGTCGTTTTCGCCGTCGAGGTCGAGACGGTTCATCATAGTTTTCAGTTTATCAAGACAACCGTGAATGTCTCCGATAACAAATATCTTGCCCATAAAGAATCCCCCCCCGCATGCCTTATGCGAACAGAGCATTGACGAATTCTTCGCTGTTGAATATCCTGAGGTCGTCGATCTTTTCTCCGATGCCGATGTATCGAATGGGAATACTCATTTCTTTCGCAATTCTGACGACGATTCCTCCCTTGGCCGTTCCGTCGAGCTTTGTCAGGACAAGGCCGGTAATGCCGATTTCTTCGTTGAACATCTTTGCCTGTGAAATGGCATTCTGACCCGTCGTTGCATCAAGAACGAGGAGTGTTTCGTGGGGTGCCCCTTCGTGTTCCCTCCCGACGATCCGTTTTAATTTTTTCAGCTCTTCCATGAGGTTGGTTTGAGTGTGCAGTCGCCCGGCGGTATCGATGATGATCACGTTGGCCTTGCGTGACTTTGCGGCGTGCACCGCATCATATGCGACGGCGGAGGGATCAGCCCCCATCTTCTGCTTGATAAGGGGCACATTGACTCGTTGACTCCAGATTTCGAGCTGTTCTATGGCGGCGGCTCTGAAGGTGTCACCGGCAACAAGGATGACTGAATATCCCGCCTTCTTGAACTGGTGTGCCATCTTTCCGATGGTTGTCGTCTTCCCCGTTCCGTTGACCCCGAGCACCATGATTGTGTAGAGCTCATCACGTGGTATTTCGAGTGGAAGTTCACTGTCTCTGAGAATTTCTCTCATATGGTCTTTGAGGATTTTCTTCAGTGCGTCGGGACGATCCAGTTCTTTCCTGCCGGCCCGGTACTTCATTTCCTCAACAAGTTCCGTCGTAAATGCAGGGCCGAGATCAGCCATGATAAGAGTTTCTTCAAGGTCATCGAAGAGGTTTCTCGATAGGATTTTCTCGCCGAAAATCATTTCGTCGACGTTCTTGACGAATCCCTTGCGCGTCTTGGATAATCCTTCTTTCAGCCGGTTGAAGAAACCTTCTTTATTATTCATATTCCCCATATATTTCGTTCCGTTATTGTTTCATTTCTTTTCGGTCCTATTACCTTTTTTGACTGCGGATGTAAAGGCGAAAGCAATGAGATCTAAACATCCCGGATGAAGTGTATTGCCGAGACGCTGATAATCAAGTAGATAGTTGTGTGATCGATGAGACAATTCTTGAAGGGTTGTTGCTCACATTCGTTTTCATGTGATCCATTCAATATTTTGATGAATCTGCAGCTTGCTTCAGACAATTCCAAAACTCACCCTTCGAATTCAGGTAGTTGGAATTGCTGATCGTTCTCCTCGCAGAGATTTATTCGCAAAAGCTCCATGATGACCCGTTACAGTGAATCGTCGTTCGGGCAACAGGCTTTCGGCATCTGTTGTATTGTTGGAGCAACTGAAGGATGAAGACGATCAGATTTCGTTAATTCATGCTGACCGTTACGGTGGTTGTAATACCTCGTTTTTCCATGGTAATGCCGAAAAGGTTGTCGGCCACTTCCATGGTCCGCTTGTTATGGGTGACAAAAATAACCTGGGATTTTTCTGAAATTTCCCTGATGAGATTTTTGAACAGGGAGACATTCGAGTCGTCAAGTGCGGCATCAACTTCATCAAGGATCAGGAATGGTGACGGCTTGTGCATCAGGATGGCAAAGATCAGAGCAACCGCTGATAATGCTTTTTCTCCCCCCGAGAGAAGCGTTATGTTCTGTTTTTTCTTGCCCGGTACCTGAATATCGATGTCAATACCCGATTCGAGCACATTCGATTCGTCGGTAAGTCGCAGTTCTCCCTTGCCGCCGGGAAAAAGACGGGGATAGACGACCTGAAAACACTGATTGACCGATTCGAATGTTTCGGAAAAACGTTTTTTCGAAACCCGGTTCATTTTATTGATGGTTTTCTGGAGTGTGGCAATTGAGGTGTTGAGATCGTCAACCTGAGATGTCAGAAAGTCATATCGTTCTTTTAACTCTTCGTGCTCGGAAAGGGCAAGCAGGTTTACTTCACCGAAGTCTTCCACTTTTTGTCTGTCCCTCTCGAGGTTCAGTCTCAACGCTTTAACCTGCTGTTCGTCAAGTCCTGTGAAGTTTGGAGCCAGAGCCGTCAGATCGGCATGGAATTTTTCATAAGAACCCCGTTTCAGGGTTTCCATGTGGAGACGTGCCTCTTGAATATCCATGTCGATCTGAGCCAGTTCCTTTGTCATGCTGTCGAGATGTCGCTTTTCCTCGCCTGCTTCCGATTCCCTGTCTCTCAGAACCTTATCCGTCTCATTGTGTATCTCCCGTTTCCGGACAAGTTCCTCTTCGATGGCATCATGATCCCGATACATATATTCAAGGCGCTGTTCTTCGGATTTGATAGTGTCTGCTATCGTCGCAGCTTCAGTATCGGATCGCTCGGCATCGAGGATTGCCGACTCAATCTCATCGGTAAGGTCGGCAATCGCCGCGCGCAACCGCTTTGATGCCACGGTATGGGAATTTATTTTCTCTTCCAGAGATGAAAGGAGAATCTTTTTTTCGGTCAGATTCTTTTCCTTTGCTTCAAGTTCTGCTTTGACCGCACTCCATCGTTCCTGGAGTGTTGCAATTGTCCGCGTTGCCTCCTGTTCCCGATCCGCGCATAATCGGATGTCATGTTCGATCTGAAGAATCTTTTCCCGGGCATCCCGTTCTTCCTGTTCCAGACTTTCCTTGTTGAATATGAGGACATTGATGCGCTGTTCAAGCCACGAAATTTCTCCCTCAAATCGTTCGATGTCTTTTTTTCTGCTGTTAAAGGTGAGTTCCAGTGCATGGATTTTCGACCGAATTTCATCATGTTCGTCTGTCAGTTCGGCAAGAAGACGGCTCTCGGACCGTTTTCGCTCCGTTTCACATTCGAGAGGGGCGGAGAGCCGGTGCATGTCCCGTTCCAGTTCATCGATTTCACGGTTCGTTCGAAGACGGCTGTTGCCGCCGCCCGATCCGCTTCCTCCCATGAGAATGCCGTTGGGGCTGATAACATCGCCGTCACGTGTGACAAACGTTCCCACAAATCCGTTCCGCCGCCACAGGCTTACGCCCATAGTCAGATCAGGAATCACCAGGACATCTCCGATGAGCGATTCGATAATTTCCCTGTAATTTTCTTTTACCTCGATGAACCGATCAAGTCTGACAACATCTACAAGATTATCCGGGACATTCGACTGTATAAAATGGTTTCGTATGTTCAGGGGTACAAAATGGCCTCGTCCCGACGAGTGCTTTTTCAGGTAATCGATTGCCTCCATGCCGTCGTGGTGGCTTTTTACAACAACGTATTGCAGTTTTTCGCCGAGAACCGCTTCGACAGCCGCTTCGTATTCCTTGGGAACGCGAATGTGGTCGGCGACAAGACCGAGGACGCCGTCAATATCGAGAATTCCATCTCTCCGCGCCTGAAGTACCGACTTCGTTCCTTCATTACACCCTTCATATCCCTCTTGAAGTTCTTTGAGGGAGGCAAGACGTGATGATTTGAGACTGATTTCTCCCTTGAGTTCTTCGATTGTTTCCTCAATGAGTTCCAGATTGTTTCTGATTTCTTCAATGTGTCGACGGGTGATTCGTTCTCGTTCTTTCAGCAGGTCGATACGTTCCTTTACCGATTCAAGATCTTGTGCCGTTGTGGCGCGTGCTTTCCGGGCTGTTGCGATTTTTTCCGTCTGATCTTGTAAGTCTCGTTCTTCCCGCTCTATTTTCTTATTTATGTCCTCGATCCCTTTGGTGAGGGAGTTCATAAGGTTTTTAAGGCGGGCATGTTCCGTTATGATGGAAAAGCTTTCCGATCTCCTCTGTTCGAGCTGTGCGAGAAGGTCGGCCTCGATGGCTCTTGATGAATCTGAATCGCCTTGGGTGCCGGTGATAAAATCTCTCAGCTCGGTTATCTTTGTTTCGGTTTCTGAGATCAGCCCTTGAAGGATAATGACCTCCCGTTCCATTGAATCCTTTCGTTGTTGAAATGTATCGACATCCGAGAGGTTTTTCTTTTTCCGTGATGCGATATCGCTGATTTTTCCCTTGAGGAAATCGATTTTTTGCTCGCCGATGTTGATTTCATTTTTGCAGTTGTAAAATCGTTCCTGGAGCCGACCGATAATTTCTTCGTTTTCCGCCAGTTTTTCCTTGAGATTTTCCATACCTGCCGCCATTGCCGTCAACGACGTCTGGATCTCCAGTGAATTGTGATCAAGCGATTCTCTTGATGTCTTGAGGCGATCCTTTTCGTGGCCGAGTTCGATGTATGCCTGTAACGAAAGGGCGAGTTCATTTTCTTTGATTTCCTTTTTCAGTTCCCTATATCGTTCCGCCCGTTTCGCCTGGCGGGATGTTGAGTTCAACTGTGTTTTAACTTCGCTCAGAATGTCCTTGAGGCGGGCGATATTCTGTTTCGTCGAATCCATTTTTCGCATGGCGGATTCGCGTCTGCTCTTGTATTTCTTAATACCCGCTGCTTCTTCAATAAACTCCCGGATATCTTCCGGTTTTGCCTCTATGAGCCGTGAGATGCTTTCCTGTTCGACGATCGAATAGGTCTTTGCGCCGACTCCCGTATCCATGAAGAATTCACGGACATCCAACAAACGGCACGGCACCTTGTTGATGGAGTATTCGCTGTCGCCTTCACGATAGAGACGCCGTGATATCATGATTTCTGAACAGTCGGCGTACTGACCCGGAAACTGGCGTCCGTTTTTTTCAAAAATTATGGTTACCTCGGCCATTCCTACCGGCGCCGCTTCGTCGCTTCCGTTGAAGATTACATCGTCCATCTTTTTCCCACGGAGCGATTTGACCCGTTGTTCTCCCATTACCCATCGGATTGCATCAACAACATTGCTTTTCCCGCACCCATTCGGGCCGACGATGGCGCTTATTCCGTTTGAAAAGTGGAACTGCGTTTTATCCTTAAATGATTTAAATCCGGCAATTTCCAGTTTCTTGAGCCTCATTCGAGATAAACCTCCAAGCGGTTCGCCGATGCGGGTTATCCATACCAACGCTACCTTTCATAGCGTATGTATAGTAAAAGATATGAAGTTTGTAAAGTGAAAACACAACAAAATGTGGTTCAGAAATAATAACCACAACATATTGTGGTTATTATATCAAAATCTGTTCAACTATTTGGTTTATTTTGTCCAGATTTTCCTTGACATGGATAAGGATAGGGACTAAGAAATCAGCCGCTGCGTGCCTTTCAGGGGGCAAATATCAAATCATAATGAATTGTCGACTTCACGGAAAGAATGAGTATTGCTCATATTTATGATATAAGTATGTGATACCATAAGAAGAGAGATTCATTCGACTTGTTGCGGGATCGGCAATTCTAAAATAAATAAAGTGAAGGGAGGAAATAGAAAGAGGGAGTGTAGTATATGCAAGGTAGTAATTATCTTGTGATGGCTTTTCAAATGAAAATTCGAATTGAAACTGAACTACGATCTACAATTCGAGGAGGGAGTAAATGACAACACCTATTCAACAGAAAATCAGAGACAAGAAACGGACACCTCAGCAGATTATCGACATGATCAAACCCGCTGACTGGATTAACATCGGAAGCGTCGGCGGAGATTCAACCGTGCTGGCTTATGAACTTGCCCAGAGACTGGGCCCCGGTCCCGGTCAGCTGAAAGACATCGAGTTCTGGAACTACGCAATGTTCTATCCCCATCCTGAATTTCAGGAAATTGATCCCAAGCAGGAATATCATTGTTTTCATGAATACTTTTTCTTTCCCTGGAATCGCAAGGCACGAGACATCAACGGTGTCACCAGCTGGGCCCAGTGGGGCTGGACCATGGGCATGTGGTGGCATCATTACCGGTTTGCCAATCGCGTGAAGGACAAGCGCGGCATCGACTGGTGGTTCAACGCCGCGACGGCTCCCGATGAATTCGGTTTTTTCAACTGGTCGTACGGCGTCAATAACTGTAATATTTATCGTCAGACGGCGAGAAACCTTGTCGTGGAAGTCCGGGACGACTATCCCTGGGCGGAAGGCGGACGGTTCAACACCATCAATATCGATGATGTGGAATACTGGGTCGAAGTCGACACGGATCGGTTTGCGTGGCCTCAGTTGAACGAAAAGGCGATCCAGGCGAAGCCGGAAGAGAAAAAGATTGCCGAATACGTTCTCTCCATTATGCAGGACCGGGATGTGGTACAGCTCGGCATCGGCTCGCTGCCGTCAGCCTGTGTCACCGCCATGGCCGACGCCGGTCTCAAGGACCTGGGCATTCACACCGAAATGCTGAACTTCGGTCTTCTCAACCTGATCGAATCGGGACAGGTGACCAACCGGTACAAGAGCCTTGACCGGGGCAAGAGCGTCTGGACGTTCGCCTTCCCCGTGGACAAGAAATGGTACTATGATTCGATTCACCGGAATCAGAACCTGGCCGCCTATGATATCGACTACACGAACAACTTTAATGTTCTGACCAGGATCGACAACATGATCGCCATCGACAACTGTGTCGCCGTTGACCTTCTCGGTCAGCAGAGCACCGGTTTCTATGAGAAGCGGCCGATTTCAAGTTCCGGCGGCTACTTCCAGTTCGTCAGCTTCTGCGCCCAGTCAAGAGGCGGCCGCGGTGTTGCGAGCATGACGTCCCGCAGCAAGCACGGAACGTCGCGAATCGTGCCCTTCCTGCCGGAAGGTTCGTCCGTCGACGTGCCCGCCCAGCTTGCGAACTATGTCTGCACCGAGTACGGCATCGTCAACCTGAGAGGCCTCAACGGGTACGAGCGGGCTGCCTCGCTGATTTCCATCGCCCATCCCGATGATCGTGAGTGGTTGACCGAAGAAGCGACCACGCACGGTCTCCTGCCGCCGAAGTTTCCCGTCAACTTCGAGGTCAGGGAAGGTCAGACCAGGAAGTACCCCTCATATAAGGAGAGAAGGGATTACAAGACGCCTTCCAACAGCATGCTGTGGGGATACGACTGGGATGACGACGTACAGAACGGGAAATAGCAACTTATTTTTCAACAGTGCGATACACACAAGCCCGGGGTTCCCCCGGGCTTTTTTTATTCGTCCGATTCATATATCTCACCTTCAACCACAGTAAAATCCCGATATAAATAAATTGACAGTACGGAGGGAGTCTGTGCGATAACCATTCATTCCAAGCCTCTCGCCGGCCACTGGAAAAATTATTTTCGCGTGAACCTGTATCGGATTGCCATGGTGCTGTCGGGATGGCAGGATGGTCTCGTCGGCTCAGTCGTTTGTCATGGTGCTGGGGCTTTGTCTGATGTCGGTGATACCGGCCTTTCCCGGGGTTTTGTCTCATTATCTTTCTTTATTTTAGTATTGACAGCGTGGACATTATGTTGTACTTATCAACAACGTTTATATATGTATCCCATGAAGCATACATGGTAAGGGGAGTTTACAACGGGTATCTGACTGTTTCATGGGGTGCTTGCAACACACTTCAGTGATGAACCGACGTTTTACCAAGGCAATAAGGCGGAAGGTCTGAGGTGCCGGACGGACTGAGCAGGTGGGGGCAGAGCAGACATACATGATATCGACCTCAGGTCGATTCCGCTGTCTTAATATCCCGAATAAAAAAACCGGCGGCACCAACCGATGAAAGCTGTTTGTCCGTGGCGGAAGCCGGGCGAACATACCGGGGTTGCAACAATAACGCGATTGAAAGTATACGCTCTGCCGATATCGAATCACTATTAGTAGTTCTTTGATAATTCGTCACGAATTGAGGTTCTGTTTCTGAATCATTATCTGAGCAACCACTTCATTCCGCTTATGCCGGTGCACCTCAGTTCAGAAACTGATCTGCTTCCGTGATTGATGCCGCGACCTTGACTTTATCGGCACCGACGCTTCCCAGGGCTATCCGACCGAATATTTCATCCTCGATTTCACATTGAGATTGAATTTCCCTGGATACTTTTTTAACGTATTGTTTTTTTAGAATCGTCTCGATTCGAAGTGTATGACACATGTGAGAACCGCGTTCGTGACTCGTGAAGCAATACGTTCGTATCTGAAACGGGGCATGCCGGCTATCGTTGCTCTTATCCAGACGAGACGTTGTGGGCATCGATAGTGCGAGGCTGCTCCTGTTTTATGTGTTTGCGATGACAAAAAAAGAAAGGAGGGAGGTAAGGAATATAGTATTGTAGACGTTGCAAGTCGTTAGTCGGAAGAGCTTAGTGAATCTGTGAACAGCAGCATTCGATTTAAAACTCACTAAATTTATCCAGAACTGAATTAACCAAGGAGGGATATAAAGAATGGCTCAAGAAAAAGTTAAAAACCCTTTTATAATGACGACACCCACCCAGCAGAAACTCAGGGATAAGACGATCACCGCGAAACAGTGGGCGGATATGGTAAAACCGGGCGAGTGGATCAACCGCGGCGGTCCCGGTGCGGATACGCTTCCCACCATGGAGGCTCTTGCTGCGAGGTTTGGTGACGGTCCCGGTGATCTGAACAACATCGAGGTCTGGAACCAGGCCATTATGCTCGGCAACAATTTCTTTGTCGAGGCCGATCTCGAGGGGAAATATCATGTCCTTCATGAGGCATTTCTGCTCCCGACGCTTCGTGCCATGCTGAAGAAGGGATACAAGGGCTTCGACTGGAAACACTGGGGATGGTCAATCGGAATGGATGCCGAATATGCCAGGTTCTACCGCAAGAATAAAGCGGAACGGGTCATGGACTGGGGCGTTCAGGCAATCGCAGTCCCCGACGGCGGGTACGTCAATGCAAGCTACGGCGTCAACAATTTCATGATCGTTGCGAAGAGCTGCAAGAAGCTGGTATGTGAAATCCGTGAGGATTACGCCTGGTGCGAAGCAGGGAGGAGCATGTTTCTTCCTGTCGATGAGGTCGACTACTTCGTGGAAGTTGATGTGAGCGACCCGAAATACCAGTGGATGTACATTCCGGAAAAGAGCATCAAGCCGAAAGAGGTGGAAATGGCGATCGCGAATCACTGCCTCGAAATCATGCGTGACGGCGACTGCATCCAGGTGGGCATCGGCGGCCTTCCCACGGCGGTGGTTATCGCCCTGGCCGAGTCCAACCTGAGGCACCTGGGAGTGCACAGTGAGATGATCGGCGAATACGCCTTTACCCTGACGGAACGGGGCGTCGTGGACAACTCGAGGAAAACCATCGATACCGGCAGATGCGGCTGGGCCTACATCATGCCCGTCGATACGCCGCGGTACTACGAGTGGATGCACCGGAATCCCTATTTTGCCGGGTTTGATATCGGTTACACGAACAATATCCAGACCCTTTCACAGCTCGACAACATGGTGACGGTCAATAATTTCGCCGCCATGGATCTCCGGGGCCAGGATGCCGCCGGAAACGTGGGCGGAAAGGTTATCTCGAGTACGGGCGGACAGTTCCAGTTCACCCTCGGAGCCTCCATGGCAAAAGGTGGCAGGGCGATCATCGCCGCCACGTCGAGAGATGCTGCCGGCAGGTCCCGTTTCTTCCCCAAACTTCCGGCGGGTAGCGTCATCACCGTTCCCGACCAGCTCGTTACCTGGGTGTGCACGGAATACGGCATCGTCAACCTGATGGGCTGTACCGATGCCGAGAAGTGCCGGAAGATCATCAGCATCGCCCATCCCGATGATCGTGAAGCGCTTGAGAAAGGCGGTTACGAGCTCGGTATACTCGGGAAGGATCACTTCATGTTCAAGAGCGCTCCCGATCGTCGTTTCCCGAAGTCCACGGATCTTATCGATCATAAATACGGGTACGCAGGGGTTGAAACATATCCCAAACCCATTGCCAAGATAAATGATTAGTAAGGACTGTGAAGTATAGTTTGCTTAAAGAGGGCAAGGCAACACCTTGCCCTCTTGCTTTCCTGGTGTGCCCTTGCCGGGATGAGGGGAGGCAGATACATGATGACGACGCCGATTGAACAAAAAATCAGGAATAAGAAAAAGACATCCCAGCAGATTATCGACATGATCAAACCGGGCGACTGGATCAATATGGGCAGCGTCGGCGGAGATTCAACCGTGCTGGCTTATGAACTTGCCCAGAGACTGGGCCCCGGTCCCGGTCAGCTGAAAGACATCGAGTTCTGGAACTACGCAATGTTCTATCCCCATCCTGAATTTCAGGAAATTGATCCCAAGCAGGAATATCATTGTTTTCATGAATACTTTTTCTTTCCCTGGAATCGCAAGGCACGAGACATCAACGGTGTCACCAGCTGGGCCCAGTGGGGCTGGACCATGGGCATGTGGTGGCATCATTACCGGTTTGCCAATCGCGTGAAGGACAAGCGCGGCATCGACTGGTGGTTCAACGCCGCGACGGCTCCCGATGAATTCGGTTTTTTCAACTGGTCGTACGGCGTCAATAACTGTAATATTTATCGTCAGACGGCGAGAAACCTTGTCGTGGAAGTCCGGGACGACTATCCCTGGGCGGAAGGCGGACGGTTCAACACCATCAATATCGATGATGTGGAATACTGGGTCGAAGTCGACACGGATCGGTTTGCGTGGCCTCAGTTGAACGAAAAGGCGATCCAGGCGAAGCCGGAAGAGAAAAAGATTGCCGAATACGTTCTCTCCATTATGCAGGACCGGGATGTGGTACAGCTCGGCATCGGCTCGCTGCCGTCAGCCTGTGTCACCGCCATGGCCGACGCCGGTCTCAAGGACCTGGGCATTCACACCGAAATGCTGAACTTCGGTCTTCTCAACCTGATCGAATCGGGACAGGTGACCAACCGGTACAAGAGCCTTGACCGGGGCAAGAGCGTCTGGACGTTCGCCTTCCCCGTGGACAAGAAATGGTACTATGATTCGATTCACCGGAATCAGAACCTGGCCGCCTATGATATCGACTACACGAACAACTTTAATGTTCTGACCAGGATCGACAACATGATCGCCATCGACAACTGTGTCGCCGTTGACCTTCTCGGTCAGCAGAGCACCGGTTTCTATGAGAAGCGGCCGATTTCAAGTTCCGGCGGCTACTTCCAGTTCGTCAGCTTCTGCGCCCAGTCAAGAGGCGGCCGCGGTGTTGCGAGCATGACGTCCCGCAGCAAGCACGGAACGTCGCGAATCGTGCCCTTCCTGCCGGAAGGTTCGTCCGTCGACGTGCCCGCCCAGCTTGCGAACTATGTCTGCACCGAGTACGGCATCGTCAACCTGAGAGGCCTCAACGGGTACGAGCGGGCTGCCTCGCTGATTTCCATCGCCCATCCCGATGATCGTGAGTGGTTGACCGAAGAAGCGACCACGCACGGTCTCCTGCCGCCGAAGTTTCCCGTCAACTTCGAGGTCAGGGAAGGTCAGACCAGGAAGTACCCCTCATATAAGGAGAGAAGGGATTACAAGACGCCTTCCAACAGCATGCTGTGGGGATACGACTGGGATGACGATGTACAGAACGGGAAATAGCATTTTTGGTATCAAGGAACATGGAAAAGCCCGGGTTTGTACCAGGGCTTTTGTTTTTTGTAATGGAGGCTTTCCAATCCGTCTACATGTCGGGAGGATGCTGTTCTTCACTCACCCGCGATTGACGGATGCCGCGAGATGATCGGCAAATTTGCTTGACAGATAAGGAAGATTCCTTTTATTGGTAATAAAAAACGGTGTGAGGACAGGTATGTCGCAAAAGATTAAAAAAAAGGAAACAAAACGGGTAAAGATAAAAGAAGGAATTGATAATCCTGTCGCTTACGACAACAAAGGTAAGTTTTTAAATCGAGATATGAAGTACCTGTTGGTATTTTTTCTGTGGTTTGTCGGCTTTATTATCATTTTACTGTATAACTGGAAAAATTAATCAAGCATATCTTAAATTTACGCTTACATACACTGTGGACCTCATCAGATCCGGTGAGACATGACACGTCTTTTTTACTAAATGACGGTGCGGGTTGTTATAGTAAGTAAAGTGATTTATTGATATCGATCGGATAAAAATTGCTTATTTTTACCTTGACAAGAAAAAGACTAATCTGCTATTAAATCCTAAAATCGCGTTCAGTTCTCTCTCACGGGTAAAGGGGGTGAGTGGGACAACGCAGGGGGCTTCACCAGATCTTACCTATCCTTATCAAAACACGAATATTGAAAAATCTAAAAAGAAAGGAGGTGTAAAAGCAGGGTTTTATAGTGGAATAGTAGGATAACTGTTGTAAAAGACGTGCAGATTTTTGAAAGTGAATAAAAAAGGAGGAACACTTTATGGCACATGAACACTCATTCGCTAGTCCGGGCCCCTGCGGTCTGGGCGCTCTTGCAATGGCTTGTTTTACGTTTTTCGCGTTACTTACCGGTAGGGTAAACCATGATGCGCTTCCCCTTCTGGCATGCTGGATGGTCGGTGGGGGTATCTGCCAGTTGGTTGCCGGTGTTATCGAATTAAAAGATCATAATATCGTCGGCGGCAATGTCTTTACCTTCTTTGCCGCTTTCTTCATGTTTGTTACCGCTCTCAGCCTTGCCACCAAATATGGTCTATCAAAGGCCGGACTGCCCATGGACGGCAGAATTGAGGGATGGGGATGGTTGGCAGGCCTTGCATTCCTGGTCATGATGACGCCGAATTATCTGAAAAGCCCGAAAATTCTTTTCATCGCCGTCGTTCTGATCGATATTGCACTGGCATGTATCGTCGTGCTTGATCTGAAACTCGATGTGAACCGGGCCATGTTTGCACAGCTTGCAGCCTGGTGTCTGTTGGTAGCAGGGTGGATCGGAATTTACCTTGTCGGAGCGATTTCTATGAATACCCACTTCGGCAGGGTTATACTCCCGGCGACATCGCCGATCGTTAAATAAGAATTAATTCAAAAACACATAATAGCGAGAGGCATGTCGCATGCAGCGACATGCCTCTCTTTTTTTGATTGAATGAAAATGTTTTCAAAGGTCGACCGGCCGGCACGGCGAGACGGCGGCGCAACCTGATTATAATGAATGCCGGTCATGAAGCATGACGTGAATATCTTTTGTAGTGACCGTCCTGGAACTTGTCAGCCAATAAGAACTTCACGGAGAAACACTTGAATGTAGAGGGGAGTCGTCTATGGAGATCTGGCAACGCGGAATCCCGTTAAAAAATTAGCGTTCGTGGGGTAGATGCTGTAACGGTGGGCACAGCGGAGTTCCTTCGGGCCATTGGCATAACAGCCGCCGCGAATTATGCCCTCTTTTCCCTTCCGATCCGGTCCCTGGGGATTTTTGTACGGGCTGTTACGGTAATAGTCCCTGTCGTAGCCGTCCCGGCACCACTCCCACAAGTTGCCTGCCATGTCGTGGAGACCGTATCCGTTGGGGGGATAGAAGCCGACGGGAGCCGTGTAAGCATGGCCGTCCTTCTTCCATATGTAATGATCAAGGCCGGGGCCGAAGTTCGCCCGGTAGATTCCGCCCTCATCGGGGGCTTCATTGCCCCAGGTATAATCTTTCCCATCAAGTCCGCCCCGGGCGGCCTTTTCCCATTCCGCCTCCGTGGGCAGCCGGTAGCGCTTTCCCGTTTTAATCGAAAGCCACGTGCAATATGCTTCCGCATCATCCCTCGATACGTTCATGACGGGCATGTTCGGGCCCCGCATGCTTTCATCTGGTTGTATGCCGTATCGTCGGTCGCAGGGCAGATTATACCCCGTTTCTCCACAGAACGTTTCATATTCTTCGAACGTCACCTCATATTTACCGATGTAATAGGCATCCAGGTACACCTTGTGGGGCGGATCTTCGTTTCGCGCCAGGGTCCCTCCCATGGTAAATTCTCCTGCAGGTATGAGGACCATGGAATTCTCTATCTTTTCGATAGTATCCTTAACCGTGTTTTTGTCGGTCGCGCCTGCTGAAATAATGGATAGAAGTGTCATTGCAAAAAAGACCAGAAGAAATATTCCGTTTTGTCGCGCCATTGGTTATAGCCTCACATCGGCAGTTTTTATCTGTTACAGTAGGGTATCACGCCATCACTTATTTATAAACAGGAGTCACGGTGTGGGTTCAAGCCGCTGTTTGCCCTTTCTATGGAGGCTTAGCAGAAGATCTGCAAAATTGCAAGTTCTATCGGCGGCATATAACATACATCAGGGATCTCTTGCTACGCGAAAACCTACCAGTTGATCGAAGGTGCCCGGGCTGAGAGGAAGCCTCGTTGCGCAACGTAAATGCTCCGCCTTACTGCTGTAACATCCACCACGGATGACGCCTCTGAAACCCGTGTCCGGTCCCATGGGATTTCTGTAGGGGCTTTTCTCATAATACGCCGCATCGTACCAGTCCCGGCACCACTCCCACACATTTCCCGCCACATCGTGCAATCCGTATCCGTTCGGCGGGTATGTTCCGACAGGTGCTGTGTACGCGTATCCGTCTTTCTTCCAGACGAACTCCTGATTAAGCCCGGGACCGTAGTTGGCACGGTATACACGGTTTGCCCACGGTTCTTCATCACCCCAGGGATATTCCTTTTCATTCAGGCCGCCCCGGGCGGCCTTCTCCCATTCAGCCTCGGTGGGAAGCCTGTAGTTCTTCCCTGTCTTTTCGCTCAGCCATTGGCAGAACCTCTCCGCCTCCCCACGGGCGACATTGATAACAGGCATTTTCGGGCCGATCATGGATGGATCGGGTTGGAGAAAAACTCGTGGATCGACGGGAAGATTATATCCCGTCTCACGGCAATATAATTCATACTCTTCAAAGGTAACCTCGTATTTGCCGATGCAGTATGCATCAAGATGCACCTTATGGATAGGCGTTTCATTTTTCGCGGCTTCACCTCCCATTATGAACTCTCCCGCAGGAATGAGTATCATATTTTTCTCTATTGTTTCGATTATGGCGTTTTGTTGTGTCGTATCGGATGCACATATGGGAAACGGCATCCCTAGAAGGAACAGCACTGCAAAAACAGCGGCTCGATTCTGATACACGATCATATTTCACCTTCCGTATGGAAACATCTTTACAACTGATTGATATTACACATAATCATATAAGCCATGGTGACTCATTTTTCATTAATTAATACATAAATTCGGGTCGGATGGGAAGAGAATAATGATGAATTATCCTGCAATATCCTTTCTGTAACCTCAATAATGCCGGTAGGAAAGACTACCGGTATTTCTATGTCAGCGCCAACGATACCTGAAGCTGCGGTGGAAGAAACAAAAAAATGTATGCATAAGAGATTGTTTTTCCCCTCATTCTTGCAAGGGCACAGATCGGGTTTATTTTTGTTCTTGACAGCTGAAAGTGGCATCTGTTACGTAACTGCGGGGTTTCACCCGGTGCATAGTCCACCATTTCAGTGTTCTGTGAAAACTTTTAGCGGCGACAACAATAATGGGGGCATTCGGAAGATGCGATAATCTCTGGTTCATAGGCTTTTAATCACTCATGTTGAAGATGTGCTTGAGTGCTGATCTGCAACAATGAAAGGGGGTGGTTCTGGAATTAGGAACGAATGATTCACGTAGGGTTTATTATTGGATTATTATTTCATTACAAACCTATTTATTGCTGTAAATGTAGTACAAAAAGGAGGAAGTATTTATGGCACACGAACACTCATTTGCGACTCCGGGTCCTGCGGGATTGGCGGCTCTTGCGGTAGCTTGTTTTGGTTTTGCGGCTGTTTTTCTTGGTAAGGTTGGGCTGGGCGGTTTGCCGTTACTGGCAGCTTGGTTAATCGGCGGCGGTATTGTTCAATTATCAACGGCATTGATCGAACTGAAAGATCATAATATTACCGGTGGTAACGTATTTCTTTTCTTTGCTTCTTTCTTCATGTTCGCGGCGGCGCTGAGCGTATTTGCCAAATTCATGTTGCTCGCCAATGATATGAAACCCCTGGCTTATGTTGAGGGATGGTGCTGGATGGCAGGTGCCGGATTCTTGACGGTGGTAACACCTGCGTATTTGAAAGGTCCCAAAACGATGGGCGTCCTGGTTATCATGGTGGATATCGTCCTGTGGACAATTGTGTTCCTGGATCTGGGCATCGCTGATCCCAAGATCTGGAAACCGGTGGTTGCGTATCTCTTGATTGCTGCCGGATGGATCGGCATCTATATGGCCGGCGCCATCGTCTGTAATACCGTCTATGGCAAAACCATATACCCGATTCCTGGACCGTTCATTAAGTAAACGGTCTTATATAATTTCATTATTTTTCATGCGGGGCAAGTTCGCTGCGGTGGACTTGCCCCTTCTTTGTGTAATCTGCCATTACATTTTTTTCTTTGAAGGGGGCAAGGGCAAGAGTTTTGCTTCACCGTGATCAGCTCTCTGATTGACAATATCTCAGACCGGATGCTATAGCATTACCAAGGCAGCGTGGGCATCGGGGAGAAAAGCTTTTGCCGTGAGGTGGCAATTTCACTACGATTGTCATATGAATCAGGATTCGAAGATTCGAGGTACAAAGGCCCACCGGTTAACCCATTATCAGATGGTTTTTCGAACGGCCGGTTCTGTTGGAAGTCGAGATGTTGAAACCGGCATACATTGCAGTATACATTGTATATATGGCACTTAGTAGAGCATCAGTGGAAATACACTCAAACGGCAACCAAAAAAGATTCCATGATACCAATTCGAGACACCATCCCTTCGCGAACCTATCCGGTCGTAAATAATGCGATCATAGCGGTCAATATCATCGTTTTTCTCATCGAAATGATGTTTGTATCGGGAATTGATCGATTTATTTACACCTATGGTCTTGTTCCCGCCCGTTATACCGTTCCCTCTATCGCAGTCCATTTTACCCTTTTTGATCAGTTGGTTTCCTTTGTGTCGTTCATGTTTCTCCACGGAGGATTCTGGCATCTTCTCGGCAACATGTGGTTTCTTTACATATTTGGCGATAACGTGGAAGACCATTTTGGACATGTCAAATATCTTATATTTTACTTATTGTGCGGCTGGCTTTCAGGCATGACCCATCTGGTTGTTAACTGGACATCACACATCCCCACGATCGGCGCCAGTGGCGCCGTTGCGGGTGTGATGGGGGCCTATTTTATTCTCTATCCCCGTGCCAGAGTACTTACCGTGATCCCGATAATCATTATTCCCTATTTTATTGAAATTCCGGCGGCTTTTTTTCTTGCCGTATGGTTTCTGTTTCAATTTCTCAATGCGGCCCTTTCAGATGCACACGCGGCAGGGATTGCCTGGTGGGCCCATATCGGAGGCTTCATCTTCGGCATCATTTTATTAAAGCTCATGAAAGTACTTCCCTCATTCACTATGCCCGGTGCGATGCGCGATGTTACCAGGCGAACGAGGACACCGCGGCTCCATGTGGTAAAACCCACTGATGAGACTGATGCATATGATATTTACGGAAGCATAACGATTACATCGAAAGAAGCAATCAGTGGAACGAGGAAAATAGTCGACATTCGCAGGGGCTTGCAGGAAAAGTTCTTTGTGGTGACGATCCCGCCGGGCGTCAAAGAGGGGTCCGTACTCAGGCTGAAGGGCATCGGTCAGAAACGAGATAATGACCAACGGGGCGATGTATACCTGAAAATCATTGTACAGCCTGAACGGTATGCATAAGCCAAATTTCATAAAAAAGGGGTTCAGCCCGCATCCTGAGGGAGGGGACGCGGGCTGAGGACACAACAGGTAAGGAGGAAAGGGTCCG
>OMKS01000204.1_pt1 | contig 54353 bp, 54 predicted proteins | sample 1674721 | NCBI WGS metagenome assembly OMKS01 (sample SAMN06264996, study PRJEB25208) | sediment metagenome | isolation source: hot spring sediment | place: USA: California | collected 2014-09-02 | reverse complement strand
CCCACCTTCGGCACCACAAATTCAGTCCATAGCTGATAGTAAACCAATTCAATTCTTAATTCTCCAAGTCCTTAGGCGGGCAGGCCCACCTTCGGCACCATCATTTATCCTTCGGCGGGCAGGCCCACCAAAAAAATCGGTTCATGGCAAAAAAACAAATTGCTATCAGTCTCCAGCCGTCAGCCTCCAGGAAAATCAGAAATAAAATTTCATTACTGATTTTGATTTCTAAAAGCCCAGGTGGGTTGCTCATAAGGTGACCGTGCAGCCGACCGTTAAATGAATGAGACTCGAACAGTTGCGGCACCCGCTGCGGGTCACACTGTAAGAGTCGAATGAATAGGGAGACAAATCAGAGCCTTAGAGCAACCCGCAAAAAAAGAAATCTTTCGCAATGAGAGAATCTACTGAGTGGGTGCGCGCAATTTGGAGCTGTTACCCGCCCACAAAAAAATTCGCACCGTGAAAACCGACTAAATGGGTACGCGCCGTGCCTACTGGCGGGCAGGCCCACCTTCGGCACCATCATTTATCCTTCGGCGGGCAGGCCCACCAAAAAAATCGGTTCATGGCAAAAAAACAAATTGCTATCAGTCTCCAGCCGTCAGCCTCCAGGAAAATCAGAAATAAAATTTCATTACTGATTTTGATTTCTAAAAGCCCAGGTGGGTTGCTCATAAGGTGACCGTGCAGCCGACCGTTAAATGAATGAGACTCGAACAGTTGCGGCACCCGCTGCGGGTCACACTGTAAGAGTCGAATGAATAGGGAGACAAATCAGAGCCTTAGAGCAACCCGCAAAAAAAGAAATCTTTCGCAATGAGAGAATCTACTGAGTGGGTGCGCGCAATTTGGAGCTGTTACCCGCCCACAAAAAAATTCGCACCGTGAAAACCGACTAAATGGGTACGCGCCGTGCCTACTGGCGGGCAGGCCCACCTTCGGCACCACAAATTCAGTTCATAGCTTATAGCTGATAGCTCATAGATAGATTGAAGAAAGTGTAATTTATGTTTATGGTTCTAGTTTTTATCAACGAACTCCGAACTCATAACGATGAACCATGAACTAAAGTGCTAAAATTTTCACCAATTCAATAAGATCATCATCGATAATTGGTCTCTTTGAAAAAGCATCCTCGAGAAAAACAGAATTAATATCGTGCCCTGTTAATCCGACCATTTTGTCATTTTCCCCACTTAATAGCAATTTAACTGCCTCAGCTCCTAATCGAGAGGCAATAATTCTATCAAACGCAGATGGTGTGCCGCCCCGCTGAATGTGACCCAAGACTGTAACTCTTACATCTATATTGAGTTTACGTTTTATCTGCTCAGCGATATTAAAAGCATGCCCCGCACCTTCCGCCACCACTATGAGATTATGAAGTTTTCCCCGCTCCTGACCATACTTTATGCTGGCGCACAAAGAATCAATATTCCATGATCTCTCAGGAATAACAACACAATCCGCCCCACCAGCAATTGCAGAATAAAGAGCAATCATTCCCGAATTTCGACCCATCACTTCAACCAGAAAAGTTCGTTCAAAAGCAGAAGCCGTATCGCGGATTTTTGAAATGGCATCGATTGCAGTATTCACGGCCGTGTCAAAACCAATACAATAATCGGTCCCCCATAAATCGTTATCTATGCTTGCCGGAACACCCATTGTTAAAATGCCATAACTATAAAGAACGTGGGCGCCTCTCAATGAGCCATCGCCACCTACAACAATTACTGCATCTACGCCAAGCTTTTTGAGATTTGCCGTGGCTTTCTTTTGTCCCTCCGAAGTCTCAAACTCTGGAACACGCGCTGTTCCTAAAAATGTTCCGCCCTTGTCCATTTGCCCACCAACCGAGGTGAGGTCAAGCTCTTCAAATTTGTTCTTAATGAGTCCTTCAAAACCATTAAAAAAGCCGACAACAGAGAGTCCGCCATAGATAGCAGTTCTGGTAATGGCTCGTATGGCCGCGTTCATTCCGGGGGAATCACCACCGCTTGTGAGAACCCCTACCCTTTTCAACGTACCTCCTAAAAAGTCGAAATTATCTAGCTTTCTTTGTATGCGCCAATTTTTCTTAATCGTTCATATCTTATATTTAAAAGTTTTTGAACCGGAACTTTCTTTAATTCAATGAGATTGTCCATTAAAATTTTTTTCAAGACATTCGCCGTTAATTCAAAACCACGATGAGCCCCCCCCAACGGCTCATCTATAATTCCATCGATAATGTTGTGTTTGAGAAGATCATTCGCGGTAAGCTTGAGCGCTTTCGCCGCTTCCGAAGCTCTCGTCTCGTCGTGCCATAAAATGCTCGCGCATCCCTCGGGAGTTATGACAGAGTAATACGCATTCTCAAGCATAAAAACCCGGTCTCCTACGCCAAGCGCAAGAGCCCCGCCACTGCCGCCCTCGCCTATATTCACAACGATGACTGGCACCGGAAGTATGCTCATCTTCACAAGATTTTCAGCTATGGCTCCTGCCTGCCCGCGCTCTTCCGCTTCTATACCCGGATAAGCGCCAGGAGTATCAATAAAACAAACGAGTGGAAGTTTAAACTTTTCCGCAAGACCCATGAGCCGCAATGCTTTTCTATAACCTTCTGGATGAGGCATACCAAAATTTCTAGCGACATTTTCCTTGGTATCCTTGCCTTTTTGATGTCCCAAAACCATAACCCGCTTACCTTCTAAAAAAGCAGGACCGCCAACCAGGGAAGGATCATCACCACAAAGTCTATCACCGTGAAGTTCAGTAAAGTCAGTGCAAATTTTGCCAACGTAATCTAAAGTACGAGGCCTGTTTGGATGTCTTGCTATCTGAAGTTTTTCCCAAGGAGAAAGGTTCGTATAAATTTTCTCTCGAAGCTTGTTTATCTGTTCCTCAAGATACCTAACTTCTTCGGTAATTTCAGGACTCTCCGCTAGGGGCAACTTCTTAAGTTCATCAAGCTTTATTTCCAATTCAACCACAGGTTTTTCAAAATCCATCATGAACCTTTTCATTCTGTTTCACCCACAAAAAAATCGAGCAATTTTGAAATCGTCTCTTTTAGATCCCTTCTATGAACAACAAGATCAATTTGACCATAGTCGAGCATAAATTCTGCCCTTTGAAAATCTTTCGGGAGCTTTTGCCGAATTGTTTTCTCTATAACGCGCGGTCCCGCAAATCCGATTAAAGCTTCGGGTTCAGCGATAACAACATCACCTAAAGAAGCGAAACTTGCCATAACTCCACCCATCGTAGGATTTGCAAGGACCGAGACGTAGGGAAGATTTGTTTCTTTAAAACGAGCCATCGCGGCGCTTGTTTTGGCCATCTGCATCAGGGAAAATATTCCTTCCTGCATACGCGCGCCACCAGAGGAAGATACTATAATTAGAGGGAGCTTATCTGTGATCGCCCTTTCTATTGCGCGAGTCACCTTTTCCCCAACAACAGAACCCATGCTGCCCCCGATAAAACGAAAATCCATGGCAACTATCATTACGGGATGATTGTTTAACTTGCCTTTTGCATTTACCGCCGCATCAGCAAGCTTTGTCCTCTCCTGGGATTGGTTTAAACTCTCAAGATATGTCTTCTCCGATGTAAATTTCAACGGATCCGCTGGCAAAAGATGCTTATCAAATTCTTTAAATTTTCCATCGTCCAGAAGAAGGTGCAACCTCCCGTATGCGGACAATTCATGATGAAAATCGCATTTCGGACAGACCTCTAAATTATTTACAAGTTCTTTCTGATATACAATTTCCCCACATTTTTTACACTTTGACCAAACACCGTCAGGTATAGTTCGTTTTTCAATTGCGGGGGTTATCTGAGTATATTTTTCTTTTTTATGAAACCACTCTGATATTGGCATATAGCCTTAGCCGCCTATCGTCTTTTTGATATCTCTAATAAACTTGCCAATTTTATCATATTCTATACCAGAATCCTCAATTAAATCTATCAAGGCGCTGCCAATTATTATTCCATCCGCTAATTTCGAGACTTTTTTAGCCACTTCTGTTGAGGAAATGCCAAATCCAACCGCCAAAGGTTTATCTGTTTGAGAACGTACCCTCCGCATAAAACTCGAAAGCTCCATCGGCAAGTTATCTCTTACCCCGGTCACACCCGTAAGAGAAACACAGTAAATAAAACCACTTGACGCTGAAACTATTTTCTCAATTCTCTCATCATCGCTCGTAGGAGCGACCAAAAAAATGGTGTCTAAAGAATTGACGGTGGCTACTTTACACCAAGAAGCCGCCTCTTCTGGTGGCAAATCAGGGACTATTACCCCATCGATCCCGATGGAAATTGCCTTTTCGGCAAATTTCTTTTCGCCGTAGCAATAAATAACATTGTAATAAGTCATAAAAACGAGGGGGATATCTGTTTTCTTTCTCAAGTTAGCAACCATTTTAAAAATATCTTCCACGTCCACCCCGCTCGATAAAACCGCCTCCGATGCCCTCTGAATCGTGGGACCATCAGCCAGCGGATCAGAATAAGGGATCCCTATTTCTACGATATCGGCCCCGTTTGCCGCAAACAGCTCAATGAGTTTCTCGCAAGCATCAAGGGTGGGGTAACCTCCCGTTATATATGGAATAAGGGCTTTTTTGTCCCTTGCTTTCAATTCTTTAAATTTGTGCTCGATTCGGCTCATGAATCAACCCCCAAAATTTTAGCGACAGTTTCTAAATCCTTGTCTCCACGTCCAGATAAATTCACCACAACAACTTTGCCGCTTGCTTTTGGAGCTAACCTTTCAAGATAAGCTATAGCATGCGCGCTTTCGAGCGCCGATATGATGCCTTCTTTTTTGCTCAAAAACTCAAAAGCTCTCAGCGCTTCATCGTCTGTCACCGCAACGTATTCAACTAAGCCTTTTTCTTTAAAATAGCTGTGTTCCGGTCCAACGCCTGGGTAATCAAGCCCGGCAGAGATGGAATGCGCCTCTTTTATCTGACCAAATTCATCCTGAATTACATAACTCATCGAACCGTGAAGCACGCCGACATCGCCTCGGGCCAATGGCGCCCCGTGTTTTCCAGTTTCGAGTCCAAAACCAGCGGGCTCAACTCCTATTAATATGGTTTTTGTATTTAAAAATGGGTAAAAAATCCCTATCGCATTGCTTCCGCCTCCCACGCAAGCCACAATATAGTCTGGGTTTTTTCCCTCTTGTTTTTGAATTTGTTCTTTGGTTTCCTTGCCAATCACCATTTGAAAATCCCGCACCATCGCCGGATATGGATGTGGACCTGCAACGGAACCTATGATATAGAAAGTGTTCTCTACATTGGTCACCCAATCTCTTATGGCCTCGTTCATAGCATCTTTAAGCGTTCTGCTGCCCGAAGTAACTGGAATGACTTCTGCTCCTAAAAGTTTCATTCGCAAAACATTCGGCGCTTGGCGTATTGTGTCTTCTTCTCCCATATAGACATGACACTCCATGCCAAACAGCGCGGCAACGGTTGCCGTTGCTACACCGTGTTGGCCTGCGCCCGTTTCGGCGATAATCCTTGTCTTATTCATCCTTTTAGCCAAAAGAGCCTGGCCGATTGTATTATTAATCTTGTGAGCCCCTGTGTGGCAAAGGTCTTCACGCTTCAAATAAATTTTTGCGCCGTAATGTTCCGAGAGTCTCTCGGCAAAATATAGGGGGGTTGGCCTACCAGCATAATCTCTTAAATAGCGGTCAAGTTCCGCTTGAAAATTCTTATTTACGCCATACTTTTTATAGGCAGCTTCAAGATCCGCCAAAGCCGCCATTAACGTCTCCGGCACATATTTTCCACCAAATTTTCCAAAATGTCCTTTTGAATCGGGTAATATCATGTCGCTTCGCTCCATTGTAAAATTCAAATTGTAAAGTGCAAAAATACTTATTTTTCAATCTTGAAATTTAAAATCAGTTGATGCTGCTTGGCAGGCTTTTATAAAAGCTCGGATTTTGTTTGGGTCTTTCTTCCCTGGCCCTTCTTCAACACCACTGCTTACATCAACGGCATAAGGTTGAACAAAATTTATGGCCTCGATAACGTTTTTCACATTAAGGCCACCGGAGAGAATTATCGGTTTGCCAAAATCCTTTGCTTTTTTTGCAATTTCCCAGTTAAAAACCTCGCCAGTTCCTCCAGGTTTTCCTTCTACAAAAGCATCAAGAAGGAAGGCATCTACATCATACTTACCTAAAGTGTTTAAATCACAAAAATCCCTTACGCGAAATGCTTTTATAACCTTCTGAGAAAAACCCGCGCAATACTCCTGCGATTCACCTCCATGAAACTGCAGAACATCAAGCTGACAACGAGAAGCGATGATCTTTACCGTTTCTATCTTTTCGTTAACAAACACGCCCACCTTGCTGACGAAGGGCGGGAGAGCTAAACTTATCTCTTCCCCCACCTCAACATCGATTTCTCTGGGACTTCCGGCAAACACAAATCCAATTGCATCTGCTCCCAGCGTGCTTGCAAGTAAAGCATCTTTAATATTTGTTATGCCACAAATCTTTGTTCTAACCATGTTTAGTTTATTGGTCGGGAGTTATTAGTTAGGAGTTTTATTTCAGTCCCTTCACTTTTCACTCCCAACTATCGACTGTCCACTCCTCACTATTTTAGGCTTGCCTCGTAATCGGGAAGTTCCGCAAGCGCTTCTTCTATCTTCTCCTTTGGATACGTGTAATCTTCGAGATTGCCGGCAAGATAATTATCGTAAGCTGACAGATCAAAATGCCCGTGTCCGCTAAAGCCAATTGTGATACATTTTTCTTCGCCAGTCTCTTTGCATTTCATGGCCTCATCGATTGCCCCCTTAATTGCATGAGCCGTTTCCGGCGCTGGAATAATGCCCTCGGTTTTCGCAAAAAGCAAAGCCGCTTCAAAAGTGGGATTTTGATGATACGCCCTTGCGCTTATAACACCCTTGTTAACCAGCAAACATAGGAGAGGCGCATCTCCATGGTATCTTAAACCCCCCGCGTGAATGGGAGAAGGAACAAAATTGTGACCCAGTGTATACATCTTCAAAAGCGGAGTCATCTGAGCTACGTCTCCAAAATCATATCGATACATACCCTTGGTTAGAGTTGGGCAAGAAGTAGGCTCGATGGCAATTATCTCAATATCCTCACCAGCTAATTTGTCTTTAACGAAGGGAAAGGAGAAACCAGCAAAGTTGCTTCCTCCACCAACGCAGCCAACTATCACATCCGCCTTATCTCCAGCTATTTCAAGCTGCTTCTTTATTTCCAGACCCATTATCGTTTGATGTAGAAGAACGTGGTTTAGAACACTTCCAAGCGAATATTTGGCATCGTCATGTGTGGCCGCATCCTCCACCGCCTCTGAAATTGCCATACCAAGACTCCCCGGGGTATTTGGGTCTTTTTCTAAAAAACTCTTCCCGGCATTAGTTAGGTTGGTTGGTGAGGGATGAACTTCTGCCCCCCACACGTGCATCAATGATTTGCGATATGGTTTTTGTTCATAACTAACTTTAACCATATAAACGGTGCATTCGAGTCCAAATAAATTACACGCGAAAGAGAGAGCGCTCCCCCATTGCCCTGCTCCAGTCTCGGTACAAATCCTTTTGGTTCCTTCCATTTTGTTGTAATATGCTTGAGCAACGGCCGTATTTGGCTTATGGCTTCCGGGAGGACTCACGCTTTCGTTCTTATAATAAATTCTAGCAGGAGTCCCTAACGCCTTCTCAAGGTGAACCGCCCTATGAAGAGGAGTGGGCCTCCAAATTTTGTAAACATCCATCACCTCATCTGGAATCTCAATCCATCTCTCCTGGCTCACTTCCTGCTTGATAATTTCCATTGGAAAGATGGGCGCGAGATCCTCGGGGCCAATGGGCTTACCTGTTTTTGGATTAAGTGGAGGCAAAAGAGGTGCGGGTAGATCTGGTTGTATGTTGTACCATGCCTTTGGAATCTCTTTCTCGCTTAAGAAAATCTTGTTGTCATCCATTCACTTCACTCCTTTAATTAATTTTTAGTCAACGGTCATTAGTTGTTATTTAATTATATTCAATTTTTACCCAATAATTCTCTTACTTTTTTTCCAACATCTTCGCTTTTCATTATGGTCTCGCCAACCAAAGCAGCATCTACGCCAGAATTCTCTAATCTTACCATATCAGCGCGATCACGTATCCCGCTTTCACTAACCACAATTTTATCAGGAGGAATTAGGTGACTTAATTTAATTGACTTAGTTATATCCACTTTAAACGTGTTTAAATCCCGATTATTTATTCCTATAATTTCAGCGCCGCTCTTTAGGGCCCTCTCAATCTCTTCCTCAGTGTGAGTTTCAACTAATGCATCTAAACCCATCTCTCTTGCCAGATTTAAAAGTTTTATTAAAATTTTATCGGTGAGAATAGCAACGATCAAAAGAACGGCATCCGCCTCAGCTACGCGGGATTCATAAATTTGATATTCATCAAATATAAAATCCTTGCGCAAAACAGGGATGGAGGTAACCCCTCTAACGATTTTTAAAAAATTTAAACTACCATAAAAATAATTATTCTCAGTAATGACCGATGTTGCTGAAACGCCGTTTTGTTCATATATCTTTGCTAACTCAACAGGATTAAAATCTTTACAGATAATACCCGCCGAAGGAGATGCCTTCTTTATCTCCGCGATAAGACCAAAATCTCTCTTCTTAAATGAATCTTTAAAATTTCGCGTTGGGAATAGCTTAGAAATTTGCCTCTCCAAAATATCCAAAGGAAAATTCTCTTTTTGTCTTTCTAGTTCTATTTTTTTATCTCGAACAATTTTCTCTAAAATCATCTTTGCTTAATCCAATCTCTTATTTTGTGTTTCTATTAAGATAACTTTTGACTGTATTCAACAAGCTTGTTTAGTTTTTCTAGAGCCGCCCCTGAGTTGATGGATTTTTCGGCCAACATCACTGCATCATTTAAATTATCTGCTTTACCACCAACCAAAATTGCACCTGCCGCGTTAAGTACAACGATATCTCGTTTATGTCCTTCTTCTCCGTTAAGAATTGCCTTCGTGATATGAACATTTTCGTCCTTATCTCCACCCAATATATCGCTAGGGGTTGCCCTTTTTAATCCAAATTCCTCCGGGCTTATCTTAAAACTTTCAACATTTCCATTTTTTAGCTCAGACACTTTACTCAATCCAGTGGTAGAAAGTTCATCTAAACCATCCGCTCCATGGACAACTAGGGCATGCTTGCACCCCAAGTTTCCGAGAACCTGGGCAAAAACATCCGTTAAATTTTCACTATACACACCAATTATCTGAGCAAGAGCTTTTGCTGGATTGGTCAACGGCCCGAGAGCATTAAAAACCGTCCTGATTCCCATGGCTTTGCGACTGGGCATTACGTATTTTATCGCCGGGTGGAGTAGAGGCGCAAACATGAAACCTATCCCTACCTCATCAACACACTTTGCCACCCGTTGGGGATCAAGCTCAATACAAACTCCGAGGGCCTCTAAAACATCGGCGCTCCCGCATCGACTTGAAACAGAACGATTCCCATGCTTAGCTATAAAAACTCCGGTTCCAGCAGCAACAAAAGCAGCCGTTGTCGAGATATTGAAGGTTCCGGAGGAATCCCCACCCGTACCACATGTATCCACGACAAATTTGTGAGAAGTGCGTACCGAAGTTACCTTCGCAATCATGGTTTCCGCAAAACCGGTAAATTCATCCACGGTCTCACCCTTCATTCTAAGAGCCGTGAGAAAGGAGCCAATCTGGGCATCATGAGCTTTGCCGCTCATTATCTCTTCCATAACTGCCCTCGATTCCTCACGAGTTAAGTCTTTTTTTTCAATAAGCTTTTTTATTGCATCAACTATCATCTTCTTACCTCCTTTGAGTTGGGAATTACAATTTAATTAATTGCTCTCCACTATCTACCAGACTGTTTAATTTCGTCACTGCGAGCGATCAAAGGGAGCGTGCCCGTATCGGGGACAAGGCTTCGCCTCGCAATGACGCTAAAATGTACTCCTGCCTGTCGGCAGACACGGCATTTTGGCTATTATTCAACAGTCTTTCTACTACCCACTTTCCATTAACAAACTGACAACTTCAAAAAATTGCCCAATATCTTTTTCCCTTCTGTTGTTAATATCGATTCCGGGTGAAATTGAATCCCCTCCAACGGATACTCCTTGTGTCGCACCCCCATAATTATTCCATCATCAGTCTTGGCGGAAACCTCAAAGCAATCCGGCAAAAACTTCGCCTCAGCGATCAGGGAATGATAACGAGTAGCGATGAACGGGTTTTCAATATTTTCAAAAATTGTTTTCCCATCATGATAGATCGCTGAGGTCTTTCCATGTACCGGATAAGACCCCCTTACAACTTTTCCGCCCAGGGCTTGAACAATTGACTGATGCCCCAAACATACCCCTAAAATGGGTATCTTCCCCATAAGGTTCTTCACCAAATCTACTGAGATGCCAGCTTCGTTTGGTGTACAAGGTCCCGGTGAAATAACTATATGGTCAGGATCAATTTTTTCAATTTCTGAGAACGTAATTTTGTCGTTGCGAAAAACCTTTAAGTCCGCTCCAAGCTCCCCCAAGTATTGAACTAAATTATATGTAAATGAATCATAATTATCTATCATCAAAATCATTCTTAACCCCCTGTTGGTTGACAGTCGGTAGTTGGTAGTCGGTAGTCAAACTTTTTAATTAAAAAATAAAAAATATATAGAAAAATTTAAAATTGAAGACCAAACAATAAAAGATAAAATTCTAAAATGCTTTCAACCCAAAGAGTTGTCCTCTGGACAAAAACTTTTTTTCGTCAGACCAGTATCTGGAATTCTTAATTTTAGTTTTTCACTTTTTCGTAAGACCAGGCGACCCTGTACCAGGTATCTGGCATTTTCCATTTTCCATTTAACCTTACCCTTTATCCTTCTTAACTCCCAACTACCCACTACCAACTCCCCGCCTGCCTAGGCCTATGACCCGCTGCGGGTTGGCGGACAGGCCCGCTAGATGAGTCCATCCTCTGCCATCTTTATGGCTTTCAACATTCCCTTAGCTTTGTTTACCGTTTCCTCATATTCGTTTTCGGGAACCGAATCGTAAACGATGCCTGCTCCTGCCTGTACATAAGCTATGTTTTTATGAACAGTAATCGTTCTAATGGTTATGCAGGAATCAAGGTCACTGGAGTAACTAAAGTAACCCACAGCCCCAGCATAAGGACCTCTAACCGTCGGCTCCAATTCGTCGATAATCTCCATCGCCCTTATCTTTGGAGCTCCCGAAACGGTACCCGCGGGAAAAATAGACCGCAAAGCATCGAACGAATCTTTTCCCTTCTTAAGTTGGCCTGTAACGGTAGAAACGATATGCATAACATGAGAATACTTCTCTATGCCCATTAAGTCACCGACTTCGACAGTTCCCGGCGCGCATACACGACCAACATCATTTCTACCTAAATCAACGAGCATGATGTGCTCCGCTCGCTCTTTCTGGTCATTTAATAAACTCTCTTCTAAATTTGCATCTGCCGCATAGTCTGAGCCACGTGGCCGTGTCCCCGCTATGGGACAAGTAAAAACCTTATTACCAGAAACTTTAACGAGCATTTCGGGAGATGAACCGATAATCTCCAATTCTCCCAATTTAAGGTAGTACATATATGGGGAGGGATTTATCATTCTAAGAGCGCGATAGATATCAAATGGATCTGACGAAATCTCCGTAGAGAACCTTTGAGAGAGCACTACCTGCAGTATATCGCCAGCTCTAATATATTCTTTTGCCTTCTCAATGTTTTCAATAAAATCTTTCTTGGATGTGTTTGAAACAACACCGTAATTTACGCTTTTAATCTCTTTGGATTGTTCGGGTCGAGGTCTTTTTAGTTTTTCAATAAGAACGTCTATTTTACAGACGGCCTTATCATAGACCGACCTTAAATCCCCGTTTACGTGAGCATTGGCTACCACTTTAATTTTGTGCTCAAGATGATCAAATATGAGTATGGTGTCTGTAAAAAAGATCGACATTTCCGGAAGATGGACATCATCATGAACCGTTTTTGGAATATCCTCGAAATATCTAATCATATCGTAGCCAAAATAACCAACCGCCCCACCAAAAAAAGGAGGTAATCCTTGAATCTTTGCGGGACGATACTCTGAAATAATATCTTTGACGGCATCGAGGGGATTTGTGAGTTTTGTAACTTTCTCTTTTCGATTATTTTTTATGGTAACCATACCATTTTCACAACCAATCGTAAGGTAGGGATCACATCCAAGAAAAGAGTAGCGGCCAAACCTTTCCCCTTTTTCCGCACTTTCCAACAAAAAAGCATAATCATTTTCGCCAAGTTTTTGGAAAGCGGAAACGGGAGTTTCAATATCTGCAATCAGTTCCCGGTAAATCGGTATTAAATTAAAATTCTTCGCCAATCTCTCAAATTCATTAAAATCAGGACAATACATTTTCTCCCCCAAAATAAAAAAGTCTCTCACCTCTTAAAGAGGCGAAAGACTTACTTCCGCGGTGCCACTCAAATTTCCCGCTACATGCGAGACACTTAAAAAAGTACAGCCCATTAAATTAAGGGCGATACCTTATTCCTTTTAACGGTGGAATTTCCGAATCCGCTACTCTCCTACCATCAGCAGAATTTTGCTTCATACCTAAAAGACCCATTCACTTAAATTCTTGGCATCGGTTTCCACCTACCCCGACTCTCTTTAGCCATATAATTTAAGCTACTATTTCTTTTCGCAGGCTTATTCCATATAAATTATAAAAATATTACCAAAAACTGGGTTATTAGTCAAACTAGAGCTTTTTTCTCTTCACCAAACTACGCTTTTTTGGCGGTTTCTTCGGCTTTCGTGATTTTCTTCCTTAATGCCTCATCAACTTTTTCGTATCCTACCTTTGCTCCCTCTTCTACTGCCTCCAAAACCCTTGCTTTTTGAGACTCATACGCCTTCTTGCCAGACCCTATAAGCTCCTCGGCTTTTACCTTAAATTCTTTCCGCGTTTCTTTGCCAGGTTTCGGTGCAACTAATATCCCCGTTAAAACGCCCGCCAACGCTCCTATGGCAGCACCTATTCCGAGTCCTACACCCATGCCGGAAATGAAAATCTTTGAAGAGTGAACCATGCCTTCTAAACGTTCTTCCGTCATCATAAGCACCTCCAGGAAAGTCTCTGTCTTACACTTTTAATTATAACTTACCGCAAAGTCTTTGCAATTTTTTTAATTGTCATCATAACGGTAAAAAGAACAAAGGCTCCTACTAGCATTGCTTGATTTGTGTCAAACACAGGCATCCACTTAACGTCCTCATCAGTTACTATAATGCAGCCCAACGGCTTGGCAGCCACACCCATTCCGCCCCCGTGTCCGCGTGGACCTTTGGCCTCTTCTCCCTCGGGCGTTTCGCCTCCACCTGTTCCTCCGCCCATTCCTATACGAGCCACCGGAATGATGGTTTTATTTCCAATCTTTTTAGGTTCACCAAAAACCGCTTCCACGCTTGCAGTTGTTTTTAACTGCTCAATAAACTCTTTCAAAATTTCATCATATTTCATTTTATTCACCTCAACTTTCTGATGATTTAACTTGCCTTTTGCCGATTAAAAAACCTGTGACACCGATTATAATGACGACAAACAAAAACACCCCAACCAATGGGGCCCTTTTAGAACTTGCCCCTTTAACTTTCTTGCTTATCTCTTTTTTTATCTCATCGATTCTTTCTTTAATATCTTCTGCAAATATTTTTTGTTCCTTTTCCATCCTCCCTCACCTTGCCTTTCTTAGCAAAACAAATCCCCCAACGAGCAAAATAATTCCGACAGTTCCCAAACCCAACCAATATGAACCAACCGCCTTAACTAACAGAAGAAACACGCTAACAGACACAAAGATGACTGACAAGCCAATCAAAAAAGCCGCAATTATTCCAAAAATCATCCTGTCTTTCATGTGATTCAGGGGTTTTATAACGCTGCTTTCCAATGTTTCCTTTGATTCTTGGCGAAGATACTTGCTAACGATGTTGACCAGCTCAACAATTAAATCGGAGAGAGATTTCTCAGTTGTTTTATCCTTCATAATCGTCCCCTTTTCTGGCGTAAGAAATAAAACTACCTTAAAAATCTTAACTTTATTATACATCCTCAATCATAATTTAGCGCTTAAACTTAATGATTTAGATTCTTCTTTTGCGCTTAAGGTGAAAAGAATACCTGACAAAATGGGGGGCAGGGCCATTGTAAGCAACATTAAAAATATTGCTAAAAAAGGAAGTTTTCCCCAGGTAACATACGGATAGCCCACTGCCAAAAACAAACCATCGGTAATTAAAACAATTCCACCGATATATTCCCATCTCCAGGCGATAAACACGATAATCAAAAAGAGTCCTCCTGGCACGAAAATATGAACTAAAGTATCAAAAAAACCCGAACTTTCTTCAATGCCGGATAAAAACTCAAACAAAAACCACCAAAGCGCCCAGATAAGACCCAGGGTTCGCGCAACCATTCGCTTAATATTTTTCTTCTTTTCACCAAGACAAACACGCATAAACCTACCCTCGCTTAATTTATATATTCTTACACAAATATATTCTTACACAAGTTTCTAAATCTTCCGATTCTTACAAAAAACGGTAATGATTCCATTTATATTTGTCAAAGATAAGAACTACATTTAAGATAAGCTTAAAGAAGAAACAGTTCAAATCTTTTCAACATTAAGACCGACTAAATCATCTTCATGCAAGCACAATTCAAAAGAAGAATAAAATAAACCCAGCCATAAAGCTAGAAAAAATTGACTTTTTTATATTTTATTGTCTAATATTTATTTAATATGCTTAGTCTAAAATTATACTTTTAACACTGGCCCCCGCATAAAAAATCTAAATATTACAACAACTCAGTTAACCTCTAAAGGGAGGTGAAGAATATTTCAAATAAGTAATTTGAGGGACGTATGCTCTTTAAATAGGAGATAAATAGATGAGAATCTTAAAGAAAAACCTTACCATTTTAATGATTTTTTTGATTTTTGTAACTCTACTTTCGCCCCTAAATGCAGTTTCCGCAAACAAGGTTAAAGTCCTGGTCGGATTCAAAGGCAAAGTAAATAGAGCATTGGTTGAGAATGTGGGCGGCAAAGTAAATCGCTCATATAAAATTGTCTCTGCTGTAGCGGCAGAAGTGCCTGAAGCAGCAGTGAGCCGATTGGCAAACAATCCTAAAATAGCTTACGTTGAACCCGATATTGAGGTTAAAGCGCTCGCTGACATTCTGCCCTGGGGCATTAATAGAGTCGATGCAGAGATTGTTCATCCCTATAATCGTGGAACAGGAGTAAAGGTAGCTATTTTAGATACAGGCATTGACTATACCCATCCTGATTTAAGCACAAATTACAAGGGGGGCTATGATTTCATTAATAACGATACTGACCCCAAAGATGATAATGGTCACGGCACTCACTGCGCTGGCATTGCGACAGCCGAATTGGATGGCGCTGGAGTGGTCGGCGTAGCTCCTGAAGCGTATCTTTATGGAGTGAAAGTACTTGGCGCCACAGGAAGTGGTTTAATTAGCCAGATAGTTGCAGGCATTGACTGGTCAGTAGCTAACGGAATGGATGTAGTCTCAATGAGTTTGGGTTCGACCCTTCCCAGCTTGACCTTAGAGGCTGCTTGCAATAATGCATATAATGCAGGTGTTTTATTGATAGCGGCGGCGGGAAATAGTGGCGCGCCTACAGGTAGTGCCACTACCACAGTTAATTATCCTGCCCGATACACTTCGGTTATTGCAGTTTCCGCAACGAGTTCAGTTGATTTAATTGCCACGTTTAGCAGTCGCGGACCCGAAGTCGAATTGGCGGCTCCTGGTGTTAGTGTTTATTCAACTCTTCCCACTTATAATGTTACTTTAACCCCCACGTATGGTTTGAGTTATGGAACTTTAAGTGGGACCTCAATGGCCTGTCCGCATGTTACAGGTGTGGCTGCTTTGGCAATGGTTGCTTATCCTGCTTATACCAATGCCCAGATTCGGACACTTCTTCAGACAACTGCTGATGATCTTGGCTTAGTCGGTCGCGATACTCTCTACGGCTATGGCCTGGTCGATGCTAACGAGGCAGCGCCAAATATTGTTCCTGATATTACACCGCCTGTTATTTCGGGCGTTGCTGTTTCAAACGTTGGAGCAACTTCGGCTACAATTACATGGACGACCGATGAGCCCTCTAATAGTACGGTAAACTATGGAACAACTTCGGCTCTTGGAAGTACTGTTTCCAATACCACGCTGGTCACTGCCCATTCAATTACCTTAACGGGACTTACTCCAGAAACTACTTACTACTTTGAAGCGAAGTCTGCTGATGCGACAGGTAATGCAGCTACTGATAATAATGGCGGATTATATTATGCCTTCACAACCACATCTGCTCCTTTAAACGCTATACATGTGGCAAGCATAACGATGAGTACCACAAGCTACAAGTTGAAAGGAAGAACTTATGTCTATGCCACTGCGCTGGCAACCATCGTTGACCAGAACGGTAATCCTGTAACTGGTGCCACTGTTTCTGGCCACTGGAGCGGATTAACAACCGATGTTGATACGGGGATAACAGGCGTGACAGGTCAGGTTGCTCTTTCTTCCAACGCCATACTTTTAACAAGCGGAACTTTTACTTTTACGGTTGACGATGTTGTATTGACTGATTGGACTTACGATTCTGCGGCTAATTTAGAGACGAGCGATTTTATCTCAATTTAAGCACAAAAACAAAGTAGATAAGATAAAAATATCTAAACTAGTCGCTTAACTTTTTCAGCCAAACTTTCAGCCATTTTCTCTCCCGCAAATAACTTGAGGGCTCCTTTAAGACTCCCACCTTTCAGCAATAGTCTTTCTGAAACAAGTTTTAATCTTTTCTTAACTCTTTAATCTTCAATTTAGATACAAAATTTAGAACAAAAGTTTCAAGCAACGAAAAAATTACTCAAACACATCTTTACAAGATTCACTAATATGCTCTTTAAAATCATTTGCTTTTTTACCCATTATCTTTCTAACAAATTTAAATTTTTTAAGTGTCGTAAAGAAAGGGACGGGTACAAAATCACCATTGCACTTTCTTTGCGTTCTTTCGGAAATTTTTCCTGTTGTCGCAAGTTCAAGTCCTGCTTTATGCCAGGCATTATAAATTCTTTTAAGCTTGGGAAATCTTTCTTCGGCCGACAAATCTTCGCCTCTTTTCGTAAGCGCGCCACCATTTCTAAAAAGCAAGCCATGCAACCTAACATCATTTGCTCATCCAAAGATTTTAAAATAATGCCTTACGGGGAAGAGCACAACATCGTCAATATTGTCACAGACAGCAATAGCAACAAATGGTTTGTAAAGTTCTTGGCGCATTCCGTGGGTAAACACGCCATTTTTGTTTACAAAAAGCTTGGACATATCGGCAGCTCCCATGTAACGCTCGAAAAAAATTTTAAGAAGGCCAGAAATGTTATACACATAAACGGGCGAAGCAAAAACAAGCAGGTCGCTTTCTTCGATCTTATTAAAAACATTTCTCACATCATCTTTTTCATCAAATACACATCTTCCCGGAGTTTTGGTTTGGCAACTTTCACATCCCGTACATCGGTTCATTTTTATTTTACTCAAAACAATCGTCTCAACTTCGCTTCCGCCATCCCTCAAGCCGGAAAGAAACTTGTTTAACATAAAATGGGTGTAACCGTTTTCGCCTCGATGACTCGCGCTAATTGCAAGAACCTTCATTTTCCATTCACTCACTTTTTAATTAATATCTCTAGACCAAATCCTTTTCTATTGAAACCTCTTGAATCCTTTTGTATAAAAACATTATTTCCTGATTACCTTAACCACAAAAATGATAACCAATGCCGCCAAAAGCAACCAAATAGCAATAATTATGCCTGCGGCAATCCAGTTAGTTGGCTTGTCTTCACTTATAACCCGTTTAGCTTTCTCTCGACTCTCAACCATAACCTCTTTTGGAATCATCTTAAGCGCAAGGAAAACACCTAAGGGAAGTATGATGAGGTCATCAAGATATCCTAAAACAGGAATCGGGTCTGGAATTAAATCTATCGGGCTAAAAGCATATCCCACAACACAGGCCGCAAAAATTTTGGCGTACCAGGAAACTCTGGGGTCACGGTAGGCTAGACAGAGAGCGCGGATTTCCATCCCAAGCTGTTTCGCGTAGTGTCTCCATTTCTCAATGAGTTCCATAACCAATATCCTCTTCGACTTAATTAATGTGCATACGCCATTCTTCTTTGAAAAGTAAACAATAAGAGCAAAACAAATTACTGTTTTCCCCTCTTAAAACCACTTTTCAACTGATCAAAAGAAATCTTATAAGCTTTATACTGCCAAGTCGCGGCGCTGAAAAGCAAAGAGCGCGATTATTAGAAATATGCCTATTGTTCCTATAAAAAATGTCATATCGCCGAGTTTTAGCCCATTGGCCAAAGGATTGGCAGTCATATACCAGTAAAATGGCGATAACTTCTGATATTTTTCTAATGGCTCGGCAACTTGCGCCAGGACGTAAAGCAAATATGTCCCTGCAACCAGAGCCGTTGTGATGCCCATGCTCATTCCGCGCTTACCGGTTAGGCAGCTTATGGCCAAAGCGATAACTCCAAAACTGAAACTTAAGAGAGCGCTGCTAAACGTCGCCGCCGCCAGTTGCCCAAGACCAATATCCATATCGTAGGCATATATGCCAACCGCAAGCCCCAGCCATGTCATAAAACTTAAGATGGCCATCCCTCCAACCATAGCCAAAAACTTTTCCAATAATACCCGCCAACGCGGAATGGGATTTGCCAGCAATAAGTCGAGTGTCCCGGCTTCCTCCTCCCCGGCAATCGCGCCGCTGCCAAACCCAATGGCATATATAATAAACATCAATGGAAGCATCATAGAGAAATACTCCACATTTAGATATCCTTCAGGCGACGCGATATTATTGTCAGCTCCTCCAAACGCCGCCACAATCGCCTCAGGCATATTCTCCATATAAGCTTCCAATTCAACAGCGCTTTTTTGAATGGTCGGATAAAAAGCGCACATAAATAAAGAATATAAAACCAAACCAAAACTCCACCAAAATAAAGCTTTGCGTCTATCTCGTAGATTTTTTAAAAAGATGTTACGAAGCAGCATTCTCATCACCCCCATAGTAAGTTAGAAAAATGTCCTCAAGATTGGGTTCGTGGCTTATTATGTTTATCACCTCAAATTTTGCGGCCGTCTTAACGACAGCGTCCAGAGGACCCGCGACCGTAAACCGCAAAACGCTGTCCTCCACCCTTACATCTTTAACAACGGAGAGATTTTCAAACTCCTCTTTCGAAACAGGATTTGCAAAGTGAATCTCGATTTGGCGGAACGCGTGTTCTTTTAAATCCAAAACCTCTTCAACTTTAATTAACTTACCGCGCCTTATGAACCCAACTCGGTCACATATCCTTTCAACTTCAGGCAAGATATGCGATGAGATAAATAAGGTTTGCCCCTGCTTTTTTGCCTCATTTGCAATCCGATAAAATTCTTGTTGCATAAGAGGATCAAGCCCCACAGTTGGCTCATCCAGAATTAAAAGTTCAGGCTTATGCATTAATGCCTGAATTAAACCAGCCTTGTGCTTGTTTCCCGATGACAAGGAACGAATCGGCTTTGACATGTCAAAATCGAGTCGCTCGGCGAGCTCTTGAACATATTTCCAATCTACGCCACCCCGCAAGTAAGCAAAATGACGCAAAAACTCACCACCCTTAATGTTCTTATAAAGCTCGAGTTCTCCGGGAAGATAGCCGACCTGTTTTTTAATCTTAACGCCATCTCTATGGGTATCTAAGCCAAAGATTGTGGCCCTTCCTCGTGTGGGATGAATAAAATCTAGAAGCGTTCTAATGGTAGTTGTCTTTCCGGCGCCGTTTGGCCCAAGATAGCCAAAAACCTCGCCTTTTTTGACCTCCAAATTGAGGTCGGCTACACCAAGAGTTTTACCATAGTACTTGGTTAAGCCCTCTGTGCAAATTACTGCACTCACACTCACCGCCTCCTTTCGCGTCTTTGTTCCCAGCGCTCCAATAAAGCAAAGATTTATTGCTAAAAAATCACATCCGTTTATGTTTTATTCTACTTTTTAAGTAAAATTACCTTCTAATAGTGAAAAGTCGGCAGTCGGGAGTGGGGAGCAAAAAACAGCTGCCAGCCTTCAGCCCTCAGGAAAACCAAAAGAGCTTTTAATGATTTGGATTTTTTAATATCCCATGGTTCTCGCCAGAGCAACTCTGAGCACGCTATTTTTTAAATGCCATATCATTTTTAGGCAGAGAAATAGGTTGTTCAGGAAATAAGCCAAAGCTGTTTGAGTTAGGCTCATACCCGTCTTGCAACGTAGTTGGAAGTTTGGCTTAAAAGCCAAAAGGAAGGATATAGTTTAGCCTGACGAGTTCTGCAGGCGCCTGAACAACCGTACATTTTGGAGCCGTTCAAAAAATGATCGGCCGTCCAGCTCAGGAATTTCGATGAAATCTCTTTATCAATCTCAATATTTGTAGATTTCACAAAATTCCCTCGTCTTTTGCTTCGTTTTCTTGGACGAGCAAGAAAATGAAGGAGCTTTCTACTTCCTTCTCTTCTCCAACTCCTTAGCAACTTCCTCAAGAGATATGCCTTTATCTGCCAGCAAAACCAAAAGATGATAAAGTAAGTCGGCGGTTTCCCAAACTACTTCATGATTTTCTTTGTTTTTGGCAGCGTCAATTACCTCGTCCGATTCTTCTTCAATTTTGGCAAGAATTTTGTTAAGCCCTTCTTTAAAAAGCTCTGCGGTATATGAACCCTCGGGCATATCCTTCTTTCTTTGACCAATTATTTTATAAAGTTCTTGAAGGATAGTCGGTAGTCGGTAGTCGGTAGTCGGTAGTTTTTCTTCTTTAAATAAGTTTCGGTAGAAGCAGCTTCTCTCGCCCGTGTGACAGGCAACTCCAACCTGCTCAACGAAGACCAAAATCGCATCGGCATCGCAATCGTATTTTATCTCTTTTACGTACTGGTAATTGCCTGAAGTTTCGCCTTTGCACCAATATTGCTGACGGCTCCTGCTCCAAAACCAGGTGCGACCCGTCTCTAAAGTCTTTTCAATAGATTCCTTATTCATATAGGCAAGCATTAAAACTTCACCCGTGCGGCAGTCTTGAACAATCGCCGGAATCAATCCCTTTTCGTCAAACTTAAACTCTTCTATCTCCATAAGCTATTCTTCCTTCTTTTCCTTCCCTTCTTTTTGTTTTTCTTCAGCGGATTTTTCCATAGTCCTCATGAATACATAACGTGCTCCAAACATTATTGCAAAACCGATTACAAAGAATACTACAATGGTAATTAGAAAATCCATAACCATCCCTCCTTTAATCGTTAGAGCCTTACAGGGATGCCATTATCCCGCAGATACTCTTTAACCTGCTTTATACTTAGCTCACCGAAGTGAAATAAAGATGCCGCAAGCACGGCATCGGCGTTTGCTTCAACTATAACCTCCAAAAAGTGCTCAAGTTTTCCCGCACCGCCTGAAGCAATGACTGGAATATTTACGGCGCCCGTGATTGCCTTTGTTAACTCAACATCATAGCCATCTTTGGTGCCGTCTCTGTCCATACTGGTAAGCAAAATTTCCCCCGCACCAAGAGATTCGACCTTCTTAGCCCATTCGACAGCATCCAAACCCGTCGGGTTTCGGCCCCCGTGCGTAAAAACCTCCCACTTATTAGTCGGTAGTCCCGCCAGAGGCGGGCAAGCGGGAGTCGGGAGTTCTGAATCTTTTCTGCTGGTGACTGGCGACTGGGAGCTGGAAGCTGCTTTTGCATCTATTGCAACCACTATACATTGGTTACCAAACTTTCTTGAGGCTTCATGAATGAGATTAGGGTTTTTAATTGCCTCCGTGTTTATGGAAACCTTGTCCGCCCCGTTTTCCAAAACCATTCTTATATCCTCAACCGATTTTATCCCTCCGCCAATGGTAAAGGGCATAAAAACCTTCTCCGACGTTCTTCTGGCAACATCGAGCATAATATCCCGCTTCTCGTGCGATGCCGTTATATCAAGAAAGGTGAGTTCATCTGCTCCCGCCTCATCGTAAGCAGCGGCAAGTTCAACTGGATCACCCGCATCCCGCAAGTTCACAAATTTTACACCCTTAACAACCCTTCCCTCTTTCATATCGAGACAAGGGATGATTCTTTTAGCCAGCATTATTCTCAACCACCTTTATGGCTTTCTCTAGAGTAAAAGCACCGGAATAAAGAGCCTTCCCAATTATCATACCTTCGACCCCTAAAGATTTTAATTTCTTTATGTCCTTAACGTCTTTGATGCCCGATATCCCCCCTGAAGCAATAAGCGGAATATTAGTTTTTTTCGCAATTTCCTTTATTCCTTTTATATTTGGCCCCCTCATTGTTCCATCAACCAGGATATCGGTATATATAATTCTTGAAACTCCAAGTTTCTCAAGCTCTTTTATTACATCTATCGCATTTATTTCCGTTTCCTCTTCCCATCCCTTTATGGCTATGTGCCCATTCTTTACATCAAGCCCCACGGCAATCTTTCCTGAATAAACCGCGCAAGCTTCCGCGAGCATAACGGGGTTGTTTATTAAAGCGGTGCCTACAACCACGCGACTGATGCCGAGATCGAAGAGTCGTTTTACGGTCAACATGCCTCGCACGCCGCCACCGAATTGAACAGGAACACCAATATTTTTAATTATTTGTTCCAGCGCAACAAGGTTTTTCGGTTCACCAGCAACCGCTCCATCCAAATCAACAACGTGAATATATTTTGCCCCAGCATTTTCCCATCTTTTTGCAACCTCAACAGGATATTCTGAATAAATCGTAACTTTATTCATCTGACCCTGGTAGAGACGAACACATCTCCCCGCCTTAATATCAATTGCCGGATAAATTATCATTCTGTCATCTCTCCAAATCTTCTTAATATTTTTAGGCCCAACTTGCTGCTCTTTTCTGGATGAAACTGCGACGCGAAGATATTCTTTTTACAGATACTCGACACAAATTCAATTCCATATTCAGTGGTCGTGCCAATTACGTTTTTATCTTCAGGTACCGCATGGTACGAATGCACAAAATACAGAGATGCTCCTTCCTTAATATCGACCAAAATGGGGGTGTCTTGAAATTTCTTAATCTGATTCCAACCCATATGAGGAATTTTGACTCCATAAGGCAAGCCAATCACCCTTCCGGAAATCACATCAAGCCCTTGTGTTATACCGTGCTCTTCGCTTTGGGTAAACAAAAGATGTAACCCTAAGCAAATCCCAAGAAATGGCTTTCCTTTGGCGATTTGTCTAATTACCTCTTCGCCAAGACCTGATTTGGATAAAGAATTTACCGCATCACGAAATGCTCCCACTCCTGGTAAAACAATGCCTGCCGCTTTATCAAGCATACTTTTTTCAGCGGTAACAACCGCCTCAAAACCAACTTTTTCAAATCCTTTTTGGACACTCCTTAGATTTCCAATTCCATAATCTATTACTGCAATCATAAATTCCATTACTCCAAATCATTAAATTTTTCAGCAATTAACCTCCTGCGTCCCGACAGATGGAAGCTGATAACCAGACTGTTGAATTTTGTCATTGTGAAGACTCCGACACTACATCTAAGAACGAAGCAATCTCGAATTACCAGATATTATGAGATCGCCACGCTCAACAAAGTATCACTTGCCGCCCGCATCGGGGACACGGCGATGACTTTTTTCCCATTATTCAACAGTCTCAAAGCTGGCAACTAAATCTGCCCTTTGGTTGAAGGCACATCTTCGATGCGCGGATCAACCTGAGTGGCCATATCAATTGCTTTGGCAAGACCCTTGAAAATTGCTTCTACACAATGGTGCGCATTCCTTCCTTTAAGGAGTTTTACATGCAATGTAACCGCGAAGTGATTTACAAAAGCGTGAAAAAATTCTATTACCAAAGAAGTATCGAAGTTACCGATAAATTCCGCCGAAATCTCCGCCTCAAAGAAGAGGTGTGGGCGACCGCTTATATCTACAGATATCATCGCAAGGGCTTCATCCATAGGAACTATCGAATAACCGAATCTCTTTATACCTTTCTTATCTTTAAGCCCCGCACGAAAAGCTTGGCCCAAACAGATACCAATATCCTCAACGGTGTGATGAGCATCTACCTCTAAATCACCTTTTGCTTCAACCCTTAAATCAAAAAGTCCGTGCTTTGTCATTAAATCCAGCATGTGATCTAGAAATGGGATCCCAGTTGAGATGTCGGCTTTTCCCTGCCCGTCCACATTCAGTTCAATTTGAATATCGGTCTCCTTGGTCTTCCTTTTAATAGTACTGTTGCGTTGCATATTAACCCTCCTTAAATTTATCTATCTCCACAAGAACATCGTCCCCGCTTATGGCGAGAACATCAACCTCATCTTCAATAAATCTTTGCGCATCTTCGGCTTCACGTAAAACTATACACGATAAAAACTTATCACTTCGTCCAAGCTTTTTGAAGTTATTTACCATTTCAAGATCATCGGGGGTGTCCCCCACATAAACTCCAACGCCCGTATTCATTTTATCGGATAAACTTACAAGCATCTTTGGGTTGGGTTTTCTAATCCCCCCATCATCGCTTAAAACTTTTTCGAAAGATATAACATTTGAAAGATTGGCCTTTTCTAGAGCAACTTCCGCTTCTTCTTTTATTCGTCCCGTAATAACCGAAACTTTCGGGTAAAATTTCTCCACCAAATCTTTGCTTATGATAACCTTTTCTTTATTAAGCAGGCCTTTTTCTTTAATAAACTCGGGACTAAACCCGTATAATTTTTCGCACCAGTCCATACCAGCATAAAACTCTTGAAAAATCTGTTTAATAAGATTTCTATTCCAAAGCGCTTTTATCCTCCCTTTATATTCTGAATCGGATAGAATTATATCTTCGGCAGAAGCAATTCCCCCACCTAACCTCTTTATTTCCTTTGTAAAACCCTTCAAGCTTCGCCCTTTTTTCCATAAAACATTTAAATCTTGACTCGATAGAGACACCGATTTACCCAGATAAAAAGCGATAACAGCGTAAGTTAATTCCCAATCATTATTAAAACCGCCGGCAAGCTTAAAAAGTTGGGTCTCCTCGGGAGAGATTAAAATAGCTTCGCCGGGCCACTTGAGAATATTTTTAAAGTAAAACTGGGTGGTCTTAGTTATCGCAACCCTAAAAGATGATGTGACATCCAAAATAACGCCGTCTATATCTAAAACCAAACTATCTATTTTTTTAAAAAGATCAAAAGAAAATTTCTTTACCCACACATTGGAATTAACATCGACATAACCATCCGATACCTCACCCAGCATTGATTATCTCCTTAAGCGCTTTTAAAAATAACTTGTTTTCTTCTCCCTTTCCAACCGTAATCCTCAAACAATCTTTTATACATGGTTCTTTAAAATCTCTGACCAGAATACCCGCCTCCAAGAGATTTTTCCAAACAAACGACGCTTCATTCTCGGTTCTTATCAAAACAAAATTTGCAGAAGATGGATGCACTTTAACACCGCTTAGTTTTTTAAGCTCTTTTATTAAACTCTTGCGCTCGCTTACTATCTTTTCAATTTGAGTCATCAAAACATCTCTGTTTTTAAACACCAAGGACGCCACCATTTGAGAAAAGGCACCGCAATTGTAGGGAAGTTTAACTTTAAAAGTGTTTTGAACAACAGACGGAGAAGCCAACATATAGCCAATTCTTAAGCTCGCAAGAGAAAATGCTTTGGAAAAAGTTCTTAAAACTACAAGATTTGGATACTTGTCGATAAGAGGGATAACCGTCTGCCCACTGAACTCAGCATAGGCCTCATCCACCACTATTAATGCACCCGTCTCTTTTAAAAATATTTCGATATCTTCACTTGAAACCAAATTTCCGGTAGGATTGTTTGGATTACAAAGAAAGATGATTGTTGGATTAAATTCCTTCGCAACCTCCAATGCAGAGGGAATGTCAACATCAAATGAAGCTGTTCTTTTAAGCTCATAAACTCTGGTTCCAGTAGCCCGCGAAATTAAATCATACATTGAAAAAGTCGGCTCGAATGTAAAAACCGACCTTTCTTTTCCGCCATAAGCTAAAAGCAAGCATTGTATCAACTCATCGGAACCATTTCCCAAAACTATATTCTCATCAGAAAATCCATAGTGAGAAGCTATTTCTTTTCGAAGCTTGCTTCCCAACGCATCCGGATATCGATTGAAATTGAATACATCCAGCTGATTCTTGACTTCAGTAATTAACGACTCGGGCAAATTATAAGGACTCTCATTGGCCGAAAGAACTACGCAAGCATCCTCTTCCATGGGAACATAGGACTTTAAAGAATCTAGTTCGGGGCGAGGTTGAATTATTTTACTCATGACCCTCAACTCTTATCGTGGCAGATCTAGCATGTGCATCAAGACCTTCGGCACAGGCAATAATATCAAGAGCATCAACAACTTTCTCTAAACCCTCTTTGGTGAATGAAAGAACACTCGACTTCTTGATGAAATCCTCTACTCCAAGAGGCGAGTGAAATCGCGCTGAACCCATCGTTGGAAGGATATGATTTGGTCCAGCAACATAATCCCCGACCGATTCTGGAGTATATTTGCCAAGAAATATCGCGCCGGCGTTTTTAATTTCACCAAGGATGTTTATGGGCTCCTCGATCATTACCTCCAGATGCTCAGGAGCAATAAAATTGACAACTCTTATCGCCGTTCCCAAAGAGTCTATTATTAAAATCTTTCCAAAATTTTTTATGGATTCCTCGGCGATGCTTTGTCTTTTAATTAAGCTCAGTTGTTCACCAAGTTGTGCCTCAACATCCTCGGCAATTTTGGATGAAGTGGTAATTAAGATGGCGGTCGCATCGGGAGCGTGCTCAGCTTGAGCCAATATATCCGCAACAATATAAGCGGGATTTGCTTTTGCATCAGCCAATATAACCACTTCACTGGGACCAGCCAGCATATCAATGCCAACCACCCCAACCACCAGCTTTTTCGCCAGCGTAACATAGGCATTTCCGGGACCAGTAATCTTATAAACCTTCTTTATTGTCTCTGTCCCATAAGCCATAGCCGCTATCGCCTGCGCGCCTCCAACTCGATAAATCTCAGTCACTCCCATCTCCCTTGCGGCAATCAAAGTATATGAGCTTACCAGGCCATTTTCATCAGGCGGAACGCACATGGCTATCTCATTCACCCCCGCAACTTTGGCAGGGGCGGCATTCATTAAAACCGAAGAAGGGTATGAAGCCATACCCCCTGGCACATATATCCCAACACGTTCAATCGGCCTTACCTGCTGTCCCAGCATGACGCCGTCTTTTTCGGTCACAAACCACGACTCGGTCTTTTGGTTTTCGTGATAAGAAAGAATGCGCTCCTTGGCAAACCTTATGGCGGATACAAACTCTTTATCAGTTAAACCGTAGGCCTCTTCGAATTCCTTCTCACTCACTTTAATCTGTTCTGGATTCAATTCGACCCTATCAAACTTCTTTGTGTACTTCAAAAGGGCTGCATCGCCTCTCTTGCATACATCCCCAACTATTCTCTGAACAATTTCCATTTTAGACTCATCAAAAGCTCTAGAAGAAAAAATCTCGGCTAGCTCATCATCATTTATATTCGACGGAATTTTAATTACAGATATCATCTTAACTCCCTCTTTGTTCGCTTCAATTTATCTAAAAATCCATTAATTTCTTTAAATTTTATCTTGTAGCTAACATGGTTGGCAATCAATCGCGCCGAACACCTCGCAATTTCATCTAAAACAACTAAATTGTTGTCAGCAAGAGTCTTTCCTGTCGAGGATAAATCGATTATCTCTTCTGCCAAACCCACCACTGGTGCAAGTTCAACGGAACCATGTAGCTTAATTATTTCTGTCTGTATCCCCTTTTCTGTAAAATAATCCTCAGCAACATTTGTATATTTTGTGGCAACCCTAATTTGCCCGAGATATCTATAACTCTCTTCAACCTTGTTCTTCTCTTTGCGTAAAGCCGCTAAAACAAAGCAACACTTGCCGTAATTTAAATCAAGCAGTTCAAAAACTTTCTTTTTGGTCTCCATTAAGACATCTTTTCCAACTATACCAAGGTCGGCTGCACCGTATTCGATGAAAGTTGGCACATCGAAAGGACGTGCTAAGATATATTCGATCTTATCTTTATCGACAACCAGCCGAAGTTTTCGGGAATCTATCTTTAATTCGGATACATCCATACCAACTTCATCAAGCAAGCCCAATGTTTCTTCAAAAAGAGCTCCTTTTGCAAGGGCAATCTTCAAATAATTCATATCAATTCACCCTCGATGACCGACAAAGAAGAAATTTTCTTGAGATTTTTTTCAATGTCAAATATCTCTATCTGCTCGGGAGCCTCATCAGCATTTATTACCCACTTAAACCTTCCTTCTTTAACCAAAGAGCCACAAGCATCAAGGGTGGATGGTTCGAGAACTGTTTCAACACAAAAATCCATATCCCTTAAAGTTTTTGCTGTCATTAAAGCTTTTTTGATATCAACGTCTGAGTACACGAGAATCTTTTTACAGTTTTCTTTCTTTAGCGCTCCCTGCTCATTCAGGCATATATGCAACCTTTCAAGCCCCAACGCAAAACCACATGCCGGCCTATTATCTCCAAACTCGGAAAGAAGCAGATCATACCTACCCCCTGAGCCAAGCAAAAAACCCATATTTGGAGCATAAACCTCGAAAATAACACCTGTGTAGTAATCGAAATTTTGAATGATTCCAAAATCAAAGATAACAAATTTCTCCAAATCAAAAAGTTTCAAAAATTCATATAAATCTGATAGATTCTTCAAAGCTTCGCAAGATTTAGCATTGGTAGTATATTTTTTCGCTTCCTCAAGAATATCTTTGCGACCCCTAAGTGAAATTATTTCCAAAATTTTGGACTTATCCTCCGGGGATAGAGAATTATCTTCGATGGTGCGCTCGAGTCCCACTAAATCTTTCTTAACTAAAAGCAACTGAATCTCTTTAATCAGTTCCGAAGAAATTCCAGTTGTTTCGAGGAACCCTTGCAAGAAATCAATCTGTCCCACCCCAACCTGAAAATCTTTTAGCCCAACCGCCTGTAGAGATTCAAGCAACACAGCCAACACTTCAGCATCAGCGGCAGGACTTCTGCCACCGATTAGCTCCAGGCCTATCTGTTGAAACTCACGCTGCTGACCTCGTTGAGGTGGTTCTTCACGAAAAACACTTGCTGAATAATAAAGACGCGAGAAGCAGGAATTTTCTATTCGTTGAGAAACGGCCCTAGCGATCGGAGTTGTCATCTCAGGACGAAGCGCAAGAAGAACTCCGTCGCGATCGAAAAACTTAAACATCTCATCTTCCATCATCTTGCCAGCTTCACTGGCAAGATTTTCAAAAAGCTCAAATGTTGGAGTTATTATTTCACGATACCCCCAACTCTCAAACACTCTTCTCAATTTCTTTTCAATTTGCCTTCTTTCCTCGGCCTCGATTGGCATAATATCTCGCAAGCCCCGTGGAACCGAAGGATAAGAATTATTAGCTCCCATATTTTATCCCTTTAACATAGTAAAGTATTAATAAACCAAAATAATATCAAACTTTTTTTCACTAGTCAACATCAAAATTAAATTAACAAGAATTACTGGGCTTTCTTTAAATGTTTAACAAAAACAGCATCTTCTCCCAACAACTCCTTAAGTTCAGAAAAGAGCGTTCCGTCAATTTTAACCCCATTATTCTTACCCAATCTCATTGTGGTCATTTTTTTTCCACTGGCCACCTGTAAAAAAACTGGGGAAGAACCTCCCGAATAAGCTCTTAAAATTTCCTTAAGACGCTCAAATATCTTCTTCGTAAAGCTAGCGGATTGCATTTTGATAAATACAGAAGGAACCTCGCTGGCAGGATTAAAATCAACATCCAGGGGTTCTATCTCTAAGGCAATAATCTTAACCTCATCTTCCTTTATATCAATTCTTCCTTTTAAACGAATTATTTTATCTTCTTCAACTAGTTCACGGTATTTTTGATACATTGACGAAAAAACTACAACTTCTACATCGCCCTCTAAGTCCTCAAGAGAAACAAAGAGCATAGTTTCCCCTTTTCGGGTAGTAATGCGTTTAATTCTGGATATTAATCCACCTATCCATACCACACCCCCGTCTTTCTGCTCTTTTAGCTCCGAAATAGAAACATCAACCTGGCTTTTAAGAGCATCCTTTATGCTTAAAAGAGGATGGTCGCTTACATATAATCCAAGCATTTCTTTCTCGTATGCAAGTAATTGATCTTTAGGATATTCTTTTATATTATTTATGGTTCCGTTACAAACAGCTTCTTCTTCGCTGTTTAAATCGAAGAGTGTGATTTGGCCAATTTCTTTATCCTTTTGTTTTCTTTGCCCAATCTCAACAGCTTGCTCCATCATCTCCATTAAGGCTCTTCGCGAAATTCCACAAAAATCAAAAGCTCCCCCTTTTATCAGCCCCTCCAGGCACTTTTTATTTATCACGCCGAGGTCCACTCTCTCACAAAAATCATACAGCGATTTAAAGGAACTATTTTTTTTCCTGGCCTTAACAATGGCTTCCACCGGACCCTCCCCAACGTTTCTTACCGCCGCAAGGCCAAATCGTATGGAATCACCTACCACCGTAAACCCGCTAAAACTCTCATTAACATCAGGCGGAAGCACTTCAATTCCAAGTTGCCTGCATTCATTGATATATCGAGGAACCTTATCCTTGGTATGCATAACGCTGGTTAGAAGGGCAGCCATAAATTCTACTGGAAAATTCGCTTTTAGGTAGGCGGTTTGATAGGCAACCACTGCATAAGCGGTGCTATGAGATTTATTAAAACCATACCCCGCAAAATGTAGAACTAAATCGAACACGTCGCCTGCTGTTTTAGCATCAATTTCCTTCGAAATGGCTCCACCTATAAACTTCTCCCTTTGCTCCGCCAAAACTTCAGGTTTTTTCTTGCTCATGGCGACCCGCAAAATATCGGCTTCGGCCATACTGAAACCTGCCATGGTACTCGCTATACGCATTACCTGCTCTTGGTAGACGATGATTCCATAAGTATCCTTTAATATCGTTTCAGTGGACGGATGAGGGTATGTAGCAGGACTACGACCGTGCTTTCTGTCAACAAAATCCTTAACCATTCCGCTACCAAGCGGCCCTGGACGATACAATGCCAACAAACCGACAACATCCTCAAAACTTGTCGGTTGTAGGTCTCTCAAAAGCCCCCTCATACCCGAGCTCTCAAGCTGAAACACACCAACACTTTCTCCTCTTTGAAGCATTCTGAATGTCTTTTCGTCGTCAAAGGGGATATTATCAATGTTGATATCCACACCATTGGTGCGCTTAATAATATTTAAAGCTTTGCCTGTTACAGTTAATGTCCGAAGCCCAAGAAAGTCCATTTTAAGAAGACCTATTTTACGCACGGCATCCATATGGTACTGGGTTACAGTTTCAGCATCTCCCTTTTTCTGAATGGGAGTATAATCAGTTAATGGGCCGCGAGAAATCACAACACCAGCGGCATGTATGGAATCCTGCCTTGCCAAGCCCTCCAAAGCTTTTGCGGTTTCTATAATTTTGGCGGTATCTTTATCATTTTTGCATTCTTCCGCCAATTCCGGCGACAGTTTCAATGCCTCATCTATTGTAATTCCGGGAGTTTCAGGAATAAGTTTGGCAATTTTATCCACCATGCCGTAAGGATACCCAAATACTCGGCCCGCATCCCTTATAGCAGCACGCGCTGCCATCGTTCCAAAAGTAATTATTTGAGCCACATTTTCCTTGCCATATTTTTCACTTACATAATCTATAACTTCGCCGCGTCTTTCTATACAAAAATCTATATCAATATCGGGCATACTCACCCTTTCGGGATTCAAAAATCTCTCGAAAAGCAAGTCGTGCTTTAAGGGATCTATATCGGTTATCTTTAACGCATAAGAGACAATGCTTCCAGCGGCGCTCCCGCGACCCGGACCCACCCTTATTCCATTATCTTTAGCAAACTTAACAAAGTCCCAAACCACAAGGAAATAACCAGCAAAACCCATCTTTTTAATGACATCCAGTTCGTGGTTTAATCGCTCTTCAATCTCGGACGTAATCTGGTGGTATCTTTCTTTGATGCCCTCCCTTGCCAGTTTGTCTAGATAAGATTCGAGCGTATAATTCTCAGAAACCTCGTAGTGAGGAAGCAGCATCTGATCAAAATCTATTGAAACATTGCATCTGTTTGCAATTTTTAGGGAATTTTCAATAGCTTCCGGAACATCTGAAAAAATCTTTTCCATCTCTTTTTGAGACTTAAAATAAAATCCGTCGCTGCTGAATTTGAGCCTGTTCTCATCATCAAGGAAAGAACCTGTCTGAATACAAAGCAAAACATCCTGAGCTAGATTATCATTTTTTTTAACATAATGGATATCATTTGTGGCAATTAAGGGGATTTCTAAATCTTTAGAGAACTCGATAAGGATTTTATTTACAGTTTTTTGTTCTTTGAGCCCTTGGTCTTGAATCTCTAAAAAAAAGTTTTTCTCGCCGAAGATGTCTTTATACGCCAGAGCAACCTTCTTCGCTTTTTCTATATTTCCCGAAAGTATTAATTTGGCAATTTCCCCGCCGATGCATCCGCTTAGAGCTATAAGACCCTGATGGTATTTCTCCAAAATTTCTTTATCAACACGCGGTTTATAATAAAAACCTTCAAGAAAACCTAAAGAGACGAGACGCATCAAATTCTTATATCCCTCATTGTTTTCTGCAAGCAGTACAAGGTGGTAAAGATCTTCACCTTTCCTGAAAGATTTATCAAACCTACTGCGAGGAGCAACATAAACCTCACAACCTATAATGGGTTTCAAGTCGGCTTTCTTGGCCGCTTCGTAAAAATCTATAACGCCGTACATAACGCCATGGTCTGTTAGAGCAAGCGCAGGCATACCAAGCTCTTTAGCACGGTTAACTAAATCTTTAGTTCTTGCTGCCCCATCTAAAAGAGAATATTCAGAATGTGTGTGAAGATGAACAAAATTAGACACGTCTTAGTCTCCAGTCTCGGAGCTGGTGGCTATTTATTCTTCAATCTTTCAATAACCAGCTTATATCCATCCGCCCCAAAATTTAAACATCTTTTTACCCGACTGATAGTCGCCGTGCTTGCACCAGTCTCCTTTACAATATCAGTATAAATCTCACCTGCGTCGAGTTTTTTGGCAACGGCAAACCTTTGGGCTATCGCCTTAATTTCCCCCACTGTGCAAACATCCTCAAAAAATTGATAACATTCATCACGATTTTTAAGAAGAAGGATGCCATCGCATAAATCATCAACAAATTGGCTCTTTATACGCTCATCTATGGACAAATTAACACACCTCCAATGCTCTAAAACACAATAATTGTAACACAGGATTGATTTGTAATGCCGAGGTAAGAAAAATAAGCAAATTATTTTCTTTCAAGTTTAAAAACAACTGCATTGTGAGGGTCGGGACAACAGACAATAGCCTTATCTTTATCTTTTTCCCAGGGGAATTCGCCGCCAAACCTTAAAACCGTAAGGAAGGGAAATATTGCCTGAAATGCCCAGGCACACATCTTGGGTGGAATTTCCTCGCTTGAAACAACCCAGGAATCCCCGGGCTTTAGACCGTATGAACACACGCCTTTGCCTAAAATTTCTTTAACTGTTATTGTGACCTGCTTACTTTCCATGCTGCCTCCAGATATGAAAACATAAACTCTTGATTTAGATATTCTTATCGCTTAAATAATATCAAAGTAAATTACCACCGGCTACAGGCTGGTGGCTTTCTTGCCCCCGATACGGGCGGTGTTTTGCCCGCTGCGGGCCCTGGATTTTATTTAAATTTTTACTCTATCGTAAAACCAGCAAAATAAACGCCATATCATTTTTAGGTTTAAAAATAGGTTTGTCGTTAGACCAACCAGCACCTGGCTTGAAACAAGCGCCGAAGCTGTTTGACCCCGAAGTAAAACGAGGGGGGAATTCTGCCCGATAGATAAAAATAAATAGACCTTTTACATAAACCAGTCACAGGTCAGTAATTATAAGTATTTTGTATTTTATCTTTCAAACCCGGGTGAGTCGAGTAAAAAAATCGGATACCGATCTGACGATGAACAAATCAATCATTTAAACCTTTTTCAAATTGCTTCGCTTTAAAACGTATCGTCAGACCAGCCAGATACTGGCCCGTATCGGGTACCTATCCATCGGGTAAACCTGTGGTTTATAGCACTAAAAAACAAAATCTTCGGCGCAAATTCCGAAGATTTTGTTAACTCTGGTTAACATTTCTAATTTTCAGATTTCAAATTTAAAATGTTTGCTTTTATCTTCTAACATCGCCATGAATTTCTATAACCTCTCCACTGTGAGCATCAATAATTATTGCCGCAGATTGGGTTATCCTTAAGTTTTCTTGTTCATCTCCAGGCGCGGTAATGTCACCATAGCAGACAATCATCCACCGAAGAACCTGCTTCCCCTCATAAACCTAAACACCAATTTCGGTTTCGGTTTTTTTAACATCAAAGTCGATATACCCTCGCGCCTTTTTTAGCGCCTCTTCTTTAGTAACTTTCGCGTCCAGAGAGACTGTAACGGGTGTGTCTTTTGTGTTTACTGACACGACTTCGCCCGTTGTATAGTTAACAGCTATTTCAACCCAATGAGGCAATTTTATGTCATCCTTTGCAATCTCCTCCCATCTAAAGACGCAAAGCCCGTCTTTCGCCCCCAGACCATCTTCAGAGCAAGAATCACCTTTTTTATTTTTTGATGCGGATGTTAGGGTGAGCTTGGCAAAGTCAATATCTTCTTTTTTGGCAAAATCCAGCGCTATTGCTTTAGCTTCCTCTAAAGTCAAGTCTTTATTCCCTCTCTTGTAGGGATCAACAAGAAGAGCCATTTCTACTTTTCCACTATCCTTGTTTACATGCAAAAGCATGGTTTTATCTTTATCTCCAATCTCAAAATATTCACCGGTTGGAAGATCTGCCGATCCCAATATATCTAAATCGACTGTACCCTTGCCCGCAAAATACTCGGCCTTTTCCAAAGCTTCTGCCTCAGTTAATTTCCCAGTTGCTTTCGAAATAGTTCTTGTCTCTTTTTGACATCCAATAACAAGAAAGGCAAAAACAGTTAAAACAATAAACCCCGCACCTAAAATAACGCCTAATTTAAAGCCCTTTCTCATAATTGTGCCTCCTTTAAGAACCATATCTGGCGGGAATGAACTGCCACGGACTTACGTCCGTGGTTTCCTAAATTTTACGCTTCGCTTGTCCTAAGTCTTCTTTTTCCTGATAACGAACATAGTTTCTTATCATATTCTCATCCAAGCCCACTGTAGAGACAAAATAGCCCACCGACCAAATTACTCCTGTGCCACGGTAGCGCTCTTTCAAGAAATCAAACTTTTGTCTGAGTGCTCTTTTCGTGGTTTGTTTTAATATCTGAACCACTCTGGCAATACTGTACTTTGGTGGAAAACTTACCACTATATGAATGTGATCCGGCTGTATACTTTTTTCAATGTACTCAATCTTTAGATAATGTTTTCTAACCTCATCAAGTTTGATTTCTAGATACTTATCAACCCCATTTGTCAATATCTTGTATCGATACTTTGGTATCCAAACAATATGATACTGACACCTATAAACACAGTGGGCTTTTCTTGCCTTCTCCATAGTTCTTTATTATATCCCAATAAGAAGACTTAGGAGCCCGACACACCCCCGGACTTACGTCCGCGGAACTTTTAGTGATATTAGCTACTCTCTCTGAATTCCTTCTTTTTTGTGAAAAATTTTTCAAAGCAAAGAAAAATTTAGTTATATTTTAATGGAGGTTACTCAAAAAAGATATCACCCAAATGGGTGATCTTTAGAAAATTGGGGTATGCCAGGTACTGGTCTGACGAATTTCCCGGTACGGGTCTTACGATTTCTAGTACCCCTATAATTAATGCAGGTAAAATACGTGGCTATTTCGAAGGGTTATTTTTCGTCAGACCAGCCTGATACAGACCTGGCTTTGAAAAAATAGGCAACAGCTTCAGTTCTTGAATGTAGATTCATTTTCATAAAAATGAGTTGGACAGAAAAAACCGCCCATTGGGGCGGCTACTGAAATCATCTTTCTTTAAATGCTTTTATCTAATCATGTCTCGCTTACCACGATATTTTTTAAGACTCCTATTTCCTCAATTTTCACCTCAACAACGTCTCCCACCTGCATGGGGCCAACTCCCGGCGGAGTGCCCGTCATTATCACATCTCCCGGGAATAATGTCATAATCCTGGAGATGAAACTCACGAGAAAATAGACATCAAAAATCATATTGGAGGTGTTTGAGGATTGCTTAACTTCTCCGTTCAAAAGAAGTTCAACCGAAAGATTTTTGGGGTCAATTTCGGTTTCCACACATGGCCCTATCGGGCTAAACGTGTCAAAGCTCTTTGCGCGTGTCCATTGAATATCTTTTTGCTGCAAATCCCTAGCCGTTACATCGTTTGCACATGTAAATCCAAGTATGTATTTTTCTGCTTCCTCTTTGGATACATCTCTTACTTTATCTTTAATCACGATGCCCAATTCAGCCTCATAATCCACCTGCTTTGACATGGCGGGATAAATTATTTTTTTATTGGGACCAATAAGAGAAGTTGGAGGCTTGATGAAGATTATGGGTTCATCGAGTACGTCCATATTTAGCTCAAGAGCGTGGTCTTTATAATTCAGTCCAACGGCAACAATTTTAGATGGTTGAACTGGAGCCAGAATATCAATTTCATCTAACAAGAATTCATCACCAGTTATATCAAAACTTTCAAACGGACTTCCGTGAATTACTCTAACAATCCCGCCGCTTAAAGCCCCATATTGCACTTTGGAACCAAATGAAAAGCGAACTATTTTCAAAAAATCACCTCTTGTAAGTCGGGAGTTGGGAGTTTGTTTGCCATGCTTGACTCCGCTCACATCAGAGGCAGGCAGGTTGATTTGTCTTTTTATTTCTCATTTGCCTCTACTCGTTACCCTTCATCTCTCTTTCGACTTAAACCGTACTCGATGCTATCCACGAGAGCTTCCCAACTGGCCTCGATTATGTTTTCATGCACGCCAACAGTACCCCAAGTATCTTCGCCATCGGTGGATTCAATAAGAACCCTAACAACTGCCGCCGTTCCTTTCTTGGCATTGATAATTCTAACTTTGTAATCAGTTAAGCTTATCTCTTCAAGCGCCGGGAATATTCTAGCGATTGCTTTTCTTAATGCGCTATCTAGAGCATTTACTGGGCCATTCCCTTCGGCAAATTCAATCAGTCGTTCATTATCAACCCATATCTTAACTACCGCTTCAGTTTTTGGACGGCCTTCTCCAGACTTGGTCACAGTTACTTTGTAATCTTCCAGTCTAAAAAGCGGTCTATAAGAACCCATATTTTTCCTCAAAAGTATTTCGAAGGAACCATCTGCCGTTTCAAAATGGTAACCCTGATGCTCAAGTTTCTTCAATTTATTTAATATCTTTATGGTTAGTCCAGGCTTATCCGATAAATCTACACCGAGTTCTTTTGCTTTATGAACGATAGCGGCCGTGCCCGCTTGATCAGAAACCAACATTCTTTGGAGATTCCCAACCAAACTTGGATCAATATGTTCATAGGCTCCTTTTTGTTTCATGATCGCACTAATATGAATGCCACCTTTGTGAGCAAAAGCGCTCTCTCCAACATACGGCTGATGAGGATCTGTAACAACATTGGCTGTTTCGCTTACATGATGAGATACTTCGGACAACAGCGGAAGTTTATCTTCAGAAAGACAAGGGATCCCTATCTTGACAACCAGGTTAGGAATAATTGATACAAGATTTGCATTTCCACAACGCTCACCATAGCCATTTATAGTCCCTTGAACTTGAACAGCCCCCGCTTCAACCGCGGCCAGACTATTTGCTACAGCACAATCCGAATCGTTGTGAGCATGGATACCAAGAGGCACATCAACATGCTTTTTCACTTCTCCAAACACTTCTTTTATTTGAGCGGGAATTGACCCCCCATTGCTGTCACACAAAACGATACAATCGGCGCCTGCTCTTTCGGCAACCTTTATGGTTTTTAAGGCATAATCGGGATTACCCCTATATCCGTCGAAAAAATGCTCGGCGTCAAAAAAAACTTTGAGTCCTCGTTTTTTTAAATATTCGATTGAATCAGCAATCATCTGAAGATTATCCTCTAAGGTGGCAACTAAAACATGGGTAACGTGAATATCCCAGCTTTTTCCGACGAGACACACCGCTTCTGTTCCAGCATTGATGAGATATTGGATATTCTTATCATCTTTAGCTAAAACTCCTTTTCTTCGTGTGCTACCGAAAGCAACCACTTTTGAATTTTTTAATTTTAGTTTCTTTACCTGCTTAAAATATTCAACATCTTTGGGATTAGAACCCGGCCATCCACCTTCTATGTAATGGATACCAAGTTCATCAAGTTTTGCGGTTATCTTCAGTTTATCTTCAACCGAAAGTGATAATCCCTCCCTCTGGGCGCCATCACGGAGTGTCGTGTCATATAATTTTACTTCTGGCTTGGCCATTTTGCTCACCTTCAAATACTTACAAGATGGATATTTTGCATTTTGGGTTCTACTTCACCCTTTATCCAATACCCTTAACTTCATACAATCTCAAGCCAATCCAAATATTCTTCTTCTTTCCCCTTTATTATCGAGAAAAATTTCTCTTGAATTGCCTTTGTAATTGGGCCAGGTTCACCTATAACCCTTCCATCAACTTCTCTTATTGGCACAACCTCCGCAGCGGTGCCAGTAAAAAACGCCTCGTCAGCCACATACAAATCCGAGCGAACAATATTTTCCTCAATAATAGGATAATCTAAATCAAAAGCAATTTGCATAACCGCATCGCGAGTTATCCCCTCAAGAACACTGGCAGAGGTCGGAGGCGTGATGATAACCTTATCCCTCACGATGAATATATTCTCACCGGGCCCTTCTGAGACAAAGCCCTGATGGTCTAACATTACCGCTTCATGACATCCATGATCTACCGCCTCAAGTTTTGCAAGAATTGAATTAATATATTGTCCCGTCGCCTTAGCTGCAGGAGGAAGCGCATTGGGAGATATCCTCTGGAACGTAGATATGCATGCCTTAACACCATGCTTTATGCCTTCGTCCCCCAAATAGGAACCCCATGGCCAGACAGCAATTGATACCTCAACAGGGGCTTTCGTAGGATATAACCCCATCTCGCCATACCCTCTAAAAATTATCGGTCTTATGTAGCAACTCTCTAGGTTGTTGGCCCTAATCGTCTCCTTAACCGCCTCAACGATTTCTTCGACCGAGTAAGGAATATCCATTCTATATATCTTTGCGGAACGAAAAAGCCTCTCGATGTGATCGGTTAAACGGAACACCGCCGCACCGTTATCTGTCTCATAAGCGCGAATTCCCTCAAACACCCCAGAACCATAATGAAGAGCATGTGTTAAAACGTGAACCTTGGCTTCGGCCCAATCAACCAGCTTTCCATTCATCCATATCTTTTCAACTTCCGGTATCGGCACTTCTCAAAACCCCCTGTCTGGTCGTCAGTCTCTTAGTTATTAGTTGGTAGTGTACAAAAATTATAACTTTTCTATTTTTTACTACCGACTCCCCACTCCTCACTATCTGCTGACAAAGTCGGTGACCATGTCTCCCACTTCAGATGTGGTATATCCCATTTTTCCCGCAGAGAGACTCTTTAATTTTTCGCTAGTTACCTTGATAACTCCTTTTTCTATTGATAAAGCCGCTTCTTTTTCACCCAAAAACTCTAGCATCATTTGAACCGCGCTTATTGCAGCCAGAGGATTTATCACATTTTTGCCAGTGTATTTTGGGGCAGAACCACCTATCGGCTCAAACATCGAAACCCCATCAGGATTAATGTTTCCACCCGCGGCTATTCCCATCCCACCCTGAATCATCGCGCCAATATCGGTTATTATGTCGCCGAACATATTATCGGTAACGATGACATCAAACCACTCCGGATTCTTTACAAACCACATACAGATGGCATCCACATGAGCATAATCCGTGTTTATGTTGGGATACTCCTTTGCGACTTCGTTAAAGGTCCTTTGCCATAAATCAAACGCATAAGTTAAAACATTTGTTTTTCCGCAAAGCGTTAGATTTTTGTCCTTGTTTCGATGTTTGCAATATTCAAATGCATACCTTGTGCATCTTTCCACACCTTTGCGGGTATTTATGCTCTCCTGAATGGCAACCTCATCCAAAGTCCCTTTCTTTAAAAATCCACCCGCGCCCGCATAAAGGCCTTCTGTGTTTTCCCTTACAACAACAAAATCAATATCTTCCGGTCCTTTATCCTTTATGGGCGTCTCAACCCCAGGATATAACTTGACTGGACGAAGATTTATGTATTGATCCAATTCAAAACGTGTCCTTAAAAGGATGCCTTGTTCCAAAATCCCCGGCTTAACATCGGGATGACCGATTGCTCCAAGAAATATAGCATTCAGTTTTTTAAACTCTTCTATAGATGAATCGGGAAGGACCTCCCCCGTTTTTAAATATCTATCTCCTCCGAAGTCATACTCGACAAATTCGCACTTAAAACCATATTTATCCATAGCGGCTTCGAGTACTTTGAGTCCTTCTCTAACAACCTCTGGACCTGTCCCGTCACCTGGCATAATGCCTATTTTATAATTTCTATTTGTCAATTAATTTCCCTCCGCTTCCACCTTGCTCTTAAGATAACTTATAAGGCCGCCTTTTTCCATTATCCCTTGAATGAAATCGGGGAAAGACGCCGCTTTAAAAACTTCTCCGGTGCTTAAATTGGTTATTTCACCTGTGTTTGTATCCACCTTAACCTCATCGCCCGCACTTATTCCATCCACAGCTTCAAGACATTCCAGGATTGGAAGACCCATATTTATGGAATTCCTGTAAAAAATCCTGGCAAATGATTTTGCTATAACACAAGATATTCCAGCAGCTTTTATCGCAATCGGGGCATGTTCCCTAGAAGAACCGCAACCAAAATTTTCATCCGCAATCAATATGTCCCCTTGTAAAACCTTACTGATAAACCCCGAATCCAAATCTTCAAGAGCGTGCTTTCCCAATTCTTTAGGGTCGGAGGTATTCAAATACCTAGCAGGTATAATTACATCAGTATCTATATCTCTTCCATATTTATGTACTTTTCCTTGATAAATCACTTTTCCTCCTCCGTAAGTCGGTAGTCTCTTAGTCGGCCTGCCCGCCGTTGGCTACGCCTTCAGGCGTATGCAGGCGGGAAGTCGGAAGTGAGTTTATTAACCCGCTTACCATCTTCGCCAATTCAACACACTCTTGTTTTAATTCCTCATGTTGTTTTAAATCTATGTAATCCTGTCTAAAAGAAAGTTCTAGCAAGGGAACGCATTCGTGAATATATGACCGTGCCATCCTATAAAATTGCCTTCTTTCAGGATTGTTATATCTTCCCGTTCCTTCCGCAATATTTAAGGAAATTGACAATGAAGCTCTTCTTAATTGACTTACGATACCAAACTGCTCATTTTTTGGAAAATTTTTTGTTAACTTATAAACAATATTTGCAAAATCAACAGCCCGTTTGTACACTTCCAATTTTTCAAAATCAAAATTTGTCTTTTTATTTTTCAAACCCACTCCTGAGATTTTATTGACTCCCAACTACCGACTCCTCACTAACAAACTACCCACTGCCGACTATCTCTTTGGGGCTTGCAATCCTTCCTAAAATGGCCGATGCTGCAGCCACTGCAGGATTGCAAAGATAAACCTCGCTTTTCGGATGACCCATTCTGCCAACAAAATTTCTATTTGTTGTAGCTAAAGCCCTTTCGCCTTCCGCAAGTATGCCCATGTGCCCACCCAAACAAGGGCCACAGGTTGGTGTGCTTACAGCCGCTTCCGCATCAACAAATATATCCACAAGCCCTTCGCTTATCGCTTGTTTGTATATCTTCTGGGTTGCAGGAATAACAATTAAGCGAATATCTTTATGAACCTTTTTATCTTTTAATATCTCGGCTGCTATACGTAAATCCTCAAGACGCCCGTTGGTACACGAGCCGATGACCACCTGGTCTATCTTAACATTCCCAGTCTCGCTTATCCCTTTGGTATTAGATGGCAGATGAGGGAAAGCTACCTGCGGTTCTATATCGTCTGCATTATACTCATAAACCCTCTCGTATTCAGCATCATCATCGCTTTTATACACTTTAAAATCACGCCTTGCCCTCTCTTTAACATAGGCCAAAGTTGTCTCGTCTGGTTCAATTATTCCGTTTTTTCCGCCAGCTTCAATTGCCATATTGGCAATAGTAAATCTATTATCTATCGAAAGAGACTCTATAACCTCACCCGTAAATTCCATAGATTTGTAAAGCGCCCCATCTACCCCAATTTTTCCGATGGTATAGAGTATCAAATCCTTGCCGCTTACCCATTTGTTTAACTTACCTTTATAAATAAACTTAATGGTGGAGGGAACCTTCAGCCAAACTTCGCCAGTTGCCATGCCCGCCGCCAAATCGGTGCTTCCGACACCAGTTGAAAAAGCTCCAAGAGCACCGTAGGTACACGTGTGAGAATCGGCGCCGATTACCGCATCACCAGGAAGAACCAAACCAAGCTCCGGAAGAAGAGCATGTTCAATTCCCATTCGTCCAATCTCAAAATAATTTATTATACCCTGCTCATTTGAAAAATCTCTTAAAATTTTTGCTTGCTCGGCTGATTTGATGTCTTTATTGGGTGTATAGTGATCTGGGACCAATGCAACTTTATTTTTATTAAAAACTTTCTTCATGCCAATTTTTTTAAATTCTCGAATCGCAATTGGCGCCGTAACGTCATTACCTAAAACTAAATCCAAACGAACGTTTATAAGTTCACCTGGTTTAACTTTATCTTTTCCAGCATGAGAAGCAAGTATCTTCTCAGTTATGGTCATTCCCATGTTTATGTTCCTCTCAAAGTTTTTGCTGAATTTTAACCAAAAATAAAAATTGCCAACATATTTGTAAAGATATACCTGATAATTTTAACAAACCTGATTTGGTATTTCTACCTTGAATTGAGGATAAGGGGTAACTACTTGCTTAAAGATTTGTTGATTGCGTTCAGGTACGCCTTGGCGCTCGCCTCAATTATATCAGTGCTAACTCCGCGTCCGATTACTTTCTTTCCCCCAATGTCGAGTTGAATGGTTACGTCACCTTGAGCATCCAATCCACCCGTTATGGCACTAACGTTATAGAAGAGAAGTTTGGTTGAAACACCCACGACCTCGCCTATAGCATTACATACAGCATCAACCGGTCCATCCCCCTGCGCGGTCTTTTCAAAAATTTCCCCGTTTTTAATTAATCTTACCGTAGCAGTTGGAACCTCGTCGGTACCACTGGCAACGTGTATGTAATCGAGACTATAAATTTCAGTCTTTGTGCTCCTAACCTCATCGGCTATGATGGCTTCAAGATCATCATCTGTTATCTCGACCTTTTTGTCAGCCAACTCCTTAAACCGAACAAAAGTCCGCTCAAGCTCGTCATCATTTAAAGAATAGCTCATGGCCTCCAAATGCTGCTTTAGAGCATGGCGGCCTGAAGTCTTCCCGAGTATTATTTTGCTCTCGGTGAGCCCCACCTTTTGCGGACTAATTATCTCGTAGGTGATTCTTTCCTTTAAAACACCGTCGGTATGAATGCCCGAAGAATGCGCAAAAGCATTTGCTCCCACGATGGCTTTATTAAGCTGAATTTGATAACCCGTAAGCATGCTAACCAGACGACTCGTTCTCGTAATCTCCTCGGTCTTAATGTTCGTTTTTTTGCCCAGAGTCCTATAGCGAGTATCTAAAATCATGACCATCTCTTCCAATGCGGCATTTCCAGCCCGTTCGCCTAATCCGTTCATGGTACACTCCACCTGGTTTGCTCCATTTTCAACCGCCGCTAAAGAATTAGCTACAGCCAATCCTAAATCGTTGTGACAATGAACGCTTACAAGTACGTCATTTAAGCCAGGAACCACCAACATTAACTCATGAATCAATTTTCCAAATTCATCGGGAAGAGCATAACCTACCGTATCAGGTATGTTAATTGTGGTCGCACCCGCCTCAAGCGCAACCTCCAAAACCTTACATAAAAAGTCAAAATTTGAGCGTGTCGCATCTTCAGGAGAAAACTCAACCTCCGAAGAGTAATTTTTAGCTCTCTTAATGGCGGCTTCAGTCATCTTTAAAACTTCATCTTTTGTTTTTCGGAGCTTTCTCTCGATATGAATATCCGAAGTAGCAATGAAAGTGTGGATCATTGGCCTTTCGGCATTTTTTATGGCTTCCCATGCCCTATCGATATCGGCATCTACCGCGCGGGCAAGCCCTACTATCTTCGGACCCCTAACCCGCTCAGCAACCATTTTAACCGCCTCAAAATCACCATGCGAGGTTATGGGAAATCCAGCCTCGATTGCATCCACGCCCAGCCTTGCAAGTTGTTCAGCTATTTCCAATTTCTCACTGATGTTTAAACTTATACCCGGCGATTGCTCTCCATCTCTTAATGTTGTATCGAAAATATAAACTTTATCAGACATATTCCCCTCTAAATCACAACCTTATAAATTTGGCCTTTAATACACCATTCAGAGCCTCAATTTCATTCAAAATATCTTTGGAAATTTGTTCATCCACGTTTAAAATGCTTATTGCCTTGCCCTTGGCCTTTTCCCGACCAAATTGCATTCTTGCGATATTTATATCGTGATTTCCCAAAGTCGTTCCAATCTTACCAATCATTCCTGGTTTATCTTCGTTGTGAATTAAAAGCATATGTTTCGAGGGAATCACATCGACATCGTAGTCAAAAAGCTTAACGATTCTCAATTTATCAGGACCCAACAATGTACCAGCAACAGTCAATGTATCCTTTCTTAACGATATCAAATTTACGTATTCACACACTTCGCTGGTTCGGCTCTCTCTAACAACGATGCCCCGTTCATTAGCCAGAATAGGAGCATTAACATAAGTTACAGGCTCCTGAACAACCGATTCTAAAATTCCTTTCAATATAGCAACCGTAAGTAAATCTGCATTATCTCCACATGCAATATCACCAGAATATTCAACGTCGAGAGAGCTTACCCGACCATCGTTTAGCTTCGCAAAGAGCTTTCCCAAAGTTTCCGCCAACGGCAGAAACGGTTTTAAAATCTCCACAACCTCGGGCGCCACTGCGGCAACATTCACAGCGTTGCTAACAAAATCGCCATTAAGGGCCGCTATAACTTGTTCAGCAACAATAATTCCCGCCTTGTCCTGCGCCTCTTGAGTAGAAGCGGCGATGTGAGGTGTAAGCACAACCTGTTCCAGTCCAAGAAGAGAGCCCTCGATATATGGCTCATTGCTATAAACATCTATTCCAACGCTTGCAACTTTTCCACTCTTTATTGCTTCTGTTAAAGCTTCTTCATCAACTATACCACCTCTGGCGGTGTTAACTATCCTAACTCCATCTTTCATGAGAGAAAATTCTTTCTTGCCAATTAGCCCTAACGTCTCCTTTGTCTTTGGTAAATGTATTGTTATAAAATCCGCCTTTTTAAGCAAGTCTTCCAATTTTTCAACCGCTTCGATCCCCATCTGTCTAAACTTTTCCACGGAAACATAAGGATCATAAGCCAAAGTTTTCATTCCCAGACCGCGAGCACGGGTTGCAACGAGCGCTCCAATACGACCAAGCCCGATGATTCCTAATGTTTTATCATAGACCTCTGCTCCCATAAATTTAGACTTTTCCCACTTGCCACTCCTCATTGAAGAGCATGCTTGGGGAATAAGTCTAGATTGGGCCAAAAGAAGCGCGATTGTATGCTCCGCCACCGAAATTATATTGCTCTGTGGAGCATTTGCCACAATTATGCCTCTTTTAGTTGCGGTATCTACGTCAATATTATCCACGCCGATACCTGCTCGCCCGATGACCCTCAAGTTGCTAGCTTTAGAAATAATTTCTTCATCAACTTTCGTTGCGCTTCGAACAATTAACCCATCATACTCATCTATCACATTTAGCATTTCATCCCTGGACATCTCTGGAGCAAAATTAACATCAAAACCAGCTTCCTTGAGCTTCTCGACCCCTGCCTCAGCAATTTTTTCTTTGACCAAAACCTTCATCTACCTACAACTCCCTTATTCTTTTAATTAATAATTAGGACTAAGACAATCTTAAAAAGAATTTTCCATAAACACCTTTTCAGCCGCAGATACCCCTGCACCAATATCAAACGAGTAACCAAGCTCTCTAAGCGTCATTTCAAGACCGCTTAAGGTAACCAAAATATCAAATTTATCATAATATCCCAGATGACCCAATCTAAATATCTTACCCGCAATCCTGCCTTGACCCCCCGCAATGGTTATTCCAAATTGCTCGCGCATAATCTTAACTATATTTTTACCATCTATGCCTTCGGGAGCTTTAATGGCGGTAACGGCATTTGAGGTTTCATCGCAAGCGCCAAAAAATTCAAGACCCAAAGCCTTAACGCCCGCTCTGGCTGCCTTCCCTAAAACGTTATGTCTCTTAACTATATTTTCGAGACCTTCCTCTTTTATCATCTTCAAAGCCTCATCCAGACCAAGTATAAGAGATACTGGGGGAGTAAAGGGATTTTGAGGAGTAGCCTTTTGCAAAGCAGCCATTGATTTTTTGTAACTAAAATAAAATTTGGGTAAAGTCGATTTTTCAACCATATCCCAAGCCTTTTTGCTAACTGCCACAAATGCTATGCCTGGAGGCGCCATTAAAGCTTTTTGAGAACCACTTATAGCCACGTCAACGTGCCAATCATCGGTTTTAAACTCCAATGCTCCCAGTCCGCTCACAGTATCTACGATAAACGCTGCGCCTGTATCTTTAACTATATCGCCAATTGTTTTAATGTCGTTAACAATACCCGTTGAGGTCTCGCTGTGAGTTGCAAAAACGCCCTTTATCTCCTTGTCTTTCTCAAGAGCTTCTGCGACATCGGAAGGGTTTGCTTTTTCCCCCCACTCGTAAGCAAGTTCGGTAACGGTCAAACCGTAGATTTCACAAATTTGAACAAACCTTGTGCCAAAATTACCGGTATTGACTACAACAACTTTGTCGCCGGGAGAAAACAGATTAACAACAGCCGATTCCATCCCTCCCGTACCGGATGAGCTAAAAATTAAAACGTCGTTTTCTGTTTGAAAAACATACTTCGATCCATCCAAAACAGACATAAAAACCTTAGAATATCCCGGAGCTCTGTGATGAATCATGGGTTGTGCTTGAGCCAGCAATACCTCCGCTGGTACAGAAGTGGGTCCCGGAGTCATAAGATACCTTTTTTGCATACTTTGTGCCTCCATTCACAATCTTTTTAAGTAATGTTAACCAATATTTTCAACCACTGCAAGTTTTTATGAAGAATAACTTTATTTTTTTATCCAACTCATCATTGAGCGAAGTTTCTTTCCTACCTGCTCAATTTGATGTTTGGCCTCTCTCTTTCTTACAGCATTAAATACGGGCCTTCCCGCTTGATTCTCTAAAATCCAATCTCTCGCAAACCCACCATCTTGAATTCTTTTTAAAGCTTCTTTCATCGCAGCACGAGAGTTCTCTCCAATTACTTTTTTACCCACGATCAAATCACCGTATTCGGCGGTATCGCTGATTGAGTAACGCATCCCGCTTATTCCGCTTTCATATATGAGGTCCACTATAAGTTTTAGTTCATGCAAACACTCAAAATAAGCAACTTCTGGCTGGTAACCTGCTTCGACAAGTGTTTCAAAACCGGCTCTTACCAGCTCGCTCGTTCCACCACACAAAACACACTGTTCCCCGAAGAGATCCGTTTCGGTTTCTTCCTTAAACGTCGTTTCGAGTACACCTGCCCTTGTAGCCCCTATGCCCTTGGCATATGCTAAACCCATCTCTTTTCCTTTACCTGAAAAATCCTGATATATCGCAAGTAGGGCAGGGACACCATTTCCTTCCTCGTAAGTTCTTCTAACTAGGTGACCAGGACCTTTGGGAGCAACCATTAATACGTCGACATTCGGCTCTGGAATAATTTGATGAAAATGGATGTTGAATCCGTGCGCAAACATCAAGATATTTCCTTCTTCCAGATTTTCACGAATTTGCGAATAATAGACATCTTTTTGAACCTGATCTGGAACGAGCATCATAATGATATCGGCTTTTTTTGAAGCTTCCGCCGGCTCATAAACAGAAAGACCTGCCTCTTCGGCAATTTTCTTAGATTTGCTATCTTTTTTAAGCCCAACAATAACATCTAGCCCACTCTCGTACATATTTAAAGCGTGAGCGTGACCTTGACTGCCAAAACCAATAATGGCAATTTTTTTACCTTTAAGTACTCTTAAATCTGCATCTTTGTCATAATGCATCACCGCCATAAAAATCCTCCTCAATTAGTTGTTAGTCGGTAGTTTGTTAGTCGGTAGTTTAAGTACTTCACTGCTTGCCTAAAAATTACCAGTTTTATCTGTTTGTTGACGAGTAAAAGCACCTCTTGCTCCCAACTCCCAGCTACCAACTACTCACTATTGGCTGTAAGCCAATTACTCGCTCTTTGAACCCCTTTGCAAAGCAATTCTGCCAGTTCTAGCCAACTCTTTAATGCCATACGAGTGAAGCATCTCTTCAATCGCTTTAACCTTATCTCGACTACCGGTAACTTCAATCGTTAGCGTGTTTCTGGATACATCGACAATATTTGCTCTAAATATATCCACCACCTCAATTATTTGTGCTCGAGTTGAGGCCGAAGCATTCACTTTTATTAAAACAAGCTCCCTTTCAATTGCTTCTTTAGGATCAAGATCGCATATCTTGAGAACATTTATAAGTTTATGAAGTTGTTTGGTCACCTGTTCCAAAGAATGCGTTTCCCCATCAACAACAATGGTCATTCGAGAATACTTTGGATCTTCAGTGACCCCAACTGCAAGACTGTCGATATTAAAACCTCTTCGACTGAACAGTCCCGCAATCCGAGCTAAAACACCAGGTTCATTGTCTACTAAAACCGATAATGTATGTTTCACTCGATTTCACCTCCAATCATCTCGCCAATAGAACCGCCAGCTGGGACCATCGGAAAAACATTCTCTTCTTTCTCAATAACAAAATCGATTACTACAGGCAAGGGTGATTTAATTGCCTCTTTAATGGCGGATTCAACTTGAGCTTTCTTGGTTACCCTAATTCCTTTCGCTCCGTAAGCTTCCGCAAGTTTCACAAAATCGGGGGTACCCACCGCAAGATCCGTGCTTGAATATCTACGGTGATAGAAAAGTTCCTGCCATTGCCTAACCATCCCCAAGTAACCATTGTTTAAAATAAATATGTTGATCGGCAACTTGTTTGCAACAGCGGTGGCAAGTTCCTGGGAAACCATCTGCACACTTCCGTCTCCGGCGATATCGATAACAATTTCATCTGGTCTTCCAACCTGCGCACCAATCGAAGCGGGAAGACCAAACCCCATGGTTCCCAACCCACCAGACGATATAAACGATCTGGGTTTAGAACATTTATAAAATTGAGCAGCCCACATTTGGTTCTGTCCAACCTCGGTCGCTATAATAGCATCGCCCTTTGTTAACTCATAGGTCTTTTCAACAATGTATTCCGGTCTTAACTTCTCGTCTTTTTTGTAAGTTAGCGGATATTTTTTCTTCCAATTATCAACCTGCTTCCTCCAAGCATCAATATCTTGGCAACCTGCCAGATTTATCTTCTCCACCTCGACAATAAGTTCCTTAAGAACCGCCTTTGCGTCACCAACTATCGGGATGTTGGCTTCAACGTTCTTACTTATCTCGGCGGGATCAATATCTATGTGAATTACCGATGCCTTGGAAGCAAAAGCTGAAAGTTTTCCAGTAACCCTATCATCGAACCTCATTCCGATGGCCAACACAAGGTCGCACTCAGTTAAAGAATAATTGGCACATCGGGTTCCGTGCATCCCCGGCATACCTATATAAAGATCATCTGTCTCAGGATAAGCTCCCTTGCCCATCAATGTAGTCGTAATTGGTATTCTTGTTAATTTAACTAGCTCTCGAAGCTCATCCCACGCTTTGGACCTTAAAATACCGCCGCCAGCAACAATCAAAGGTCTTTCAGCAGAACAAATTACCTTGGCTGCTTGCTTTATCTGGCGAGCATGACCTTTAATGGTGGGCTTGTATCCCGCAAGATGGGGACTAAAATCCCCCTTATAGACACACTGCTCTTTAGAAATATCAACGGGTAAATCTATTAGCACTGGACCTGGACGACCCGAAGAAGCAATATAAAAGGCCTCTTTTACTATTTGGGGCAATTCTTTTGCCTCCTTCACCAAATAGCTATGTTTAACTATAGGTAAAGTTATACCGGTTATGTCGGCCTCCTGAAAACCATCTGTCCCAATTATTTGTGTCGCAACCTGACCAGTAAGCGCCACCATCGGAATTGAATCCAGGTAAGCATTAGCAATTCCGGTAACGAGGTTGGTGGCCCCGGGACCGGAGGTTGCCATGCACACCCCCACTTTGCCCGTAGCTCTGGCGTATCCATCGGCAGCATGAGCCGCACATTGTTCATGTCTTACTAAAATATGCCGAATTTTTGAGTCATATAGAACATCATAAATTGGAAGAAGCACACCGCCTGGATAACCAAAAATGACTTCGACACCTATATCTTCCAAACATTTTATTAACGCTTTAGCACCGGTTAATTCCACATTCTCACCCCTTTCGAGTCTTCAGCTCAGTTCATAATTATTAGTTAGCTTGCTAGTTAACTTGTTAGCTGGTTTGTCATTGCGAGCGAAGCGCGGCAATCTCTTATAGATTACTTCGTCTTCCAACGTTACGTCGGAGTCCTCGTAATGACTGTCCGGTAAGCCCTTAACCTGTACACCTTTAACCTGTACATTATATCACCATGTAGCTATGCCTCTATGTTTAACTTTACCCACTATCCCTAACCCTTTACCCTTTCTTTTCTACTCCCGACTAAGAAACTATTAATTTCTTTCAATAACTGCTCCCTTGCTAGCTGAGGAAACCAACTTAGCATATTGAGCTAAGTATCCTTTGGTTATCTTAAGTAGCGGAGGCGACCAACCCTTCATTCGTCTATCAAGTTCCTCCGCATCCACCTCAAGATGAATCTTCCTCTTGGGAATATCAATCTTTATTAAATCTCCCTCTTCAACCAAGGCGATGATGCCACCCTCTTGGGCTTCGGGAGAAACATGACCGATGGCCGCCCCTCGGCTACCACCTGAAAATCTCCCATCGGTTATCAAGGCAACTTTGCTGTCCAAACCCATTCCCGCTATGGCAGAGGTAGGTGTAAGCATCTCCCTCATACCAGGTCCACCCTTCGGCCCTTCGTAGCGGATGACGATAGCATCTCTTTCTTTTATCTTTCCACCAAGGATTGCCTCTACCGCCGATTCTTCAGAATCAAAAACTCGAGCCGGTCCCTCATGATCCAGCATTTCAGGAACTACAGCAGACTGCTTAACTACAGCGCCCTCCGGAGCAAGATTTCCCCAGAGGATAGCAAGACCTCCTGTTTCTGAATATGGATTATTAATCGACCTGATCACCTCAGTATTGAGGTTGGCAGAACTTGCTATATTCTCACCAACCGTATCCCCTGTAATCGTCATGAGCTCAAGATTCAACAAATTCTTCTTTTTAAGTTCCGACATAACAGCGGAGACTCCGCCTGCCTCATATAAATCCTGGATGTGATGTGTTCCCGCCGGGCTAATCTTACATAAATTTGGTGTTTTTGCACTTATCTCGTTAATCATTTCAAGATTTATATCAACCTCGGCCTCCCTGGCAATGGCAGGCAGATGAAGAACCGTATTCGTAGAGCACCCTAAAGCCATATCAACAGTTAATGCGTTCTTGAATGCTTCCGATGTCATAATATCTCTCGGTTTTATATCTTTTTCAAGAAGCAGCATAACGGTCATGCCCGCTCTCTTGGCCAATCTTATCCTTTCCGCGTAAACGGCTGGAATCGTCCCATTACCCGGAAGCCCCATGCCAATCACTTCGGTTAAACAGTTCATGGAATTTGCTGTAAACATTCCCGAGCACGAGCCGCAACCGGGACAAGCGTGTCCTTCAATCTCCGCTAGCTCTTCTTCAGTAATTTTGCCTAACTTTAAGGCGCCAACCCCTTCAAAAACTGAGATGAGATCTATATTCTTACCTTTATATTTTCCCGCAAGCATCGGGCCACCGCTAACAACAACGGTGGGAATATTTATTCTCGCAGCTACCATAAGCATTCCGGGAACAACTTTGTCACAATTGGGAATCATAACCATCGCATCGAATGCGTGGGCCTGAACCATTAGCTCTATCGAATCCGCAATTATCTCCCTGCTGGGAAGGGAATACTTCATTCCCGCATGGTTCATCGCTATTCCATCGCAGATGCCTATTGTCGAAAACTCGATGGGAGTTCCCCCCGCCATGCGAACGCCGGCCTTAACTGCCTCGGCGATTTTGTCCAAATTTATATGGCCGGGAACTATCTCATTATAAGAATTAACGATGGCAACCAAGGGGCGATTTATCTCCTCGTCTATGAAACCATCCGCTTTTAGAAGAGCTCTGTGCGGCGCCTTGGCTAAACCCTTTTTGGCCATATCGCTTTTCAATGTTTTTCCCTCCATTTTCGCAATTTAGTTAATGAAAATTAATTTTACTATAAAAAGAAAATAGTGTGAAGGAAATTACCTGTTAATAAAGAAGATTTAAGAAAAATTTAAACCAGAAAGTAGAAGGGTCAGGTCTTGCAATCATACTTTTCCTTTTCCGCAGCTCTTTTAACAGCCCTACTTATCGTGGCATAATGCACTCCAAGATAATCGGCTAGTTCCTGCAAGGTATATTCGTAAAGAATGTGCGCTTCACAGAGCGCTTTATCCTTTACCGGTGACACCATGCGAATTGTTTTTGCTTTAGACAGCAATTGATCAAGTGTTGGCCTGGTAGCATGCCGCTGAGAGCGAGGTATCTCCATAACTTTCTCTTTGTTGGCAAGCAAGGGTTTAAGTTGCTCGATAAAATTATTTCTCCCAAGAAACAATTGGCCCTGGACTTTTGAAAGCGGTGATTCTTTCCCTAAGCCCTCCTGGACAAATCTTTGGTATTTTTCAAAAGCTTTTCCTTTTTGGTTGCCAAATTGGGCTATTATCCAGTCTGGCGTAAAAGAGCAGTTTGGTTTTTCTATGCCAGCAGTAGCACGATAGCTGCTCTGCCTCCATTCTCCGGGGTTTTTTACGAGCTTTGCCCTTACAGGATTTAACACGATATAACGAGAGAGCTCAAGAAGATAGCTCTCTTTCTCGATTAGGAACGCTTTGTACCTGCCTTGAAAAAGATGACCAACTCGTTTGTGCCTTCGGTTAAATCGTTGTGTGTAGACGCCATTTAATTGTCTCATCCCTCGTGAAAGATTGCCTTCAGGTGTCTCGACAAGTAGGTGATAATGATTATTCATAAGACAATAAGCATGCAACAACCAATTATACCTTTTTACAACTTGGACCAATACTTCAAGGAAATCAGCAAAATCTTTCTCGGTGAAAAATATTGCTTCTTTTGCGTTTCCTCGGGAGGTTATATGATAAAGTGCCCCTTCAAATTCTATCCTTAGCGGTCTGGTCATAGTAGTGCAACATTATCATGCTATAATGTTATATTGCAAGACCTGACCCTATAATCTTTATCAGTTATTGACAAAAGAAAGCATCAACAACAGGGGCTACAACAAGTTTTTAACGTTAAAAGGAAGCGTGCAAATTGAAATAGA